>Ga0207648_10000653_pt1 | contig 38843 bp, 35 predicted proteins | sample KBSMisM32_FD_184310 | JGI IMG/M metagenome (GOLD analysis project Ga0207648, IMG submission 184310) | Miscanthus rhizosphere microbial communities from Kellogg Biological Station, Michigan, USA - KBS Miscanthus M3-2 (SPAdes) (version 2) | ecosystem: Host-associated > Plants > Roots >... | reverse complement strand
AATGTTTTCTCAACCGTCAATTATTTCCTGGTACCTTACAATTTAAGAAATAATGACCAGTACCCTTTGTCTACTGTGTAATAGTCACGCTTACAGGCGCACTTAATTGCGTATCACCCCTGGTATCCCTGAAAACCGCCTGTATCGCATATTTTACAATGGCTGGTTTTCCGTCAAGGTATTCGCTCCATTCCGATTGATCATTTGCTGCGGAACTGTATTTGCTCACTGGCTCATTACCCATTCCACGATAGATCACAAAGAAATAATTTCCATTCTGCCGGTATTGCCAGTTCAGTCTCAGCCTTTTTGTTTTATTATCGTAAGCAGCAGTCAATCCGGCTATCGGTGCCTGTTCCGGTAAAGTTTTGATTGTAACAGGTACTGGATTACTTCTTGAAGAATGGAGACTGTCCTCGTCAATAGTCTCGGATGCATACGAATAACTGATCAATGGCCTGGCAGTAGTATCTGTATAGGAAAATGATACTTTACCCTCCTCATGCTTTATGCGGGCTATTCTTTGCCACGCGCCATTCTTCTCACTCCTGAAAATTAAATAGGCAATAGCATCCTCACTGCTGCTTTGCATCCATTCAATACTTATAGTTTTGGCAGATACATCCACATTACCTGCCACAGGTGGCATTGGAGCCACAATATCAGGCTTACGCAACTTTGCAATGGCAGAATATTCTGAATGATTATTATTGAAATCAACTGCCACTACCCGGTAGTAGATGTCCTTTGTCAGTGTTTTCAGCGTAATAGTGTCTGTAAACACTGTATCAGCCACTGGTTCAAGTGTGATCTGGCTGGGAGTTTGCGTCTCACTATTTGAAAAATAGATCTTGTATCCTTTTATGTCAGTCTCCTTACCCGCTTTCCAGTTCAGGTAAACATATCCTTTCTTATCAATTCTTCCAGCGAGTCCTACAGGGGCAGCAGGCGCAATATTATCTGGTATCAGTCCCATCACCGGATAAGATGCTGACTGGTTTCCTGAAGTATCAACAGCAGTAACAATATAGAAATTCTGTTCATGATCCAGGGCATCCTCATCTACAAAAGTTGTTGTCTTTTTATCGAGAACGCTTTTCGTTAATAATTCATAAGGTCCCTGCACATTAATTGACCGTGCTACAGTATATCCTTTGAAATCTCCTTCCATTTCATTTTTCAGCCACTGTAATTTGATTCTCTTCTTATCCAGCCATTCGGGTTTTGCAACTACAGCCAGTGCTGGCGGTTTCATATCCCTTGTCATTACGGACAGTGGTTTGGAGTAAGCGCTCCATTCTGCAAATGCATTGACCCCTTTGATCCGGTAATAGTAGGTGGTATAATTTTCCTTTACGCTGTCCATCATAATATGATTCAACTTTAGCATATCATACATTTCCCGGATCAATGTATCTTTTAATAGTGAAGAGCTGTCAGGCAGTGATGAAAAATAGGGAATGCTGTTAACAGCTGTAAAATGCTGACCGTCAGAACTTTTCTCAATGATAAAACCACTGTACTGTTCCTGCTGATAGCGGTTCCAGTGTAATTCTACCAGCCTGTCAAGTCCGATCAGTTCGGATAATTCAGGAGTAACAGGTAATGTTGGTGCAATATTTTGAATAAGTAGTTTTCCTGTATCAATTGTGCCCTGTGTTTTGGCTGCAGGATAAACCCTGTAGGAGTAAAACTTATCCCTGCCTGCATGAGTATCTGTCCACTTCAAACCTGTTGCTATAGCAACCCTTCCATCGTAATCCGAGGCCTGCAGGGCAAATGCATGGCGATCCTTCAATACCGCAGCCTGATCAGCATAAGCTGCCTGCCCCTGTCTGATCCCGGTAGAAAAATTCTTTCCATACAATGCTTGCGCTGCAATAGCGGCATATTTGTCGTTCCGTCCAAAGATGGATTTGATTTTCTCCAATGTCCAGGGTTTAACAGTAGCAAGCACCTCTTTTTTGGGATGCGTTGCATCTGAATAGTCTGTTCGCTCAACTATATAACCGGTATTATTCAGGAGAGACCAGGCCCAGGCTTCAGTTGGCGCCCAACGTATCACAATTGAATCCCCATACGATTTGGCCTTTACTTTTATTTCAGCATGTAGTACAGGCAGCTTAATGGGCTGCTGCTGGGAAAACGCCCTATCAATTATTATTAGCAACAGTAAGCTGATTGCAAATTGTTTCATATTCTTAAGTCTAATAATTGAATGATTTAATAATTGCCGGCGATTTTATAGTCCCTAACCGGTATTGGAAGAACAGGTTTCTCTTACCCTTTTGGAATTCCATGAAGTTGGTGCTTCGCAATTTGTTTACCACACCCATGGCCGTATTATTTGTGTACAGATTGTAAAACCGGTTCAATGGCATACTCACCACTCCTCCCAACCAGTTCCATGAGAAAACATAATCCTCGTTCATATTCTCCAATGCAGCTTGCAATTCAGAAGGCTTAAATTGTTTTTGGAACTGTTGCATCAGCGGGGCTACCCCATTGGCGAAATTCTTCATGAGGGTAAAATCCTGGTTGATATAATAATCCCGTTGCCATTTCATGGATGCGTAGAATACCATGGCTGGTGCTACCGACTGATTAACTGATCCCCCGGTACCCATTGGCTTATACATAATCATCCCGGATGGTTTGGGCTTGTATTCACCGGTCTCCGTTGTATTCAATGGTTTATCGGTTGGCAGTTTACTATAATCCAGCGTATAAACAGGTTGCATCCAGTCCCTCACGCCATCCATTCCAAGCTGGGCATTTACATTATTTAATGCGAGAGAGAATTTAGCCGCATAGATATTCTCTTCAGCAAATCCATCATTCTGCCTGCTCTTGTCCCAGTTGATCCCCGCATTCAGCAATCCGGGGTAACTGGTGCCATTGGGTGAACTGAAACCCTTTGTTTCATATTCATCAAATGGCTCAGGGATTATTTCGTCATTCTGAATGGTGAGGCTATAATTGCTTCCCTTTATGGCGTTCCAATTGCCATAAGCATTCATTTTATCCTGTAATGAATTATAGTTACCCGTTCTGAAATACGTTACATAAATGGGATCATGGTCGGCTGATTGTTTGGAAGCCTCCGTTACAGTTGTATTTTTTACCTGAGCTGCAACACCGCCATAATTCCGGGTACTGTTGCTGACCTTGACTGTAAATAACGATTTGATAGATGCGCCACCGGGCAGCGACCAGAACTCAGCCTTATAAATAGTATTATTCTTCAAAGTCGAAGGCAACGCAAAACTGATCTTCCGGTTGGCCTCATCTACCTGAAAGCTTGCAGTTGTTGTGTCTCCTTTTCCGATAGCAATGTATTTGACGCTATACTTCTTAACAGCATTGAAGCCTATTCCATCACCGATAAGAATATTCTTCGGCCAGCAGTCAAGATACATGGATCCCTTACCCCCAAATTCATTGCGTAACACATACCGTTGGTATTTCACCGGGTATAAAAGGTCAACCCTGTTATCAGTAATATATTCAGGAGCATCACCCGTTTTGAAACTGAATTCCCCATTTTCTGTCCTTGGTTCTTTTTTTTGTGTTTTATCATTTAGTGGGTAATCCCAACGATTTTCTTTCGGGTAGTACTGCCAGATCTCACAACTGTATTTGGCGGTGTAATCACTGCGTGGGTCAAACATTTCCTGAAATTTCAGTTTCATGACTGTGTTGTTATTTTCAAGCCGACTTCCTCTGGAGGGTACCAGTTGATTATTCTTGTACAATTCAAACTTTGTTACTTTGAATTGATAGGTCCTGACCTCGCCATTTGCATTATTTGAAGAAGGCGGAATATTGAGCGTGAAGTTATTTTCCAATCCCACATTACTTACGAGATAAGGATTATCATACACATCGCCGTCCTTCTTTGGTCCATAGTCTGAAATGATCTGTATATCTTTTAAAGGATCAGCGGCCGGATAACATTTATCCCCTATTCGAACATGGAAATCTTGTGAAACGGAAACCAGTCCACCCAATACTTCACCGTGCACATACGCGGAACCTTCAGCCCATGATGGGTTGGGCAAACCACCTTGCAAAGCCGCTGCTACTTCAATCTTGCAAAGACTGAGATCGCCTTCATAAAACCATATATCCACATGCACTCCTACTTCTGCAGCCAGGTAAGCATATAGTTGTCCCACTGCATACCAGTTATTCCAACCCATGGGCGTACCATTACAACTGATCTGTTCTTTAAAATGTTTCAGGCCCAGGTCAAATCCCACAATGGCTTTAGCAGACGCATAAAGAATAGCAAAGCTGGCGCGGAAATTTCCATCCACTCTGGCGCCAAGCATGAGCCCATCACCGGGAGTCTGATTGATGGATTGCAATAATTGAATAGTGCCAGGATCGCGCTGGATCTTTGAGCTGACCTCTGTGGGCAGATCAGGCAATTTCACCTCTATCAATGAACCCGCCATGAAATAGGCAGTGGCCCCCAGGTGTGCTTCATAATTACTTCCTTTGGCGTCAATGAAGTTGATCTTTGCCCTTTCTCCAAAGGGATCACCCACTTTAATATACCAGCCGGCAGGACTGCTGAATACACCAATCGGCACATAAGCAGTAACAGTTGCAATCTTCGCATTTACTTTTGCAGATAAGGAAAAGGTTTCTTTTGGTATATCATAAACCATGTCCACCACTGCATTTATTGCTGGTGTCTTATTTTCTGGATAATCCGTAATGAAATACGCCTGTCCTTCCATCCCAAATTTGTTGATGGCACCTTCCAAAAACTCCGCTTTTAAAGTGATTTTTGCGTTGAAAGTTTCTCCGCTACTGCTCATCGTTAATATAGCGGAAGCCTTTAACCCAAATACTCCAGATTGAGGTGCATAGCTAACGCCGGACATGCTCTTGCCGGGTGACATATCTTTTGCGTTGGCATTGAGGCTTAGTCCTTCCAGTTTGGTAACATCAGGTTCCGGCGTAACCATGCTCATATTGTAATAAGCTCCTCCGCCAAAGCCTCCCAGTCCCAGGAAGCCGGCAATAGGTACCGGTTTTTTGAAACTGGCGCAGGCATCAATAAACCAATAATTGAACCCGGTTACGTTACCAAATTGTGCCGTGGCTTCAATTGTTGCAATCGGGAATTTGGCCACTACCCTCCCCTTTACGCCATCACCAAAGGTTGGATTGCTTTTATAGAAATACAATGCGCCATCCACCTGTAATGGGCCCACATCACCTTTTACTTTCAGCGAATCTATATTCACAAGCCCTTTTACGGTAATACCCGGCTTCTGCAAACCATTAATATCAAATTTCATTTCACCCAGGATAGATAACCCTGCTGAAGCACTGATAATCGTTTTATCTTTTCCTCCTATACCCACATTTATAGTAAATCCAATGCCGGCCTCAACGGTCATATTGGACTTGAAATTCACTATCGGTTTGATAACATTGATTGAAATGGGAAATCCGCCCACACTCTGATCACCTTTACTATCATCAGGATCTTCCTCATAGGAAGCATAAATGCCAGAAGGGCCAGCATAACTTCCCTGCATATCCTCCAAAGGATCAGGCATTGAATAAGCTGTTTTCCCTCCATTGCCCAATCCGGTAAACGACCAGGTACCCGGGTGGAACCAGAATTCATCTTTTTTGGTAACAGGGTTACGATTGGCGATACCTAAACTGTCAAACTTTAATAGATTGAAATTGATCTTTGGTGAGGAGGAAAGTGTAAAACCAATATCCCCGCTCAATATGGCTTCTACGGCTGCACCTAAAGAATCCCGTTTCAGGCTGATATGGGAAGAAGAAGAAAGATCAACAGAAGCTGCCCACACATCAAACTGATAATTCTTTTCAGGCGCAATCAGGAAATCGTATTTAACGGAATCATTCTCTACACGCAGGTTGCCGGTATACTTCAACGCGCTACTGCTTACTGGCAGCCAGAAATTCCCGTCCATAAAACCCTTCTTATACGTATTCTTTTCAAATACCAATTCAAAATTGTCAAGGGTAAAAGCAAATCCACCCATGCTTCCTTCACCGGTCTTATCAACGCCCAGTCCGATAATATTCTTTCCTTTAATATCCGCACTGATGCCCGCACTTTCTACAACAAAATTGCCGGCACTGAACTCAGTACGTTTATTGCTTTGGTTGAATGTTTTGAAGTCTTCTGGCAGCAGCATTTTCATTTCCTCGATATATAATCCCATAAAAGCATTACCTGCTGGTGCGTTGGTACTGATTGGGTATTTGAAGCCTGTTGGGTCTTCTTTATTGGAATGATCATAGAAGACTTTGCTGGTATGAATGCTGAGACCCGGAGCATCCTTGATTTGGAAATGAGGCATTTCAACAGTTGCCATCCAGTCGTTCCAGTTGGCAAACCGAAATTCTATTTTGGAAATAACCGAACCATCAGTCACCTTTCCATCATCATCTTCCGGCACCAATGCATTTTGAGGAAAAGCGATCTCCGCTCTTGCCATCACTTTCTCCAATTTGTTGTTTTTGATATTTACATAGGTGCCTTTGGCAGTATCAGAGGGACTGCTTCCCTTGAATTTGAAATTCCAGTTATTGCCACCACTTCCTAAATTGAGATCGCGGTCATTGGGCAAATACAATGTACCATCACTGATAACTGTTCCCACGGGGTTTATACAAAAATTGGTACCGGCCATATTCAGCCATCCGTTCGCTTCAGGTACATCAAATCCGGTAAAGACGTTGAGGTTCGTACCAGTTGCAGCAAAGCTGATCCCCATAATAGCGATAGTGACCTTTGTTCCGGCAATATCATTGTCCCAACCCAATGGCATATCAATGGGAGTATTTCCCAAAGCCTGGTTGATGAGTTTTGCTTTGGAATTAATAAAGTCCCGCACATCCTTGTAAGCTTTATCGCCGCCCAACCCTACTGCCTTGGTGATATCATCTGCAGTGGCAATGGGGCTCCATGTATAGGAACCCGGTTCTGTGGTGGTACGCACAATCCCATCATACACTGCCTTGTCCGTATTGATCTTGATATCACTGAACTTAACGCGGAGTCTTATCTTCATCACCATTGGTGTCCATTCAATATAGCCAGCGCCGCTGTAGGTACCATCCTTGTTTTTAGTAATGGATGATTCTGTATGTAATTTGAATTTGCCAATATCAATATCCTTATCCTGTAAATCGCTTATTGAACCTGCAAATGGAGTGGTGTTGGAGGGCACTACCACACCTTTACATACATTGGCCTGTAAGCTATCATCTGATGATGGTCCATCATCTCCTTTATCTGGAGGATTATTCTCGTCCTTTTTAACAGGCAGTTTAGCGATAGTTGTTACCGAAGGTTTGCTAGGGGGGCCGGGTGGTCTTTCTCCATACTTAAAAGCTTCAATTCGACTATACCCGCTATTATCGATTTTTTGAACAGCAACGGCCGCTCCGGCACTGGCCCTTACCCGAATAACGTATTGCTTCCCTCTTTGAAGCACTTCCTTATTCAACAAAGTATCAAATAGAAATGTGGAAGAAGGTAATTGCCGCTTAATGAATACAGGAGGATTATTAATGGCATCCGTTACAGTCTGGTTCTCCAGCATTTCATGAATTTCAAAATCATATCTTATCATTCCCATCTGGCTTCCACAGGTAGAGACAGGAGGCGTCCATGCAAAAACAAGCGGAGAACCGGGATTAACGGTATTGATCAGGCTGGTTATGCTAAAATTGCTGACGGGCTGTGTAAACTGGGGTGCTGTTGCGCTTGCACAGATATTGAAGGTTCCGCAACCGAGGTTGGGATCCGAAACAGGTAATCCAGGCTGACCACTTGCGGGGTCTGCCTGTTTTGCCAGGTAACAAATACGATAAACTCCTTCAGGTAGCCGGAAATTATTGGCCGCATCATGCAGGCTGGCAGGATCGATGCCAGATACTACCAGGTTATTCTGATTAAAGAATCCAAACGCCCCTAATTGTTGCGTGGCTATTAATTGAACGGGAACTCCTGGGGATAATGTCACCATACCCTGCTGCGTGAAATTCGGGCTTACAGCAATGGTGAATGGTGTTGGGGAAAGACATTCAATTCTTCCCTGCACATACACCTGGATGGGCGGCATACCGGGACTTCCATATTGTAGCGTAGCCCTTAAATTCCCGGAAGAAACATATTGTTGTATATCCGGGTTAGCGGGCGGCATAGCCACTGTTGTAATAGTCACCGGGTAGGGTTGGGCTACTACAAGGAAACCAGAAAGTAGACCGAGCAAAAACAAATAAATGCGTTTCATAACAAATTTTTATTCCCTCAGAAAGAATAGTTATAAGAAAGGCCACCACCCGTGTTCTTTGTTGCTACTGCCTGTGGCACCTGTTGATTGATCACATTATTGATTGGATTATACGGCGTATAGATATAATTGGCATACGCATTAAACGAATGATGCTTCACCCTGTAACTGATATTCCCGGAAAATGTAAGATTACTCTGTGCATTACCATAGGATGACCGGTTGATCAGGTAACCCGCTGAACCCTGTAGTCCCAATTGTTTATTCTTCAAAACCTGGGCAGAACTACTTATGGTAGCCCCATAGGTTTTATAGAAATTGGTATCCTGTGTATATTTTGAAAAAAGACCGGATAGTGTAAAACTGGAAGCTTGTTTAATCAGCCCCAATGTATAATTAAGGGATAATGCCAGATTATTGCTATTGGTAAAGGGAGAAGTGGCTGGGTTCTTATCATCCAGCAGCATATAGGAGACATTACCGCTTACGGTATTTGAATGGACTGTATTGGAGACCGTATAGGAAGGAGTAATATTAAACTGGTGGATATCCTGATTTAACCGGGCAGAATCTTTCAGATGAAGCGTTCCATCTTTTTGCTGAAGATGATAACCGGAATAACTGGTGTTCAAATTAAACCGCGTGCTTAAGATAGCGTTGATACTGAAGTTGCTCGTGAACGTATGCAGTTCATTCGTCAGTTTCTTGTCGAGATTATTATGTTGTGAAGCAACCAGGGCTGTGATATTCAGCCTTCCCTTTGCCAGGTAAAAATTATTCATCCAGTTGACCAGCGAGATATCATTTAACATGTAAGGCGTACCAAGGGACTTAAATCCCGGCTGCACCCTACGATAACCCAATGAAGTAACATATCCATTCAGGATGAATTGCAGATTGCTTTGACCCGCCCAGTTAGCAACAGTGGATGAGTTATACGGAACAAACCCATCCATCAATTTCAGCAAACCTGTATTGGCTGAATCATTAGCCGGAGCTAATGACAGGTCCTGGGTAAATCCACTAATGGCTATATCCGTATTGAAAATGATCTTTCTCTTCAAAGTAACCTTAAAGGAGGAGCCTAATACTGTATTCTCCTGTGGGCGATAATTGCCCTTATTGATTATATTGGCTGAAGCGCTATCATCTTTTGCATGGAACCAGATCAGATCAAAATAATTGGCAGCATTACCCACTCCTATTTTTACTCCAGCGGCTTTACGGGAAAACTGTGGCAGCATATACCGGCCGCTGGTTGTATCCTCATTGACTTTTCGGTTCAGCTTTCCGTAGAAAGCTGCAAAGCGGAATAATTTAGGCGTGAGCTCCAATCCCACCCCACGAAAACTTTGTCCATCAAAAGTCATTGGTGAAAATTGCATGGAACGATACCCCAAATGCAGTTTAGCCCATTTATAGGTAGGGCTTAATCCAAATTGCGTGAATGGTTGAGAGTAGCTCTTACTGTATTGGTTGACCACAAAGGAGAAAGGAAGTGATACGCCATAGACCGTTGGAGTAAAGCTGCCGTAAATGTTCCAGGAAAAGGCAGGCCTTGTTGCAACTGGTTCATTGGAATGATAAAAACTAGTAGAGCCGCCGATATTACCACTGATGGTAAATGGCTTTTGCTTACCCATGTTTCCAAGATCCTGTGCCGAAACAACCACAAAACAAAAAAGAAATGAAAGAATACATAAAATAAATTTCATACGCCTGGTTAGTATTTGATATCAAAACCACCTCCTGAAATGTTGGGTGTGGAGTTGTCTGAAAACATTACACCTCCGCCCGTAAAACTGCCCTTCAGTATTCTATTCGTCTTATCGTGTTCTGTGATCTTCAAAGAAGTTTTAAGCCAGTTACTGAACGTTTTTGTATTTATGCTAAAACTGCCGATGCTATAATAAGCAATGAGCAGATCGCCGCTCACCGGAGTGGTACCGGTTTTATAAATCTTTTGTTCGGTACCGGAAGAAATATCTTTCGATATATAGATATCAATATGCTGGCTCGCGCCATCATTAGCCGTTATCACAACAGCATTTGCAGTGGTATTTATAGTAGCCGAAACAGACGAAGCGGTCCAGGATGAACCGGTAACCGTTAAAGAAAAACTGTTTTTATAAGTATTGGAATTGTTCTTGTCCTTTTTACAGGAGACAATAAAAAGGGATAATCCAATTAACAATACATACCTGACGGATTGAAAGGCTTTCATTTAATTTAAATTGAAGAGTTAGAAATCATTTAGTACTGAGTAGCATAATAACCTATGTCAACAAGGCCAAACAGCAGGTGAAGGCCAAATACAGAAAAATTATCTTTATCCGGGTAAATAGTACCAGGCGGTTCTGCATCGGAATACCTTCCTGAAAGAATTTTAATATGTCCTTTCGTAATTGGCAAAAAATCTGCGCCTCCTGATTTACTGAGCAAATACCATTGGCGATTACCCGCGGCTGCCAAAAGCGGAGCAGTGTTCACACTAATGATATAGGCCTTATTAGCTGTAACATCTATTTCTTCATTGCTCGAGCCGAGATCCACATAACTGAAACCAGTAGTACTGGTATTGGTAATTGTTTTTTGTTTAATGATTTGTTTAGTAAGTGTATCCCAAAGCGTCACTCTAAAATCCTGCGCTGTTTGTGGCATCCGTATCCCAAATGAATAGATTACTCCATTTTTAGCGGGAATAAAAAGATAACCCAACTCTTTTGCTTGCGGATCATGAACAGCGAGCGTAAATGAAGCAGGGTCCGCCTGTATGGTTGTCGCCAATGGCGTTTCATTATCCCGCGGCGGCACAACCGGACCCGGATGATTCGTTTCTTTGCTACAACTAGCCAGGAAGAGTGAAAAAATAAATAAACCGAAAATTATTTTTTTCATATTGTTTCATTAAGCAGATAAACTATTTACCGTTATCATCTCTTTTCATCATATCCTTCAAACTGTTCATCACTTTTACCTGATAGCCGGATGTATTGATTGTGGTGTTGACATTTTTAATTTCGGTTACCTCCATTCCTTTTATGCCTCCTGCATCTGTTTCCACCCACAGGAAATTTTTATTGAGCATGGGTATGGCAGTGATATTATTCTTCATTCGGGGATCGTTTTGCAGTTTGGACATATCTGCAGGACGTCCCACACCCATCGTATATACTTTTACAGGATCAAAAGGAACTTTGGCATACCAGAAAGAGGCTGTTCCTGTTTTGGATGCATTCTTTGATGTAATCACAGAGTTGTTTTTCATTTCATATTCTTCAGCCGTATAACCCAGAAATGGCTTTGTTTTACCGGTTTTGGTAATTGTAAACTTTTCATCATCCCCGTCCTTTTCCAGAGGAGATTTCTTTATATCCTCGGCTATTGCCTTTCCCATAGCAGCTCCCTCTCCAACTGTCCGTGGCATATTCATTACTGTTATAGTTTTTTTATCGTCATCCATTATCCAGGTTTGCCCTTTTTTGGAATAGATCATCAGGCTAAAGCTGGCATCATCATCGGGCTTGATTGCGGCATAATCTCCATTGCTGGTGAAGAGATAAGTAGCCGTTTTGTATGCCTTGCCATCATTATCATCGTTTTCGTCTTTTCTCATTCGCTGGGTAACCTTCCAGTCAAAGTTGATAACGGGAGGTATTGGTTCCAGCAAACTCTCTGAAGGTTGATTGCCACCCTTACCGGTGGTGCTACCGCTTCCTGTTAGTGTAAGAGGGTTAGTTTTTCCGTTACGGTCCCTGGAGGTGTCAACTATTATTTTAATATAAGAGACTGGTTCCTTAAAAACCCCGTTATAAATTGTTCCAATTTCCACGTCAGTCAATGGGACAATACCTATAGGCCAGTCGGAAGAAGCTATCTTAAATTCACTGGAGCCAACTGCGGGATTGTTAAAGTGAACCTGCACGGCTCCAGTGTAATTAGGATCAATGGTGCTGAATGTGATGGTTCCTTCAACGCCCCGGGGTAAGATTCCACCTGCTGATTTCTGCACGCGAAAAAGAAATACTTTTCCTGCTTTTAAATAAGAGGTTAGCGCTGAGAAATCGCCTTCATTCTTTTCACATTGGGGTATACATTTAATATCAAATTTGGATGAATTATATACCAGTATTTCATAAGCGTCTTTTTCCCCCTGTCCTGATACCGGCAGGTATTTGGTAAAGACCAGAATGATAAGGAGAGCGAATAGTTTCTTTTTCATTCCTGTTATTTTATAACTTGATGAATTCCACCCTCCGATTCTGTGCCTTTCCTTCTGTGGTTGTATTTTGAGCGGCTGGTTGAGTTTCACCCTTTCCTTCTGTTTCCATTCTACTCTCATCAATACCGAATTCTTTTGACAGCATATCCTTTACTGCTTCCGCACGCTTTTTTGAAAGCCCAAGATTGGCTGCATTATCTCCATCACTATCTGTATGCCCTACTATTTTTACTTTAACAGCCGCGTTTTCTTTCAGCACAGTAGCAATATCTTTTAATGTTCCATAAGATGAAGCCTTGATGGTAGCTGCATTTACATCAAACAATATTCCTGTGGTTGAAAATTTCCCTTCTGTAATTAATTTATTGCGGGTGTCAGGTAAACCCGAAGCATATTTGAAATTGCTGATCAGCCAGGTGCTTCCATCGTTATTAAGGCTTGTAGCAAAGCGGAAGGAATTATATTTTACTTCTGGAACAAGCAGTGACGGAGCATCCACCACTTTTGTCTCATTAAAATAAACCCGCAATCTTGTTTTCTGTCGCCATACTGCCACATGATAAGTAAACAGTTTATTCCTGTTAAGGCCATTAAAAGAAAATTCATTGGACAATATCTTTTCCCCTGTTTTTGTATAGCTGGCTATGGAAACATTACCCAGGTAAGGATCTAATTCAAAATATGCACGGTCTGGACCATATTCGAAATTGGCTTTTGTTCCAGGATTATTAATTAACTGGAAACCAAGTGATGCAGTATTCGGACCCTGCCGTTCAGCCAGCGGTAAAAAAAGAACATCAAATTCAGCTGTGAAATTGTCGGGAAGTGATTTGATGAATTGAGGAATGAAAAATCCCTGTTTGGAAACGTTCAGCCATTTACCGGGATATTGATCAACCGTCATTACCTCCCCCGAAGCGTTGGTTGTCCATTTATCCGGAAAATCTCCAACTGCATCCTGTGAGAATTCATCATATCCAAGGATCTTTTCCCCGGGAATGAAATCATACCTGGTATATGCTTTTATTGAAGGAGTTTGCGCTTTGGCAGATGCAGGATTACTATTGGGCTGTTGGGTAGTATTATTTCCCGAAGATGGATCACTGTTATTATTCCCATCCTTCTTCTTTTTGTCCTTTTTGGAAAATATCTTGTCGATTCCCTTGTCGATGGTCCTTTCGGTACCAGCTGCGGTGCCCTGCCTTACTCCTTCACCAGCTTTACGTTTGATCACATCACCCAATTGGGCAAAAGAAATTTGAAACAGGAGGACCGCCAGGCAGGTCAATAGGCTCATTTTCATAATACCAGTGTTTAATGACTGGTGAAACTACAGGGTATCAAAAACAGGGAGTAGTATGCCTGTGTATCCGGGGCAAATGGGAGTATAAGTGGTGGGCATTAAGGTTTCCCAATTATCAGTTGGCCGATTCCAATTATCAGGAGGTAGCGTTGAGTCGATCGATACAGGCAGAAAGCCTGTCTTTCCAGGGCTTTAATTTGATATCGAAGGTGTCTGCGATCAGACTTGTATCCATAGCGGAATAAGCAGGTCTTTTAGCTGGTGTAGGGTAATCAGATGTAGGAATGGGATTTACTTTACAACCCGAATGGATCAGGTCCCTGATGGCAACTGCAAAGTCATACCAGGTGATTATTCCTGTGTTGCTGTAGTGGTAAATGCCGCCCTTCCATTTTCCGGATGAAATTATTTGGAGAATGGCCTCTGCGAGATCAAACGCATAAGTAGGAGAACCGGATTGATCACTCACCACATTAAGAGATTCTTTCTCCTTCATCAACCGCATCATCGTCTTCACGAAATTCTTTCCGAACTCTGAATAGACCCAGGAGGTGCGAATGATGATGGGGTTCGAGTTTGATTTCATTGCTCGCTGTTCTCCTTCCAGTTTGGTAGCTCCATAAACACTTTGCGGATCAACTGGTGCATTTACTTTATAAGGCTGAGTGGCATTACCGTCAAATACATAGTCGGTAGAAATATGGATAAACCGAGTGCCATGCTGCATGCAGACAATAGCCAACATCTCTACTGCCCTGGCGTTTATATTACGAGCAGCCTCTTTATCCGTCTCAGCCTTGTCTACTGCAGTATAAGCTGCACAATTAATACAAAACGCCGGTTGAACCTTCCGAAATGCTTCTTTTACCTGTGCCTCATTATCAATGGAGAGATTTTCTCTTGTAAAAAATTCAAACTCATAATCAGGAAACGCTGCAGATAATCGTTGAATTTCCTGACCCAATTGACCGTTGGCACCTGTAACCAATATACGTTTATCTTTTGCCATGACCTGTATTGGTATTATCCTTTAAATTCAAATGTGTTCTTACAATCCTTTAAGGAGGGAAGATCTTTATCCTTATCGGAGATGATGGCTTTATCCGTTGGTATTTTCCAATCAATGTTCAATGCCGGATCTTTAAAGGAAATACCGCCTTCGCTTTCCTTATTATAAAAGGCATCGCACTTGTAAAACAACTGTGCCTTTTCGCTTAATACCGAAAAACCATGTGCAAATCCTGCAGGTACAAATAATTGTTTTTTATTTTCTGCAGATAATTCAATACTGAAAGCTTCTCCATAAGTTGGTGAACCTTTGCGGATATCTACTACCACATCCAGTACAGCACCTTCCAGTACTCTTACAAATTTGGTTTGTGCATGAGGAGGCAATTGATAATGCAGACCCCTGATCACTCCATAACAGGATGATGACTGATTGTCCTGCACAAAGCGGATATTAATTTCATTATCCTTTAAAACTCTTTCACTGTACGACTCAAAGAAGAATCCCCTGCTATCTTCAAAAACCCTGGGCTCAAATATCAGAAGGCCAGGGAATTTCGTTTTTACAATATTCATTTTACAAACTCCAGTAGTTTCGGTTTTTGATTTTATTTCTGTACATACCTTTGAGATCAGCGATCATACCATGCTGTTTGGTAATGCCGGCAAAATAGCTATCGTCAAGGTTAGCATATTCTTTATGAGGAACGGTCACAATTACGGCATCATATTCCTTTCCCGTTTTTTCAGTAAGTCCAAATCCATATTCATGCTTCAGTTCATCAGAGTCTGCATACGGATCTTCCACATCCACATTCACATAATAGGACTTAAGCGCCTTCACCACATCAGCCACTTTTGAATTCCGAATATCACTTACATTCTCCTTGAAGGTTGCACCTTTGATCAGTACTTTAGAAGTCCTTACGTCACCGGTGTGCTGGATGATATGTTGAACCACCTTCTTCGCTACATACTTGGCCATATTGTCATTGATATTCCTACCTGCCAGGATCACTTCTGCATCATAGCCCAGTGCGTTTGCCTTATAGGTCAGGTAATAAGGATCAACTCCAATACAGTGACCACCCACCAGTCCCGGCTGGAATTTCAAAAAATTCCATTTGGTGCCGGCAGCTTCCAGAACTTCATATGTATTGATGTTCATCATATTAAAAATGATGGACAACTCGTTCATGAGTGCTATATTCAGGTCACGCTGGGTATTCTCAATGATCTTGGCCGCCTCAGCTACTTTGATACAGGATGCTTTATGCACTCCTGCTTCAACAACTATCTGGTATACTTTGGCAATTTGGTCAAGTGATTCATCATCACAGCCTGAAACAACTTTAATGATCTTTGCGAGTGTATGTAATTTATCTCCCGGGTTGATGCGTTCAGGTGAATATCCCAGTTTGAAATCAGTTACATTCTTCAACCCGGATAATTTCTCCATGATCGGCAAACAATCTTCTTCTGTACAACCGGGATAAACGGTTGATTCAAAAACTACGTAATCTCCTTTCTTCAGCACCTTTCCAATAGTTTCCGATGCTTTCTGCACGGGTATAAGGTCTGGTACATTGTGCTCGTCTACTGGTGTGGGAACTGCAACAATAAAGAATTTTGCTTCCCTGAGTATGTCAAGTGAGTTAGTGAAGGTAATATCGCATTCATCAAAGGCTTCCTTTTCCAGTTCATTGCTTGGATCGATGCCCTTCTTCATCATCTCAATGCGTTTTTCATTGATATCAAAACCGATGACGGAGATTTTGCGCGCAAATTCAAGGGCAATAGGCAGTCCTACATAACCTAATCCGATTACGGCCAGTTTGGCTTTTTTCTCAATAAGATCCTGGTACATGAGGGGATTGAATATTAAATGGAATACTTGTTACTAATGAATTCTTTTGGCTGCTTTTTCCACTCTGCTTCCGGTAATGATTTGAAATAATCATAAGTGATCTTAAGGCCATCTTTGCGATTGACCTTTGGTTCCCACTGCAGCAATTTTTTGGCTTTGGTAATATCTGGTTGTCTCTGTTTGGGATCATCTACCGGCAGCGGCTTGTAAGTTATCTTTACTTTATTACCGGTTAATGCGAGTATCTCTTCAGCAAATTCCTTTAAAGAAATTTCATTGGGATTCCCGATATTAACCGGAAGATGATAATCGCTGAGCAATAAGCGGTAGATTCCCTCCACCAGGTCATCTACGAAACAAAAACTCCTGGTTTGAGATCCATCGCCGAATACGGTAAGGTCCTCACCACGCAGCGCCTGTCCGATAAATGCAGGCAATGCTCTTCCATCATTCAATCGCATGCGCGGACCGTAAGTGTTGAATATCCGGATGATCCTTGTTTCCACTGCGTGAAAAGTATGGTAAGCCATGGTAATTGATTCCATGAATCGTTTGGCCTCATCATAAACGCCGCGTGGTCCAACCGGGTTAACATTACCCCAGTATTCTTCTTTCTGAGGATGGATTAATGGGTCTCCATACACTTCGCTGGTAGAAGCTACCAGTATACGAGCGTTTTTCGCCTTGGCAAGGCCCAGGCAATTATGGGTTCCCAGGGAGCCAACTTTCAATGTTTGTATCGGGATCTTTAAATAATCAATGGGACTGGCCGGAGAAGCGAAATGAAGGATATAATCCAGATCGCCGGGGATATGAATGAATTTGGTTATATCGTGATGATAAAACTCAAATTGTTCCAGTTTAAAAAGGTGCTCGATATTTCTCAGGTCACCGGTAACGAGATTATCCATCCCAATTACCCTGTAACCTTCCCTGATAAACCTATCAGATAAATGCGAACCAAGAAAACCGGCTGCACCGGTGATGAGCACTCTTTTTTGTTTCATAGTTTCCGTATGATCAATTTATTTTACTGTAGCTCTTCCAATACTTTCATAATGGAAGCCTAACTCACGCATCGTTTTAATATCGAACAAATTGCGCCCGTCGAAGATAACTTTGTTTTTCAGACTTTTCTGTATTTTGGCGAAATCGGGTGTGCGGAACTCATTCCATTCTGTTGCTATGATCAATGCATCCGCATCATTTAATGCATTATACTGGCTATCCGCATAAGTGATCTTATCGCCAATTTGCTTCTTCACATTAGACATGGCTTCCGGATCAAAGGCTGAAACGGTTGCCCCTGCCTCTATCAGCGCATCTATTATATACAGGGCTGGCGCCTCGCGGATATCATCTGTATTTGGCTTGAACGCAAGTCCCCATAACGCAAAATGTTTCCCTTTTAGTGTATTATTGAAATATTGCCTGATCTTGGGAATAAGATGAAGCTTTTGAGTCTCATTCACCTGCATCACTGCTTCCAGTATCTTGAAATCATATTTTATATCCCGTGAAGATTTTACCAGCGCATGCACATCCTTGGGAAAACAACTTCCTCCATATCCGATACCAGAAAACAGGAATCTTTTCCCAATGCGATTATCACTTCCTACTCCCCTCCGTACCATGTCCACATCTGCCCCTAACATTTCACACAGGCGGGCAATTTCATTCATGAAAGAGATCTTCATTGCCAGGAAAGAGTTGGCTGCGTACTTGGTAAGCTCAGCAGAGCGCTCATCCATAAATATCACCGGATTCCCCTGCCGCACAAATGGCGCATACAGGTCATCCATCAGTTTTTTTGCTCTTTCAGAACTAGTACCGATCACCACGCGATCTGGTTTCATGAAATCATCTACAGCAACTCCTTCACGTAAAAATTCGGGATTGGACACCACATCAAAATCTACTTTGCAATTCTTTGCAATCGCAGCATGTACTTTTTCTGCAGTCCCTACCGGCACGGTGCTCTTATCAACAATAACCTTGTAATCTTTCATGATCTTTCCCAGGTCCTCTGCTACTCCCAACACATATTTAAGATCGGCTGAGCCGTCTTCACCTGGTGGAGTGGGCAGTGCAAGAAAAATAATCGCAGCTTCACGAATACCTTCTTCCAGACTGGTGGTAAAATGAAGACGTTCTTCTTTAAGGTTCCTGAGAAATAATTTTTCAAGTCCCGGTTCATAAATGGTTATTTCACCATTGGTCAGTTTATCTACTTTATTCGCATCTATATCTATACAATAAACATCATTACCTGTTTCCGCAAAACAGGTGCCTGTAACCAAACCAACATATCCTGTTCCTACAACTGCAATTTTCATGTGTATTCTGAGTTATAATTTATCTATTGAAATATTCCAGCACTTTTCCGGTAATGAATTGTAACTGTTCCTCATCAAGTTCAGTGTGCATGGGAAGTGATATTACCCTTTCCGTTAACCAGTCGGTTTTCGGCATATCCTCAGTTGTAAGCTTGAAATGAGCAAACATTTTTTGCTTGTGACCGGGAACCGGGTAATAGATCATGGCAGGGATCTTATGGCCGGCAAGGAAATCCTTCAATTCATTCCTCATGGTAGCTGAGTTTTTTCCTCCTTCCACCAGGATGGTATACTGGTGAAAAGCGTGCCGGGAGTATTTGGCCCGGTAAGGAGGGGTAATGGAAGGATGGTTTGAAAAGGCTTTATCATAAAAATCCGCAGCGGCTGTTCTGGCCACGATGTATTCGTCCAGATGCTTCAATTTTATGTCCAAAATTGCGGCCTGGATGGTATCCAGTCGGCTATTACACCCAACCACATCAAAATAATATTGTCTGCTCTGACCATGATTGGCGATCATTTTCATCTTTGCGGCCAACGCATCGTCATCAGTGAAAAGGGCACCACCATCTCCGAAGGCCCCCAGATTTTTGGAAGGATAAAAGGAGGTAGCTCCAATATGCCCGATGGTCCCGGTTTTCTTCTTACGCCCATCCGGAAAGGTATAATCACTACCGATTGCCTGTGCATTATCCTCAATTACATAAAGGTTATGTTTTTTGGCAATTGCCATGATCTCCTCCATGGGAGCAGCATGACCGTATAAATGAACAGGTACAATAGCTTTTGTCCTGGGGGTGATGAGTTTCTCGAGTGAAGCCGGATCGATACAAAATGTTTTGGCATCAACTTCGGCAAAAACAGGAGTCAACCGTAATAAGGCTATCACCTCGGTGGTGGCTATATAAGTAAAAGAAGGAGTGATCACTTCATCGCCTGGTTGTAAATCCAGGGCCATCATTGCTATTTGCAGGGCATCAGTTCCGTTTGCGCAGGGAATGGCATGTTTGGTACCCAGGTAATTTGAAAGATTAAGAGCGAAATCCTGGACAGCTTTTCCGTTAATAAATCCGGAGCTATCCATTACCTGCAATACTGCCTGGTCTACTTCGGTTTTTATCTTTTGATACTGGGTCTTTGTATCGACCATCTGGATCGGACGCATTCGGAATGTTTTGCTGGCCAGTAGGGTTTGGCAAGTAGCTAGTGGGAATAATACGGAGCCAATCCTACTTGCCACTAGCTAAACCCCACTAGCCAATTTGGCGCGGCAAAAATAGTAAAAAGAGGGTAGTTTCCCGGTTTGCTTTTATTTTTGCCAATCTGGTACAGGAGAAATAAAATCAATCTGTTGGGTGTTTTTTTCTACAATATTTTTCTGCTTCTTTTCAAAGGCATAATGCCAATAGCGGCCCTGTTCAATCCCAAGGCAAAAAAATGGGTGCAGGGGCGGAAAAATATTTTCCAGAAACTTGAAAAGGCTACTGCCGGGCATCAATCGATTATCTGGATGCATTGCGCTTCCCTGGGCGAGTTTGAACAGGGGCGGCCACTATTGGAAAAACTTAAGGCAGACCCCTCCTTTAAACATGCAAAATTCCTGTTGACCTTTTTTTCTCCATCTGGTTATGAGATCAGGAAAGATTATAAAGGCGCAGACTGGGTATTTTATTTACCGATGGATGGTCCGCAAAATGCAAAGAGGTTTTTAGAAATCGTAAATCCTTCCCTGGTCATCTTCGTTAAATATGAATTCTGGTATTATTACCTGAAGAAGATCAAATACCGGAATATTCCATTGATACTGGTTTCTGCCCTGTTCTGGAGGGAGATGTCATTCTTCAAATGGTATGCGGGGATGCAGCGTAAAATGTTATCGCGCTTTGATCATTTATTTGTGCAGGACCAGACATCCAAACAATTACTGGATGATATCGGTCTTTCATCCGTTACCAGCATTTCAGGAGATACAAGATTTGACCGGGTAATTGATATTGCAGAGAGTGCAGAACCATTGCCCCTGATTGAACAGTTCATGCGGGGTCATAAGGTAATCATTGCAGGGAGTACCTGGCCAGAAGATGAGGAGGTACTCAAGCAGACATTGAACGCAGAAAATAACCCTTCACTTAAACTGATCATGGCGCCTCATGAGATCAGCGAAAAGCATATTGCATCCATAACCGAATTATTTTCCGGATGCATTCGGTATTCACAACTCAATTCAAACACCGGATCAAATGTGCTTATCATCGATAATATAGGTCTACTCTCACGTTTATATAAATATGCTACTATTACTTATATAGGAGGTGGATTTGGGAAAGGAATTCACAATACACTGGAAGCAGCTGTGTATGGGAAGCCAGTGATGTTTGGTCCGGTGTTCCATAAATTCAAAGAAGCAGCTGATCTGATTAGATCAGGAGGGGCATTCACCATTTCCAGTGCTGAAGAATCAATAAAGATCATCAATCAGTTATTATCAGATGATGAGAAGCTAAGAGAAAGTGGTAAGAGTTCCGGAGATTATGTGTATTCAAACCGGGGTGCTACCGACCGGATCATTCATTTTCTGAAGGAAAAAAGTTACGCTGTCCGGTGATCTGACATACAAAGGAGTTACAGGGGAGTTATAGGGGACTTATAGGGAAGTTATAGGGGAGTTATAGGGGATGTTCTTTTGTTTGGGTTCGGAATGAGTTCGGGATGGGTCTTCAATGGCTTTTGAATGGTACCTCAGCGCTTCAAAATGCGACCACAGCGGTAACATATATCATTTTCCAGGTCCGGGAACGAAATGCGGTTGAACTGTGGTTTCAATAAGGAACCAATGAGGAGGAACTGAGGAAATTACTTTAAGAAAACCGCCTTTTAATAAGCTGATCAAAATGAATAACAGCAGGATCATCAACATTCCATCCAAGCTTCACTTTTAATTCCCGGTTGATCCAGTATTCTGCTTCAGCAAATATGTTGAAGCTATTAATGGTCTTTATGCTGCGTTCATACATGGATTCATCGCCACGGAAAAGATCGTTGATAAAGAGGAATCGATCATTTATGCCGATTGCCTTGCGAAGATCCTTTACAGGAGTTTCTTTTAATACTTCTATTAATTCTGTTTTGGCTTCCCTGAGTTTGTCATTCAGCGATTCAGGTTCACCATTTTTATTATTGTAATTGGAGCGAATCTGGTTGGAAAGGGTGGGAATTTCATGCATTGGATCAAACACCATATCCAGCTGGCCATTTTCCTGAACTATAGAAACCGAGCCTTTTTCAACCAGCACTTTTTCTGTTTCATGAACTACTGGTGGCTCTGTAGTTTTAGGGCCGTACTTATCAAACTGGACCTGCATGGAAGCGGGCATTACAACGGCTACTTTGGAAGTTCCCAGTCTTCTGGCAGGGGCGGGAGCACCGGCAACAACCGGTTGCAGATTTTGCAATTCATTCTGAAGGAGCTGGAGTGTAGCAAGCATTTCTGTAGCATCAGCCTGCTGGTCAGCCTGTTCCTTTAATTTGGCAATCAACACTTGTATTCGTTCCATTATGCTACTTTTGAGCGCTGATTTTTAAAAAAATTAGATTTCACGGATAGATTAATATGGATTCTGGAACCCTCAATCCGCGTTATTCACCGGTGAATCCGCGGGTAAATCAGCTTCCTGAAGTTACAAACACTTTGCCAATAAAGCTATTTAGGACTTCAGGAAATCAAAATCTTAACAATGTTTATTGAACCCAATATACGCGGTGAGCGGCGCGGATGGATTGAAGTGATCTGTGGATCCATGTTCAGTGGTAAAACGGAGGAGCTGATCCGGAGGCTGAAAAGAGTAAAATTCGCCAATCTGAAAGTGGAGATCTTCAAGCCGGCAATCGATATCCGGTATGGTGAAATGAATATTGTATCTCATGATACCAATGCCATTCAATCAACTCCTATAGATAATTCGCAGAAAATACTGTTGATGGCCCAGGATGCTGACGTAATTGGCATTGATGAAGCCCAGTTCTTTGATGATCAGCTTCCCTATGTCTGTGATGAGCTCGCGTACAAGGGAATACGGGTGATAGTAGCAGGGCTGGATATGGATTATACCGGAAAGCCATTTGGGCAAATGCCTTTCATAATGGCCAAGGCTGATTATGTGACCAAGCTGCACGCCATCTGCATGAAATGCGGAAATATCGCCAATTTCACATACCGTAAAATTCCCAATGATGATCTGGTAGTGCTGGGGGAAAAAGATATTTATGAACCCCGGTGCAGGATCTGTTATACAGATAAAGTGTAATCAATAGAATGTCTTCTGTTCGCCATATACTCACGCTGTTTAAGAAAGAACTTTTGCTGGAAGTACGCCAGCAATACAGTTTTTACGGTATTCTCCTGTATATCGGCGCTACTATATATGTATTATTTATGACCATGGATGAACCAGAGGCAGGGGTTTGGAATGGCCTGTTTTGGGTTATCCAGTTATTTATCTGTATCAACGCAGTAGCAAAAAGTTTCCTTCAGGAGAGCAGGGGTCGAATGCTGTATTTCTATTCAATAGTTTCACCTGGCAATTTTGTACTCTCAAAGTTGTTATTCAATTCAGCGCTCATGCTTATCATGAGCCTTCTTAGCCTGGTTTTATTTATGCTGTTTTTGGGAAATCCGATCCAGAAAGCCCTTCCTTTTACCGGACTGGTTCTATTAGGAGGATGGAGCCTCAGCCTGATATTTACGTTTTTGGCAGCTATAGCGGCCAGGGCGCAGCAAAATGCAGCAATAATGGCGGTTCTGGGATTTCCGCTGATAATTCCGCAATTATTACTGCTTTCCCAACTGGCCAATGCAACATTTAACCCGGCCCTGCCATTTCATGCAAGTACCATTGCACTTCTGGTGGCCCTGGATGTGATGGTGATCATTCTGGCAGTGATCCTTTTTCCATTTTTATGGAAAGACTGAGGAAGATTTCTGGAATATCGAAATTGGGAAATTGAAATTTTGAGCTTTCATTTTGAGTTTGATTTTCGCTTTCTTTGTAAAAATTTTCACGGATGACTACGTCTAAAAGTTATATGTATAAATCCTGGTGGAAGATCCTGAGTGTGATTTTGCTGATTTATACAGTTATTGCAGGTCTGCTACTGAAAGTGCCTTTGTTACCTGCCCTGGAAGAGACAGTTCGTAATTTATATTTCCATGTATGCATGTGGATGGCAATGATGACCCTGTTTACTATATCTGTAGTCAATTCAATTCGCTATCTGCGAACATTCAATCTTCGCTATGATATTTATGCGCGTCAATACGCTGCTGTAGGAATTTTGATGGGCCTGCTAGGCTATGCCACAGGTGCGGTTTGGATGAGTTACACCTGGGCTGATCCCAATAATCCGGCATATGCCTCATTCAGTACCATTGCAAGAGAACCCAAATTAATTGGAACAGCCATTGCCCTTCTGATCTATTTTGCTTACCTCGTATTACGTGATTCCATAAATGATATGGATAAGAAAGCCAGGATCAGCGGTGTTTACAACATATTTGCGTACGCGATGCTTTTCCCTTCCATCTGGATCGTTCCGCGCATATTGCCAAGCCTTCATCCAGGCCAGGAAGGCAACCCTGCCATGAATTTTAAAGATATTGACAGCAATATGCAGCTTGTATTCTATCCGGCTGTTATTGGATGGACACTTTTAAGTGTATGGATCGCTACGTTAAGGATACGCGTTAATTTGTTTAAAGAAAAAACGATGATTCAATGAGAAATATCAGCCGCCTCTTTGCTCTTTTTTTAATGCTTCTTTCTACTACGTTATTGCATGCCCAGGGCGATAGCAGCCTGCAGAATACCATGCGAAGCAATGGAAGAATATATGTAGTCATCACCGTTATACTCGTAATACTTGCCGGATTGTTCCTTTACCTGATCCGCCTGGACAGGAAGATGAGCAAGCTTGAAAAGAATAATTAATTACCAGTTAATTTCTATCTGGTAATTTCAACTAACGATTTAACACACTTTACTTGCATTTGAAAAATTAAAACCCTAATCATGTCTGAAACAGAGTACAGTTTTTTTGGAGCCGTCGAGAAAAGCTTTGATAAAGCTGCCAAATTCACCAAATGGGATCCAGGTATCCTTGAACAGATCAAAGCCTGTAATGCCGTTTACAGGATGCGTTTCCCGGTAAAGCGGGATGATGGAAAGATCGATGTAATTGAAGCTTATCGCGTACAGCACTCACACCACAAAACACCCTGTAAAGGCGGTATCCGCTTTGCAGCTGAGGTGAACCAGGATGAGGTGATGGCGCTTGCTGCATTGATGACCTATAAATGTGCTATAGTTAATGTGCCCTTCGGGGGTGGAAAAGGCGGGATCAAGATCAATCCCCGTGAATATTCAGCTTACGAACTGGAAAAGATAACAAGACGATATACTGCAGAACTGATCCGTAAGAAATTCATCGGGCCCGGCACTGATGTTCCCGCACCTGATTACGGAACCGGTGAACGTGAAATGGCCTGGATACTTGATACCTATACAGCCATGCACCCCGGAGAGATAGATGCTGCCGGTTGTGTAACCGGTAAACCGGTTTCACAAGGTGGTGTTCGGGGTAGACGTGAAGCTACAGGTCTGGGTGTTTTCTTCGGTTTGCGCGAAGTATGCAATATGCCCGATGTAATGAAAAAACTGGGCCTGGAAACCGGTGTTGAAGGAAAGCGTGTTGTTGTGCAGGGATTGGGTAATGTGGGTTATCATAGTGCTAAATTCTTCCAGGATGCGGGCGCCAAAATTGTTGGGCTTGCAGAATATGAAGGTTCTATTTGTAATGATAATGGATTGGATGTTGATGAAGTATTCAATCACCGGAAGAAGGCAGGTTCAATCCTGAACTTCGCTGGTGCCACTAACTTCAAGAAGAATACGGATGCGCTGGAAATGGATTGTGATATCCTGATTCCGGCGGCACTGGAAAACGTGATCAACGGAGAAAATGCACCTCGGGTAAAAGCAAAGATGATCGGCGAGGCTGCTAATGGACCTCTATCACCTGAAGCGGATGAAGTATTTGCGAAAAAAGGCATATTGGTAGTTCCCGATATGTACCTGAATGCAGGTGGTGTAACTGTTTCTTATTTTGAATGGTTGAAGAACCTTAGTCACGTTCGTTATGGCCGTATGGAAAAGCGCTTCAATGAAAACATGAATGCGCATATCGTGGGACAAATGGAGAGTTTGACCGGAAAGAAAATGACTTCCAAGGATAAAGAGTATATCGTTCATGGTGCTGATGAAGTAGACCTTGTGTATAGTGGTTTGGAGGAGACGATGATCACCGCTACTCATGAGATCATGAATGAATGGAAGAACAATCCTTCAATTCCGGATATGCGGACTGCGGCTTATGTGGTTGCTATTAATAAAGTGGCAACGAGTTATGCCGAGCTGGGCATCTTCCCATAAGATTCAGATTTCAGAAAAAAATAATAGAGGCTGCTCCGCCTCCGGCGGAGCAGCCTTTTTAGTTCAGAAAACTGATATTTTGTCAGAAGCTCTTTTCATCGGTTATTCATCAGTTGTTCATCAGTTGGTCATCAGTTAGTGGTCAGTTGGCTATTTTTTGTAGGAAGGTAAATTTAGCTAGTGTAAACACTTAGAAATTTGCCATAGTGACAGCCGAATTACTAAAGTCCGACCAGCATCTTTAGCTGTTGATGGATATCCGTTCCAGGCTGAGCCGCTTCTTCTATTATTGAATAATGATTGGAGTCTTCAATTTCTATCATTATTACCGGAGCTTCATCTTTCCAGCATTCAAATAATTCTTCACTCTGTGCTTTATACTCATCAGCTTCATTTCCACCTACAGCAATTATAAATGGACAGAATATTACCGGCTGGAGTTTCACCGGACTGTTTTGCAAAACTGTATTATCATCCAGGTGCAAAACTTCATTGATGTCTGAAAATTGAATAGGCAATAAATTATAGAGGCCACTCATGGCACATACGCCTTTTATCCCCTTAATGGTTAATGCCCAATCAAGATCACCTGTCATCATCATTGATGCCAAATGTCCGCCAGCACTATGTCCTGCGATATAAAGCTGATCTGGATCTCCATTATAGTTTGAAATATGCTGACTGATCCATTGCAGAGCCTTCCTGCAGGATTGTACAATCTGATCGATTGTTACAACTGGTGCCAATGGATAATTAATAATAACGGTAGTGACATTATAAGAGTGAAATCCTGCACCTATAAACTGAAAATCGGATTTATCCAGTTTATACCAGTAACCGCCATGAATAAATACCAGGACTTTGGAATTGGGTTGTGATGAAGGAAAGATATCAAGGTTCTCCAGTGGCCCTTCGCCATAAAAGATGTCTTTTACAGGAGAATATTTCTTTTCGGCATCCCGACTGGTATCCGCCCATCTCTGAAGATGAGTGGACCATTCCGGTACCTGCAAACGATTATTGTACTGCCGATCCAGCGCAGCCTGATCGTATTGTTTATAGATTAGCATGAAGGGCGAAAAGAAAACTTATAAGGCAGTGGCTTTTTCTGTCTCTTTAAGACAGTTGAAGACCAGTTTATAAAACTCAGGATGTGATTGCCATGTTTTACCGGTAACAACTCTTCCATCCCTCACTGCTTCATCCGGAGTTACATAAATACCGCCGCCCGACTCCACTTCAAATTTCACATGTTCATAACAGGCTACTTTCCGGCCTTCCAACAAACCTGCCGGTACCAGTATCTGAACACCATGACAAATCGCAAATACAAATTTGCCGCTCTCATAAAATTCCTTTGCCATATTGATCACGCGCTGATCATTACGCAGGTATTCAGGTGCGCGTCCACCGGGGAAGAGTATGGCACGGTAATCATCCGTATCAACATCATCAAAAGCGATATCTGATGAAAGAATATAACCCTGGCGCTCAACATAAGTGTCCCAGCCTGGTTCAAAATCATGGATCACCAAATTAAGACGCTTAACAGATGGAGCAGCAATAACCGGTTCATAACCAGCTTCGCGCAAACGGTGACTTACATAGAGGATCTCGAAACTTTCACCGGCATCTCCGGTAACGATGAGGATTTTTTTTGTTGCCATACTCCTAAGTTACTATTTTCCCTCCGTAAGAAGTATAGGACTAATTTGCCCGGAATAAACTGCCTGTCAATATGAACAATAAATTTATTTTCATCGCTTGCCTGTTCCTGTCTTGCCACTCTGCCGTCAAGATAGAAGAAACTGCAGTCAATCATTTCCCTGTATTGGAAGAAAGAATAACTGCTCTTCCTGCAAAAGAAAACTTTTACATTTTTTTACTCGCTGGTCAATCCAATATGGCAGGACGCGGATTTGTACAACCGGCTGATACAATTTCATCCACTCATGTGCTTATGCTGAACAAAAACAACGAATGGGTTTATGCCAAGGAACCATTGCATTATTATGAACCTGGAAGGACCGGACTTGATTGTGGACTTTCATTTGGAAAAGAGTTATCCCGGTTATACGGCAGGAAAATTACTATTGGGCTTGTGCCCTGCGCGATAGGTGGTAGTTCAATAGAACAATGGCTGGGAGATTCAACATATAGAGGTGTTACTCTTTACTCCAATTTTCTTCAGAGAGCCAGGGCCGCTTCCCAAACCGGAATTATCAAAGGATTATTGTGGCATCAGGGGGAATCAAATGCGGGAGTAAGGAGTTATAAGAATTATAAAGAAAATTTGCAGTTATTTTTTGACAGGATAAGAAAGGATATTAACCAGCATGATCTTCCTGTTTATGCAGGAGAACTGGGTTCTTATCTGCTAAAAGCAACCAATCCTAACGCTGACGCAGTCAACAACGATCTTCATCAATTATCAACTTCCTACAAAAACTTCCATGTAATATCTACAGGTGATCTTACCTGTAAATCTGATACTATTCATTTTGATTCCCGGTCGCAAAGGGAAATGGGAAAGAGGTTTGCGAAAGAAGTTTACAGGTCAAGATAATTTTCCTGCCCTAAAAGTCTGCATTGTTCCTGATAAAAATGTCTCTCATGATGGCAGGCAGGATCCTTTATTATATGGGCGTTCAGCCTGATTCAATTATATCTGCCCCTTAACAAGTGGCCTGATATTGGATGCATCCCCAGACAGAATCTTATTCTTTCGATCATCAAATTAGGCTGGAATGGTCAGACAAATTCTAAATAAATCAATTAAAATTGACGACATCGATATTTTCTATCGGGAAGCCGGAGATCGGAAAAACCCATCATTGTTGCTATTACATGGATTTCCCAGCTCATCAATAATGTTTAAAAATTTGATGATTGCCCTGTCCGATCAGTTTTATCTTGTTGCTCCCGATTATCCCGGATTTGGGTTTAGTGCTTTTCCGGATAAAGGACTCTTTGAATATTCCTTCAAGAATATATCAGGGTACATTGAAAAATTTACTGATGCGATAAAGCTGAAATCTTTTACTATCTATCTCCATGACTATGGATGTCCTATTGGCCTACGGCTATGCGTAAACTGTCCTGAAAAGATAGAGAGGATAATTGTCCAAAATGGTAATTCATACAATGAAGGCATTGGCCCGCAATGGGATGAAACTATTGACTATTGGCAAAATCCTACTCCCGAAAAGAAGGCAAAAGTGGCTGGATTTTTAAGTGAAGAAGGTGTCAGGAAACAATACGTGGACGGATTACCTGAAGGATTACTTACCAGAATCAGCCCTGAATTGTGGATGATCGACTGGTATCTTATGAAGCGGCCTGGTAATATTGACATGCAATTTGAACTGAATTGCGATTATGAAAATAACATAAAAATGTTCTCTGTTTTTCAGGAGTATTTCCGCACTCACCAGCCTCCAGCCCTTATTATCTGGGGCAGGCATGATGTATTTTTTGAAATGGAAGAAGCCTATTGTTATAAAAGAGACTTACCCAATGCCCAAATAAATATTATTGATGGTGGCCATTGGGCGCTGGAGACAAACTTTGATGAGGTATTAAATCTTATTAAGAATTTTTTAGGAGTTAAATCCGATCATCTACTGGTAGAAAGAAATTGAATATTCAATGTAGACAATACAGAATTCACCTGTCTATTTTTTTGGCGAATTTGAAATAAAATATTCAAGTGCGAGCTCATAGCCTTTTAATCCCAGGCCAAAAATACTTCCCACTGATTTTCCCGAAACATGAGAGAGTTTCCGGAAATCTTCCCTTGCATGTACGTTGGAGATATGTACTTCAACCACAGGAGTTTTAATTGCAGCTATGGCATCACCGATGGCAACGGAAGTATGTGTATAACCACCGGGATTGAAAATAATGCCATCAAAGTTGAATCCAATACGCTGAATCTCACTAATCAACTCTCCTTCAACATTACTCTGGAAATAAGTAAAATGTATATGAGGGTATTTTTCTTTCAGCTTATCCAAAAAAGATTCGAAGGGCATATTGCCATAGATATCCGTTTCCCTTTTTCCAAGAAGATTCAGATTGGGTCCATTGATAATGGCAATTTGCATGGTACAATTATTTAGAAGGTTCTAGCCTTTCCCGTTCGATTTTTTGATCAGTGCGATAAACTCGTCAAACAGGTAGCGGCTATCATGCGGTCCGGGTGTGCTTTCCGGGTGATATTGTACGGAGAACGCCGGCTTATCCTTTACCTTGATTCCCTCGATGGATTGATCATTCAGGTTCACGTGCGTTATTTCAATATGCTTTGCTTTCTTCACAGCTTCCGGATCAACACCAAAACCATGGTTCTGGGTGGTGATCTCACTTCTACCCGATACCAGGTTCTTTACCGGGTGATTCAATCCACGGTGACCATGGTGCATTTTGAAGGTAGGAATATCATTGGCCAGTGCCAGCAACTGGTGACCTAAACAAATTCCAAATACAGGCTTATCTTCCTTCATGATACTTTTTACGGTATCGATAGCATAATCCATTGCAGCAGGATCACCAGGGCCATTGGAGATGAAATAGCCGGATGGCTTGAATTTCTTTACTTCTTCCAGTTTTGTTTTGGCAGGAAACACTTTTACAAATGCTCCTCTCTCAACCATGCATTCCACAATATGTTGCTTGATGCCGTAATCCATTACTGCTATACGCACATCAGAATCTTTGTTTCCTTTTTCGTAGGCTTCTTTGGTACTTACCTGAGAAGCCAGTTCCAGTCCGGACATATCCGGAACCTTATCCAGCTGCTTTTTCAGCGCATTAATATCTGTGGTCTCAGAAGAAATGATACAATTCATGGCACCCTTAGTGCGGATATGTGTCACCAACGCACGGGTATCAACCCCTTCAATGCTCACCACCTTATTTGCTTTAAGGTATTCATCCAGTGAACCCCTGGCAAGTTTCCGGGAATAGGTTTCTTCCAGGTTTCTGCCGATCAGTCCCCTGATCTTCACCCCATCAGACTCAATATCTTCATCCTTCACTCCGTAATTACCCACGTGGACGGCATTCATAATAAGGATCTGGCCAAAATAGCTGGGATCTGTGAATACCTCCTGGTAACCGGTCATGCCGGTATTAAAACATATTTCACCTGTTGTAGTTCCGATGGCGCCAAAAGCCTTACCCTGGCAAATGGTTCCATCCTGTAATAATAAGACCGCGGGAGTTGTTGAATCTGGCATTTCTTGCTTCTCTATTTTAAAAACAAATTCCGCAAAATTAAGGGAGAAAAAGTTGCTGGAGAAGTAAGATATTCACATTTGCAGAGCTTGCCATGGTTCGTGTCTCACGAACCATGAATTCGGATGGTTCGTGAGGCCCCGATAGCTATCGGGGCGTGAACCATGGCGTGAACGAGACTCAAACCGAGGCGTGAAGTGGCTAGTGACTAATAACTTTTTTCTTTCGGCGATCCTTGTACTTTGTCCGGATCACATCCTGCACATTCACATTATTGATCTTGCTCTCCAGCCAGCTGATGATATCCAGGTAAGCAAAGGCTCTGGTTTCAAGCGGATTGCCTTCGTATTTGCGGAGCTTGTTGAGCAATTTCTCAAATTCAGGACGCAAGGCATGTGCCCCTACATGGAATGATTGGCGAAGGAAGGAAAATACCTCCTCTTCTACCTTGCTCAGGTTTTCCATTTTTGCCATGTAACGATACACGGATTTGATCAGGTATTCCAGCAACTGGAAATTGCCTAATTCATAATGAGCAATCAGGTGAAGGAGTCGAGCATAACATTGAAGATCGTTGCGGAGGTCTGCCTTTTGATTGATGATACGATTGAGATAATCGATCGCTTTTTCATTATTGCCACTTCCGAAATAAAGACAGGCTATTTTATAATAGAATACCAGCACCCGGTGAATATCCAGGTATCGTCCATAATTCTTCAGCATCTTTTCCAGGAAGGGAACCATCTGTACTCCCTTATCAAATGTGCCATGGAGGAAATAAAGATTGAGTTGGGCAGTGTATAAATACTGGTAGGTCAGGATCCGGTTATTATCATTTGTTTTAACCAGTTTTGATTTGGCAAACTGCTCAAATTGCTTAATGCATTCTTCCAGCTTCTCATGATTGAGGAGATCAAAATGGGCGCCCATGAGGTTATGCATTCCCTTGATATAGCTGGCTGTTTCTACCGGTAGCATCTCGGGGTATTTGGTAAACAGGTCAACCCATTTCTGACAATTCCGGTAATACTGCAGAAAATCAATCTGTATAAATGCATACCAGCAATAACACTGGTAGAAATATAATTTCTCATAAAAACTTTCGGCTTTCTGGGCACCAGCAGGCAAACTGGATTCAAAGAATGCCTTCAATTGTTTGATATCAGTTTCATTTCTCGCGTGCCCATGCTGAATATACCAGCTATACAATTGCAGGGACAGATTTGACAACTGATTGACCATAGTGAGCTGGCAGTTCACCTTTGTGGACTCCTGTGCCAGCCGGTCTGCCCGGTCCTTCATGCTTCTGGTGATATACAGCGCCTCGATCTTCTTCTCGAAGAACAGCACCTGCTGCATGTAGGTTAGCTGGTGGTATTCCGCCGCCAACTCCTTTAGGCGGTCAAGCACCCGCAAAGCCTGGTGGTATAGCCCCTTATTGAACAGAATCCGGGCATAATCCATCTGCTCATGTAATTGAATATCAACGTTATAATCATCCCGGATGATCCTAAGACTGGCCAAAACCTGCCGGTAGAGGCTTGCTTTCAGGTTGGAAAGCTGCTGTTTTTTGATGGATTTATATTTCCGGAGAAGGGTTGCCTCATCATATTCGTTCATTTTCTCCAGGGCATCGAATAACTGTATGGTTTTCAGGTCATCAGAAGAAGAATTCCTCTTGACATACAGCTTAAAGTTTCGTTTTTCTGACTTCTCCAGGGACTTTACCAACTGAAAAAGCGCATCTGTGGAACGGTTGGGCATCGTAATTCCTGTTCTTTGAAATCCTTTACTGGCTTGCGTTTCAGGGCAAATGACCCCTTTTGTGGGGTGTAGAATCCTGCCCATTTTGATTTCATTACCCTACGCAACAGGGGTAATTTTAGAAGACTGGTTGCTCCCATTTGTAAGCTAAAACCTACAAAATTACGCAGCCGCCTTTTTTATCACCTGTAATATATCCAATTATTATGTCTGCCGGAAACAAGATCCACATATTTGACACTACGCTCCGGGATGGAGAACAAGTGCCGGGATGCAAATTGAATACCAAGGAAAAGATAAACCTGGCGCTTGCATTGGAAGAGTTAGGCGTTGATATAATCGAAGCTGGATTCCCTATTTCCTCTCCGGGTGATTTTGAATCGGTGAAGGAAATTTCCAGGGTAATAAAAAATGCAACCGTCTGCGGTCTAACTCGTGCTGTTGAAAAAGATATACAGGTGGCAGCTGATGCATTGAAAGGTGCAAAACGTCCCCGCATTCACACTGGTATCGGAACTTCCGATCTTCATATTAAAGGCAAATTCAACTCTACTCGCGAAGAGATCATCCAGAGAGCCATCCAGGCAGTTAAATGGGCAAAGAATTATGTGGATGATGTGGAGTTCTATGCAGAAGATGCTGGCCGTACCGATAACGATTACCTGGCTCGCGTGGTAGAAGCCGTTATCAAAGCTGGCGCCACTGTAGTGAATATTCCCGATACAACCGGTTATTGCCTCCCCTATCAATATGGCGAAAAAATCGCCTACCTGGTCAACAATGTTCCCAATGTAGATAAAGCAATCCTTAGCTGTCATTGTCACAATGACCTGGGACTGGCAACTGCAAATTCTATTTCAGGGATCATTGCCGGTGCACGCCAGATAGAATGTACTATCAATGGTCTTGGTGAAAGAGCGGGTAACACTTCACTGGAAGAAGTTGTGATGATCATTCGCCAGCACAAGCACCTTGGATTTTATACCGATGTGGAAGCGAAACAACTTAATCCATTAAGCCGCCAGGTATCAGATACCATGCGTATGCCTGTACAACCTAACAAGGCAATCGTTGGCAGCAATGCATTTTCTCACTCTTCCGGTATCCACCAGGATGGATTCCTGAAAGATGCACTCACCTATGAAATCATCAATCCAGAGGAAGTAGGTGCTGATTCTTCCAAGATCGTTCTCACAGCAAGAAGTGGAAGAAGTGCTCTTGCGTATCGTTTCCAGAAACTGGGATTCCAGTTCAACCGCAATGATGTAGATTTTCTCTACAATGAATTTTTAGAGGTAGCAGACAGCAAGAAAGAGGTGGAAGATAAAGACCTCACCGTGATGGGTAAAAAATATCAGTCAAACATTGCATCCGTTAACTAATGGCAAAAACATTATTTGAAAAGATCTGGGAAAGGCATGTTGTCAAACAAATTGACGGCGGCCCCTCCGTGTTATATATCGACAGACATTTTATTCATGAAGTAACCAGTCCGCAGGCATTTACAGGAATAAAGAACAGAGGCGTATCATTATTCCGCCCCAAACAAATAGTTGCCACGGCTGATCATAATGTTCCCACACTGAATCAGCATTTGCCGATCAAAGAAGAATTGAGTCGTGTTCAGGTTGAGACATTGAAACAGAATTGCGCCGAAAATGGAATTGAATTATATGGCCTTGGACATCCGTTCCAGGGCATTGTTCATGTTATAGGACCTGAATTGGGAATTACTCAACCTGGAATGACCATTGTATGTGGTGATAGCCATACCTCAACACATGGTGCATTTGGGTCAATTGCTTTTGGAATAGGAACCAGTGAGGTGGAGATGGTCTTTGCTTCGCAATGCCTGATGCAAAGCAAACCAAAGCTGATGCGTATCAATGTTGATGGGAAACTAAATAAAGGTGTAGTAAGCAAGGATATCATTCTATATATCATTTCCAAAATATCGGCCAGCGGTGCCACCGGTTATGCTGTAGAATTTGCGGGTTCTGCCATCCGTGCGCTGAGCATGGAAGCCCGCATGACCATTTGCAATATGAGTATTGAGATGGGTGCACGTTGTGGTTTGATCGCTCCGGATGAAACCACCTTCAATTACATTAAGGGAAAGAAATTTGCTCCGCAAGGAAAGGAATGGGAAGCTAAAGTAGCTGACTGGAAAACACTGTTCACTGATGCTGATGCCAAATTTGACCGCGAACTGAATATTAAAGCTGAAGATATCGAGCCCATGATCACTTATGGCACCAACCCCGGAATGGGTGTTGGAATCACCGGTCATGTGCCTGCTCTGAATGAAATAGATGAAAAGGAAAAGCTTTCTTTTGAAAAATCACTCGAATACATGGGATTGAAGCCAGGTATCGATATCAAAGGAAAGAAAGTGGATTATGTATTCATCGGTAGCTGTACCAATTCCAGAATAGAGGACCTGCGTATGGTTGCCTCCTTTGTAAAAGGAAAACACAAGGCAAAGGATGTAGAAGTATGGGTGGTGCCCGGAAGTAAGCAGGTAGAGCAGCAGGCCATCCAGGAAGGAATCAATAAAATATTTGAAGAAGCAGGTTTCATTCTTCGTCAGCCTGGTTGCAGCGCATGTTTGGGTATGAATGAAGACAAGATACCAGCCGGTAAATATTGTATCAGTACCAGCAACCGAAATTTTGAAGGAAGACAGGGACCGAAGGCCCGCACTTTCCTGGCAAGTCCTTTAACAGCTGCGGCAGCTGCTATTACTGGTGTGGTAACGGATGTAAGGGATCTATTGAACTAAGATTTATCAAAAAAGAAATAACAGAATATTCCAATGGAGAATGCTTTTAACCTGATCGAATTTTCACAGAATAACATCCTCAAAATGCATGAGGGATTGACCATACAGCAACTGAATAAGATACCCGAAGGTTTTAGTAACAACCTGGTATGGCACTATGCGCATAGTATTGCTACTGTTCAAATGTTGTGCTATTTCAGAGGAGGCCTTCCGGTAAGACTGAATGATGAGTTTGTACATAAATATAAGGCAGGCACAAAGCCTGAAGCTTTTGTTCCTGTTGAGGAGTATAACAGCTTTAGGGGTTTGGCTATTGAAGGATTGGAGAAACTGAAAGAGGATTTTAAGAATGATTTTTTCAAAGACTGGAAGCCATTTATGACCATTGCCGGATTTCCCATTCCCAGTTTTGATTATGCCATTCGTTATGTGGGTCATCATTTTGGCGTTCACCAGGGATCGACTGTTATGATCAAGAAATTTGTCTGAAAATAAAAATATCCATCGTGAGCAAAGCAATCAATATCATTTCGTCAACAGCAGTTCCACTGAATATAGAAAATGTGGATACTGACCAGATCATTCCTGCCCGCTTTCTGAAAGCAACAAGCAGAGATGGGTTTGGCAAGAACCTTTTCAGGGACTGGCGTTATGAGAATGATGATGAGAGTAAGCCCCGGAAGGATTTTGCGCTGAATAACCCTGTTTACAAAGGAAGGATACTGGTAGCGGCAAAGAATTTTGGATGTGGCTCCTCCCGCGAGCACGCAGCCTGGGCCATCAAGGATGCAGGTTTTGATGTAGTGGTGAGCAGCTTCTTTGCTGATATATTCAAGGGCAACTCTTTGAATAATTTTCTCTTACCGGTTACCGTAAGTGAAGAGTTTTTACTGAAGCTTTTTAATACTATTGAAAAGGATCCTTCAGCTCAAATTGAAGTTAACCTGCCTGAACAAACGATTAAACTGTCCGGCACAGCTGACCAGGAATCATTTGAGATCAATGCCTATAAAAAAACCTGCCTGCTCAATGGATACGATGATATTGATTATTTATTGAGTATCCGAAAGGATATAGAACAATTTGAACTGGAGAAGAATCCATAATAAAAATGAAAAAGAATATAGCAGTAATTGAAGGTGACGGGATAGGTCCGGAAGTGACAAGACAATCCATCAGGGTATTGAATACCCTTGCTGAAACCTATGGTCATGAATTTGAATTCACCTATTGCCTGATGGGCGCTGATGCCATTGATAAAACCGGCAGCCCTTTACCTGACGAAACGATTGAAGTTTGCCTTAATAGCGATGCGATCTTATTCGGCGCTATTGGCCATCCCAAATATGACAATGATCCCACTGCCAAAGTAAGACCTGAGCAGGGGTTATTGAAGTTGCGCAAATCATTGCAACTGTTTGCGAACCTGCGTCCCGTAACAACCTATCCTGCCTTACATTATTTATCCCCGCTGAAACCAAAGGCTATTGACGGAGTTGATTTTGTAATATTCAGGGAACTGACAGGCGGGATCTATTTTGGAAAGAAAGAAACCAACCCTGAAGGGAACTGGGCTATTGATGAGTGTACCTATAGCCAGGAAGAGATTGAAAGAATTGCCCATCTCGCTTTCCAGACAGCACAAAGAAGAAAAAAGAAACTGACCCTTGTAGATAAAGCAAACGTACTGGAAACATCAAGGCTCTGGAGAAAGTTTGTACAGGCGATGGCGCCTCAGTATCCTGATGTACAGGTAGACTTCCTGTTTGTGGATAATGCTGCCATGCAGATCATCCTCAATCCAAAACAGTTTGATGTGATCCTGACCGAGAATATGTTTGGAGATATTATCAGTGATGAAGCCAGTGTGATCAGTGGTTCATTGGGTTTATTGCCTTCTGCTTCTATTGGAAAAGGAAGCGCCCTGTTTGAACCTATCCATGGTTCTTATCCACAGGCTGCAGGAAAAGATATTGCCAATCCGCTGGGCTCTATCCTTTCTACTGCACTCCTGCTTGAGCATCTCAATCTGAATACTGAAGCGATGCTGGTAAGAGAAGCTGTTAACTGGTCACTCCAGAACGGATTTGTTACAAAAGATATTGATCCGGTGAATTTTTATTTCACCTCCACTATCGGAGAACTGATCTGTGATTATGTAAGCGGAAAAATTCCTGGCTCCATAAAGCAGGAAAATATAGAGCTGAGAAAGTCAACCATCATATAGGCCGCCGGAAGACCCCGGGCTTTGTCCGGGGAGCCTTCTGGTTTTTTAATATCCAATTATCCCGACTAACTGCGAAGCAAATAAATTATTTGCGATAGTTCTTTTTTTAAACGGGCGGGTGTATATTTACAACAGATAACATCCTTCATGAACAGCAGAACAAATACAATCATTTCCATTTTTGCTACTATTATTTTAGTGGTGGTGGTCGTGATTATTCCTGCTTATGGAGGTGGACATTGTATGTAAAAAGTAAAAATCAAAATACAGAACCCGCCTCCCAAAAGGCGGGTTTTTTTATGCCCGGCT
>Ga0207648_10000652_pt1 | contig 38868 bp, 38 predicted proteins | sample KBSMisM32_FD_184310 | JGI IMG/M metagenome (GOLD analysis project Ga0207648, IMG submission 184310) | Miscanthus rhizosphere microbial communities from Kellogg Biological Station, Michigan, USA - KBS Miscanthus M3-2 (SPAdes) (version 2) | ecosystem: Host-associated > Plants > Roots >... | reverse complement strand
CACGCCTTGCCGGCGCTTGGCGATCAGCGCTGCGGCGAAGCGCTGGCCGACCTCGTCCTCCTCGAGGATGTAGCTCTCCATGTTGATGTGGTCGCGCGCCGCCTCGATCGCGTCGGCCATCGCCTGGTAAGTGCGCGGGCCGTCCTGCAGCAGGCTGACCTTGTTGCCGGCGACGAGTGGGCTGCCGGCGATGGCCTGTTCGAGCGCGAGGTGGCGCTCGAAGATGCTGGTCTCCTTGCCGCCGGCCTTCAGCCGGTCGAGGATCTCCTTGCTGCGCTGGGCCGACAGGGGCCCGGTTGCGCCGTCGACCTGCACCGCCGACCTGTTCGCGGCTGCCACCGGCGGCACAGCGATCGGTGTGGACCCGCACCCCACCAGCATCGCCAGGCACAACGCCGGCAGCAGCCCGGCCCGATGGCGGCCAGAGTGCGGCGTCATCGTGGCGAACCAGCCGTGGTGGCTTTCATGGTCTCGCGTTGCTGTGGCATGCCCGATTCTCGCAATTCGCATTCCAGCATGCGCGCCGCCGGCTCCGGCGTCGCCGGCCGCGCCGCCCGCGTAAAGGGTCGCGAGTGCGGTAGTTGTTGCGGCACGGATTGCCCGCGCGCTGGGCCGTGGCGCGGTCGCGCTGGGCGCATCGATTGCCCGCGCTGCCTGACGCGGCGCGCCTCGCGCCGGATCGAGCGAAGGACCTGCGCCGTGCCGAACACCACCCTGTCGGGCGCCACTCGCCCATGCCCCGGGCCCGCGAGCGCACCGAACTGGCTGCGCGGCAAGACCATCATCGTCACTGGCGCCGGCAGCGGCCTGGGCGCGGCCGTTGCGCAGGTGCTGGGGGCCGAAGGCGCCGCGATCGTGCTCGCCGACATCGCGTTCGAGCGCGCCCGTGAACGCGCCGCGCTGCTCGCCGAGCGCGACGTCCGCACCCTCGCGCTGGCGCTCGATGTCGGCGACGAAACCCAGGTGCGGCGCGTCGTTGCGCAGACGCGCGAGCGCTTCGGCCGGATCGACGCGCTCGTCAACAGCGCCGCGATCGATAACGCCGTGCCTCTCGCCGAGCTGCTCGGCGCCGACTGGGAGCGGCTGCTGCGCGCCAACCTCAGCGGGCCGTTGCTGATGGCCAAGCATGTCGCCGCTGCGATGGCACCGAAGTCGGCCGGCGGCGGCCAGATCGTCAACATCGTGTCGATCGCGTCGAAGCGGGCGGGGACGAACGCGGCCGCCTACCACGCAACCCAATGGGGGCTGCTCGGCTTGTCGCATGCGCTGCACGCCGAGCTGCGCGGGCAGGGCATCAAGGTCTCGGCGGTGGTCACCGGCGGAATGCTCACGCCGTTCGCGCACGATCGCATTGCCGACAGCGATCCGGCGCCGCCGCGGAACCCGCAGAACCCGCTGGACGTCGCGCTCACGGTGCGCTTCGTGCTGAACCAGCCCGAAGAGACGGCGATCCCGGAGCTGATGGTGCTGACGATGCGCGAGCGCTCGTGGCCCTGACGCTAGGACGGGGTCGCGCCGAGATGCCGTTCCGCGCTGCCGGCGTCGAGCGGCGTGATCTCGGGATTCGCGTAGAAGGTGCCGGGCAGGGTTTCGTCGGCGAAGTCGCTGTGGAACGGCGGCAGGGGTCGATGTCCGGGGACCACGGCGGTGGCCGCGACACGCTGCGACCAGGCATTGGCAATCACCTCAAGTACGAGTGCGATGCGGTGCATGAAAGACTCCTCGGTGCCTCGACGGCTGCGCCGGCAGCACAGCCAAACGGCACAGCAATCCGCGTGCCTGGCGGACGCTACCGGGCAGGTGGCGGCCTGGCGAGCGCGATCGCCGCGTCGATCACGTCGCTGGCCGCGAGGTCGCGCCCGCACGCGTCGTCCGGTCCTTCCGGGCCGTCGCTCGGGCGTCCGGCTGGGCTGCGCCACAGCATCCGATGGCGATCATGATCGAGCGGAGCCCAGCGTTCGACCTCGCTGCTGCTGCCGACGATGACGCTGCGCGTGCCGAGCGCGGCGGCGATGTGCGAGACACCGGTGTCGTTGCAGACCAGCAATTGGCAGCGCTCGATCAGCGCGCCGAGCGTGAACAGCGAGGTGCAGCCGGCCAGATCGATCGCGCCATGCCGCATCTGCGCGGCGACCTGCGCCGTCAGGCCGGCCTCGCCGACGGTGCCGGTCAGCACGATCGCGAGGCCCCGGTCGGCGAGCGCGTCGGCGACCGCGGCAAAGCGATCCGCTGGCCAGCGCCGCGACGCCAGTTGCGCGCCCGGATGGATGCAGGCGAACGGTGTGTTGCCGATGTCCGGCAGCAGGCGCAGCGCGGCGGCGCGGTCGGCCATGTTGAGCGGGAAGTCGAGCCGGGTGCCGCGTCGCGGCACGCCCAGGTGATCCGTCAGGCACAGCAGACGCTCGATCTCGTGGCCGTGGGTCGGCCACGCGATATGCAGCGCCGGATCGGCGCAGAAACCGTCCGCCTCGACGAAGCCCGCGAGCTGGCGCGCGCCGAAGGTCGCGAGCAGCGGGTTGACGATTCGGCCGCTGCCGTGCAGCTGCAGCAGCAGGTCGACGCGCAGGCGTTGCATCTGCTCGATGAAGTGCGGCAGCGCGCTGATCTCGGGCGTGCTTTCGGGCAGTCCCGGATACCCCGGAAAGACCCTGAAGCGGTCGACCTGCGGCAGCCGCGACGCGAACTCGCGCGCCCACGCCAGCCCGATCAGCGTCAGCTCGCTGCGCGGCCAGGCGCTCTTCAGCGCGCGCAGCACCGGTGTCGCGCAGAGCGTGTCGCCGAGCATCGAGGCGCGAAAGACCGCGATGCGGCCGCGCTCCGGCCATGCCGCATCAGGCGCCATCGGCAGCGGGCCTCGCCGGCTGCGCTGCGCCGGGCGCGTCGTCCCAGGCCCGGATCACGCGTGCGGCGGCGAGCAGGTCGGGGGCGCGCAGGGCGGGCGTGCGCAACGGCGACAGCGCCACAGCCGCGTCGCGGCCGACCTCGAGCAGCACCGTGCGGCAGCCGGCACGCCGGCCGGCTTCGATGTCGTCGAGGATCTCGCCGATCAGCCACGAGTTCGACAGGTCGATCGCATGCTCGCGCGCGGCCTCGTGCAGCAGCCCCGGCGCCGGCTTGCGGCAGTTGCAGCCGGCACCGGGCGTATGCGGGCAGGCGTAGAAGCCGGCGAGCGCGACACCTGCGTCGCGCAAACGCTGCGTCACCGCCTGCGCCAGCCGATCGAGCGCCGCCTGATCGAGGCGGCCGAGTGCGATGCCTGGCTGGTTGCTGACGACGACGATGTGGTAGCCGCCGTCCGACAGCAGCCGCAGCGCCTCGACCGCGTGCGGCGCGAACGGGAGACCGTCGGCCTCGGCGTCATGCGGCAGGGCGGCCGCGAGCGTGCCGTCTGGGTCGACGAAGATGGCGCGGGCCGCCGCAATGCCCATGCTGAACCTCCAATGTTTCAGTCCGTTTCGGCAATCCGCGTGCCGCACCCGCGGCCGCGATGGGCACATCGATTGCCGCCGGCGGTGTTCGGCAGGTCGCTTGCACCACGCCATTTGCGAGGAGCCATCCATGGGCATGTTCGATGACGATTACGAAGAAGCCGACGAGCCGGTCGGCGACGACAGCGCGCCCGACGCCCTGACCCTGCTGCGCGACGACCACGCGCGGGTCAGCGATCTTTTCGATGCCTACGAGGCCGCGGTGAGCGGGGCGCACGACGACCGCAAGCCGGCGTTGGCGCAGAAGATCTGCGCCTTGCTCGGCGTGCACGCGCAGCTCGAGGAAGAGATCTTCTATCCGGCGGTTCGCGATGCGATCGAGGAACAGAACCTGGTCGACGAGGCCGAGGTCGAGCACGCCAGCGCGAAGGACCTGGTCGAGCAGATCGAGGCGATGGGGTCGGGCGATGCGCTGTACGACGCCAAGGTCAAGGTCCTCGGCGAATACGTCAAGCACCACATCCGCGAGGAAGAAGACGAGCTGTTCCCGGCGGTCGAGTTGTCCGAGCTCGATCTGCAGGATCTCGGCACCGATCTGCAGGAGCGCAAGAAGGAACTCGAGGAAGAACTGGGGCTCGAGTTCGCCAGCTGAGCCGCGACGGCGTGCTGCGAGCGACCCGGGCGCCGACTTGCGGCAAAACTTGCGGGCGCCGGCAGGCGGTCGCCGAACCGCTGCGTCACCGCGTCAGCGGGCCGTCGTGCGCTTGAAGCCGAGCGTCTTCATCGCCTGCGTCAACGACTGGCGCTGCGTCCAGTAGCCGGCCCAGGGGTCGACCTGCTGGAACGACAAGTGCTCGCGCGCGGTCGCGATCGTCCACTGCGCGCCGCTCTTCAGCTTGGCCAGGTCGTCCCAGTCGACCGGCATCGACACGCCCAATCCGGGCCGCGCCCTTGCCGAGAACGCGGCCGCGGTGGTCGCGCCATGGCCGTTGCGCAGGTAGTCGACGAACAGCTTGCCGACGCGGTTCGCAGCGCCGCTGCGCGTGACGAAGCGCGACGGGATCACGCGCGCCAGGTGCTGCACGACCGCCTGCGAGAACGCCTTGACGGTGTCGTAGTCGAGCTTGGGCGTGATCGGCACGACGACGTGCAGGCCTTTGCCGCCACTGGTCTTCAGCCACGCCTGCAGGCCGAGCTCTGTCAGCAGCCCGCGCACCAGCGTGGCCGCCTCCTGCACCTGCTGCCAGGCCGTGCCTTCGCCGGGGTCGAGGTCGAAGATCATGCGGTCGGGCTGGTCGATGCGGCGCGCGGTCGAGTTCCAGGTGTGGAACTCGATCACGTTCATCTGCGCCGCACCGGCCAGCGCCTGCGGCGTCGCGATCTCGAGCAGCGCGGCATGGCCCGGCCACAGTGCCGGGTCGAGTTCGCGGATGCCGGGGATGCCGATCTTCTCGCCGTGCTTCTGGAAGAACAACTCGCCGTTCACGCCGTTCGGCCCGCGCACCAGCGAGCACGGCCGGCCCTGCAGATGCGGCAGTATCTGGTCGGCGACCGATTCGTAGTAGCGCACCAGGTCGAGCTTGGTCAGCTGCGTGCTCGGGTCGATGATGCGTTCGCCGTGGCTGACCTGGATCCCGCCGACCGCTGCCGCGCCGGCCCTGCGCGCGGGCGTCGTGCCGTCGACATGCCGGGCCGTCTCGCGCGTGATCGCGCTCGCCGGCTTGTCATCGCGCAGGCCCAGGTACACGGCGTGCCGGATCTGCCCATCGGGCGTCCATTCGGCGAACTCGACCTCGGCGACGCGGCGCGGCTCGACCCAGCGCTCGCTGCCGGCGACGCGGCGCGACCAGCGCCCCGGCTTGGTCGCGCCGGTCGCGAACGGCGGCTTCGCGATCGCGTGCCTGGCCAGCAGCGCCTTCAGCGCCTTGGCCGCGTCGGCGTCCCAGCCGGTGCCGACGCTGCCGACCGACACCAGGCCGCGCTCGGGATCGTTCACGCCCAGCAGCAGGCTGCCGATCTGCGGCGAGCCATCGCTGCGATCGGTGTAGCCGCAGATGACGAACTCCTGGCGCAGCCTGCACTTGAGCTTGAGCCAGGTCTCGGTGCGCCGCGACACATACTGCGCATCGGCGCGCTTCGCGATCACGCCTTCGAGCCCGGCCTTGCAGGCCGAGCTCAGGATCGATGCCGGGTCGGCATCGAACGCCGCGCTGAACCGGACATGTTCGCTGCCCTTCGCGTCGATCAACGCCTGCAGCAGCTCGCGGCGCGCGGCGAGCTCGACCTGGCGCAGGTCGTAGCCTTCGAGAAACGGCACGTCGAACAGGAAGTAGACGACCTCGGCGGCGCTGCTGGGCCGGTCGAATGATTTCTGCAGTGCGTTGAAGTCGGGCACGCCGTGGGCGTCGAGCACGATGATTTCGCCGTCGAGCCAGCCTGACTTGACGCCGAGCTGCGCAAGCTCGTTCTGCAGGCTGGGCATCCGTTCGCTCCAGTCGTGGCCGCCGCGCGTGATCAGGCGCGGCTTGCCGTTGGCGATGCGGGTCAGCAGCCGGTAGCCGTCGAACTTGATCTCGTAGAGCCAGCGGCCCGCCGTCGGCACGCCGGTGGCGAGCGTGGCCAGTTGCGGTGACAAGGTCTCGGGCAGCGCGGCCTTCACCGCGCCGGGCGGCGCGGCGCCGGCGCGTCCCGCCTTCGTTGCTGCTGCTGTTGCGGGTGCGGATGCGGCCGCGCGGCGCAGCGGCTTGGCGATGACGCTGTCGGGCAGCGCCGCGATCACGTCGTAGTCGGCCTTCGGCCGCGCGAATTCGTCGCGCTTCTTGAACAGGATCCACGGCTCCTGCTTCTCGCCGCCTTTCGCGATCCTGACCAGCTCCCACAGGCCGTTCAGCTTCTGGCCCGCGAGCCGGAACAGCAGCTTGCCGTTGCGCAGCCCCTCATGCGGATCGCCGACCGGCTCCCAGGTGCCGTTGTCCCAGACGATCACGCTGCCGGCGCCGTACTGCCCGCGCGGGATCGTGCCTTCGAAGCTGCCGTACGACAGCGGATGGTCCTCGACGTGGATCGCCATGCGCTTGTCGGCCGGGTCGAAGCTCGGGCCCTTCGGCACCGCCCATGAGAGCAGCACGCCATCGAGCTCCAGCCTGAAGTCGTAGTGCAGCCGGCTCGCCGCATGTTTCTGGATCACGAAGCTCAGGGCCGGGCCGCTGGCCGCCGCCGGCTCTCCGCGCGGTTCGGCCGTGACCTTGAAATCGCGCTTGGCCCAGTACTTGGCCAGCGGATCGGCGGCGCGCGGGGTCGGCATGTCAGTCCGTGCCCGACGAGCCCCTGCGCCGTGCCCTCATCGCTGCAGCCGCCGGTACGCGCTGAAGTGCCGCAGCGCGCTGCGGGCGTCGCCCAGGCGCTCCTGCAGGCGGCCGAGGTTGAAGTGGGCGTCGGCCAGCGTCGCATCGAGCTGCAGACTGCGCTCGTAGCTCGCGACCGCGTCTTCGCAGCGCTGCTGGTCTTCGAGCGCGATCGCGCGGTTGAAGTGGATCAGCGCCGACCCGGGGCAGCGCTCGACGGCCGCATCGTAGAGCGCGACGGCCTCGTCGAAGCGCGCGCGCTCGCACAGCATCGCGCCCAGGTTCAGGTAGGCATCGACGCAGTCGGGCGCGAGCGCGAGCGCGTCGCGGTAGGCGCGCTCGGCCGCGCCGGCGTCGCTGGCTTCGAGCGCGGCGCCGCGCTCGAACGCCGCGCGCGCCTGGTCGAGCGGCAGCGGCTCGGGCGCCAGGAACGCGATGCTCGCGCCGCGCGGCGCGACCTCGAAGTCCATCAGCAGCTGGCCCGAGTCGGCTTCCCAGTGGGTGTCGCGGTCGCGCACCGCGACATTCGCGCCGACCGCGGTGATGCGCAGCCCGGTGATCGGCAGCGTCTCGGGCAGGCTGGCACGCAGCTTGGCGAGCGAATGCAGGATCTTGCGCGGCGGGATGCGCGCCGCATGCAGCGCATGCGCGGTGCGCAGCAGCATCAGGTCCTGGAACGAGAAGCGCAGCTGGTTGCGGGGGCCGCGCGCCGGCGTCACGAAGCCGGCGGCGATCAGCCCGGAGAGCACGGTGCGCGACAGCCCGAGCATCTCCTGGACGTGGCGCAAGCTGAATCTGCTCTCGTCGCCGGTCGTCGTCTCGGTCACTTCTTCGCGCGTCCGCGGGCCGAGGTGGCGGGCACGGGCACCGGCTCGTCGGGCTTGGCGGCGCGCCGCGCGACCTTGCGCTCCTTCGCGTCGACCATCGGCGTGACGTTGCCGGGCTGCGCCTTCGCGGCCGCCCGTGCCGCGGCCGGGGCAGCGGCGGGCTTCTTGCCCAGGCTCGCCTTCAGCGCATCCATCAGGTCGATGACCTGGCCGCTGCTGGGCTCTTCGTTGTGCGCCGACGCGACGATCTCCTGGCCGGCGATCTTCTGGTCGATCGCCGCGAGGATGCGTTTCTTCTCTTCGTCCTCGAACTGGGCAGGGTCGTAGCTGTCTTCGGAGATCTGGTCGATCAGCTGCAGCGCGAGCTGCAGTTCGGCGCTCGAGACGCTGACCTTCTCGATGTCGAGGTCTTTCAGCGAGCGCACCTCCTCGGCGTAGAGCAGTTGCTGCAGCACCAGCCCGTCTTCGGCCGGGCGCACCTGGACGACGTACTGCTTCGACTTCCAGGCCCATTTCGCGAGCGCGCAACGGCCGCTCTCGCGCATCGCCTGCGCCAGCAGCGCATACGGTTTCGCGCCGCGCTTGTCGGGCGCGAGCAGGTAGGCCTTGTCGTAGTAGATCGGGTCGACCGCCTTCTCGGGAATGAACGCGACGATCTCGATCGCATGGCTGCTGCCCTCTTCGAGTTGCTTCAGCTCGTCGGGGGTGAACAGCACGAACTTGTCCTTCTCGATCTCGTACCCCTTGACCATCTCGGCGCGCGGTACGACCTTCTGGTCCTTCTCGGAGACGTATTGCTGGCGCACGCGCGAGCCGTCTTTCGCGAGCAGGTTGAACTTGATGCTGGAGGCGCTCTCGGTCGCGGAGTACAGCCGCACCGGGATCGACACCAGGCCGAAGGTCAGGGTGAGCGAGGCGATCGAGCGTGCTGCCATGGCGGGAACCTCCTGGGGCGAGCGGGAATGCTATGTCCGCGGCGGCGCTGCCGCAACCGGGGCGCCGGCGGGGTGTTGCGAGACGGCCTCGCATGCGGCACGCCGTCAGTCCCGGCGGTGATCGAGCGCGTCGATCCAGAGCGTCGCGCACTCGTAGCCGAAGTCGAACGCCTCGATCGCGCTCGACAGCTGCCGCTTCGGCACGTCGACATGCACCTCGTCCTCGCTCTCGGAGCCTCGGATGTGAACGCTCAGCGGCCAGGTGACCAGGTCGCCGCAGGCCAGGGTCGACATCCGGATGCGGTAGCCGCTGTGCGCGCCGATCGCCTCCAGGCGGTGGCCGCGCGCGAGGATCTCGTATTTCATCGGTGCCAGGCAGCAATCGCCGTGCCCGGCGCCCCGGCGATCGCGATGACGGGCTACACGACCCGGAAGTTCGTGAACTGCCAGGGGTCGTCGCGCTCGAGCGGCTCGTCGAACAGCCGGGCGCGATCGAGCAGCGGCGTCCAGTCGCTGTAGACGCCGACGACGTCGCCGAGGTAGGGCCGGCACAGCGCGAGCATCCGGTCGAACGGCAGCTCGTCGGGTTCGACGATGCCGCGGTCGGGATTCGCGATCGCCCAGACCATGCCGGCCATCACCGGCGCGGCGACCTGCAATGTCGTCGCGTTGTTGAAGGGCGCGAGCGCCTTCGCCTGGTCGATCGTGAGCTGCGAGCCGTACCAGTACGCGCCCTTGCGGTGGCCCATCAGCAGCACGCCGAGTTCGTCGCGCCCGTTCGTGATGTCGTCCTTGAGCGTGCGCTTGTTCTCCTGGCTGCGCCAGTTGCGCCCGGCCAGTTCGTGCAGCGACAGCACCGCATCGTCGCAGGGGTGGTAGGCGTAGTGCACCGTCGGCCGGTAGCGCGGCTGCGCCGGGTCGCCGACGGTCAGGTAGTCGGCGATCGAGATCGACTCGGCGTGCGTGACCAGGAAGCCATGGAACGTGCCGGCCAGCGGCGCCCAGCTGCGCACCCGGGTGCCGGCGCCGGGCCGGTCGAGGTAGATCGCGGCGCGGCAGCCGCCGGCGTGCCGATGGCCGTCGGACGGCAGCTGCCGTTCGTGCGTGCCCCAGCCCAGTTCGCTCGGCTGCGTGCCCTCCTCGATGAAGGCGTCGACCGACCAGGTGTTGACGAACTCGCCGGGCTGCTTGCGCCGCGGGCCCAGCTGCGTGTCGCGCTCCGCGATGTGGATCGTGCGCACGCCCAGGCGCTGTGCCAGGTCAGCCCAGCCCGCGCGCGCGGCGGGCGGTGTCGCGTCGACGCCGGTCTCGCGCGCGATGTCCAGCAGCGCCTGCTTGACGAAGTGCGACACCAGCCCCGGGTTCGCGCCGTGCGTGAGCACCGCGGTCGGCTGGCCGCCGGGGCGGCGCAACGCCAGCGCCGCCTCGCGCAAGGCGTAGTTGGTGCGCTGGGCTGGCGGCTGCGTGGTGGCGGGGCCGCCGGCCCAGGGCTCGATGCAGGTGTCGAGGTAGAGCGCACCCTGCGTGCGGCACAGCTCGATCAGCGCGAGGCTGCTGACATCGACCGACAGGTTCAGCAGGAAATCGCCGCGCCGCAGTTCTGGGGCGAGTACGTCACGCAGGTTGTCGCGCGTGACCTCGACGCTGCGGTGCTGCACGCCGAACTGCCGCGCCGCGTCGAGCCCGCGGGTGCTCGGCTTCATCACGACGATCTGGTCCGGCCGCAGATCGAGGTGGCGCAGCAGCAGCGGCAGCACGCCCTGGCCGATGCTGCCGAAGCCGAGCATCAGCACGCGGCCGTCGAATCGGATGCGGTCGTCTGGCGTCATGCGAATGCCAAGGCAAATTCGGTGCCCGACGGACCCGCGCCCGCGTCACCCCGACACCGCGTCGCGCGAGCCGCGTGACCAAGAGGGTGAGAGGCATTGGCCGCTCATCCCCGCCGAACGACGCCACTCGTCGTTGCAAATGCTCGCCGTAGCCCGAGCTACGGCTGTGCTTTGCGCCTCGATTGGCGCCGCCCGGCGGGTCTGCTCGGCCACGCCGGATTACCTCTCACCCTCTAAGATCGCCGCATGTCCACGTTCTACCAGGACACCGCCGATCCGGCGCTGCGCTTCCCGGCGCTGGCCGGCGACACCGAGGCCGAGGTCGCGATCATCGGCGCCGGTTTCGCCGGCCTCGCGACCGCGCTCGGCCTGGTCGAGCGCGGCACGCGCGACTGCCTGCTGCTCGAGGCCGAGACGGTCGGCGCCGGCGCGTCGGGGCGCAACGGCGGCTTCGTGTCGGGCGGCTTCAGTCTCGATGCGGCGCAGCTCGAGGCCCAGCTCGGCCGCGAGGTCGCGCGGCGCCTGTACCTGATGAGCGAGGACGCGGTGCGCCTGATCCGCGAGCGCATCGGGCGCTACCGCATCGACTGCGACCCGGTCTATGCCGGCGTGGTGCTCGCGAGTTGGGTCGCCGAAGACCGCAGCCTGCGCGAGCTGCAGCGCTTCATGCGCGACAGCTTCGACCTGCACTGGCACTGGATGTCGCGCGACGAGACGCGCGCGCAGCTGCTGACCGAGCGCTACCACCATGCACTGTTCGAGCGCGACGCGTTCCACTTCAACCCATTGAAATATGCGCAGGGCGAGGCGCGCGTGCTGCGCGACGCCGGCGTGCGGCTGCACGAGCACAGCCAGGTCGAGGCGATCGAGCCGCAGCGCGCCGGCTGGCGCGTGCGCACCGCCGCCGGCAGCGTGCATTGCCGCGTGCTCGTGGTGTGCTGCGGCGCCACCATTGGTGCACTGTACCGGCCGCTGTCGCGCGCGACATTGCCGATCGCGACCTACGTGATGGTCACCGAACCGCTCGGCGACCGGCTGCGCACCGCGATGCGCACCGACGCCGCGGTCTTCGACACCCGCTTCGCGTTCGACTACTACCGGCCGCTGCGCGACACGCGGCTGGTGTGGGGCGGGCGCATCTCGATCCGCGAACGCTCGCGCGCCGCGGTCGAGCGCATCCTGCTGGCCGACATGCTGCGCGTCTACCCGCAGCTGCGCGGGGCGCGCGCCAGCCATGCGTGGAGCGGCCTGATGGGCTATGCGCGGCACAAGATGCCGCAGATCGGCCGGCTGCCGAACGGCCTGTGGTACGCGATGGGCTTCGGCGGCCACGGCGTCGCGCCAACGACGCTGAGCGGCGAGCTGCTCGCACGCGCGATCACCGGCGAGGCGGCGATCCCGGCGGCACTTGCGGCCTACGGGCTGCAGCCGGTGTACGGCGGGCTCGGCCGGCTCGCGGCGCAGGCGACCTACTGGTGGATGCAGGGGCGCGACGCGCTGCGCGACTGGCGCCACGGCTGAAGCCGGCGGCCGCGCGCCGCTTGATTCGCGTCAATCCGGGTCGCGGGCAATGACCCTAGAGTCCGCCCCATGGCTGAGCAACGGCAGTGGCGTCTCGGGACCCAGCTCGCGCTGATCGCGTTGCCGTTCGCGGCGCTGACGCTGGTCGCCATCGTGCTGACCTTGTGGGTGTCGTGGCAGCTCGACGGCGGCGCCGCGGCCGTCAACGAGGCGGGCCGGCTGCGCATGCAGGCCTACCGGCTGTCGCTGTCGATCGCGACCGGCGACGCCCCGACCGTGGCCCGCAAGGTCGAGGCCTTCGACGAGGGCCTGGCCGTGCTTCGCCGTGGCGACCCCGAGCGCCCGCTGTTCATGCCGTGGGACGACACCGTGCGCACCCGCTTCGCCAGCGTCGAGCGCGACTGGGCCCGGTTCAGGGTGCTCGGCTCGGGCGACCCGGGCGATGGCGCCCGGCTGCGCACCCAGACGGCCGAGTTCAGCGCGCACATCGACGCCCTGGTCGACAGCATCGAGGTCCACATGGCGCGCTGGACGGCCTTCATGCACCTGCTGCAGAGCAGCGTGCTGGCGCTGGTCATCGCGGGCGGCGCGACCCTGCTGGCGGCCGCCGGCGAAACGCCGAGCGCCGACGCGCTGCGCCAGCGCGCCTGCACCGAGCTGCTGCGCCAGGCAGCGCAGCAGGCCGGGCTGCTCGCCGCCGACGATCCGCCGCCGCGCGACGGCGCAACCAGCGAAGCCGCATCGGCGGCGATCGAGGCGCTGCTCGAACGCGCGATCGTGCTGCCCGAGCCGTCCGACGGGCCTGCCGCCGCGATCGGGTGCACGCCTGCGCCGGTCCGGCAGGCCGCCCGGCAGCGGTGATTCGTCCGGCAACCATGCCTGCGGCATAGCCTTGTGCCGTCTTGCCGACGGCCTCCGACGCCCGCGTGCGGTCTCGTCTGACGCCCCGCCGCCGGCGCGCCGATAGAGTTGTCTTTTCGGGCCTGGACGGTCGACTGACCGCCCGACGGCCGCAGATCAAGGAGCGCGGCATGCACATTGCCCCAACCCGACACGAGCACGGCGGCACTGCGAAGGTGTACGTCTACGAGGCCGACTACGCGCCCGACGCCGCGGGCGTCTACTGGACCGCGACGGTGCGCCAGGGCGCCGAGTGGAGCCGGAATTTCGAGGGCTCGCTGCCGATGGCCGCGTCGGCCGTGGCCGCAATCGGCGAGCAGGCGGTTCGCGACGAGATCATCCGCAAGATCGATGCGCTGAAGTGACGGCAGCCGCGCCGTCCGGGCGCGACCCTGGGCACGGCCGTCAGCGCCCGCCGGCCTCGGCCTGGCGCTTCTTCTCGCGCATCGCCTCCAGTTGCTGGTCCTCGATGCGGCGGCGCGTCTCCTGCTGCTTCAGCATCTCCTGGTGGCGCTGCTCCTCGAGCTCCTCGGGGCTCGGCCCTTCCTCGATCGACAGCGACATGAACGCCGACGGCGGCGGCTCGCCGCGTGCGCTCTTCAGCTTGATGTGCAGGCGCAGCTCGTTGGCCGAATCGGCGTTGCGGATCGCCTCCTCGAAGCTGATCAAGCCGTCGTTGTAGAGCTCGAACAGGGCCCAGTCGAAGGTGCGCATGCCGAGCTCGCGCGACTTCGACATGATCGCCTTGATCTCGTGGAACTGGCCCTGGAAGATGCGCTCCGCGATGGTCGGCGTGTTCAGCAGGATCTCGATCGCGGCCGAGCGGCCGTTGCCGTCTTCGCGCCGCACCAGCCGCTGCGACACGATCGAGCGCAGGTTGGCCGAGAGGTCCATCAGCAGCTGCGCGCGCCGCTCCTCCGGGAAGAAATTGATGATGCGCTCGATCGTCTGGCTCGAGCTGTTGGCGTGCAGCGTGCCCAGGCACAGGTGGCCGGTCTCGGCGAATGCGATCGCATGCTCCATGGTCTCGGCGTCACGGATCTCCCCGATCAGGATCACGTCGGGCGCCTGGCGCAGGGTGTTCTTCAGCGCGTGATGCCACGATTTCGTGTCGACCCCGACCTCGCGGTGCGTCATCAGCGACATGCGCGACGCGTGCACGTACTCGACCGGGTCTTCGACGGTGATGATGTGCCCTGCCGAAGTGCGGTTGCGGTGATCGATCAGCGCCGCCAGGGTCGTCGACTTGCCGGAGCCGGTCGCGCCGACCACCAGCACCAGGCCGCGCTTGTTCATCACCACGTCTTTCAGCACCTCGGGCAGCTTGAGCTTGTCGAAGTTCGGAATCTCCGAGGCGATGGTGCGGATCACCATGCTGACGCACTGCTGCTGGACATAGATGTTGACGCGGAACCGTGACAGCCCCGGCACCGCGATCGCGAAGTTGCACTCCATCTCCTTCGCGAATTCCTCGCGCTGGCGCTCGTTCATCATCGAGTGCGCGAGCTCGCGCGTGACTTCGGCGGTGAGCTTCTGCGCGGTCAGCGGCTTCATGCTGCCGTGCGACTTCATGCTGGGCGGGAAGTCGGCGGCGATGAACAGGTCGGAGCCGCCGGCCTGGTTCATCGCGCCCAGCAGCTTGTGCATGTAGGCGCGGGCGTGTTCTTCGGTGAAGGCCATGGCTCTCCGTGGGATGGCTGCAAGGGTGGTCTGCACGCCGCGGCGTGGGGCCCGGACGCGCCGTCAGCATGCCCGCACCGCGCACGGCCGGATCGGCGGAACAGCGCCCGAAAGGGCCGGTTGATCACGCGCTCGCGGCGCTGCAGGAGCTGCCTGCGCTTGACCGCGAGAGATCGCTGGCCAGCGTGCCTAGAGGCCGTCCCAGCCGGCCAGGCTCAGCTTGCCCGCGAACAGCAGATCGGCGGCGCGCTCGGGCGGCACCGAGCGGCAGCTCGGCCGTTGGGCGAGGGCGCTGGCGAGTTCGAGCACGTCGCGCGGATCGAGGCTCGGATCCTGCTCGGCGATCCGGGCCCGACAACGTTCCATCCACTCGGTTTGCCGGGCCGGGATGTCTTGATCCACCGCACACCTCCACGCTGATTGGGGTGCTGCGGTTGTAGGCGAACCGGCGCCATGGCTCAACTGTCAGAGCTTACAGGGCAGGGCGATGCGCGACGGCGCGAGGCCGCGCGGCGCTACCTCAGCTCGACCCAGGCCGGCGCATGGTCGCTCGGCTTCTCGCGCCCGCGCACCTCGCGGTCGACGCCGGCAGCGGCCAGGCGCGCGGCCGCGGCCGGGTTCAGCAGCAGGTGGTCGATGCGCAGGCCGGCATTGCGTGCCCAGCGATTGCGAAAGTAATCCCAGAAGGTGTACATCGGCGCGTCGGGATGCAGCGCATGAATCGCGTCGAGCCAGCCCTGCCCCAGCAGCCGCCGGTACGCATCGCGGCTCTGCGGCTGCAGCAGTGCGTCGTTCAGCCACGACTTGGGCGAATATATGTCGCACACGTCGTTGGTCGGCACGACGTTGTAGTCGCCGCACAGCACGACCGGATCGGGGCTGCGGCACAGCGCACCGGCATGCTCGATCAGGCGTTCGAACCATGCGAGCTTGTAGTCGAACTTCGGGCCCGGCTGCGGGTTGCCGTTGGGCAGGTAGATCGATGCGACGACCAACTCGCCGGCGCGCGCCTCGAGGTAGCGGCTGTGGGTGTCGTCGGGGTCGCCCGGCAGGCCGCGGCGCAGCTCCTGCGGGGCGTCGCCGCGGACCAGCACCGCGACGCCGTTGAAGCCCTTCTGGCCATGCCAGACCGCGCCATAGCCCGCATCGGCGAGCGCCTGCTGCGGGAAGGTCGCGTCAGAGGTCTTGAGTTCCTGCAGGCAGGCGATGTCGGGCGACGATTCGGCCAGCCATTCGAGCAGGCGCGGCAGCCGCGTCGTGATGCCGTTCACATTGAAGGTTGCGATCTTCATGCGCCGGGATCGTAGCCGGTCCGGCGAGCGAGTCGCCTGCGCTGCGCAATTTCACAGGCGCAACGCTGCGGCAACTCAGTGCGGCGGTTCGCTCGCTTCCAGCGGCGCCAGCATCGACGCGCTGATGTGCCAGCGCGCCAGAGCGTGCTCGTAGACCATGCGTTCGTCGTCGCTGATGCGGCCGTCGGCCGCGATCGCCCGCGCGGCGAGCTGGCAGACCAGCAACTGCTGCTGCGCATCGGTGACCGCGCCGAGCAGCCGGTCGAGGTAGCGCAGGTCGGATTCGCGCAGCCACGAGCGCTCGCACAGGTTCGCGCCGACGTCGCAGATGCAGGTGCGCGCCATGTCGATGAAGCGCTCGCGGTTGACGCCGACGCGGTGGTAGGCGTCGGATTCGTCGAGCGCCTGCAAGGTGCGGGCATCGAGGCGCCCGCTGGCGCTGATCAGCAGCGCGAGCACGCGGGCGGCGGCGTCGGTCGGGTGAGAGGCGTGTGATGGCATGGGTGCAATCCCGCGAAAGTGCGTCGACCACGAATGGTCGATTGTTCAGCCTTCAAATTTAGGCGGCGCTGCGGCGATTTGCTTGCGCTGAATCAGCCCGATGCGTCTTTGGCGGTGCGCTGGGACGGTTCGCCAGCGGTGGCGCGGCGGGCAGCCCGGTGGTCTCGAGAATCTCGCGCTCGTCGAGCGTCTCGCGCGCGAGCAGCGCCTGCACCAGCGCCTCCAGCGCCGGGCGGTGCGCCACCAGCAGCATCTTGGCCTGTTCGTGGCACTCGTGGATGATGCGCTGCACCTCGGCATCGACGACGCGGGCGGTGTCCTCGCCGAAGGGCCGCGGCTCGCCGAAGCCGGCCATGCCGAGGTACGGGTTCTCGCGCGGCGCGAGCTGGACCATCCCGAGCCGCTCGCTCATGCCCCAGCGGGTCACCATGTTGCGGGCGATCTGCGTGGCCTGTTCGATGTCGTTCTCGGCGCCGGTCGTGCGCGTGCCGTACACCACCTCTTCGGCGGCGCGCCCGCCGAGCATGCCGACGATGCGCGCGCGCAGATAGCCTTCCGGGTAGTTGTAGCGGTCGGTCTGCGGCCGCTGGTAGGTCACGCCCAGCGCCTGGCCGCGCGGCACGATGCTGACCCGGTGCACCGGGTCGGCGCCCGGCACCAGCAGGCCGAGAATCGCATGGCCGCTCTCGTGGTACGCGATGCGCTCGCGGTCCTCGGGGCTGAGCAGCAGCGGCCGCTCGGGGCCGAGCACGATCTTCTCGAGCGCATCGAGAAAGTCCTTCTGGCGCACGTCGTCCTGCTCGCGGCGCGCCGCCAGCAGCGCCGCCTCGTTGACAAGATTCCGCAGGTCGGCGCCCGACAGGCCGGGCGTCGCCCCGGCCAGCTGCGCGAGATCAACCTCGTGCGCCAGTGGGACCTTGCGCGTGTGCACGCGCAGGATCGCCTCGCGGCCGGTCTTGTCGGGCAGGTTGACGACGACGCGGCGGTCGAAGCGGCCCGGGCGCAGCAGCGCGCGGTCGAGCACGTCGGGCTGGTTCGTCGCGCCCAGCACGATGATGCCTTCGCGGCCGGTGAAGCCGTCCATCTCGGTCAGGATCTGGTTCAGCGTCTGCTCCTGCTCGCCGACGCCGCCGATCGCGGTCGGCCCGCGCGCGCGCCCGATCGAATCGATCTCGTCGATGAAGATGATCGCCGGCGCGTTCTCGCGCGCCTGCTTGAACAGGTCGCGCACCCGCGCGGCGCCGACGCCGACGATCATCTCGACGAACTCGGCCGCGCTCATCGAGAAGAACGGCACGCCGGCTTCGCCGGCCACCGCGCGCGCCAGCAAGGTCTTGCCGGTGCCGGGTGCGCCGACCAGCAGCACGCCTTTCGGGGCGGTGCCGCCGAGCCGGGTGTACTTGGCCGGGTCCTTCAGGAAGTCGACGATCTCGACCAGTTCGTTCTCGGCCTCGTCGATGCCGGCGACGTCGCCGAAGGTGACGCGGTTCTCGCCGGCCTGGTCGTAGCGGCGCGCCTTGCTCTTGCCGATGCCCATCAGCGAGCCGCCGAGCCCGCCCTGCGCGCGCCGGAATATCCAGACATAGAACGCGATCAACAGCAGCGCCGGGCCGAAGCCGAGCAGCAGGCTGGACCAGCCGCTGCCGGGGTGGATGGGGACGGCACTGATCTCGACCTGGTGGTCGATCAGGAAGCGCTCGAGCCCCGGATCGACGAACGCCGGCAGCGTGGTCGTGAAGGTGGTCGCGGATTGCGGCTTCGGCGCGGCCGCGAGAGGGCCGGGCGCCTTCGCCTCGGCGCCGCTCGCACCCGGCGGCGGCCAGACCACCGGGGCGCCGAACCGGCCCTCGATGCTCGCTCCCTGGCTGTAGATCGCCTTGACGTTGCCACTCGACACCTGCGCCTTGAAGGTCGTGTACGGCACGGTGACCGGCGTATCGCCACCCCCGAACAGGGCGCGCATCACGAGATAGTTGACGACCAGGATGATCGCGAAGGTCCACCAGACCCGGCGCGGCGGCACCCGCGGTGGCGCGGGCCCGCCGCCAGCGGCACCACCGCCGGTACGGTGGTCACTCGGGCGGGCACGGTCACCGCGGGCATCGCGGTTGTCGCGGTTGTCGCGTGCTGCGGGCTGCCACCAATTCGTCATCACGGACAGCGGGCAATCGGGATGCCACCGACCGCATGTCGAAACGCGCGGAAGGGTCTTCCGCGCCGGCGTCGTTCCCATTCCGCGCACTGACGCAAGATCGCCGGAACAACAACCCGCCAAGGAGGCACGCGATGACGAATGAAGAGCCCGGATTCGATCGGCCAACGAATGCGACGAGCGACCTGTCGCGCCGCGATTTCGTCGCGCTCTCGGTCGCGGCGAGCCTGTCCGCCGGCGGTGGGGCGGTGTCTGCCGCCGGCGCGGCCATGGTCGAGACCGACGTGACGATCCGGACGTCCGACGGGCTGTGCGACGCCGCGTTCATCCATCCATCGAGCGGGAGCCATCCCGGCGTGCTGATCTGGCCCGACGCATTCGGCCTGCGTCCGTCGATGCGCGATATCGCGCGGCGCCTCGCCGGCGAAGGCTATGCGGTGCTGGTGCCGAACCCGTTCTACCGCGTCGCCAAGGCGCCGGTGTTCGAGACCGCGGCGACGTTCGACTTCGGCAACCCGTCCGAGCGCGCGAAACTGCAGCCCCTGACCGGCTCGGCGAACGCACCCGGCGCGGCGGCGAGAGATGCGGTCGCGCATGTCGCGTTCCTGGATGCGCAGCCCCAGGTCGACAAGGCGAAAAAGATCGGCACGCAAGGCTATTGCATGGGCGGCGCCCTGGCCGTCAGGACGGCCGCGGCGGTGCCCGCGCGCATCGGCGCCTGCGCGTCGTTCCACGGCGGCGGGCTGGTGACCGACAAGCCCGACAGCCCGCACCTGTCGGCGCCGATGATCAAGGCCGGGCTGGTCATCGCGATTGCCTCGAACGACGATCAGCGCCAGCCCGATGCGAAGGAGCAGTTGAAGCAGGCGTTCGCCGCCGCGAAGCTGCCCGCGGACATCGAAGTCTTTCCCGCCCGGCACGGCTGGTGCGTGCCGGACATGCCCTTCGATCAGGGTGCGCCGATCTACAACCGGCCCGACGCCGAGCGCGCCTGGGGCAAACTGCTGGCCCTGTACCGGAAGGAGCTGGCTTGAACCCGGCCAACGCACGTCACGCCACCGGCGCCGGCCCGACCGCCTGACGGCCATGCGTGCCGGCGTGTCGCGTGCGCAATTGCTGCGGGCCGTGCTCGGCTCGGCGCTCGGTGCGGTGCTCACGCGCGGCGCGCACGCCCAGGCGCCGATGCCACAGAAGACAAACGCGATGAACACGCGATCGATTCCCTCCTCGCGCGAGCCGCTGCCGGTCATCGGCTGCGGCACCTACGTCGGTTTCGACCACGCGCCGGGCAGCCCGGAGTACGCGCTGCTGCCCGGGGTGCTCGATGCGCTGTTCGCGGCCGGGGGCCGGGTGCTCGATACGTCGCCGATGTACGGCCGTGCCGAGGCCACCACCGGCGAACTGCTCGAAGGGCACCCGCAACGCGACCAGGCCTTCCTCGCCACCAAGGTCTGGACGCGCGGCCGCGAGGCCGGCATCCAGCAGATGACCGAATCGATGCGCCTGCTGCGCACCGAGCGCATCGACCTGATGCAGATCCACAACCTGGTCGACTGGCGCACCCATCTGGCCACGCTGCGAAGCTGGAAGGAGCAGGGCCGGGTGCGCTACATCGGCGTCACCCACTACACCGCGTCGGCCTATGGCGACGTGGAGGACGTGCTGCGCGCCGAAAAGCTCGACTTCCTGCAGATCAACTATGCCCTGGACGACCAGGATGCCGGGCGGCGCCTGCTGCCGCTGGCTGCCGACCGCGGCGTGGCGGTGATCGTGAACCGGCCCTTCGGCGGGGGTGCGCTGTTGCGCCGCCTGCGCGACCGGCCGCTGCCCGCCTGGGCCGGCGAGATCGGCTGCGCGAGCTGGGCGCAGGTTTTGCTGAAGTTCGTGCTGAGCCATCCGGCCGTGCATTGCGCGATCCCGGGCACGCGCCGCGGCGAGCACATGGCAGAGAACGCCGCGGCGGGCACCGGCATCGCGCCGCCGCCCGCCTTCTGGCGCGACAAGCTCGCGTCGATGGGCGTCTGACGCTGCGCGCGCTGCGGCCCACGCAACGAAGCCATCAAAGCGCCAATAGTTCTCGTGCTGCCGCGTTGCTCGGCTCTGTGCCGCGCAGCGGCCGCGCCGATATCGTCCATAGACGGCGGTGAGGCGATGACGCACCCTCACCGATCAGTCCGACAGTGTGCAAGCATTTCGTGTCGGCGCCGTCTCCAACACTTGTCGCATCATCGCCACCGGATGACCGTCGAGACCCGCCCCAGCAGAATAGGGCTGGTGGCCGACGGACACAATCCGTATCATTCCTTCATGGCTGAGGAAGGGGTGACGATGAAACCGAATTCTGGTCGCTACACCATTCCGATCGCGCTGATCGCCGCAACGCTATCGACGGCGGTGTTCTCCCAGGCGCAGAAGCCGACGAACAGCAAGACCGCGATGTCGGCAATCACCGTCGTCGATGCCGGCGGGCGCACCGTCGGCCGCCTCGACAGCAACCGCGTCTTCGCGCTGGCCGGCACGGTGCCGCTGTGGCTCGAACTCGATCAGGCGCCCGGCGCCGACCCCACCAAGCTGGCCTGGGCGAATGCGCTGCTGCTGTTCAGCAACGCCAGCTGCACCGGCACGCCCTATGTCTTCCCGCCGGGTGCCCAGCTGGGCGGTTATCCGACCCGCACCGTCACGCTGCCTTCGGGCCAGAGCTGGCTCTACGTCGTCAGCGGCACGCCCGTCTCGGTCACGATCGCGGCCACCTACATCGGCGGCACCTGCTCGGCCTCGCCATCGCCGGGCAACGCCTTCGCGGTGCCCCTGGGCACGCCGATCGATCTGTCAGCGCAGTTCACGCTGCCGTTGACCCTCCAGTAGCGACCCGCGCGCCGGCCTCGGCGCGGTCAGCCGCCACCCCGCCCGATGCAACCCTCGGCGTGCCCCTCGCGCCGAGGCAGCGCGCTTGTCTGCACGACCGGCCTGCGTTCGCGGCGGCGATGCCGAAGGAGACGAATCGATGAGTGCCTTCACGGAACGCGCATCCGCTTCTCGGACTGCGACCCGGCGGGCATCGTCTTCTATCCGCAGTATTTCGTCATGTTCAACGGCCTGGTCGAGGACTGGATCACCGACGCGCTCGGCATCCGCTATCACCACCTCGTGATGGCGCGCCAGGTCGGCTTGCCGACGGTGCGGCTGGAGGCCGATTTCAAGGCGGTGAGCCGGCTCGGCGATGCGGTCTGCCTGGCGCTCGACGTCGAGCGCCTCGGCACCCGGTCGCTGACGCTGGCGCTGCGTTGCAGCGGACAGGGCGCCGACGACCTGCGCATGGGCATGCGCCAGGTGATCGTGACGACCTCGCTGGTCACGCACCGCGCGATCGACATCCCGGCCGACCTGCGCGCCGCGATCGCGCACGCTGCACCCGCGGTTCGGTGACCTAACCGGCGGGCGCCCCGCGCGACTCGCGTCAGACGAGCTGCAGCCGCAGGCCGCGCGCATCCAGGGTGCGCGCGCGACCTTGGGCCTTGGCGCGATACAGCGTCGCATCGGCGCGCCTGAGCATCGCCGGCAAGGTGTCGTCGGGGCCGGTGCGCAGCGCGATGCCGGCGCTGTAGCCCAGCTCGAAGCCGAGTTCGCGGACGGCGGTTTCGGTCAGGCGCTCGCGCAGGCGCCGATCGAAGGTGCTCGCGGCGGCGTGATCGGCCCGCTTCATCATCACGCAGAACTCTTCGCCGCCGTAGCGGCCCACCAGATCGCCGGTGCGCACGGTCGCCTGCAATGCGCCCGCGACAAACTGCAGCGCGCGATCGCCGGCCTCGTGGCCATGGGTATCGTTGATCTGCTTGAAATGGTCGAGGTCGATCATCAGCACCGCGAGCGGGTCGCTGTAGCGCAGGCTCACGGCCATCTCGGTCGCGACCCGTTCGAGCCAGGCGCGGCGGTTGAAGACGCCGGTCAGCCCGTCCAGGGTCGCGAGACGCTCGAGTTCGCGCGCTGCCTCGTCGCGGTGAGCGAGCAGGATGCCGATCAGCGACAGCACCGTCGTCACGTTCGCAACGAGCGCGAAGGCGAAGTTCACCGGGTGAGGCATCAGGAAGGTCGGATAGCTCTCGGTGAAGAAGGCGCCGAGCACGCCGCGCCAAGCGGTCACGACCATCTGCGCCAGCAGGCTCAGCACCAGCAGCCAGCGCCATCGGCCCACCGGCACCCGCGGTTGGCGCCAGAGCACCGCGGCCACCAGGGCCATCTGCAGCGCGAGCAGGCCGTTGGCCCAGCCGACCCGGAACGCGTAGTCGGAGAAGCCGAACGCGTAGCCGAGCGGCATCACGATGGCGATGAGCGCGGGCATCCGGTCGTGGGCGGCGCGTCCGCACCACAGGTCGAAGGCAGTGGCGAGCTGCGCGAGGCCGGCGGCGATGCCGAACATCGAGATCGTCGACAGCGCCCGGTCGGTCGCCGTGCCGGGCTCGACGGTGCCTGACAGCAGCAGCATCATCCATCCGGCCGCCTGCAGAATGACGCCAACCTGCGCCCGCCGGGCCGCTGCGTTCACGCGGCCCATGACCGCCGGCAGCGCGACCGCCATCGTCACCATGCTGACGGTCGTGACGATGTGCAGGGAGGCGATGTCGATGGGCATGAGGGCGAGACGCCGCGGGAGTGTGCAACGAAGCAGGGGGCGATTCTGGCGCGCGCGACGCGCGGCGAACCCCTGATAAGACGCACGAATCCAGACAGAGCCGGCAGCTGCGAAAACGATCACGCATTCTTCGCCGGCGCCCCGATCGTCGTGTCGACTTTGGCGCCGCACAGAGCGGGTTACCAGGGCCGGGATCGCCTTGCGAATCCGCTCCGCCCGGTCCATCACAATCACCGCCATGACACAGCCGACACTGCGGGTCGAGACCCGCGAGGGCGTGATGACGCTGACGCTGAATCGCCCCGACAAGCTCAACGCCATCGACAACCCTCTCGCGCGCGCGATCCTGGCGGCCGTGGCCGCCGCGGCGTCCGACGATGCGGTGCGCGTGCTGCGCGTGCGCGGCGATGGGCGGGCGTTCTGTGCCGGCAGGGACGTCTCTGCCGCGCCCACCGAAGACGACCTCGTGCTGGTGCAGGCGGTCTCCCGGGCCCTCGTGCAACTGGACAAGCCGGTTCTCTTCGCGGTCCATGGGTGGACCGTGGGAGCCGGGCTCGAATGGATGCTCGATGCCGACGTGGCGATTGCCGCGGCGAGCAGTCGGTTCAAGCTTCCGGAAGCGTCGCTCGGGGTCTTCGTCACCGGCGGTCTCAGTGCGACGCTCGCGGCGCATGCGGGTCTCTCTCGTGCCAAGGCCCTGACGCTTCTCGGCGAGGCATTCGACGCGGCGCAGGCCTGCGCCTGGGGGCTGGTCTGGCGAGTCTTTCCCGATGCCGAGCTCGAAGACGCATCACAGAAAATCGCTTCGCGTCTGGCCGCTCTGCGGCCGGATGTGGCGCGCCAGTTCAAGCGCGTCTTCAACGAAGTCGGCCTGGGGCACTTCGAACGCGCACTGGAACTGGAGAACGCTGCCCAGAGAGCGCTTGCGCAGCCTTCAGGCGGGCCGCCTGGACCGCGGTGACGCGCATCGTCGATCGGTGTCTTGGTGCGGCACCTGCGTGTGCCGACGTCATCCGTTCTGCGGAGGCCCGGAGGTCCCTTGAGACAAGTGGCGCCTAAAGTTGATGGGTTCATCTACCGTGAGGCGAGACCACCATTCCACCATGTCGATCTCCGCATCTGCTCGGACGATCGGGACCTTCGGGGTCGCGGCGGCCGTCGCGCTCGCGGCCTGCGCCTTCCTGACGGTGCATCCGACCGCGGCGGTCCCGGTCGATCCAGGCGCTGCCCGGAGCGCGGTGCAGATCGCGCTCTCGCTGGCCGGGCCTGCAGGCGCCGCGTTCGCGCCGGTGTACCAAACACAGGCCGGTGACCCGTCGGTCCCGGCGGCCGCAGCGGCTCTTGCGTGCTGGCCGGCGCTCGCGGATGCGAGTTCGCCGTCCTTCTGACGAGCGCGCGGCCCGGCGCAACCGGCGACTTCATCGGTGCGCGCCGAAGGCGACATTCCGTTCGGCGATGCCCGCCGCCGCGAAGCGCTCGAGCACGTTTGTCTCGAACATCGACCTGCAGTTGCCCAGGCCCAGGCCCTTGCGCGCGCGTTGCCGGCCTCGTCCTTGTCTTCGGGTTCGCCGCGTCTTCAGGCGACGGGCGGCAGGATGGTGCGCAGGCGCTTGACGTCCAGCGGCTTGTGCAGCAGGTGATCGACGCCCGCCGCCTCGGCCGCCAGCGTGTCGTCGGCTCGGGTCGACCCGGTCAGTGCGATCAACACCACGCCGGTGCCGTGGTCTGCGCGGATGCGCCGCGCCAGTTCGGCGCCGCCGACATCGGGCATCAGCAGGTCGAGGATGACGCACACCGGCACCTGCGTGGCGAGCAGCGCCAGGGCTTCTGCGGCCGACGCCGCCGACAGGGTGCGGTAGCCGTCGAGCTCGAGCACGGCCTTCAAGGCCTCGCGGGCGTCCGGCTCGTCGTCGACGATGAGCACCAGTGCGTCATCGGCCATGGGCGGCGTCCATTGCGTACACGCCTGGCATGGTAGCGCCGGCGCGCGTCGACGCGGAGCGGGTTTCTGGGCAGAGCGGGCTCCCGAACGCAGTCTCGACGTAAGTCACGCGTCAGTCGCCGCCCCCATGCTGCACTGCAACATGACGACCGCCCTGAACCTGCGATTGGGACTGGAAGACCTGCTCGCCGACCTCCAGCATGCGCGAAAGCGCGGCGATCTGGGTCGCCTGGCGTTGATTGCCTACTGCGAGGTTCGACGCTGGGCGAGGGACGCGGGCGCGGTGCTGTTGGCCGAGCACGCGTCCGAGCTGATCACGGCCAGCCCGCACGTCAGCCGAGAGGCCTTCCTCGAACACATCGACAACCTGATCCTCGAGCTGGAAGATGCGCCGCGTGTGGTCTCTAGCCTGCGTGCCGACAAGCCGGATAGCGGATCGATGCCAACGGCGCAGCGCGGGCACGCCGCTCCATAGACTCTGCGCAAGACTCATTTCATCAGCGCAGATCGCGCAAGCGTGCGATCAAGGGCAGATGCGCCAGCTCGGTCTCGACCACAATGCGATGGACCAGCTCACCGAGTTCGGGCCCGGACCAGCTCGTTGGCGCGGGTGCCGAGCCGGCCCAGCGCGCCAGCAGCGGCAGCAGATCGTCGCGCCCCTGCGGCGTCATCGACGGGTGCTCGGCGGCGAAGAGGATGACACGGCGGGCGCAATCGAGGTCGCCCTGCGCGGCAAGGATCTCGGCGAAGCTCGCGACGCCAGCGAGCTGCAGCGACGGCCGGCCGATGGCGATGGCGACTTTCAGCGCTGATCGAAGTTGGGCGCGTGCGCCGTCGAGATCGCCGGCCCGCAGCGCGAGCCGCGCGAGCTGAAGCTTCAACCACGACTCGATGGTGCGGCTGCCGATGTGCCGCGCGACCTCGAGCGCGCGCTGCGCATAAGCCTGCGCCGAGCCGGGATCGTTGGTCTTGAACGCCAGCTCGGTCAGGTTCGCCAGGATCAGCCCGCGCGTGCCGACCAGGTCATGGCGCTCGCTCAGGTCGAGCCCGGCCTTGAAGTGCGAAGCGGCGGCGGCGTGCGCGCCCAGGTCCATCTGCAGCGCACCGATGTTGTTCAGGCACAGGGCCTCGCCGGCGACGTCGCCGAGACGCCGGTATTGCGCCAGCGATCGCATCGACAGGCGAAGCGAGTCGTCGTAATGGCCGGTCACCTTCTCGACCAATGCCAAGTTGTCGAGCATGGCCGCGGTATTGCGGTCATCCCCGCGGTCCTGCGACAGCTGCAGCGCGCGCTTCAAGTGCTGCTTGGCCTCGTCGTGCCGGCCGAGCGCGATGCCACATGCGCCGAGGACCTTGCAGCACTGCAGGTGCGCATCATGGTCGTGCGGGGTGTGCGCTGCCGCCAGCGCGCGCGCAGCGGTGGCCTGAGCGTCAGCGTAGCGATCGAGCCGGTATTCGAGGTGCGCGACAGCGCTGAGGAGCAGCGGTTCGAAGCGGGGGTTCGCGGCCGCCGGTCGTGATTCGAGGGCGAGGCGCAGCAGCGCGAGGGCTTCTTCGAATCGACCGCGGTGGTCGCAGAAGCTGAGCAGGCTCTGGCTGCTGTGCATCAGGGCGTCGACGTGGCGGTGCGCGGCCGCCCAGCGCCACGCGACCCGACAGTTCTCGAACTCGGCGTCGAGTTGCTGCAGGGCTTCGCGATCGCTGTTCTCGACGGCCTGCCGAAGCCGGGCCATCCAGTCATGGAAGTGGCGCGCATGGGCGGCTGCCGTCGACGCGCGCACGTCGTCGGGCAGCCTTTGCGCCGCATAGTCCTGCACGCTGCGCAACAGATCGAACCGGCTGTCGCCGACCATGCGCAGCAACGACTTGTCTGCCAGCGACTGGACCACATCGACCAGCCACGCATTCGGACTGCCCGACAGATCGATCACGGCCTGCGCGGCATCCAGCGTGAAGCCGTTCTCGAAGACCGACAGCTGCGCGAGCGCCGCGCGTTCCGGCGCCGTCAGCAGATCCCACGACCAGTCGAGCGTGGCGCGCAGCGTCGCCTGCCGATCGTGGCGCCCGCGGGCACTCGTCAGGACGTTGAAGCGTTCGCCCATGCGCGGCAGCAACTGCGCGGGGGGCAGCACGCGCATGCGCGACGCGGCCAGTTCGAGCGCCAGGGGCAGGCCGTCGAGCAGGGCCACCAGCTGCGGCACGGCGGCCTCGTCTTGCGCCGTGAAGGGTGCGGCACCGGCCGAGGCGGCCCGCTCATGCAGCATGGTCGCAGCGTCGCCGGCCGGCAGCGGCGGCAAGGCCAGCGTGTCTTCGCCGACGATGCCCAGGCGCTCGCGCGTGGTGACGATAAACCGTGCTTCGGGGGCGCGCTCCAGCCAGCGGCCGAGGGTGGCTTCGGCGTGGTCGGCCACCTGCTCGAAGTTGTCGACGATGACCAGGCACGCGCCGCGCCCGGCCATCGCGTCGCCGATCTGGCGCGCCGGATCGGCACTGACGGGCGCGAGCTGCAGGCCATGCGCCATCGCGTGCACGATGTCGTCGACGCTGCGCGCGACGCTGAGGTCGCAGAACCAGATGCCGCCGGCGAAGTCGCCGAGCCAGGCCCAGCCGAAACGCAGCGCCAGGCGCGTCTTGCCGGCGCCGCCGGTGCCGAACACCGACACCAGGCGGGCGCCGCGCGCGAAGCGCTCCGACAGCTCGCGCAGCGTCGCGTCGCGCCCGATGAAGCGATCGCGCTCGGCGGGCAGGCTGTGCGGCAGCTCGTGGGCGGGCACCCACAGATCGCCGCGGCGCAGCACGCGCCATCCCTTGGTGCCATCGGGCGGCGGTGCGAATCGCGATGCATCGCTGCCGGCCTCGAACAGCTCGATCGCTTCATCCAGACCCTTGAAGCGCCAGTGACCGTGCGAGCGCAGCGGCATCGCGTGATCGGCCGGCAGCGCTTGGCGGGCCGCTGCCGACAGCAGCGTCTGCCCAGGCCGCGCCACGCCCATGATGCGCGCCGTCGCCGGCTTCGCGGCGCCGTCGACTTCGGTTTGCTTTGCGCCGCGCGCCACATCGCGCGGCGGGTTCTCGCGCAGCCGCGCCGGCCCGAGATGCACCGCGGCGCGTGTTTGCAGGGCCGGCTCGAAGGCGGCCAGCGCCGCGTGGTAGGCGTCGGCGTAGCCCAGCCCGTCGGCGACCGTCTCGAACAGCAACAGAAAGCCGTCGCTCTTGTCGATCTCGCGCCCGCGCCAGCGCCGCAGCAGGTCGCGCGCCATGCGGTCGTGCGCGGCCCACAACGCGGCGGCGCGCTGGTCGCCGAGGCGGCTTGTCGTCAGCGTGCTGTCGACGATGTCGGTCATCACGAGGACCTGCGGGCTTTCGGGCGACATGGCGATGGCGCTGCCAAATCGTCAATGGTGTCGGTCGTGCGTGGCGCAGTCAATGCCGCGGGCGGCCGGTCGCGCCGGCAGGGATGGGCCGGCGTCCCGGATCACCGCGGTGTCAGCAGCACCCGACCATCGTGCGCCGCCACTGCGCGAGGTAGGCACCGCCGGTCGCCGTCGATGGCTGCAGGCGCGTGAACAGCGTGCGTCGGCGCGCATGCGCGACGCTGCGCAGCGTCTCGTAGCCCTGCAGGTCGTCGGCATCGAGGCCACCGGCGACGGCACCGACCGCGCGCGGCGTTCCGTCGAGCGCCAAGCGCGTCCCGAGGCCGGCGTAGTGGCAGCGCTCGCCAAAGGCCTTGCGCAGCGCTGCGAAGGTCGGCTCGCCGGTGCAGTGGCCCGTCGCGATCGTCGCGACCTTGCAGGTGTCGCGCAGCACGGTCACGAGGGTCTCGATGTCGGCGTCCTTCGACGCGACGTAGTGAAAGCCGCCGGCGACGAAGCGGATCTCGGGGCGGATCGCCGCGGCCGCCTTCAGGATGTTGTCGAGGCCCGTGTGCGCGCAGCCGACGACCAGCACCACGCCTTCGGGCGTGGCGATCGCGAGCGACACTTCGCGCAGCTCGAGCGTGCCCGGCTTGTCGGAGACCAGCGAGATCAGGTGGGCGTCGTGCAACCGGGCTGCCTCAAGTGGCCGGACCGTGCGTCACCTGCCCGAGCGTCTGAGCCCACGCGTCGATCAGCAGGGTCTCCAGGTCATGAACCCTGCGGCCGGTTGCGCGGGCCGCTGCCGCGCGATACGGCGGCATGTTGGTGCACTCGAGCACGATGTCTTCGACCTCTGGGTGTCTGGCGACCAGGCGAAGCGCGGCATCGACGACGTTCTTCTCTGCCTCGAGCACGTCGAGCGTCGCCTCGTTGCCGAGAATCTTTCGGTAAAACTCCGTCGAGGGCTCGATGCCTTCGATGGGCGTTCCGCCCGGAACCAACGCCGCAGCGAGGATGCCGGGAACGAGCGCCGAAGCGTCGACGGTGACGATGCCGGGCCGCCTGAAACAGATGCACTGCAGCAGGCTCGACGTGATCACCGGAACATGAACCGCGTCAGACAGCTGCGCTTGATACGCGGCAAGGAAACCGCAGCTGGTCGAGATCATGCGGGCGCCGTCATCCACCAGGCTCACGGCCGCGTCGATGAAGGGTTTCAGCAGCGCCGGGTCGGCCTCCTGGACCACGCGCTTTGGAGATGCCCCCGACACCGTCTTGAAGCGCACAGGAATGCCGGCGCGCTCGAAGGTCGCTGGGTTTCCGATATCGCCGGGTGGACGAGGGAACCGTGTGTCGAGCATCACGATGCCGAGGAAGGCAACGGCGACTGGCATCTTTCTAGTTTCCTTTGGCGCGTCGCGTTCCATGACCGTGACGGTGATGAACGTCAGGGTAGTGCGCGTGCCTGTGCGTCAACGGGTGGTGGCGGTGAGGGTGCGCATGCGGCTCATCGCCATCCCAATCGAAGTCATGAGGGTGCCGATGATGCTCGTCGTGGCGGTGCCGGTGCGCATGCTGCAGCGGCGCGTGGGTATGTTCGTGCTCATGCCGCTCGCGCACATGCAGCCAGACGCCGAGCGCCATCAGCGCCGCGGCAAGCCAGAACATTTCACCCGGGACGTCCGGCCAGATGGCCAGCGAGATGATGACGCCGAACAGCGGCGCCACCGAGAAGTAGGCGCCGGTGCGCGCGGTGCCGAGCGTGCGCAGCCCGACGACGAAGAGCGTGAGGCTCAGGCCGTACCCGAAGAAGCCCACCACCACGCTCGCGCCGACGGAGGCGAGCGCCGGGAGCGAGGCGCCCGACGCGAGCGCGAGCGCGGTATTGCACGCGCCGGCGAGCAAGCCTTTCAGGCACGCCACCAGCATCGCATCGTTCGTCGACACCTTGCGCGTCAGGTTGTTGTCGATGGCCCAGCACAGGCAGGCGCCAACGATGAACATGGCGCCAGTGGAGAAGGTCGCTGCGCCGGGCTCCCATGACAGCAGCGCGCCGCCGGCAACGATGGCCGCCATGCCCAGCACGATGTGGCGGTCGGCGTTCTCCTTGAACACGAGCCAGGCCAGCAGCGCCGTCAGCACGCCCTCCACATTCAGCAGCAACGAGGCGGAAGCGCCGCTGGTCTGGGTCAGGCCAAGCATCAGCAACGCCGGCCCGAGGACGCCTCCGAAGACGATGGCGCCGAGCAACCACGGCAGCTCCCGGCGCGGGATGCGCATCGCGCCGTCGTGTGTCTGGCCCGGTGCAGATCGCAGCCGGCGCACTGCCAGCACGACGCTCAACCCCAGGCCGCTCCCCAGGTAGAGCAGGCCCGCCAGCAGCAGCGGCGGCATGTTGCCCAGCAGGAGCTTGGCGAGTGGGGTGCTGGCGCCGAACAGCAGTGCGGCGGCAAGCGCTGGAGCGGCTGAGCGAATCGACATCCGCGTAGTTGACCACGGCCGCGTGCAACCGCTGCCGCAAACAGGGAATTTGACTTGTATCGTTCATCACAACATGAGATAATTGCTTCATGACCCGATGGCTGGTGCTGACCGCGACCCTTCCCACCCATCCGAGTGCGCTGCGCGTGCGGGTGTGGCGCGCGCTCAAGACGACCGGGGCCGGGACGTTGCGTGAGGGCGTCTACGTGCTGCCGTCGACGGCGCCCACGGCGCAGGCCCTCTGGGACATCGAGCGCACGATTGCCGAGGCGGGTGCCGAGGCGCACATGCTCGTGCTGGAGGCCCGCGACGACGTGCAGGAGACGTCGTTCCGGGCACTGTTCGACCGCGCCGACCTCTACGGCGATCTTCGCCAATCCATCAAGGAAGCGCGCAGCGCCATCCGCAAGTCCTCCGAGGCGCAGCTGCACAAGGCGCTGCGTGGGCTGGAGCAGCAGCTGCGGTCGATCCAGGCGAGCGACTTCTTTCCCGCCAGCGAAAGCGAGCGCGCGGCCGTGGCAATGGCCGCCTTGCGTCGCGAGATCGAGCTGCACCTGTCGCCCGATGAGCCCAGCCCCCGCGCCGCCGCCGTCGAGCGGCACCCGGTCGATGCGTTCCAGGGCCGGACGTGGGCGACGCGCAAGCGCCCCTGGGTCGACCGCCTCGCGACCGCCTGGCTGGTGCAGCGCTTCGTCGACAAGTCGCCCCGCTTCATCTGGCTCTCCGACGCGAAGAAGTGCCCGAAGTCCGCGCTCGGCTACGACTTCGACGGCGCCACGTTCACGCACGTGGGCGACAAGGTCACGTTCGAGGTCGTCGCGGCCACCTTCGGCCTCGACGAGGAGCCGGGCATCAAGCGGCTGGGCGAGCTCGTCCATTGCATCGACATCGGCGGCATCCCGGTGGATGAAGCCCCGGGTTTCGAGATGCTGGTGCGCGGTCTTCAGGCGCAGCACGCCGATGACGACGCGCTGCTGGCCGCGTCACTTCCCTTGTTCGACGCCCTCCACGCAGGCATGAAAGTACGCCAATGACCACTGATGTTCTTGCCGGCGCGCCAGAGCGCCTCAGCCGCGGCGAGGCCTTCGCCTACTGGCTCAAGCTCGGCTTCATCAGCTTCGGCGGGCCGGCCGGGCAGATTGCCATCATGCATGAGGAGTTGGTCGAGCGACGCCGCTGGATTTCGGAGAACCGCTTCCTGCATGCGCTGAACTACTGCATGTTGCTGCCGGGACCGGAAGCCCAGCAGCTCGCGACCTACATCGGCTGGCTGATGCACCGCACCTGGGGTGGCATCGTCGCCGGCGGGCTGTTCGTGCTGCCGTCGCTGTTCATCCTGATCGCGTTGTCGTGGGTCTACATGGCCTTCGGCAATGTGCCGGTCATTGCAGGCATCTTCTATGGCATCAAGCCGGCCGTCACCGCGCTCGTCGTGCACGCGGCGTACCGGGTAGGCTCGCGAGCGCTCAAGAACGCTTGGCTCTGGGGCATCGCGGTGGCCGCGTTCGTGGCCATCTTCGCGCTGCAGGCGCCGTTCCCGCTCATCGTGCTGGCGGCGGGCCTCATCGGCCACTTCGGCGGCCGCTACGCGCCCGACAAGTTCAAGACCGGCGGTGGGCACGGCCAGGCTGCCAAGGCCTTGGGCCCCGCACTCATCGACGACCAGACGCCGACGCCCGAGCATGCGCTGTTCACCTGGGCCCGTTTTCGTCGGGTCCTGGTGGTCTTCGTCGGCCTGTGGCTGGTCGCCATCGGCGCGTTGACGGCCGTCTATGGCTGGGACGCGGTACTGACCCAGATGGCCTGGTTCTTCACCAAGGCGGCGCTGCTGACGTTCGGCGGCGCCTACGCGGTCCTGCCCTATGTCTACCAGGGGGCGGTCGACCACTACCACTGGCTCACGCCGACGCAGATGATCGATGGTCTGGCGCTCGGCGAAACGACACCGGGCCCGCTCATCATGGTCGTTTCGTTCGTCGGCTTCGTCGGCGGCTGGACCAAGGCCATCTTCGGCAGGGACTCGCTGTTTCTGGCCGGCGCCGCGGCGGCGACCGTGGTCACGTTCTTCACCTTCCTGCCGTCGTTCTTCTTCATCCTGCTCGGTGCACCGTTCATCGAGTCGACGCATGGCAACCTGAAGTTCACCGCGCCGCTCACCGGCATCACGGCCGCGGTCGTCGGCGTCATCGTGAACCTGGCGGTGTTCTTCGCGTACCACGTGCTGTGGCCGCAGGGCCTCGGCGGGCGTTTCGAGGGGCCGTCGGCGGTCATCGGCCTGGCGGCAGCCCTCGCGCTGTTCCGCTTCAAGCTCGGGGTCATCCCCGTGGTGCTGGGTTCCGGCATCGCCGGCCTGGGAGTTCAGCTTGCGCACGCCGCGCTCTAGCCAAATGCCTGAGGGCGATTCAAACGAAGGAGGCTGCCATGAAATGGGTGACCCGTGAACGTCCGAAGATCGACCGCATCGCGTGCCCGTGGCTGATCGCCCGGTTCATCGACACGGAGCCGGATTTTCTCTACGTGCCGGCCGGCGAGGTTCTCGCCGTGGCACAGAAGACCGGCGCGGTGCCGTATGACATCCCCGGCGTGGAGATGAGCCACGTCGACGAACTGTGCAGCTTCGACGCGTTCTTGTCGAAGTACGCGCTCGACGACCCGGCGCTAGTGCAGCTCGCGACCATCGTTCGCGGCGCCGACACCTCGCGGCTGGACCTGGCGCCGCAGTCACCGGGGCTGTACGCCCTGTCGCTCGGCCTCTCGCAGACATTCGCCAACGACCACGAGATGCTCAAGCATGGCATGGTGATGTACGACGCGCTCTACGCCTGGTGCAAGAGCTGCCAGGCCGAGACGCACACGTGGCCGCCCAAGATGACGTGAGGCGGGCACCAGGCGGCCTTGCGGCATGGGTGTCGTTCACCGATGCCGGTCGGCCACGCGGGCACGCGTTCGCCGCGCGCTCATGACCTTGGGCAGATTGCCTTCGATCCAGTCGGCCAGCGCCTCGACGCGCCTGCCGACCTCCACGCCCAGCGGCGTCAGCGTGTACTCGACGTGCGGCGGGACGGTAGGGTAGGCCTTGCGGTGGACGAAGCCGTCGGCTTCGAGCCACTTCAGCGTCTGGGCCAACATCTTTTCGCTGACGCCACCGACCTTGCGGCGCAGGTCGCTGAAGCGGTGTGTGCCGCCCATCAGCGCGACGAGCAGCAGCACGCCCCATCGGCTCGTGACGTGCTGCAGGACCTCGCGTGACGGACAGTCCGGCGAGAACAGCTCGCCGCGCCGCATGCGGCTCGACAACGGAATGGCAGGCGACTCGGAAGTTGGATGCGGGTCCATCACACTGACCTTTCACTAACCTTTAGGTGCGTACTTACATTTCGTAAGTTTGCAGGTTATTGTGCCAGCCTGCCATCAACCCACCAAGGAAATCGCATCATGATCGTCGTTACCGGAGCCACCGGCCAACTCGGCCGCCTCGTGATAGACGCGCTGCTCGAGACCGTCCCCGCCAGCAGCATCGTGGCGGCCGTGCGCAGCCCCGAGAAAGCGGCCGACCTCGCGGCGCGCGGCGTGGTCGTCCGCCAGGCCGACTACACGCAAGCCGAAACCCTGGACTCGGCGCTGGCAGGGGCCGAGAAGCTCTTGCTCATCTCCTCGAGCGAGATCGGTCAGCGCGTGCCGCAGCACCGAGCGGTGATCGAGGCCGCCAAGCGTGCCGGCATCAAGCTGATCGCCTACACGAGCATCCTGCGGGCCGACACGTCGCCGCTGGGCCTGGCCACGGAGCATGCGCAGACCGAAGCCTTGCTGAAGGCATCGGGCCTGCCGTTCGTCCTGCTGCGCAATGGCTGGTACACCGAGAACTACGCCGCCTCGGTGCCGGCGGCGCTGGCGCACGGCGCGGTTCTGGGCAGTGCCGGCGATGGGCGCATTTCGTCCGCTGCGCGCATCGATTACGCGGCCGCGGCGGCCCTGGTGATGACCCGTGAACACCAGGCAGGTCGCGTCTATGAGCTGTCAGGCGATGCGTCGTACACGCTGACCGAACTGGCTGCCGAGATCGCACGTCAGTCGGGCAAGGCCGTGGCATACCAGAACTTGCCCGAGGCCGACTACAAGGCGGCGTTGATCGGGTTCGGCCTGCCCGAACCCGTGGCCCAGCTGCTCGCCGATTCGGACACGGGCGCTTCGCAGGGCGGCCTGCTCGGCGAAGGCCGTCAGCTGAGCACGCTGATCGGTCGGCCGACCACACCCCTTGCCGCCACCATCGCAGCGGCCGTCCGAGGCTGAACACGCTAAGCCGCGGCAGCCGCCGGTTCGCGCGCCTGACGCAGCACGGCGCCCAGAATCTCCAGACCCTGCTCGAGCTCATCGGCGGTGCTGTTCAGCCGCGGCATGAATCGCAGGCAGTGGGGCCGAGCGGCGTTCACGAGCAGGCCTCGGGCGCGGCACTCGCGAACCATCGCGGGTGCCGCGTCGCACCCCAGGTCCAGGGCGAGCAACAGCCCGTCGCCACGCACTTCACGCAGGCCCGAGCGAGCCGAAAGATCCTGTAGTCCGCTCTTCAGCAGCCGGCCCATCGCACGCACATGGGTCAGGAATTCAGGTTGGCTCAAGACATTCAGCACCGCCAGGCTGACCGCGCACATCAGCGGGTTGCCGGCGTAGGTGCCGCCCTGGTCGCCATGCTCGAAGACGCTGCAGTGGGCCTGCGCCAAGACCGCTGAAATCGGCACGCCGCCGCCCAGGCCCTTGCCCAAGGTCATGATGTCGGGCGTGACCCCAGATTGCTGAAAGGCGAAGAGTTGCCCCAGGCGGCCGCAGCCGGTCTGGACCTCATCGAAGATCAGCAGCAGCCCGCGCGCATCGCACAGCTGCCGAAGCGCCCTCAGGAAGGCGGGCGAGGCAGGGCGCACGCCCGCTTCGCCCTGCACGGGCTCCAGCATGATGGCGACGCTGCGCTCGTTGATCGCGCCGATCACGGAGTCCAGGTCGTTCAGACGCGCCTTGGCGAAGCCTGGCATGCGCGGCGGGAAGAGCCGGTCCCAGCCGGCCTTACCGCTGGCGGCCATGGTGGCGAGGTTGCGGCCATGAAAGCCGTCTTCGAAGGTGATGATCTCGTGCGCCCCCGCTCGCTGCATTTGGCCCCACTTGCGTGCCAGCTTGATCGCCCCTTCGTTGGCTTCGGCGCCGGTGCTGCCAAAGAATACCTGGGCAAAACCGCTCAGCTCGCACAAGCGCGCCGCCAGCTCGAGCGCAGGCAGGTTGTGCACCGCCGGGCTGGGCGTGAGCAGTTGCGTGGACTGCGTCTGCAGCGCCCGCGTGATGAGGGGCGGGCAGTGCCCGAGCGCATTGACGGCCCAGCCTTGCAGCCAATCCAGGTAGTGCCTGCCGGCTGCATCCCACAACCAGGCGCCTTCGCCGCGAACAAAAACCTCGGCAGGGCGCTCGGTGACGGGCATCAGGTGGTTGAACGGCAAGGGCCGGGGATGGTTCATGACAAGCCTTTCAAAGTGGGCGGACAAAGAAAAAGGCCACGGGGTGAGCCGTGGCCTTCGGGGGGAGCGAGCGTCTGGTGCTTAGACCATCAGCTTCTGTCTCTCGCGCGCGAAGCACGGCAACGGGCAGCGGGCTCGTGCAGCTCGCTGGGCTCGTGCCGCCGGGGCGACGCAGAGGATCAGAACGGTCGAAGACATGAAGCGCATGATAAGGGAGCTGCCTGCCGGTCCACACGGTGCTGGCGTGAACCACGAGGCGTCTGGTCGAGCTGAGGCCGGACCGTACCGAGTAGAGTCGCCTCATCCCCATCCCCATCCCGATCCCGATATCAGCCCGCTCGCACGCCATGAACCGACTGCAGTCAGAGCTGCATCGCCTGTACCTCCATCGATCACAAGCCCACGCAGAAGCCGGCCCGCAGCCAGCGACTTTGATCGACCTCTCGGGCAGGGTGCGTGCGATGGTGATGGAGCTGACGCGGCCGCCCAGCTGGGAGAATCTCGCCAGAGTCTGGCACGGGGTTCAGACGGAGATGGATCTTCCGGCCCCCGCGATCGCGGTCTCCGGTGTCGATGGCCTTCAGCTTTGGTTCTCGATCGCAGAGCCGGTCGCGGTTGCGCAGGCGCATGCGTTTCTCGAGGGTTTGCGGTCGCGGTTTCTGCCGGAGCTCGAATCCGGCCGCGTCCGCCTGATGCCCGCTTCGGACGCGACGGCGCTGCGCCAGGATCTCCATGCCCGGCTGGTACCGGCGCGTCAGGAGCAAGGCGGGAACTGGTCCGCGTTCGTGGCGGCTGACCTGGCACCCGTGTTTGCCGAAACGCCTTGGCTCGACATTCCGCCCAATGACGAGGGTCAGGCCGCGTTGCTGCGCAGCCTCGACGTGATGAAGCAGACCGCATTCGAGGCTGCATTGGAGAAGCTCGCGGCGAGCACGCAGCCTTCGCACTCGACCAACACGGTGGCGACGGGCGTCGATGACGCCCCCGCGCACGAGCGGCCGGTGGCTGCAGCGGCAGGCGGCGATCCGGAGCGCTTCTTGCGTCAGGTCATGGACGACAACACGGTGGCACTGGCCCTTCGGATCGAAGCAGCCAAGGCGCTCCTGCAGCATTCAACCGATCATCGGCCGCAGCAAGGCGATCGACCGGCGACATCGTAGTCTTGCCCTGTCATGCCTCTAGGCAGCGCGCGCCGGCAGCAAGACGGATACCGCGCGCAATCGCTGGTGCGCCACGCCTTCCCACGCAATGGGGAGCTGGTTTTTCGCCTGCAGATAGTGATGCGTGAACACTTCTAGGTAAGCCCCCAGCGTTTGCTCGGCAAGGTGGTCGCCGGCCAGCTTGAGGCACATTGCGGCCACCTCGCTGGTGCAGAAATGGTCGTCGCGTCGCGAGCGACGCAGCTTGTACTGTGAGATCTGATCGGGCTGAAGACTGAGCACCGGCAAGTGGTCGAGGCAGGGGCTTCGCCCGAACATCTTGCGGGCCTCGGCCCAGGTGCCGTCCAGCAGGATGAACAGCGGGCGCTTGTCCGCCGCGGCACCTGGGTTGTCAGGCAACTCAACGCTGTGCACGACCCGCTCGGGCAGCGCATATTCCCCCGGAAAGACCACGTACGGTTGCCATTGCGGGTCGCTCAGGAGGGCCAGCAGCGCGGGGTCGGTCTCGGTGCGCGCCCAGCCGAAGGCGAAGGTGTCGGCCACGATGTCTGCGATCAACCAGCCGGTGTTGCTCGGCTTGAGGGGCTCGATGTCGGCCATCAGCAGGCACACCCCGGCGCGCGTGCGCACCGAAGGGCGCAGGGCACACATGCAATGGCTCGGCACCAGCCGGCAGCCCGCACACCGCTCGCGCTTGAAGCCGCCCCGGGCATGAAAGGGCTTGGTGCTGCGCGCCAGGCGGGCGGCGCGCAAGAGGGAGACGGCGTGGGGCATGCGCAGATTCTCAGGGCTGCCGCATCCTTGTGCGGCTCGGTTCAGCATCACGGGAAGCCAGACGCGGTAACTTCGACGATTCATATCATCCTTGCTTCAGTTCAATCGTTTAGCCGCGAGAGCAGCGAGCGCGTCTCCGCGCGTGAACAGGACTTCACCCCGCCGCTACGATCCGAAGCGGCGTCTCCGCCGGGTCGAGACGGTAGAGTTCCTCGACGCTCACGTATGTCGGTTCGCCCACCTCCATGCCCATGAAGTGTGCGGCCAGCGCCGCGAATCGCGAAGCCGACCGTCGTCGTCAAAGATTACAACGGCAAACTCCTCGATGGACCGAACGATCTTTGGATTCGCGCAGACGGCGGCATCTATTTCACCGATCCGTTCTACAAGCGCAACTATTGGACGCACACAACGCCGCAGCAGGATAAAGAGGCTGTCTATTATCTCGCGCCGGATCACAAAACGCTGACGCGCGTCGCCGAAGAAATACTGAGCAAGAGCCCGGCGCTCGCGGAAGAACTGCAGATGACCAATCTCGAAATGCGTGCGGGCGGCACGCGTGAGAAAGCCCTGCGCAACCTCGCGATACGCTGTGGGGTGGAAGAACTGACTTCGTTC
>Ga0207648_10000651_pt1 | contig 38992 bp, 34 predicted proteins | sample KBSMisM32_FD_184310 | JGI IMG/M metagenome (GOLD analysis project Ga0207648, IMG submission 184310) | Miscanthus rhizosphere microbial communities from Kellogg Biological Station, Michigan, USA - KBS Miscanthus M3-2 (SPAdes) (version 2) | ecosystem: Host-associated > Plants > Roots >... | reverse complement strand
CTCCGCCGGTACGCCTGGCCCGTCGTCGTCGACAACGATTTCCACCTCGGTCTTCAAACGGCGGCAGGTGACCCGCACCGTCGTGCCGGCGGGCGAGAACGAGCGCGCGTTGTCGATCAGGTTGTCGATGACCTGCCCGAGCCGGGAATCGTGCCCGAGCACCGTAAAGGCGCCGGCCCGGCCGCCTTCGAAAGTCAGCGCGACCTTCACGCCGTCGTCATGGCGTTCATTCGCGACGCCGGTGACCATGGTGAGAAGTTCGACCAGATTGACGGGGTGCGCGTCGTTGCGTTGCATTTCGGCATCGAGCCGGCTGGCATCGGAAATATCCGAGATCAGCCGGTCGAGCCGTTTCACGTCATGCTGGATCACCTCCAGCAGGCGGCCGCGGCTGTTGTCGGTCTTGGCCAGCGGCAGCGTCTCGACCGCCGAGCGCAGCGAGGTGAGGGGGTTCTTGAGCTCGTGCGCGACGTCCGCGGCGAAGCTCTCGATCGCCTCGATGCGGCTGTAAAGCGCGTCGGTCATGTCGCGCAACGAGCCCGACAGGTGTCCGATCTCATCGCGCCGATGGCTCAGGTCCGGGATCTCCACCCGCGAGCGGATGCGCCGGCGCACGAGTTGCGCGCTTTCGGCGAGCCGTCGCACCGGCCCCGCGATGGTGCCCGCGAGCAGGAACGACAGCACCACCATCACGCCCGAGGCAATCAGGAACACCTTGAAGATGGCGAGCCGTTCGGCGCCCACCATGTTGTCGATGTCGGCGCCTTGTGTCGACAGCATGAGCGCGCCGCGCACGGCGCGGAAGCGCTGCACCGGCACCGCGACCGAGACGATCACCTCGCCGCGTTCATTGATGCGCACCATGCTCGACTTGAAACCCTGCAGCGCGTTGCCCACCTCGCCGTAGCTCTTGCCGTTCTGCGGTCCGAGCTCGCGATAGAGCGGCAGCGTGCCGCGGCTGAACCAGGTGCGGATGGCGACATAGGCGCGCTCGAGGACGCCGGGCTTCTGCGTCGGCGGCGGCAGGTCGAAGCGCAGCACGTCGTACAGATTGCGGCTGTCGAGGATGAGGACGCCGTCGCGGTCGTAGATGCGGGCGCGGGTATTGGTGGGGGAGACCAGCCGCCGCAGCACCGGGGCGACCCGCTCCGGGTTGACCGGGAATTCGAGCCCGGACAGCGCCTCTTCCGAGGGGCCGTAGCTCTCGCCGGCCTGAAGGTCGAGCAGGCGCTCGGGGTCGATGGTGATGGTGTCGGTCTCCACCGTCGCGGAGGCCGCGATGGCGCCGGCGATGATCTCCCCTTGCACCAGCAGGCTCTGGATGCGCGCGTCGATCAGCCCGGCGCGGAACTGGGAGAGATAGAGAATGCCGATGACGAGTGCGAGCAGCCCGGTGACGTTGAGAAAGATGATGCGCCGGCTGAGGCTCGAAAACGTGACCCGGACGAAGAGGTACCAGCCCTGCTCCAGCAGGGCCGCCAGCCGTCGCCGCGCTTTCTTGAGCGCGGTCTCATTTTCGCCGGGCCGTTTCGGCTCGACTTCGGTCGCAAAGCTTTCCGGCGTTCGGTTGAGCACGGTGGTCGGTCTGCCGGTTGCGCGCCCCCACTCAAGACGCCGCCGGCGTTCTTGGGCGATCAAGTTCTTGAGCGATCAAGTTCTTGGGCGTTCCAGTTCTTGGACGATCCCAGCTCTTCGGTGTCAGGTCTTCGGCGTCAGATCCCTGGACTCTGCTGCGACGCCGAGGTCCTTCCTGACGCTACATCTCCTTGAACCGATAACCGACGCCATACAGCGTTTCGATCATGTCGAAGTCGTCGTCGGTCCCCTTGAACTTCTTGCGCAGGCGCTTGATGTGGCTGTCGATGGTGCGGTCATCGACGTAGACTTGGTCGTCGTAGGCGGCATCCATCAGCGCATTGCGGCTCTTGACCACGCCGGGCCGGCTCGCGAGCGCCTGCAGGATCAGGAACTCGGTGACCGTCAGCGTGACCGGCTCGTTCTTCCACGTGCAGGTATGGCGCTCCGGGTCCATGCGCAGCAGGCCGCGCTCCAGCACCTTGGCGGCGTCGGTCTCCTTTGGAGCGCTGCCGTCCTTGGGTGCGGCGCGGCGCAGGATCGCCTTGACGCGCTCGACCAGAAGCCGCTGCGAGAACGGTTTGCGGATGAAATCGTCGGCGCCCATCTTGAGCCCGAACAACTCGTCGATCTCCTCGTCCTTGGAGGTGAGGAAGATCACCGGCATGTCCGACTTCTGGCGCAATCGCCGAAGAGTCTCCATGCCGTCCATGCGCGGCATCTTGATGTCTAGAATGGCGAGGTCGGGCGGCGATGTCTTGAAACCGTCGAGCGCCGAAGCGCCGTCGGTATATGTCATGATCCGATAACCCTCGGCCTCGAGTGCGATCGAGACCGAAGTCAGGATGTTGCGGTCGTCGTCGACGAGAGCGATGGTCGGCATGAAGCCCCTGTCTGGCATTCGCCCCCGGCTTTGAAGCCCGGAAAGCAAGGCCGAAATGTGGCAAATCCCTGACAAACACATGATTCGTCAAAGGGCTGGTTAGCATAGCTCCCATCGGCGTTCAGCGCCAAGGCCAAGTTAAGGGCCAAGTTGACGCTGCGCGAGGCACCGATCCGGTGTTTCACGCCGGCGGCTGTGCTTGGTAAGTATACCTCCTGCAGTGGAGGCGCCAATGAAACCGACCCCGGATTTCAACCCCGCAGTCGCCGGCAAGAAGCTCCTGCGCGAGGGCCGCTCGGGCGCATTGGCGACCCTCATGGCCGGCTCGGGCGATCCCTATTGCTCCCTGGTGAACATGGCGACCGCGGCTGACGGCGCGCCGCTGCTGCTGATCTCGCGGCTTGCCGTGCATACCAAGAACATCCTCGCGGACCCGCGCGTATCCGTGATGATCGACGAGCGAAAGGAGGGCGATCCCTTGCAGGGGGCCCGCATCATGCTCATGGGCAGTGCGGCCGCGACCGACGATCCCGACATCCGCCGGCGCTATCTCGACCGCCAGCCCGAGGCCGCGATGTTCGCGGGCTTTGCCGATTTCGCCTTTTACCGGGTGACGCTCAAGGCCGCGCACCTCGTGGCCGGCTTCGGTCGCATCGTCGATCTCAAGCCGCAGGACATCTTGACCGAGACCGACGACGCGGCCGAGCTCGTCGCGGCCGAGCCTGAGATCCTCGCGCACATGAATGACGACCATGCCGACGCGATACGGCTCTATGCCACCAAGCTGCTGGGCGCGCCTGACGGCGAATGGCGCTGCGTCGGTTGCGACCCTGAGGGGCTCGAGCTGCAGCTCGACCGCGCTGCGCTGCGGCTGCCATTCCCCCAGCGCGTGCGCGCGCCGGGCGTGCTGCGCGTGGTGCTCAAGCAGCTGGCTGACGCGGCGCGCGCGGCGTGATCACGCCGCGGCCATCGGCGTGCGCGATCCACGACACGCCGGCGGCCTATAGCTACCGCCGCGATCCTGCCGTGCCGAAATTTTCCGACGACCGGCCGATCATCATCTTTGACGGCTACTGCGCGCTCTGCTCCGGCTGGGCGCAATTCGTCCTGCGCCACGACCGCCGCGCGGTCTACCGGTTGCTGCGCGCGCAGTCGCCGCTGGGCCGCTCGCTCTATGTCCACTACGGCCTCGATCCGGAGGACTACCAGACCAACATCTTGCTTGCCGATGGCATCGCCTGGTTCGAATCGGAGGGCAGCATCCGCATGGCCGAGGGCCTGGGCTGGCCGTGGTCGCTCGCCGGCTGCATGCGCATCTTGCCGCGGCCGGTGCGCGACCGGCTTTACGCCTTCGTCGCGCGCAACCGGCTGCGCTTCTTCGGCCGGCGTGCCACCTGCTACGTTCCCAACGCGGGCGATGAAGATCGATTTCTGGGATGACGCCGCTGCGGACCGACGGCCGCGCGCCGCTTTACCGGCGCGTTCTCGGCGAGGCCTGGGATTCGCTGCCCGCGCCGCTGCAAACCATGCACGACGTGCAGAGCGAGCGGACCGCGGACGGTGTCGCTGTGGTCGAGCGCGGCAGCGGATTGCTCGCGCGGCTGGTGGCGTTCGTCATCGGCCTCCCGCCGGCCGGCACTGACATTCCCATCACTGTCTCGTTTCGGACCCGACAAGGCCGCGAATACTGGCAACGCAATTTCGCCGGCCACGCGTTTTCAAGCGTGCAGGAGCAAGGGCGCGGGCGCTTCGAACGGCTGCTGTGCGAACGGTTCGGCCCACTCAATTTCGGCATGGCGCTGGTGTGGAAGAGCGAACGCCTGCGGTTCGTGGTCCGCCGCTGGAGCGTGTGCGGGATCCCGCTGCCGCGGGCGTTGGCGCCGCGCGGAGATTCCTACGAGTTCGTGGAGGCGGGGCGTTTTCACTTTCATGCGGAGATCGACCACCCCTTCACCGGGCTGATTGTCCGCTATCGCGGCTGGCTCGTCCCGCGCACATGAATCGATCGGCCGGCGTGGGCAGAGGGCGGTTGCCCACATCGAAGCGTGGTGCCTGCGTTCACGCGCGCGCTGGCACGCCGCAGCCGGATGCGGCACAATCGTCCGCAAAAGACATCTCCGCACCAATGCGACCAGGGAGGAAATACATGCGCCGCATCCTGCTCGGGATGATTCTCTGCTGCGCGGCAATGCCCGCGCTTACGGCCGAGGAAGACATCGTATTGCGCGGCATGGGCTCGTTTCATGTCGGCGGCCGGGTGGCCGAGGTCAGCGGCAAGGCGGTGCGGATGATCGTGCGCCAGCCCGGCGGGCCGCAGACCAAGCTCGATCCGAACGGTCAGTACATGGTCGAGCAGATGTATGTGCAATATTTCCTGCCGCGGCAGCGCAAGGGCAAGTTGCCGTTGTTGATGTGGCATGGCGGCGGGCTGACCGGCGTCACTTACGAGAGCACGCCCGATGGGCGTGAAGGCTGGCTCAACCTGTTCGTCCGGAAGGGCTGGGACGTCTACGTCTCCGACGCGGTCGAGCGCGGCCGTGCGGGCTTCGCGCCCCCCGACGTCTGGACCTCTGAGCCGACCTTCCTGACCTACGCCGACCCGTTCGAACGCTTTCGCATCGGCGACGGCGAAGGTTCCTGGAATCCCGACCCGGCCAAACGCAAGGTGCTGTCCGGAAGCCAGTTCCCGGTGGAGGCTTACGACAACTACATGAAGCAGTCGGTGCCGCGCTGGCTCTCGACCGACGATGCCATCATCGCCGCCTATGTGGCGCTGGTGGACAAGGTCTGCCCGTGCGTGCTGCTGCTGCACAGCCAAGGCGGCGCGTTCGGCTTCAAGGTCGCGGAGCAGCGGCCGGACAAGGTCAAGGCGATCGTAGCGGTCGAGTCGGCGACGGCGGGTAACCTCGACAAGGCCGCCGCACTCAAGGACACGCCGGTCCTGATGCTGTTCGGCGACTACGTCGACCAGCATCCGCGCTGGGCGAACTTCAAAAAGATCGATCTCGCCTATGCCGATGCGGTGCGCGCCGGCGGCGGCACCGTCGACGTGATCAATCTTCCCGACCTCGGCATCAAGGGCAACTCGCACATGCTGATGCAGGACAAGAACAATGCCGAGATCGCCGATGTCATCCAGAAATGGCTGGCCGGAAAGGGTCTGGTGGAGTGAGCGCGGCCCGCCGCGCACGCAACAGCGATTTTCAACAGCACAAGGGGAGGGCGCGATGCGCCGTCTAGTGATCGTGTCGGCACTCAGCTTGGCGGCGGCTTCGGCGTATGCCCAGAGCAAGGAGCCCATCGGCCTGCGTGACATGGGTTCGTTCCATGTCGGAGGCCGTGTCATCGAGATCACCGGCCAGCCAGTCAAGGAGGTCGTGTTCACGCCAGGCGGCGTGCCCGCGAAAGTCGACCCGAACGGCAAGTACCAGGTCGAGCAGATGTACGTGCAGTACTTCCTGCCGCAGAACCGCAAGGGCAGGCTGCCGCTGCTGCTGTGGCACGGCGGCGGCCTCACGGGAGTCACCTACGAGACCAAGCCCGACGGCGGCGACGGCTGGCTCACCTATTTCATCCGCAAGGGTTGGGACAGCTACATCTCCGACGCCGTGGAGCGCGGCCGCTCCGGCTGGACCAGCACTTTCAAGGGCGAGGCCGTGGCGCTGCCGCAGGGCGATCCATGGGAGCGCTTTCGCATTGGCCCGGCCGGCTCGTGGAACGACGACAAGAGCAAGCGCGCGACCTATCCAGGCACACAATTTCCGGTCGATGCCTACGACCAGTTCATGAAGCAGGGCGTCCCGCGCTGGCTCTCCACCGACGATCAGATCGTGGCCGCCTATATCGCGCTGGTCGACAAGGTCTGCCCCTGCGTGGTCATGGTGCACAGCCAGTCCGGCTCGTTCGGCTACAAGGTGCTGGAAGCGCGGCCCGACAAGGTCAAGGCGCTGGTCGCGGTGGAGCCGACGCTGGGCGGCGACCGCAACAAGGTGGACTCGATCAAGAACACGCCGATCCTCGTCGTCTACGGCGACAACGCCAAGGACCATCCGCGCTGGTCGAAGATCCGCCAGGGCGGTGTCGATTACGCGGCGGCGCTCAAGGCCGCCGGTGGCAGCATCGATATCGTCGATCTGCCCGACGCCGGTATCCGGGGAAATTCCCACATGGTCATGATGGACAGGAACAGCGACCAGGTGGCCGACCTGATCCAGAAGTGGCTGGTCGGCAAGGGTCTCGCGGAATGAGATTGCGTTGCGGCGCAACACGCCGCGGCGCGCTCAGGTGACAGTTCTCCCATACGTATCATAATAATAAAGTACTCGCCGCACCGGGTGCTGCGCCGCACACGATTGGATCACTGTGCCTGCTGCATACCCATCTTGGCAGAGCGCCCGATGCCAATTATAGGTCGCAGGATCGGGGAACGGGCGCTATCATCAGCACAGCCGTAGAGAGTGGTGTAGCTCCGGTGCCGGCCGGATGCGTCGTGGAGGGACTTTCGTGCAGGAAACGGGTTTGAGGAACAGCGCCTACGGCGCCGATAAATTCGGCTTCCAGGGGCTGAGCGCGGTGCATTGGAATCTGACCGCGCCGACGCTCTACGAGCACGCCATCGCAGCTGGGGAGGCGTCGCTGGTCGAGGGCGGCCCGATCTGCGCGGAGACCGGCGTGCATACCGGTCGCTCTCCCAAGGATAAGCACACCGTCGTCGACGCGTTGACCGAGAACACCGTCTGGTGGGACGGCAATCGCAAGATCACCCAAGCCAACTTCCAGTTGCTCTATGACGATTTCATCGCGCATGCGCGCGGCCGGAAACTGTTCGCGCAGGATTTGTATGGCGGCGCCGATCCGAACTACCGGATAAAAACCCGCATCTTCACCGAGCTTGCCTGGCATTCGCTTTTCATCCGTCAATTGCTGATCCGCCCCGAGCGCTCCGAGCTTGCGAGCTTCATCCCCGATCTCACCATCGTTGATCTGCCCACGTTCAAGGCCGATCCGAAGCGTCATGGCGTGCGCACCGACACCATCATCGCGATCGACTTCACGAAGAAGATCGTCCTGATCGGCAACTCGTCCTATGCCGGCGAAATGAAGAAGTCGGTCTTCACCACGCTGAACTTCTATCTGCCGGCGCAGGGCGTGATGCCGATGCACTGCTCGGCAAATGTCGGCCACGACGGCGACGTCGCGCTGTTCTTCGGCCTCTCCGGCACCGGCAAGACCACCCTGTCGGCCGATCCGAACCGCATCCTCATCGGTGACGACGAGCATGGCTGGGGTCCGGACGGCGTGTTCAATTTCGAGGGCGGCTGCTACGCCAAGTGCATCAAGCTCTCCGCGGAGGCCGAGCCCGAGATCTATGCTGCCACCAACCGGTTTGGGGCGGTGCTCGAAAATGTCGCGTTCGATCCGGAAACGCGGATTCCAAATTACGACGACGACTCCAAGACTGAGAATACCCGCTCGGCCTATCCGCTCGATTTCATGCCGGGCGCGTCGCGCACCGGGCGTGCCGGGCATCCGAAGAACATCATCTTCCTGACCGCCGACGCCTATGGGGTGATGCCGCCGATCGCCAAGCTCACGCCGGCGCAGGCGATGTACCACTTCCTCTCCGGCTATACCGCCAAGGTCGCCGGCACCGAGAAGGGCCTGGTCGGGGTCGAGCCCGAATTCTCCACCTGCTTCGCGGCGCCGTTCCTACCGCGGCCGCCGGCGGAATACGGCAACATGCTGCGGGACTACATTTCCAGGCACAAGGTCGACTGCTGGCTGGTGAACTCGGGCTGGACCGGGGGCATCTACGGCGTCGGCCGGCGCATGCCGATCAAGGCCACGCGCGCGCTCGTCACCGGCGCCCTCGACGGCTCGCTTAAGAACGTGAGCTTCCGCACCGATCCCTATTTCGGCTTCTCGGTTCCGACCTCGGTGCCGGGGATCGAGCCGCACCTGCTCTACCCGATGAAGACCTGGAAGGACAAAGCAGAGTTCGATAAGACCGCGCGCAAGCTGGTGCGCATGTTCCAGGAGAACTTCGTCAAGTACGAAAAGCACGTCGATGCCGACGTGCGCTCGGCCGCCCCCGAGGTGCGCATCGCGGCGGAGTAGGCAGCACGCGCGCGGGTACTCCGAAGGGCGACCTCACGGTCGCCCTTGGTTTTTGTGCGCCCGAGCTTGCGGCATCAGCCGCGCGCAGGACTCAACCTGTTGAATCGTTCCTTTTGCTCGTCGCCCAAGGAACCATAGAACCTCGCGAGCGCGGGCTGCACCGTATGCACCGCGCGCGACATCGCATCGAGCCGCTGCTCCATCGCCTCCAGGCGGACAACCGGGGTCAGCGCCCGATAGCTCGGGCAGTCCGCCTTCAAGAGATTGGTCGCTTCGGCGGTGGCATCCTGGAGCTCTTTGAGCGCGCCGCGTTGCGCCTCGTTGGGCCGTACCGCACGTTCGATTTGGTCGAGCGGCACGTTGGCGATGCCCGACGCGCGCTCGCCGCATGCTTGCGTCAGGTCACGCCGGGATTGCTTTTGATCCTGATCGTCGTCGGGACCGAGCGCATTGAAGCGCGCCTTCTGCTCGTCATTGAGTGAGAGGTAGACCTTCTCGATCGCGGGTCGGAGTAGTTTCACCGCCTGCAGCATGGCGTCCAGCCGCACGCCCATGGCCTCGATCCGCCCTGTCGGCGTGCTGGACAGCGCGGCCGGACATTCCGCCTCGAGGACTTCAAGTGCCTTCGCCGTCGCCCCTTTGAGATCGTCGAGCGCGGCGCGTTGCGCATCGTCGGGCTCGACCACTTGCGCGATCCGCTCGATCGGCCAGTCCGTCAATCCCGCGGTCTGCCCACTGCAGAGGTCGGTGCCGATGGCGCGTGCGCCCCCGGACTTCGACGATCGCCCGACCGTGGCATAGGTGCCGCCATAACCCTGTGCATAGCGGCCGAACGCGCCCTCGTAGAGGTCGTCGTAGGCGTACGGCCAGAACGTGTCGTACGCATGGGGGTAGAAGGTGTAATCGACGAAGTCATCATAAGCATACGGCCAGAACACCGGTCCGACCCAGCCGATGACGACCGGTTGCGGCCGATGCCGTCGCCATCCAGGATCGAAGAAGCGCCCTTGGAACGTCGAACCTGCGACCGCGGAGGCGTTACGCCCTGGGCCGCCGGCTCGAGTGGCTAAAGCCTCATTGCGCAAGATGCGGCCTGCAGCGGTTCGGTTGGAGGTTGCCGGTTGCATTGCCTGGGCCGGCTGGCCCGATCTGCCCTGGCCCGGCGCGATACGAGCGGATGCTGCCGGTGGCTGCGCGGCCGGCGGTTGCGCGGAGTCCTGGGGCTGTCGTCCCGGACCTTCGCGCAACGCGGGCTGGGCAAGACCTGGCCCGCCTCGACCTCCCACCCGTTTCTCTGGCGTCGGAGCGACGACCGTCCGCTCCTTTGGCCCATGTCCTGCCGGCCCATGTCCTGCGGCGGCGGCCGGTGCGGGCGCGCCGGAAGGACGCGCGAGTTGCTGCGGCGCGACGCGGTGTGCCGGTGGCGCCGCCCGCGGCGCGGTGGTGACCCGGGGCGCTGCTGCGCGCGGTGCCTGCGGCGCCACACGCGGCGCGGCGATGTGCGGGGCGGCGGCGCGAGCGGCAGGTGCCGCGTGCGGCGCAGGAGCCGCCCGCGGTGCAGCCGCCGGGTGCGGCGCTGGTGCCGGATGTGCGGCGGGCGGCGCGCCGGGCGGCTTTGCTGTCGCTGAAGTGGCCGCCATGCCGGCGGCAAGGACAAAAAGCGCTGCGCTGCGTATGCTTGATTGCAACATGATACCGGCTCCTGCGTCGTCTTTCCGAGTCAACTTTCCGAGTCAACGTCGGAACCGGCTGGTGGTTGCGCGTGCGCCGCTGCCGCGGGCTGATTGCGAGCGGGCAATGCGATGACCAGACGTTCAGAATTGCGGCGTGTGAGAACGAACAGATCGATATGCGTTTATTCCAGGCGGCTCGCGCATATGGACAGCGAGCCGGCTCCGATCTGATTCCTGTATGTGACTAAACAGCTACGCTGGCTGCCCCACCCTTCGCGACGGGTGCTGCGCACCTTCTCGGAACGAGGGCGGAGAGAATTTTTACCGCATCATCAGCGTGCCGGCGCCATGGTCGGTGAGGAGTTCAAGCAGCACCGCGTGCGGAACTTTGCCGTCGAGGATCACCACGCCCTCGACGCCCGCTTCGAGCGCGTAGATGCAGGTCTCGACCTTGGGGATCATGCCGCCCGAGATGGTGCCGTCGGCGATCAGCCGGCGCGCGTCGTCGGTGGAGAGCTCCTTGATCAGGCTCTTGGATTTGTCGAGCACGCCCGGCACGTCGGTGAGGAGCAGGAGCCGCTTGGCTTTGAGCGCGCCGGCGATCGCGCCGGCGAAGGTGTCGGCATTGACGTTGTAGGTGAGGCCTTCCGTCGAGGTCGCGAGCGGCGCCAGCACCGGGATCAGGTCGCGGCCGAGGATCTGATTGAGCACGGTGACGTCGACCTTGTCGGGTTCGCCCACGAAACCGAGATCGACGATCTTCTCGATATTCGAATCGGGGTCGACTACGCGGCGGCTGGCCTTGCGGGCGACCACCATGTTGCCGTCCTTGCCGCACAGCCCGACGGCCTTGCCGCCGGCCGCGTTGATAAAGCCGACGATCTGCTTGTTGATCGAGCCGCCCAGTACCATTTCGACGATCTCGATGGTCGCCGCGTCGGTGACGCGCAGGCCGGCCGCGAACTGCGACTCGATGCCGAGCCGCTTGAGCATTTCGCCGATCTGCGGGCCGCCGCCGTGCACCACCACCGGGTTGATGGCGGTCTGCTCCATCAACACGATGTCGCGTGCGAAGCTCCGCGCGAGGTCCTCTTCGCCCATGGCGTGGCCGCCGTATTTCACCACGACGATCTCCTCGTCGTAGCGCTGCATGTGCGGGAGCGCCTCCGACAGGACGCGCGCGATGTCGTGGGGCGAAACGTTCATCGAGGGGATCTTTCGAACAGTCGGCAGAGCGCCGCGGCACCAGGGTCGCTGCGCCTTTTAGCGCATGTTCCGGAAAAGTGGGAACCGGTTTTGCGAATTCAACACGCGCAAGATCAGAGAACCTGGAGCGTGGGGGTGTCGGCAGCGCATTCCGCGCTTGCGCGCTCCATGTCGCGCAGCCCCGGGTACGGAGCCCTATGCGGCGCCGCGCTCCCGGAGCAACCGCGCGATCGCCGCGCGCAGCTCGCCGATGCCGGCGTCGGTGCGCGAGGAGGTCAGCACCACCTCGGGATAGGCGGCTGGATGCTTGGCGAGCGCCGCCTTGGTCGCGGCGACCAGGCCCGCGAGGTCGGCATTCTTCACCTCGTCGGTCTTGGTCAACACGACCTGGTAGTTGACCGCCGCCTTGTCGAGGGTCTCGAGCACGGTGTCGTCGACGGGCTTGAGGCCGTGGCGGGCGTCGATGAGAAGATAGACCCGCGCGAGATTGGCGCGCCCCAGGAGAAAGGCGTGGATCAACGTGGTCCAGGCCTTGATCTTGGTCTTGGCGGCGGCGGCATAGCCATAGCCCGGCATGTCGACCAGGGTGAGCTTCGAGGGCCCGGTGAAGAAGATCAGCTCCTGGGTGCGGCCGGGCGTGTTCGAGGTGCGCGCGAGCGCGCGCCGTCCGGTGAGCGCGTTGATGAGGCTCGACTTGCCGACATTGGAGCGCCCGGCAAAGGCGATCTCCACGCCGCGCATCGGGGGCAGCACCTCGATCGATCCTGCGGCCCAGGCAAACTGCCAGTCGCCCGCGAACAGCTTGCGGCCTGCTTCGGTTTCCGCGCGCGTGAAGGAGGAGCCAGCGGCCGGCGTCTCGTCGTTCATGACGACGTGACGCTCATGGCGAAGCACTGCTCACGCCGGGGTCACTTTTTTTTTTTGAAAAGATTCTTCAAGGCCTCCCAAACCCCCTTGAGATTGCCCCACAGCTCGATCTTGGCGCCGTGCTTGTGCATGATCGCACTCTGCTGCAGCACCGAGAGCGTGTTGTTCCAGGCCCAGTAGATCACCAGGCCGGCGGAGAAACTCGCCAGCATGAAGGTAAAGATGATCGGCATGTAATCGAAGATCATCTTCTGGGTCGGATCCGGCGGCGGCGGATTGAGCTTCATCTGGAACCACATGGTCACGCCCATGATGAGCGGCCACGGGCCGAGGTGGAGGAACGGGCCGATGACCGGAACCACCGTCGGATCCCAGGGGATGAGCCCGAACAGGTTGAACACCGTGAGCGGGTCTGGCGCCGAGAGATCCCTGATCCAGCCGAAGAACGGCGCATGCCGCATCTCGATGGTGATGAACAGGACCTTGTAGAGCGCAAAGAAGACCGGAATCTGGATGAGGATCGGCAGACAGCCGGCAATCGGGTTGATCTTCTCCTTCTTGTACAGCTCCATCATCGCCTGCTGCTGCTTCATCTTGTCGTCGCCGTAGCGTTCGCGGATGGCGACCATCTCCGGCTGCACCGCCTTCATCTTCGCCATCGAGGCGTAGGACTTGTTGGCGAGCGGGAAGAAGATGAACTTGATCAGGACGGTGATGATCAGGATGGCAACGCCGAAATTTCCGACCTGGCGATAGATCCAGTCGAGCGCCAGGAACATCGGCTTGGTGATGAAGCGGAAATAGCCCCAGTCGATCAGCAGCTCGAAGCGATTGAGCTTGAGGTCGGTGTCGTAGGTGTCGACGACCTCCACCTCCTTGGCGCCGGCGAACAGCCGGGCGCTGGCGGTGCCGGTGGCGCCGGGTGCGATCGTCTGCGGGTCGAGCAGATAGTCAGTCTGGAATTTCTTGATGTTGTTGGAAAGCTCGAAGGAGAAGCGGGCACGGACCTTGGCTGCGATATCGGGGAGAAGCGTGGCGGCCCAATACTTGTCGGTGAAGCCGAGCCACGCATTCACGACATCGAAGTTCAGCGCCTTCGCCTCCTCCATCTTGGAGTAGGTCTCTTCCTGCAGACCCTTTTCGCCGAAAACCCCGATCAGGCCCTCGTGCATGATGTAGTAGCCCAGCGTCGGCGGTATGCCGTGGCGCGAGATCAGCGCGTAGGGGTAGAGCGTCACCGGAGCGGCGCTCTTGTTCACGACCTCGTCCTTGAGCGTGAAGAGATATTTGTTGTCGACCGTGAGGGTGCGGCGAAACTCGAGGCCTTCGCCGTTGTCGTAAACCAGCGTCACGGGGCGTTCGACAGTGAGCGTACCCGAGCCCTCCCGCCGCCACAGCGTATCGGCGGTCGGCACCTTTGCGGCCGTTCCGGCCGCCACTACCCAGCCGAATTCGGAATAGAACGGGTGCGGGCTGCCAGACGGTGCCAGCAGCACGATTGGGGGCGACTTGGGGTCGACGGTCTCGCGGTACTTGATGAGCGCGAGGTCGTCGATCCTGGCGCCCTTGAGCGCGATCGAGCCGGCGACGCTCGGCGTCTCGATTTGCACCCGCGGCGATGCCGCCAGCGCGGCTTCCCGGGTCAGGATCTGGCCGGGCAAGCTGCCCGGCAGGCCCGGCGCCTGCGGCGTCGCTCCCGGTACTGCCTGCGGGGGCGCGCCGGGCTGCTGCGTCGCGCCGGGCTGCTGCGCTGGAGCACCGGACGGTTGCGCGCGTTCCTGCGCTTGCTGCTGTTGCTGCTGGATCTGCTTCTGCTTCTCCATCTGCGGGATGCCGAAGTAGATCTGCCACCCGATCAGCACGAGCGCGGACAGCACGATGGCCAGGATTGTGTTCTTCTGATCGGTCATTTTGGAACCCGCAGCCGCCGCAGCGCGCGCTTGAAATCCTCGGTGATCTGGTCAAATGGCAGCGACAAGGCGGCGCGCCGTCCGATCAGCACATAGTCATGCCCGGAGGAAAGGCCAGTTGCGGCCGATAGCCTCACGATTTCCTTGAGGCGACGGCGCACCCGGTTGCGCTCGACGGCGTTTCCGACCTTCCGCGATACCGTAAAGCCGATCCGGACCGGGCCACTTTCGGCGCGTGCCCGCGCCTGCAAAACGAAACCCGCGGTTGGCACCTTGCCTCCGGTCGCGGCGGCCAGGAAATCGGATCGTTTCCTCAGCCGCTCCATGGATGACGCCAGCCCCGCGGTGGCGGACGTCAGGCGCTGAGCCGCTTGCGTCCTCGCGCGCGGCGCGCGGCCACGACCTTGCGCCCGCCCGTTGTCGCCATGCGTGCGCGAAAACCGTGACGGCGTTTGCGCACCAGCTTGCTAGGTTGATAGGTCCGCTTCACGGGTCGTTCTCCGCTGACCGCCAGTGTCCCGATTCCGAAGTTCGCCAGTATTCCGGCACGCCCAGATGCGAACTTCGGAATCAAAGGACGCTAGCAAATTTAAGGTTCTAGTGCGGTTTTGGATTGGAAGTTCCTACACGAAGTCGCCGCAAGGCCGATAGGAACGTCAAATCCACCGCACCAGATGTCGATGATTGGCTCGCTCGGACGATGCAAGGGGCCGGTTTCTCGGCCCTCGACTTCCGGGATCGCCGCGCACAAAATCTCGCGGCTTATACGGGAGGGCGGCCGGGGTCGTCAATGCGAGGCCGGCCCGGTGGCACAAGCGCGTGAGGGGGCGTCACAAGACGGTGAAACCGCGCTTTTGCCGGCAATGGCCCGCTAGGATCACCCTGTTCCCGCGACCGGCCTTTATTCCGGTTGCCACCGCACGTGGACCAGCCCGGATTATGCCGTCAAATCAGCCATGACCGCACCGAACGGCCCGCCATCTCCGGCCGCCGGCGCCGCTTGCCCGCGACTCTCGCTGCGGCGGCTGGCTCCGTTGGTCGTGGTGATTGTGGTGTCAGTCGGCGTGATTGCGTTCGGCTGGCATCGGCAGATCTCGTTCGAGCAGGTGGCCCGCCATCATGAGGCACTGAGCGCGTTCATCGCGATGCACGAGCTCCAGGCGGTAGCGGCCTACATCGCGCTGTATATCGTCGCGGCCGCGCTCTCGATCCCGGCCGGATTCTACCTCACGGTCATCGGCGGCATCCTGTTCGGCGCCATTCTCGGCGGGGCGGCGGCCCTGGTGGGCGCGACCACGGGCGCGATCTGCATCTTCCTGATCGCCCGGAGTGCGGTCGGCGAATACTTCGTGCGCCGGGCAGGTCCGCTGGCGGAGAAGCTGGCGCGGGGGTTTCGCGCCGACGCGTTCAGCTATCTGCTGTTTCTGCGGCTGGTGCCGATCTTTCCGTTCTGGGTGGTCAACCTGATGGCGGCGCTGGCTGGCGCGCGGCTGACGACTTTTGCGGCGGCGACTGTGCTCGGCATGACCCCGCCGACGTTCATCTTCGCTTTCTTCGGTGCCGGTCTCGACAGCGTCATCACCGCGCAGCAAGCCGCCTACAGCGCCTGTGTCGCCGCCGGGCGTCCCGACTGCCGGCTGCAATTCCATCTGCATGCCGCGATCACGCCGGAACTCATCGCCGCGCTCGGGGCCCTCGGTGTGCTCGCGCTGGTGCCCGTGGTGGTGAAACGGCTGCGCGGGCACGGGCGTGTGACTCCATGGAAATCCTGACCCCCGATATCTGCGTCATCGGCGCTGGCGCCGGCGGGCTGTCGGTCGCCGCCGCCGCGGCGGTGTTCGGCGTGCCGGTGGTGCTGATCGAAAAAGGGAGGTTGGGCGGTGAATGTCTCTACACCGGCTGCGTGCCCTCGAAGGCGCTGATCGCCGCCGCCAAGCGCGCGCACGGCATCGCCGAAGCTGAAGCGTTCGGCGTGTCGGCGGGGCCGGCAACCGTCGATTTCGCCAAGGTTCGCCGGCGTGTGCACGACGTCATCGCGGCCATTGCGCCGAACGATTCCAAGGAGCGCTTCACCGGCCTCGGGGTGCGGGTGATCGAAGCGGCCGCGCGCTTCAAGGACCGCGCGACGGTCGTGGCCGGCGACGGCACCGAGATCAAAGCGCGCCGCTTCGTGATTGCGACTGGATCGTCGCCGTCGCTGCCGCCCATCCCCGGACTTCACGCGGTGCCGTACCTGACAAACGAGACGATATTCGATCTCGCCGCCTTGCCGGAGCACCTCATCATCATCGGCGGCGGGCCGATCGGTCTCGAGTTGGCGCAGGCGTTTCGCCGTCTCGGGGCCGCGGTCACGGTGCTGGAAGCAGCGGAGCCGCTCGCGAGCGAAGATCCGGAATGCGCCGACGTCGTGCTCGACGCGCTCACGCGCGACGGCGTCGACATCCGCAGCCATGTCGCGATCGTGCGCGTGGAGCGTGAGGGCGCGAAGCTGAGCGTCGTCATTCGCGACGGCGATGGCGAGCGCACCATCGGGGGCAGCCATCTGCTGGTCGCGGCCGGCCGCACCGCCAACACCGAGGGGCTCGGGCTCGAGCAGGCCGGCATCGCCTGCGACGCCCGTGGGATTGTGGTCGACAAGGGGCTCAAGACCACGAACCGGCGCGTTTATGCCATCGGCGACGTCGCCGGCCATGGGCAGTTCACCCACCTCGCCAACCACCAGGCCGGGCTCGTCATCCGCAACGCGCTGTTCCGCCTGCCGGCGGCGATGAACGCGGACACCGTCCCGCGGGTGACCTTCACCGATCCCGAACTCGCTCAGGTCGGCCTGACCGAGGCGCAGGCGAGGGCGCGCGGGTCCGCCATCCGGGTGCTGCGGTGGCCCTATCACGAGAACGACCGTGCCCAGGTCGAAGGCACAACCGTCGGGCACATCAAGCTGGTCACGGACCGGCGGGGAAAGGTCCTGGGCGCCACCATCGTGGGGGCCGGGGCGGGGGAGCTGATCACAACCTGGGCGCTGGCGATCGCCAAACGCAGCAATATGAGTACATTTCTTGGTATAATTATACCTTATCCGACGCTGGCCGAGATTGGAAAACGCGCTGCCATGACATATTTCTCACCCGGTTTGACCAGCTTATGGGTGCGGCGCATCATCGCCTTGCTGCGCCGCTTCGGCTGAGCCGGGGCGCAAGGATCAATGGACACATGACTGAGGGACCCGCGGCGGCGGGCAAACCGAGCCGCACGCGCCCGCATCTCGGACTATCCGGCAAGCTCCTCGTCCTCACGTTGCTGTTCGTGATGATCGCGGAAGTGCTGATCTATGTCCCCTCGGTCGCCAACTTCCGCCTGAACTGGCTCAACGACCGCCTCTCCGCCGCCTACACCGCGGCGCTGGTGTTCGAGACCGCGCCGAACGGCATGGTCACGGACACGGTCGCGCGTCAGATCCTGGAGAGCATCCGCGCCCGCGCCGTGGCGGTGAAGATGGGCCAGCAGCGCCGCCTGCTGGCGGCCTCGGAAGTGCCGCCCACCATCAGCCACGTCGTCGACATGCGCGACATGCCGTGGCATCGCGCCATCATCGATGCGTTCGAGACGCTGATCTGCGTCGACAGCGACGTCATGCGGGTGGTCGGACCGGCGCCCATGGGCGAGTTCGTCGAGATCGTGCTCGACGAGGCGCCCTTACGCAAGGCGATGGTGGAATTCTCGATCCGCATCCTGCTGCTGTCGCTGCTCATTTCCGCGATCACCGCCGCGCTCGTCTACCTGGCGCTGCACGTGCTGCTGGTGCGGCCGATGCGGCGCATGACCGCCAATATGGTGGCGTTCCGCGCCGACCCGGAGAATCCCGCGCGCATTATCGCGGCGTCGGACCGCCTCGACGAGATCGGCACCGCCGAGCGCGAGCTGGCCGCCATGCAGCTCAACATCGCCACGATGCTGCAGCAGAAGAACCATCTCGCCGCGCTCGGGCTGGCGGTGTCGAAGATCAACCACGACCTGCGCAACCTGCTGTCCTCGGCGCAGCTGTTCTCCGAGCGGCTGGCGAAGATCTCCGATCCGCATGTGCAGCGCTTCGCACCCAAGCTGATGCGCTCGCTCGAGCGCGCCATCGCGTTCTGCCAGTCGACACTGTCCTACGGCCGCGTGCAGGAGCCGCCGCCCGACCGCCGCCCGATCGCGCTCGAGCCCCTGGTCGAGGACGTGCGGGAGACGCTGGGTCTCGATCCCGGCGGCGCGCCGGTGCGCTGGATCAGCGCGGTCGAGCGCGGGCTGGTGGTGGATGCCGATCCCGAACAGCTCTTCCGCATCATGCTCAACCTCGTGCGCAATGCGCTGCAGGCGCTCGAGAGCCGGGACGCCCGCGATCCCGGCCGCGACCAGATCCGCATCACCGGCCGGCGCGAGGGTGCGGTGGCGGTGATCGAGGTCTCCGACACCGGCCCGGGACTCTCCGAGCGCGCCCGCGCGCATCTGTTCGAGGCCTTCCAGGGCTCGACCCGCACTGGCAGCGTGGGGCTGGGCCTCGCCATCGTGGCCGAGCTGGTGCGCGCCCATGGCGGCGACATCCGCCTGGTGGAAGGCACCATCGGCGCCACCTTCCGCGTCTCCATCCCCGACCGCGCCGTCGACATCAACGCGCGCCGCGGCGAGCGCCCGCGCGTGACCGCGACGGACCGGGTGTAGCGAGCGCGCGCGAGCCAGTTCGAGCGATGCGGGCCTCATCGCGGACAGTGGTCGGGCGTCGCCGAATGACCTCCGAGCTCATCCTGAGGAGCGAGCACAGCGAGCGTCTCGAAGGATGGGGCGGCACCGATCTCGGGTTTACCCGAGATCGGCACATTGAGTGCGCAGGGCGCCTTCGCCGACCTGCGTTGCTTCGAGACGCGGCCTTCGGCCGCTCCTCAGCGAGAGGGCCCCTAAGGAACGGTGAGGGGCGGCAAAACTTGCCAATGGGGAGGGAAGCCTATAGGGAAAGGCCCGTTCCCGCCGGCCCTGGCTGATCCGGGAGCATTTCCCGCGCGATGCGCAACAAGCGCCCGTAGCTCAGCTGGATAGAGCACCAGACTACGAATCTGGGGGTCAGGAGTTCGAATCTCTTCGGGCGCGCCACTTCGCTGGAACACTGGGAACGCCAAAAACCTGACATTTCTGTTGATGCGGCGACGAGAGCACGAAGCGGTTCGTTCTTGGAGCCCATCCAGACGCCGAACCATGGAGGCTCAACTTGAAGGCTCTTTTGTGTGCAGCGACCTTCGCCATCCTCGTTGCAACGCCGGTGCTCGGCGCTGATTCAGTGTCGCTGGTCGGCACGTGGACCGGCCAGCGAGATCGAATTGCCAAGGTTGAAGGACGGCGCGGCGGCCTTGCGACGCTGGTCATCACCGAGCAACAGGGCAATACCTTCGTTGGTCGCCTGAAGCGTTCCAATCCAACCGGCGACGAGGATGAGGCACTGTGGGGCGCTTTCACACCCGGTGCCAGGTTGATGATCGGATCGGACGAGGAAGGAACGTATATCTTTGATCTCGTCGATCAGAATACCCTGGATTATTGCTACAGCGAGACCGGCGCTTCGCCGCGATCCGTGTGCGCAAGACTGACCCGTCGGCCTTGATGCGCGACGGTGGCCTTTGGCCGTCTTCCGCCGGCCCAACTTCGCAAGGGCCGGATCGTTGATACGTCTTCCCCTCGCAACCATTCCCGACTTGAACGAAGGGGTATGCGATGCGGGGGGCGCGTGCGAACCACAACGCCAACACCATCGCTCCCGCAACGGACGTGTCAGCCGAATTGTTGGTGACATGGTCCTCTGACCGTCCGTGCGGCGTTCTCGAACAATCCGGTTCTCCACGTTCACGCCGCGGATACGTTTGAACGTGCGGTATGAGGCCTGGGCGTTCGGAGCGATCATTTCGCGCGCGGGCGCTCGCGCGTCCGAGCGCCGCGAGTCCCTGGGTTGCGGACGGTCACTGCTTCGCGGCTGCGTCCCCTTCCGTACGTACGCGCGCGATCCTAAGCTAGGCGACCTTACGAGCGCGAAGCGAAAATCTTGCGATCGGTCGTGGGATGTGTCGGCCCCCGGGTGGACCTGCGCGAAATTCCACATCCTGGAACGTCTTGGGAATCGAACTTGTCAGAGCATCAGTTCAAGGGCCGTCGGGAAGACGTCCGATTGGTAACAGGCCGGGGTCGATACACAGCCGATTACGACATCAGCGGCCAGGTTTCGGGTCATTTCCTGCGCGCCGATCGTGCGCACGCAAAAATCCTGCGGATCAACACCGAGGCGGCACGCCGGCTGCCCGGCGTCCTGGACATCGTGACCGCCGCCGATGCCGTCGCCGCGGGCTGGAAGGGAACGCCCTCGACAGCCTTCTTCAAAGGGGTCGGCGGCAGCTCGCTGCGCGTGCCGTTTCGCGCCGCGCTGGCGCATGGCCGCGTGCGTTTTGTCGGCGAGCCCGTCGCGCTTGTTGTCGCGGAGTCGGACGCGCTCGCCCAGGACGCGGCCGAGCTCGTCGAGATCGAATACGAAGACCTGCCGGTCGTGGTCGATGCCGGCGAGGCCATCGCCGACGGCGCCGTCACGTTGCACGAGGACATGCCCGACAACCTGGCGTTCGACTATGAATACGGCGATTGGGGGAGCATCGAGACGGGATTTGCCGACGCGGCTCATGTCGTGCGGGTCGACCTGCACGCGCAGAGGATTGCCGGCAACCCGATGGAGCCGAAGTCCTGCGTCGCCATCTACGACGCGGCCGGTGAATCGTACGAGCTGTGCCTGCCATGCCAGGGGGCAGCGGATCTCAAATCCGCGCTCGCGCACATCACCGGCCTTCCCCCGGAGCGCTTCCGCATCCGCGCGGTCGATGTCGGCGGCGGCTTCGGCGTGCGGCACGAGGTCTACCCGGAATTTCTGGCGCTGATGCTGGCCGCCAAGAAGACGGGACGGGCGGTGAAATGGACCGGGACCCGTTCGGAGACTATTTCCGGCGATCATCACGGGCGCGCGGCGGATTTGGCCGGCGAGCTGGCGCTCGCGCGCGACGGGCGCTTTCTTGCGTTGCGGGTGCGATGGCTGGTGAATCTCGGCGCCTACTGCTCCAACTCGGGGCCGCTGATCAATACGATCGCCTCGCCGACGAGTTCGGCCATCAGCCTCTACGACGTCCCGGCCGTGCACGGCAGGCATCGGCTGGTCTTCACCAACACGACGCCGACCACAGCCTACCGCGGCGCCGGACGTCCCAACGTCGCCTATCTGTGGGAGCGTCTTGTCGAAGAAGGGGCGCGCGCGGTCGGAATCGAGTCGATCGAACTTCGCCGCCGCAATCTCCTGCGCAAGGACATGTTTCCGCTCAAGACGCCCACCGGCTCGACCTATGACAGCGCCGATCCGGAGCGCCTGCTGACCACGGCGTTGCAGGTGTCGGATTGGAAAGGCTTCGAGCAGCGGCGGAAAGCGGCGAAGCGTGCGGGCAAGCTGCGCGGCATCGGGCTCGCTTTATTTCTCGAGCCGTCCGGCGGCATGGGCAAGGAGCAGGTCGAGCTGCGGGTCGAGCCCGATGGGCGACTATCGATGTTCTCGCTCGCGGGTCCTTCGGGGCAAGGCCACGAAACCGTCTACCCCGCACTGGTGGCGCAGATCCTGGGCATCCCCGACGACCGCATCGAGCTGCGCTACAACGATGTCGACGCACCGAAGCTGGTCGGCGTCGGGACGTTCGGATCGCGCTCCCTGATCAGCCACGGCGCCGCGCTCGCAACCGGCGCCAAGGAAATCGTCGAGAAGGGCCGCAAGCTGGCGGCGCGCGAATTCGAGGTCGAAGCCGACGACGTGGCCTTCGACAACGGCCAGTACCGCGTCGTGGGCACCGACCTGTCCATCACCATGCGAGTGCTGATCGAACGGAAATGGGCTGAAGCCACCCATCCGCTCGACACCAATGTGACGCTCGACCTCGCGACCGCATTTCCCAGCGGCGCGCATGTCGCGGAGGTCGAGATCGATCCCGACACCGGTGCTGCGTGGATCGTGAACTATGTCGCGGCCGACGACTGTGGCACGATCTACAATCACAAGCTGGTGGAGGGCCAGCTGCACGGCGGGCTGATGCAGGGCATCGGCCAGGTGTTCGGCGAGCAGATCGCTTACGACCCCGGGACCGGTCAATTGCTGTCCGGCAGCTTCATGGATTATTTCATGCCGCGCGCGGATCACCTTGCGCCCATCACGCTGATCGATTGCGGCGTGCCTTCGCCGGTCAATCCGCTCGGCGCCAAGGGCGCGGGCGAGGCCGGTGCGACGGGATCGATACCGACGCTCGCCAACGCGGTCCTCGATGCGCTCGCGCCGCTCAACGTTCGCCAGGTTGAAATGCCGTTCACACCCGAGCGCATCTGGCGCGCCATTCACCAGCGCACGTGACGGCGCCGCGGATGGACACGCGCCTCGCCAAATGGGCTAGAAGACGTTCCGTGCGATCAGCTTCCAGGGCGGACAGACAAAGGACATTGTAATGCGACTGGTGAGTTTCAAAGATTCCAGTGGCGTGAGAATTGGCGCCGTCGTCGACGACAAGGTCGTGCATCTCAATGCCTTGCTGTCCGCAGCCGAGCGCGTCCCCGACGATATGACCGGCTTCCTGGCGGCGGGCGAGCCTGCGATGGCGGCGGCGCGGAAGGCGATCGACGCATTCAAGCGCGGCGAGGGGCGAGATGCCGCCATTGCGTTGAAGGACGCCGACCTGCAGGCGCCAGTGCCGCGGCCGGGCAAGATTCTCATGGGTGGCCGCAACTATCTCCGGCACCTGGACGAGCTGCGCAAGGAGGGCGCGGGCCGCGGCGAAAAGATCATCACGCCGCCGATGCCGCACATCTTCGCGAAGTTCCACGATTCCATCACCGGGCCGGGCAAGCCGGTGATTTATCCGAAGATCGTGCGCCAGCTCGACATCGAAGGCGAGCTGACCGCCGTCATCGGCAAGCGCGCCTATCACGTCGAGGAGGCCGACGCGCTCGATTACGTCGCCGGCTACACGATCATCAACGACGTGTCGGCTCGCTGCCTGCAGGCGCAGGGCCTGCTGACGATTTCCAAGGGATACGAAACATTCTGCCCCATGGGGCCCTGGATGGTGACCAAGGACGAGATTCCCGATCCGCAGCAACTCTGGGTGAAAACCTACATCAATGAGCGCGAGGTGTGCGTGGCGCACACCTCGGAGATGCTCTTCAATATCAAGCAGTTCATCTCGGCGCTGTCGCGGGTGTTTCCGCTCGATCCGGGCGATGTGCTGGCGACCGGCTCGCCTCCCGGCCCCGGCATGTATCACGATCCGCCGCTGCTGGCGGTCCCGGGCGACACGATGCGGGTGGAGATCGAATCCATCGGCGTGCTGGCGAACCCGGTCGTCGCCGCGCAGCGCTAGCCGCCAGGGCCTGGACGTCACCAACAGCGGTTATGCTATCCGTTGCTGCGCTGATGGATGCTGTCACCAACAAAGGGATGCCCATGAACCCTGATCGTCGCCGCATGTTGGCGCTCGGAGCTTCGGCGCTGGCCGGGCCCGTCTTTATCAAGCGGGCGGCCGCGGCCGACGGCGCTGCGCTGGCGCAGGCGGCAGTTGACCGCTTCGCGCGCATTCCGGCGACGGCGAGCTGCCTGGTGGTCGTGGACCACCCCGGCGCCCCCTGGCGGGCCGCACACGATCCCGCCGCGCGCATGTTCGTCGGCAGCGCGGTCAAGACCTTCATCCTGGCGCAATACCTGCGCGAGGTCGAAGCCGGGCGCCTGACGGAAGATCAGCAGGTGAAGGTCGACGATGCGGTGCGCTCGCTCAGCAGCCCCGTCTTCCTCAACCTTACCGGCACCACCCAGGCCCGCAGCGCCCTGGAGGCCATGATCGCGCACAGCGACAACACTGCCACCGACATCACGCTCGCCGCCGCCGGTCCGGCGCAGGTCCGCGCGCTGATCGCCGAAGCCGGACTGAAGCAGACGCAGATCCCGGAATCGACCCGCCGCCTGTTCTCGTATATCGCCGGGGCGCCCGAGGGCGTCGATCTCGGTTGGGACGGCATGTTGCGCGCGCAAAACGGCAGCTTGCCCGGTGCTCCGCGCTCCCCGCTCAACGACAAGGAGACGATGGCGAGCACGGCCGAGGAGCTGGTGCGCTGGTATCAACCGGCGCTGCGTGGCGCATTCTTCAAGAAACCCGAGACCCTGGCGGAGTTCAAGCGCATCTCGGCCATGGCCGACGCCATCGCCTCATCGGTGCCGCCCGACACGCCGGCCTACGGCAAGGGCGGCAGCATCGCCTGGGGGGGCTTCCACTGCATGAGCGTCGCCGGCCAGATGATCGTTTCGAAGGTGCCGGTGACGTTCTGCCTGACGATCAACTGGAACGGCCCCGACGACAAGGCCCCCGCCATTGTCGACGCCTACGTCGCCGGTGCGAAGGACGTGCTAGCGGCGACCGCGCAAGCCGTGGGGTAGCGCATTCCTGGGTGACTCTTATTCAGTGCTGGACGCCCACATGCGTCCCCTGCGGGTTCATGCCTTCGTAAGAAGCCTTTCGCCAAGGAGAGGGATGTGGGAAATGACGAGGTTGACACGCATCAGGACCGACCGTCGCCGCGTTCTGGTCGGCGGTGCGGCGCTGTTCGCCGGCACAGTCGCGTTCCGAAAGGCAGGGGCGCAGAGCGCAACCGCAAGGGGCCCGGAACACGCGATATTCACCGAATTCTCACCGGAATCGAAGCTGTTAAAGGCAGGATGGAACACGCGCGTCTTCACGCATACGGATGCGCGTAGGGGCAACGGGATTCAATGCGATTTCGTCACCGGGATCATCACCTTGGCACCGGGCTCTTACCACTTCACCGGCGTGTCCGTGGTCGCTTACATGAGCGGCGGAGAGCCTGCGGAGATGACCACGGTGCGCGCACCGGCATCGGCCGGCTACTGCCGACTGCGGACCGTTGGTCCGAGTCGCGTGTTGAATCCAGGAATGCGAGACGTCGACAACGCCGACCCCAGTGTCATCTGCATCGGAAGCCCGAGCACCGCGAACCTCACTGCGAGCCTGTTCGAAGCGTATATGGAAACCGACAAGACCGTAGAAATAGTGCTGGAACATCAATCGGGAAGCATCTCTGCGGTCGACGTGCTGCGGGCGACCGCGCGAGCCGTTGGGCAGCGCATCTCGGGACCGCGCGCCGGCGCAAGCGCGCACGTCGCGTATTTGCATCACCGCAACGATGACGGAGGCGCCTCGCCCGTCAGCATCCCTTGCAGATCTGCAGCTCCTGGTCCAACTGCCGGTCCGCGTTGACCCCGCCTCTGTTCGCGCCGCCTTCCTCGCGCAAGACGCTCGGCGGCAAGTCCTGCGGGCGCGGTTGACGGTGGCCCACCGGCGCTTCGGGAATGCGGCCTTGCGCGCCCGGAGATGGCGCGTCCAGGCGGGGCGCGGAGTTGCCTCCCGCGTCGGTGCCTGGTCGAACGTTGTTCTGTGCGAGTCCCGCGCCCGCCATCAGCAAGACCGGGAGAGCGGCGACGAAGGTCGTCCTGGCGATGCGAGCGATGGGCGCGCCGATCTGGGTGCGAGGTCGTTGCATGTAAATCCTCCGCGTCAGGGGCGCGCCGAGGCAGCGTCCATGGTTGAGCCGTTTGTGATGCATTATAACGCTACTCCGGTCATTCGTAGCCTGGGGGCACCGGCCAAATTGCCGTGTTTGTGCAGGGCGCGCGCGCCCGGATCGGCGAAGCGTTGACCTTTGGCGGCGAGCACAGTTCAATTGCGATTCTGTCCGCATCGTGAGCTTGTCCATCGCAGGCTGCTTGGGCAATTCAAGGGAGCAAGGCGTGGATGCTGTTTCGATGCTTCTCTGGGCGCTGGCGATCATCGCCGGCGCGTTCGTGGCCTATAACCTGTTTCACTACGTCCTTTTTCTTCTCGCCACGCACCCGAAGGACGCCGGCGGCATCGGCCATGTGCTGAACGAATTCGAACAGCGGCAGCTCGTGGAGTGGGTGCCCAAGACCGACGATTTTCTCAAGCACGACGACGAGAATCGCACCTATGACGACGTGTTCGGGCCCTATCGCGGCGAGTTCGACAATTACAGCACCTGCGTCTTTCCGCGGTCGGCGTTCACGCATCCCTACGAATCCGACCTCGCCCTGCTCGCGCCGGCGGATGGGATGCGCCTGCTGGAGCTCGGGTGCGGATCGGGCGCGGCGGCTGATTACATTGCCAGCCAGCGCAAGGTCGAGATCACATGCGTCACCAATTCCGCCGTGCAAGCGGAGATCTGCCGGCGAAAATTCGAGAAGTTCGGCGGGCGCGTCGGCGTGATCGTGACCGACTTCGACCGCCTCGATCTCCCGGACAATAGTTTCGACGCCGTCTACGCGTTCGAATCCATCGGCTACAGCAAGGACATAGACGCTTGGCTGGCGCGGTGTTGGCGCATGCTCAAGCCTGGAGGCCGACTGCTCATCCGTTCGCCGGGATCGCTCGATCATTGTCGCCGGGAGCAGGACTTTCGCAGCGTCACGGCCTTCTTCGAGAATTGGCGCTACAATTTTCTCGGCGCCAACATTCTCGTTTTCAAGCTCCGCGGCCTCGGCTTCAAGCCCATCCGCTACCGCCACCTGCCGTTCTGGGCCTGGGGCCTGACCCGCAACTTCATCCAACATCTGCTGCTGTGGAAATACCGGCTGAAGATGCGAACGATGGTGGATCTGGAAAAGATCATCTGGCGCACATCGAAAGTGTTCGTCTTCGGCAACGGATACAACATCGTGCTCGCCACCAAGCCGCAAGACCTGACGCCGAGATTGTCCGATCATGCCGAGGTGGAAGCCCCACCTCATGCTGAGCGTGAGCAGAAGCAGCTGGTCTAGCCGTGGCCCTTGAGCGCGCGCTGGTACGCCGGGCGCGCGGCCCGACGTTCGGCGTTCGACGGGTCGCTGCCGTCGGTCTTCAGCTCGTCGAGTCGCGCGCGCAGGTCAAGCCGCTACCATCGTAGCTGTGGGAATTTTGCAACGCTGCGGAAATCTTTTCGCCCGGACATATTGGCACGCTGATTTTGTGCTCCGATGTCACGCGGTTACAACACCGCTGCGACACGTGGGGGCGTGCAAACATGAGCATCGAAACGGTGCTGCTGATCGTTATCTTGACGTTCGGGCTCGGCTTCGTGCTGAACCGATGGGATTTGGGGCGAAGCCGTTTTCGGCGCGGCGGCCTGCGGGGAGGTGTCTGGGGACGGCGCCGCGTGTGACCGGTTTCAATCGCGCGACGGCGCGGCAGCGCCGGGCGGAACCAGCATCGAGCGATTGGAAGGATCGAGGAGAAGGAGCGATGGCGCGGGCGTTCCGCGCCTCGGCCGGATCGCGCGCCTACTCGGGTGAGGCTTCGCTTTGGCGCAGGATGGTGCGGAACTCGTTCTCGAGCGCTGCAAGCGCGTCCATCAGCGCGGCGGACTTGAGCTGCCCGGACCCGCCGACGCCGTCGGAGAGATCATAGGCTGGATCATCCGGAAAATGAGCCAGGTATGCTTTTCCATCCAGCATGAGCGTGCTCCGTCACAGGCGTTTGGCCGCGCTCCTTCATCGCTCCGCCGTGGTTAAGGTCGGGTTAAGGGTTCCCGCGGTGCGCGCGCGGGCGGACGGGTGTTGCCGCTGCGCCACGGTTGTGAATGGCGATGACTGTGGATGCAGAACTGGGGGCGAAGGCTGTCGAAGTGGCTCCGTTCACTCCGCTGACGACCGGCTCGCAAACCGCGCCGAGCCGTCGCGCTCGATACGCGCCAGCAGGTCCACCTCCCACGACAGATACTCCTGCATCGCCTTGGTCGTGTCCTTCGACCGCTCGTAGGGCTTGAGCCAGGTGTCGATAGCATCGTCTGCCATCCTCGGGTCGTCGGCAGTCAGCGCATGCCCGGCCGCGCGCCACGCGGCGTTGCCGCCGTCGAGCGCACGGACAGGCGTGGCGACCAGCGCCTGGGCCTCGCTGGCGGCGAGGCCGGCGAGCACGCCATCCTCCGACGTCAGCACCAGCCTGCCGCGCAGCGGTATCTTGGCGAAGGCGTGCGCGAGCCGCGAGCGGATCGCGAACCAGGCGCCCGGAATGTGCGCCCTGAGGTAGTCGCGGCTGAGCGAAAGATCGACGACGGTCGCCTGATCCCGCGCGATGAGCGCGGCGAGGCCGTCGCCGTCGATGCGCAGTTCGGGTGCCGGCGCCGAGCCCAGCACGGGTGCTCCCGGCCTTCCGGTCTCGCCTCCGGCCTCGACCAGCACGGCCACCTCGCTCCAGCCCATCTGCCGCAGCCAGGACGCGGTCATGACCGCGCGCACCTCGGCATCGTCGACCAGCACGATGCGCGCGCCGAGCGTGCCGACATACTGGTCGGTCGCCTGCACGAGCTGCCCGCCGGGCGCGGAGACGGCCCCGGCAATGTGCCCGGCCTCGTATTCGCCGGGATCGCGCACGTCGAGGAGGTAGAGCGTGCGCTCGCCGTCGGCGCGCCAGCGCTCCAGCGTGCCGCGATCGATGCGCGTGATGCCGAAGCGGTCCGCCACGCGGCCGGCTGCGGACCTGGCCCAGGCGAGGCCGTCGGACGATACGCCGGGGGCGCGCCGCGCCTTGCCGCTCTCGCAGGCAAGACCGGCGAGCGTCCAGCCCATGGTACCGTTGCGCAGCGCCACCACCTTGTTCGGCACGCCCGCGTTGATCAGCGACTGCGCCCCGATGATGCTGCGCGTGCGCCCCGCGCAATTGACCACGACCAGGGTCTGCGGCGAGGGTGCGAGGTCGTGGATGCGCAGCGCAAGCTCCGCGCCCGGCACGTTCACGGCGGTCGGAATCGAGACGCGCTGGTATTCGTCGAACGGCCGGCTGTCGAGTACCACCATGTCAGTGCCGGCGCGAATGAGCCGGTCGAGCTCGTCGGCGGCGATGCTCGGCGTGGCGCTGGCGTGCTCGACGAATTCGCCGAACGCCTTGCTCGGAACGTTGACGCCGGAAAACAGCTCGAACCCCGCCGCGGCCCAGGCGGCAACGCCGCCGTCGAGGACGGCGACGTCGGTGCAGCCCGCCCGCGCAAGAATGCCGGCGGCGCGTTCGGCCATCCCATCGGCGTCGTCGCACAGTACGATGCGGGTGGTGCGCCGCGGCACCAGCCGGGCGAACCGCAGCTCCAGCCGGCTCAAGGGCACGGAGCGCGCGAACAGCAGATGGTTTTGCGAGAAAACCAGCTCCTCGCGCACATCGATGAGCGCGAGCTCGCGCCCATCGGCCAGCATCGCCTTGAGGGCGCGCGCGTCCACCTTGTCAGGCATCGTCGTCAACCGCGCGAGGTCATGTCGCCTGCTGCGGCGTCATCTGATGGACCTTGCCCGACGCGAGATCGAACCGCACGCGCTGGATGTTGTCGAGGTTGGTGCCGGTCACCCGGATAAAGCGGGCGCTGTCGGGATAGTCGATCGAGTGGATGGTGCCGTCCTGGTAGATGCCCGCGTGGCCCGGCAGCAGGCGATACTTCTTCACCGGCTTGAGCTTGGCCTGACCGGGACCATCGTCCTCGCGCTCCCATTCCGTCATGTCGGTGTAGAGCGTGGCCTGGCCGTAGATCGCCCACGACGCGCCGTGGTCGTGCGGTGGCGACACCCTGGCCTTGTCGTTGATATGGGCGAGCACCTGGAATCCAAGGTCGGGATCCTCGTACAGCACCTTCAGGCCGCGTGGGACATGATCGCCGCAATAGCTCTCGACGAACTCCCGATTGGTGAGGAGCTTCTCGAGGTGGATGCGGACGTCCTCCCGGCCCCTGGGTCCGGGGTCGCGCTTGAGAATGGCGCGGCAATCCGACACGAACGCATCGAGGTCGTAGGACATTGCTGCCTCCTTGCAGACGACGCTTCTTGACGTTCCCTAGCTTCGCCCATCGCGCCGGCGACCGCCAGAGCTTTGGGACATGCCGGCATCATCGGCGCCGACCCCGCTCGCGCCGTCGAGCGCGGCGATGGCCTTGTCCAGGGCGTCGTCGCCTTCCTCCGCGAGCGCGGCCTTGATCAGGCCTTCGAGCCGCGTGCCGGAATTGTCCTGCCCGCGCAGGCGGGGGACGAGCGCCGCCAGCCGGTCGAACTTGGCCCGCCCGCGCTCATGGGTGTCGCCGTAACCCTTGACCAGGTTGCGCATGCGCGCGACCTGCAGCGCGAGTGCATAGTCGCCGCGCGCGGTCTCCGCGACAAGATCGAGCCAGTCTGTGATCGCAGCCTGTTCCGCGGCGAAGCGGAGCGAGCGGCGCCGCAGCGGCTTGAGGCGCGACAGCGCGTACAGCAGGAGGAAGCCGCCCACCGAGGTGGTCTTGATGATTTTGCCCTTGCGGGTCGCGCGGTCGAGCAGGCCGCGGGCCCAGGGCGTGCGCATGAGCCAGCGCCCGGCACCGGCCGGAAGCGTATCGGCGATCTCCTGCGTGCGGGGATGAAAGAACTCGACGATTTCGAGTATCTGCCCGTCCGCGATCTGCGCTTCGTCGCGCACGCGCGCGAAGCGGCTCGCGCGAATCTTGAGGTCCGCCACCCGGATCGTGTCTTCATAGGCCATCGCGAGCGCAAGCTGGCGCGTGGTTTCCTCCAGCAGGCGGCCGGAGCCGTCGCCGTGGCGCTGCTCGATCTCCTTGAAGCGCTCGAGCCGCGCCAGGAAGTCGCGCGCGTAGTTGTCGTCCTGATAGTCCTGCAACCGTTCGATCCCGGCGGCGACGATGGCGCCCGTTTCCCCCGCGAGATTGCGCGCGGCATTATCGCCCAGCAGCGCAGGCATTGCGTCCGAACCCGCCGCCTCGAACCCGGCGCCGAATGCGGCGAGGCTGCTGTTGACGCCGACCTGGCCGCGGCGGATCGCCGCCTCGAATGCCGCGCGCGGGAACGGAAGCGCGCCCGAGCCGGCCAGCGCGCCGAACAGCACCGCGCTGAGCGCGCTGCCGGTGGCGTCCGCCAGCGCCTCCATGTCGAAGGCCACCAGCCGGTGTGCGGCGACACGGCAGGCCGCCAGCAGGGCCGGGGCATCCGCCCGGCCGTCGGCGAGCGCGATCTTCTCGGTCATGGCGAACACGCGATGGGTCGACGCGACCAGCAATGTCTTGTCCGGCGTGACGAAACCGCGCTCGACCGCGCGCGCCCCTTCCATCAGTTCGGACGCCAGCACCACGTCGACGTCGCCGGGCACCGGCATCAAGGCCAGCACCGGGTCGCGCCCGGCCGCCTGCGCCGCGCTCTTGGGGAACAGCTCGAGATAATAGACCGTGGCGCCGGTGCGCTGGGCGACCCCGGGCACCGACGTCGCCTGCGCGAGATAGCCGCCGTGATTGGCGAGATCGACAATCCAGTCCGCCAGCACGCCGCCGCCTTCGCCGCCGAGCGCAACCACGGCGATGGTGATCGGCCGCACCTTGGCGGTTTGCGCGTCCATCGGCGTGGTCAGGCTGCGGCTCCAGCGCGCTCCGGCGAGGACGTCAGCGCCTGGCGGGCGTCCATGCGTCGCTGCAACCAGCCGATCACGGCGCCGCGCACCTTGTCCTTGAGCCGATCCCAGCCGGTCGGGTTGGCGATGATCGAGGCGCGGTAGAACGAGGGACACAGCACCGCGGCATGCGCGACCTCGCCGCACAGGCCGCAGCCGACGCAGGAATTGATCACCTTGGTCACCGGCTCGCGCCGCAGCGGATCGGGATTGGGCGCAAGCGTGAGCGACGGGCAGCCCGAGAGCCGGATGCAGGAATGATCGCCGGTGCAGGTGTCGGGGTCGACGCCGAAGCGTTCGCGCACCACGCGCTTGCCGGCTTCCATGCGCTTACGCATCAGCGGCCGCACCCGCCGCTGCTTGTTGAGCATGCATTCGGACTGGGCGATGATAACCTTGGGCCCCTTCACCGCTGTCGTGAGCGCCTCGCGCAGCGTGTCGCGCATCTTGGCGACGTCATAGGTGCGCGTGAGGGTGCGCACCCAGGTGACGCCGACGCCGCGCACCGCCTTCTCGATCGGGTTCCTGGTCGCGCGCATGCTGTTGCTGGCGGCGGAGGACAGCACGTCCTGTCCGCCGGTCGCGGCCGAATAGCCGTTGTCGACCACGATCAGCACGTTGTCGCTCTTGTTGAAGACGGCATTGCCCACGCTCGAGGCGAGGCCGTTGTGCCAGAAGCCGCCATCGCCGACGAGGGCGATGGCGCGTTTGCCGCCCGCCGCGCTGAGCGCGGCGGCGCCGGCGCCGCCGAGGCCGTAGCCCATGGTGGTGTTGCCGAGATTGAACGGCGGCAGGATCGAGAACAGGTGGCAGCCGATATCGCAGCTCACGTGGTGCGCGCCGAGCTCGCGCTCGACCAGCTTCATGGCTGCGAAGATCGGCCGTTCCGGGCAGCCGGTGCAGAACGACGGCGGTCGGCCGTGCACCTTGCCGACGACCGCCTGCTGCGCCTTCGCGAGCCGGTCGTCCGGCAGCGGCAGGGCGGCTGGCGAGACCGCCTCGGGGAGCAGGTCCGGCCGATAGGTCGCGACGAACTTGCGCAAGCCCGCCTTCATCACGCCGCCGGTATATTCGCCCGCCATCGGCAGCATGCCCTTGCCCTCGACCCGGGTCTGGATGTCGGCGCGCCGCAGGATGGTGTTGACAGCCTGCTCGATGAATTCCGGCTGGCCCTCCTCGATGACCAGGATCGCTTTCTTGCCGGCGCAGAAGCGGACGAACTCGGCGTCGATCAGCGGATAGGTGACGTTGAGCACGTAGAGCGGAATGCGGCTGTCGCCGAACACATCGGCGAGCCCGAGCACCTCGAGCGCGCGCAACGCGGTGTTGTACATGCCGCCCTGCATCACGATGCCGATGTCGCCGGCGTCGCCGTCGAAGAATTCGTTGAGCTTGTGCTGCTCGATGAAGCGCACGGCGGCGGGCCAGCGCTTCTCGACCTTCTCCCGTTCGTGCAGGTAGCTTGCGGGCGGCAGTACGATGCGGTTGGCGTCGCGTCTGGGATGATCGAGGGCGTCCCGCAGCGTGAAGGCGGGCCGCGCATTGTCGCGTGCGGTGAAGCTGCCGTAGACGTGGCAGGCGCGGATGCGCAGCTCGAGCATGACCGGCGTGTTGGACGCTTCCGACAGCTCGAAGCTCTTCTCCACCGCCTGCACGATCGACGGCAGGTTCGGGCGCGGGTCCACCAGCCACATCTGCGACTTCATCGCGAAGGCGTGGCTGCGCTCCTGCATGATCGAGGAGCCCTCGCCGTAATCCTCGCCCACGATGATGAGTGCGCCCCCGGTGACCCCGCCCGATGCGAGGTTGGCGAGCGCGTCAGAGGCGACATTGGTGCCGACCGTGGACTTGAAGGTGGCGGCGCCGCGCAGCGGATAGTTGATCGAGGCGGCCAGGGTGGCCGCAGCGGCTGCCTCGTTGGCGCTCGCCTCGAAGCGGATGCCGAGGTCGCGCAGCACGTCGTCGGCGTCGGCGAGCACGTCGACCAGGTGCGAGATCGGCGCGCCCTGATAGCCTGAGACGTAGGACACACCCGACTGCAGCAGCGCCTTGGTGACCGCGAGGATGCCCTCGCCGCGGAATTCCTCCCCGGCGCCGAGCCTGAGTTTCGCGACCTCGCTTTTGAACGAGCGTTCTGCCATGCCTGTCCCGCTTTGCCTATGCTGGGACGCCGAGCCGCAATTGACTTAGCTCCGCGCCACCTTGATTATATTCAAAAGAATATATCAGAAAATATCGCGAACAGGCTCTCTGTTCATTCCAGAGGAGAGAAATATGCGCTCGACGTTCATCGCCGGCGTGGTCGTGGTTCTGGCGGCATCGACCGCCGCGGCCCAGGAGGTCACCCTCCGCGCCGTGTCGTCCTTTGCCGAGGGCACCGAATTCTCGAAGAATTTCGAACGTTTCATCGAGAAGGTGAACGCCGACGGCAAGGGCGTGATCAAGATCAACTATATCGGCGGCCCGCGCGCGGTGCCCCCGTTCGAGGTGGGCAATGCGGTGCGCACGCGCGTGGTCGACATCGCCAACGTGACCGGCGCGTTCTATACCAACCTGATGCCGGAGGCGGACGGGTTCAAGCTCAACGGCAAGCCGATGAGCGAGCAGCGCCAGAACGGCACCTGGGAGTACATCAACCAGCTGCACAACCAGAAACTCAATTCCTACTATCTGGCGCGCCAGTTCCACAACGTTCCGTTCCACATCTATCTCAACAAGAAGATCGACAAGATCGACTTCTCCGGACTCAAGATCCGGGTCACCCCGGTCTACCGCGACGTGGTCGAGGCGCTCGGCGGCACCCCCATCACCACCGCGCCGGGCGAGGTCTATACCGCGCTCGAGCGCGGCGTCGCCGACGGCTATGGCTGGCCGGTCACCGGCATTTTTGACCTCGGCTGGGACAAGGTGACCAAGTTTCGCATGGAGCCGCCGTTCTACAGCGTCGAGGTGAACGTGCTGGTCAACCTCGACTCCTGGAAGGCGCTCAACGACGCACAGCGCAAGGTGCTCACCGACGCAGCGCTGTGGCTCGAAGGGCTCGACAGCGAGAAGGTCGCCGTCATCAAGGCCGAGCGCGAGCGGCAAGCGGCCGCGGGCATCCAGGCGCTCGACTTCGGCCCGGCAGCGTCGAAGGCCTTTCTCGATCGCGCCAACGACGTGGCTTGGCAATCGGTGATCAAGCGTGCGCCGGAAAGCGGTCCGAAGCTGCGTCAGCTGGCGGGAAATTGATCTTCCTGTCATTCCGGGGCGCCGCGAAGCGGCGAGCCCGGAATCCATATTTACAGCCCGTGGTTATGGATTCCGGGCTCCCTCGCTACGCACCCAGGTCGGCTATTGCCGACCTGGGCATCTATGAACCGCCGATCTCGGGTAAACCCGAGATCGGTTGCCCCGGAATGACGACGGAATTTGCGGAGTCGCTGTAGCGATGAACCGCCTCTCGGCAGCTTTCGGTCGCCTGTTCAATGCCCTCGCCATTGCGGCGGCGCTGATCCTGCTGGGCATGGTGGTGATCGTCACCGCCGACATCGTGCTCCGCAACACCATTGGCAGCGGTCTCGTCTGGGCGAACGAGGTCTCGGAATATTCGCTCTATCTCATGACACTGCTCACCGCGCCCTGGTTGCTGCGGCGCGGCCAGCACGTGCGGCTCGACATCATCCTCACGCTGGTGCCCGCGCGCGCCGCCTGGCTGATGGAGGCGATCGGCGACCTGCTCGGTTTCGTCGTGTGCGTCGTGCTCATCCGCTACGGCTTCGCCATGAGCTACGACAGCTGGCGGCTCAGCGCGATCACCATCAAGAACCTGGTGTTCCCGGAATGGTGGTTGCTGGCGCCGCTGCCGGCGACATTCGTCCTGCTCGCCATTGAATTCGTCTTCCGCTTCGACCGTTTGATGCGCGGCGAACGGGTGCGACGCGTCGAGGCCACGTCGGTGAGCTGATGAACTGGGTCGAGGGGAGCATCCTGCTGTTCGGCGGCCTGGTCGCGGTGATGGGGCTCGGCCTTCCGGTCGCCTTCGCGTTCCTCGTGCTCAACGTCATCGGGGCGATCCTGTTCCTGGGCGGTGAGCCCGGCCTCGCCCAGCTCGCGCGCAATGCCGTGCAGTCGATCACCAGCTTCTCGCTGACCCCCATCCCGTTCTTCGTCCTGATGGGGGAGGTGCTGTTCCACACCGGCGTGGCGCTCAAGGCGATCGACGCTTTTGCGCTGCTCATCCGCCGCGTCCCCGGCCGGCTCGCGGTCATCGCAATTGTCGCCGGCACCGTGTTCTCGGCGATTTCGGGCTCGACCATCGCCACCACGGCGCTGCTCGGCAGCCTGATGCTGCCGACCATGCTGGCGCGCGGCTACGACCCGCGCATGGCCATGGGCCCGATCATGGGCATCGGCGGCGTCGACATGCTGATCCCGCCCTCGGCGCTCACGGTCCTGCTCGGCAGCCTCGCCAGCATTTCCATCGCCGGGTTGCTGATCGGCGGCATCGTGCCCGGCCTCATTCTGAGCCTGATGTATGTCGGCTACATCATCGCGCGCGCGACCATGAACCCGGCGCTGGCGCCGGACGAGCCGGTGACGGAGGAGGGGCCGCAGGGCGCCGCACGCTGGCTGCCGTTCGTGACCCACGTCGTGCCGCTCGTCCTCATCTTCGGTCTGGTGATCGGCGCGATGACCGGCGGCTTCGCGACTCCGACCGAAGCGGCCGCCATCGGCGCGGCCGGGACGATCGTGGCCGCCGCCCTCTACCGCAGCCTGAGCTTCGCCAACCTGATGAAGGCGCTCACCGGCACGGTCGCGGTCTCCGGCACCATCCTGTTCATCATTGTCGGCGCCACCACCTTCTCGCAGGTGCTGAGCTTCTCCGGCGTGGTCAACGGGCTGGTGGAGCTGGTGACCGGCCTCGGGCTCTCGGTCAACGCGCTCATGATCGCGATGCTGCTGATCCTGCTCTTCCTCGGCTGCTTCGTCGACCAGGTCAGCATGATGCTGATCACGCTGCCGTTCTTCATGCCGCTGGTGCAGCGTTACGACGTCGATCTGATCTGGTTTGGCGTGCTGTTCCTGATCTGCATGCAGCTCGGCCTGCTGACGCCGCCGTTTGGCCTGCTGCTGTTCACGATGAAGGGGGTGGCGCCGCCCTCGATCACCATGCAGCAGATCTACGCGGCCTCGTTGCCTTACATCGCGATGAGCATCCTGATCCTGGTCCTGATCTTCCTGTTTCCCGCCATTGCGACCTGGCTTCCCGCCGTGCTGAGCCGGTGATGCCCCGTTCCGTCCGCCTTGATGACCTCTTGCCGTATCTGATGAATCGCCTGGTGGCGCGGCTCAACCAGAATCTGGGCGAGCGGCTGCGCGGCCACGGTTATTCGTTCCAGGAATGGCGCGTGCTCGCGGTGCTCGCCGCTCACGACGGGATCACCCTGTCGCAGCTCGGCGACGCAGCGGTGATCCCGCAGCCGACGGTGAGCCGTCTGGTGGCGCGGCTGGAGCGCCGGCAGTTTCTTCGCCGCCGGTCGGGAACGCGCGATTCGCGCTTCGTCGAGGCCTGGATCACGCGGCGTGGCATGGCCGCCTACCGCGAGATGCTGCCGCTGGCGATCGAGGAATATCGCAGCGCCGTCACCGGATTTGGCGGCAAGCAAACGGAATGGCTGCGCCGCGCGACGCTGCGGATGATCGGCAATACCGGGATCGAACTGTTGCGGGAGCGCCTCCCGCAATCCGTCGCTAGGCCGCCTGCGGTTCGCCGCCCCGCGGTTTCGTCAGCCGCACCGCGAGCTGCCAGGCCACCCAGAGGAAGACGAAATAGAGTGCCAGGAACACGATGAGACTGACATGCGGCCCCCATTCGTACTCGACGAAGAGGCCCAGGAAATAGGCGAGGACGTCGCCCGCAATCATGAAAACCAGATAATAGGCGAGAAGTGTCACAATTTCCTCCGCAAATGGCCACTGGCGCGATCAGTTGAGCCTACGCCCTTTGCCGGCAGTAGTCTTCATGAGATTGTCAAAACCGGGGCCGGTGCGCCATTCGTGCGGTTCCGCATCATTCCGGCAGCACCGCAGTCGCCTCGATCTCGAGGCGTGCCAGCGGCTCCACCAGCCGGGTGACCTCGACCACCGCCATGGCCGGGAAATGCCGTCCCATGACCTCGCGATAGGCGGCGCCGAGCGCCGGCAGATCGCCGAGATACTCGTCCATGTCGCGCACATACCAGGTCAGCCGCACGATGTGCTGCGGCGTCGCGCCGGCCTCCTTGAGCACTGCCGAGATGTTCTCGAGCGCGAGCTTCATCTGCGCCACGAACCCTTGCGCGAAGCGGCCTTGCGCGTCCTGCCCGATCATCCCGCCCACGAACACCGTTTCGCCGCGCGCGCGGATGCCGTTGGCGAAGCCCTTCGGTCGCGGCCAGCCGGGCGGCTGCAGCATCGCGTGCAGGGTGTTGCGATCTTCGCGGATCGAGGGTTCGGCCACGTTGGTTTCCTTTTCCCGAAGAACGCCTTCACGAGGCAAGCTGGTGCGAGGCGGGCTCGCCCGCCATGCGGCGAAGCTCGAAGCGCTGCAGCTTGCCGGTCTGGGTCCGCGGCAATACGGCGACGTATTCGATGGCGCGAGGATATTTGTACGGCGCGATATTCGCCTTGACGTAGTCCTGCAGCAGCTTGGTCAGGGTCGGGTCGCCGGCATGGCCGGGGCGCAGCACGACATAAGCCTTGACGATCTGTCCACGCTCCGCGTCGGGCGCCCCCACCACGCCGCATTCGGCGACCGCCGGGTGCGTGAGCAGTGCGGTCTCGACCTCCGGGCCGGCGATGTTGTAGCCGGCCGACACGATCATGTCGTCGGAGCGCGCCTGGTACCAGAAGTACCCGTCGGCATCCATGAGGTAGGTGTCGCCGGTGATGTTCCAGCCGTCGCGCACATAGACGCGCTGGCGCTTGTCGGCGAGATAGCGGCAACCGGTCGGCCCTCGCACGGCGAGACGGCCGAGCGTGTTGGGCGCGACCTCGTTGCCTTCAGTGTCGACCACGCGTGCTTCATAGCCGGGGACCGGCCTGCCGGTGGCGCCCGGCCGGATCTCGTCTTCGGGCGAGCCGATGAAGATGTGCAGCATCTCGGTCGCGCCGATGCCGTCGAGGATCTTGATGCCGGTGGCGGCGTGCCAGGCGTCGAACGTAGCCTGCGGCAGGGTCTCGCCCGCGGAGACG
>Ga0207648_10000650_pt1 | contig 39002 bp, 35 predicted proteins | sample KBSMisM32_FD_184310 | JGI IMG/M metagenome (GOLD analysis project Ga0207648, IMG submission 184310) | Miscanthus rhizosphere microbial communities from Kellogg Biological Station, Michigan, USA - KBS Miscanthus M3-2 (SPAdes) (version 2) | ecosystem: Host-associated > Plants > Roots >... | reverse complement strand
CTAGCTCTTGATCTCGATGCCGCCCATCAGGAGCAGCCCGCGGAGCACCAGCCGTGGCGCCGGCTTGCCGCCGGTGCTGTCGATGGCTCCGGGCAGCGGCGCGAAGCGCTTGTCGTCGATGCCGCCCATGATGGGGACGATCGGCGTCGCCACGGTCCAGGACGCCGGCACGAGGATCTCGCCTCCACCCATCGCGGTGAAGATGTCGATGACGGCCTCCTCACCGGGAGGGATGACGGCCTGGCGCAGATCGATCTGGTAGCCGCCCATGAAGGCCGTCACTTCACCGCCGCGGAATCGCGTGGAGAGGCTGTTGCGCTTGGCGCCTCCCAGGACCGCGAAGATGTTCAGCGTGTCGTCGGTGCCTGTACCGGCGTCCGCGCGGTCGCGCTGCCGCATCGCCTGCAGCACGAGCGCCGCGCCGATGCCGACGAGCACCAGCGGCCAGAACAGCTGCCAGAACGCGACGCGCACGATCCCGAGCGAGTTCAGCAGCAGCCAGCCGCCGATGATCATCACGAGGACGCCGTTGGCCCCGCTGCCGACGTGGCGTGTCTGCCGGTAGAGCAGCGCTCCGACGGCGACGATGACCGCCGGCCACCAGCGCAGCACCTGATCGGCGATGACCAGGTTCAGCCGATCCATCACCAGGACGACGCCGAAGAGCGCAATCGCCAGGCCCACGAGCAGCCGCGGCGTCAGGAGGCCGCTGCTGTGTTCAAGGTTTCCGTTCACCATCGACTCGCTCCCCGCCTACCGGATGGTCAGTCGGCCCATGATCACCGCTCCGCGCAGCACCAGCCGCGGCGGCGGGCCGGCAGACGGCTCGGGCGTCTCCGGCGACCACTTCGGCCGATCGTCCTGCACGCCTCCCATCGCCGAGATGGCGCCGGTATCGACGGTCCACGACGGCGGCACGCGCAGCATCACCCCGCCCATCACCGAGAGCACCTTCACCGACGCAATGGCGCCAGGTGCGAGCGTCGCCTCGCGGAGGTCGAGGTCCGCGCGGCCCATCACGTTGGTGATGTTGGCGCCGCGAAACGCCGTCGCCCGGCTGACGTGGTCGGAGCGCCCCATGACCGACACGATCTGCACGCGGTCGTCCGACGACTCCACGAACCCGCGCGCGGTGTCGCCAAACGAGCGGATGCCCGACGTGCCCGAGACCTGGAAGCCGACGAAGATCGCGATCCAGATGCCCAGCACCGCCAGCGGCGTGAGCGATCGATGATGCCGCCGCATCCGTCTGGCGTAGCGTCGATCCCAGGGCTGGGCGGGCTGCCCGGCCACCCCCGCTTGCTCGGGCTGCGCCGGCTCTGGGCCGTACCAGCGGCGGCGCATACCGCCGTTGAACGCGATGATGAGCCCGACGGCGATCACCATGATCGGCCACGAATCCTCGATCGAGAACCAGCCGGCTTCCGAGACGAGGAGCCAGGCGGCCGCGGTCATGAAGACGAGGCCCTCCTTGGGCTCTCCGGGGGGCGACTGGACGAACCTGGCGAGACCGATGCCGCCCAGAATGACGGGCCACAGCGACCACATGCCGCTCCAGTGAATGACGCCGGAGCGTTCCAGTGCCATCCACAGCCCCACCATCACCAGCATGGCGCCGATGACCAGGTTGCCCTTACGCGGTTGCGGTTCCATCTCGGTCATCACACGCTCCGTTACAGGAGGTTGAGGAGACGCATCACCAGATCCTGAAGCGTCGAAAACGCCAGCCTCGCCAGCCCTTCGAGCTCGTGGCCGCGCACGGCGTCGACGACCTCGAGGGGCCGTGCCAGCAGCAGCCAGATGACCAGTGCCGATGTCATGGCACTCCCAAGCGCCGCGAACCCCGCCGCCGTCATCGCCGCATTGCGCGTCATCGTCATGGCGTCCCCCGTTCCCCTTCTGATGTGAAGTTACGGGACCGGGGGGGCCCTCGGAACGGGCTTTCGGCGAATGGAGGGCGGCTCCCGGTGAATGACGGCGGATGGCCGGCCGTCGGGGCCGGCCCCGGTGAATTGGGCCTGATTTCGACGATCCGTGGGGGTCAGTTCTCCCGTCGCCGGACGAAGTTGCCAGCCTGGCCGCAGGCCTCCTTGCAGGGCGGCGGCGGCACGTAGGTGGCGCGGATCTTCTTGCGGTACTCCGGATACAGCGTCTCGCGATAGCCGAGCACCGCGTCCTTCGGCAGGCTGTAGAACTGGATGAACTCGTCGGCGAACGGGTTCTGGCCGGGGGCGAAGTGCGGCACGTCGTCGCCCGGCTCGCGCCCCTCGTAGCCGGGCACGCACGGTGTGCGGTAGTCGAGCGGACGCGGCGACAGGCGGAAGCTCTTCGAAATGATCTCCGGCTCGACGAGGTAGAGCGGGTCGCTGGCGATCATCACCACGGTCATCACGTCGCCGTGGCGGTAGAACCGCCAGTCGATGATCGCCTGGTCGCTGAGCGGCACGCCGGTCTTGCGGATGAAGCCACCGACCTTCAGGTGGGTCGTGCGTGCCGCCAGCGCGCCCCCTTCCCACTTGCCGGTCGTGAACCCCTCCTGGGTGTGGAGCGCGTACTGCGACGGACGTGGCCGGCCGTCCATCCAGATGGTCAGCCCGTTCCAGTCCTCCCACGAGTCGATGGTGTACGACACGACCCGGTTGGTGGCCGGGTCGGTCTGCGTCGAGGCGACCAGGCCGAACGGGCCGATCACCCCGTAGGCCGCGCCCCACCCCTGGCACTGCCGATCGATCATCGACTTCTGCGATTCGTCGTACGCGAGGGCGCGCGCGCGGCCTTCGTCGGTCAGCGCCAGGCCCAGGTAGTCCACGGGCAGCGAATCGTTCTGCACGTCCTCGGTGCCGATAGGCCCCCACGAGCCGGTGAACTCGAACTGCGCCGACGCGCGGCCGGCGCCGAGCAGGACCATCAACAGGCCGAGCCCGATGACGGGCACGGTGCGGCGTGTTACCAGGTCGATGAGCATGGCGTCGGATCCCATTTGGAGCCGTCCGGCTCCTTCTTGAAGTGCGGGCTCGTCACGTAGGGAGCGTTCAGATACACCGGGTCGTCGACCACGATGTTCACCAGGAGCAGCTGCCCTCCGCCGTCGAGCGGCGCGAGGTCGAAGTGCTCGGTCACCGTGGCCTTCTCGCTGTACGGCACGCCGTTCTTGCGCAGGTAGCCCGCGCGCATGTTCGTCGTCACGACGCGCAGGCTGCTGCCGCCCTCGTTGCCGGCGGTCTTCGTCCATTGCGCGCTCGATTCGCCTTGCCACGACGCCGGTTGCGGCTTGGCGTTGGGCGGGGTCGCGACGAAGCGGAGGCGTCGCGTCTGCGTGCCCGCGTCGGTGTCGATGCGGAGCGTGCTGGCGTCCTGCCAGGTGATGTGCAGGCGGCCGGGCACGTTCATGATGGCGGCTGCGCCGTACGACTTGCACTGGTTGCCGGCCTTCTCGTCGGCCGCGGGATCCCACGCGTTGATGAGAGGCAGCGCGGCGGGGCTGGCGGGAATCCTGCGGTACTCCCCCTTGGCTGGCGTGACCATGCGGTAGCGCCAGTTCTCGGTGACGTACGACACCCAGTAGCCGGTGACGTCGATCGGTGCCGAGTCGCGCGCCGACGGCGGCGGCTGCGCGCTGATCGACGCGCCGAGACCGATGACGAGGCCGGCTGCGGCCAGACGCCGCTTCACTTCTTCTCCTTGCTCAGGCTCTTGTAGATGGCATCCACGAACCGCTCCGTCGTCCAGCCGTTGCTGCCGTGGCCGTAGCGCCCGGCGTAGCCCTTGGCCGGGCTCGCGGCCTGCACGTCCTGCAGCGACCGCCCCGCGGCGACGAGATCGCGGACGCGATCGCGAACGATGGTCACCATGTCCCGGTACTCGACCACGTCGTATTGATCGCCCAGGTGCCCGTGGCCGGGCACGACGATGGTGCCCGCTTCGCGCGACACGATCGGCACCGAGGCGATGGCGAGTTCGCTCAGGCGGCCGAGGGCCGCGATCTCCCCGTCGATGGTGCCGCCGCGTTCGACGTCGATCACGGGGAACTGGCTCGCGTCGAAGACGTCGCCGGCCATCACGACGTCCGAACGGCGGAAGAAGACGAAGGCGTCGCCGTCGGTGTGCGCGGCGGGCTGGTGCAGCGCCTCGATGCCTTCGCCGTTCAGATACAGGGCCTTGCGCGCGTAATGGAACGCCTCGGTCGGCAAGGCTCCGGAGGGATACGCCTGTGGCGAGCCCGACGGCGCCGTCATCCGCCGGAGCACGCCTTCGGTGGCAAGGATCGCCGCCACCGGTCCCATGAACTCCTGGCGCTGCCCGCCGAGGCGCGCGGGACCAAACAGAGTCTCACCCGCCTTGGACAGTGTTTCGTTGCCGCCGACGTGATCCGCGTCGGGGCCGGTGTTGATGATGTAGCGGATCGGCTTCGGCGTGATGCGCTTGATGGCAGCCACGACGGCGGGCGCGCTGGCCGCCGATCCGGCATCCACCACCACGACGCCGTCGTCGCCCACCTGCACACCGACGTTGCCGCCGCCGCCGGCCACGACGAAGAAGTTGTTCCGGACGGTCAGCACTTCGACGCCGTCCGGTGCCTGCGCGGAGGCGGCTACCACGAGCGCCGCGCACGTGGCGCTCGTCGCGAGGATTCTGGTCACCTGGGTCATGGGATCGCGCGCGCCAGCGCCATGGTCGCCCAGTTGGTGGCGGCGGCCGAAATGAATTGATCGAGGCCGTGAGGGAATTCGCTGTCGAAATACATCTGCACCGGGATGGCCCGCGTGCGAACGTACCACGAGCCGTCCGCGAGCTGGTTGTCGAGCAGGAACCGGACTCCCTTGCGATACACCGAATCGCCCGGCTTCACCGTCCCGCTCCTCACGAGCGCCGTGAGCGCCTGTCCGGTGGCGTAGGCGTCGCTCGCCAGCGTCGGGAGTTGACCCCATCCGCCGTCGGCGCGCTGCAGCGCGATCAGCGCCTTGGCGGTCCGGCGGACGGTGGGCGAGTCGTGCCGCGCCCAGTTGAGGCCCAGCAGCACGAAGACGTGGTCTTCGGTGGTCGCCGGCGCCGCCGTAGCCAGCCAGGCCGCGCCGCGCTGGATCGCCCGCGTGTAGTCGGCCTTCAGCGGCGCTGGAGCATACGCGTCGAGCGCGCGGATCGACACGGCCGTCATCGCAATGTTGCTCGATTCGATCGGCGGCCGATGGCTGGCCACGTGCCAGCTGCCGTCGGCGAACTGCCGGCGCAGTACGTATCGCGCCAGCGCGTCGGTCGCCGCGTCGGGCTGATACGGCACGTCGGCGAGCCCGGCGAGAATGTAGGCCGTCGTGTCGATCTGCCCGGGGATGGGAATGTCCTGCAGCTCACGTTCGCGCCAGCTCGCAAGGTAGGCGCGCGTTCGGTCCATCTGATCGCGCACCGCCGCCTCGTCGATGCGGAACCCCTTCGGGCGCACGGCGGCCGCCGTCATCTGGAACAGGCTGTTGTTGTGGCAGGAGATGCACGAGGCCCGTTGGAGGAACACGGTATCGGCGTGCTGCAGCAGCGGGAGGCTGGCCTCGATGGCACTGCGCGCCGACCGGGGCCCGGCTGGCTTCTTCACTTCGTGCACCGGCAGCACGACGGCCGCCACCCCGGCTCGCTTCAGCGTCGCCACGACCGGCGTGTCACCCTGGCGCACGGCCCAGTTCATCGCCTGCTCGTCGCGCACGCCACGATCGAGCAGCGCGCTCACGCCTGCCGCGGGAAGACCCTCCGACGCCGCGCCCGCGAGTAGCGCCGCCGGCGTTGGTTCGGCGCCGAGCGCGAGCAGGCGCTGCATGCCGGCCGAGTCACCGTAGCGCGCCGTCGCCTGGAGGGCGCGCGTCAGGCTCGCCGGCGCGGCCACTTTGAGCAGCAGTTCGGCGCAGTCCGCGCAGCCGCTTCGCATGGCGAGGTCGTTCGGGAGCGTGGAAGTATCCACGCGGCGATCGAGCAGCAGCCGAATCGTGGCCAGGTCGCCGGCGTCGCCGGCCCGGATGAGCAGCGACTGGCCTTCGCTTTTCGCACCGCGATCGAGCAGCAGCTTCACCACGTCGGCGCCGCCGGCACGACCGGCCGCGACCGCCACCGGCGTACGCCCGTCGACCGAGCGCGCGTTGGGATCGGCGCCGCGATCGAGCAGGAGCCGTGTGATGTCCAGATCGTCCACGGCCCACATCAGCGCGGTCGCGCCCGCGTCGTTGCGGGCGTTGACGTCAGCCCCCAGCTCGAGCAGCCGGCGCACCGAAGCGGCATCACCATAGAGGGCGGCGGACATCAGCGGCGTGGTGCCGCCCGATCCGGGCGCGCCTGCTGCGGCCGGACGCTCCCGCAGCAGCCGCTCGGCATCGGCGCGGTCGCCGCGGCGCAGCGCCTCGAGCAGCCGGTCCGCCAGCGGGTCGCGCGGTGGTGACGGACGCTCGCCGTCGAATTCGTCGGGCCACGCGGCGCCCTGATCGATCCACGCTTTGAGGAGACCGATCTCTTCCGGAGGCAGCGCGCCGGTCGGCGGCATCAGCAGCCCGCCCTGGCTGCCGGTGATGCGCTGATACAGCCGGCTGGCGGCGCTGTTACCTGGAACGATCCTCGCGTTGTTGGCTCCCACGCGGTTGGGGAGCGAGTCGCGGCGGCGGTCGAGGCGGAAGTTGCCGCTCTGCAGCGACTCGCCGTGGCAGCCGTAACAGTTGGCGCGCAACAGCGGCTGGACGTCGCGCGCGAAGTCCACCGGTGCTGGCGACTGCGCTGACGTCGGTCTGGAGAGGCCGGCCGTCAGCGCCGCCAGGATGGCGAGGAGCAACCCTCCGAAGGGGAGTCTCATCGGTGCTGGGATTCTAGTCCCTCCGGTTCGTCCGTTTCTCCCGGTAGAACACGTAGTCGGCCTCGTAGGGGACGAGCGCGCGTTTCTTGAGCTCGCCCGGCGTGGCGCACCCGTCGGACGGTGCGAGCCCTCCCGCGGTGTTCACGCGCTGGATATAGCGCGTGATCACCAGCCGGGTGCCGCCGGTCGGGCCATCGCCCACCACGAACGCCTCCACCAGCAGCCAGGGGATCGCGTCGGGCGCTACGAAGGCCGGATCGGAGGACGATGCGATCGGCAGCCCCCATACGGCGCTCGTGTCGCGCGAGTGCTGCCACGTCGGACTGGGGCGCTGATCGTATGGCATCGGGCTGAGGAAGTGCGTCAGTAGCTGCTGTCCGTCGGCGTCGAACACCGTGGCCTGTGGGCCGAACGGGGCCCAGCCGTAGACGCCGTTGACGGCCACACACACGTAGCCCTGCGTGCCGGCGGCATGGCCAGTGAGGAACGGCACGTACCCGGCCGGTACACGAATCTCCGCGGGCACCGGGTTGTCGGGAGCCTGAGCCATCGACGGTGAACTGACGAGCAGCATCAGGCCGAACGCGGCGGCCCCGGTCGTCGATGCGCGTCGCGCCGTGAGGTGACGACGGGCCGGAACCAGCATCGGCACCTGCCGCCGGTACTCCTCGTAGGCCGGGCCGAACTCGGTCACCAGATCGTGCTCCTCGAACTGGATCGCCACCACGATGTACACCGTGGTCACCAGCGCGAAGAGCAGGTGCGCCAGCGTCATGTGCGGTGTGCTCCAGAACGCCAGCAGGAACCCGGCGTAGAGCGGGTGCCGGACGAACCGGTAGGGCAGCGGCGTGCGGAAGGGGATCCGCTTGTACGGTTTTCCGATCAGCGGCAGCCACACCTGGCGCAGCCCGAACAGATCGAAGTGATCGATCAGGAACGTCACGACGAGCACGGTGCCCCAGCCGGCGGCGAAGAGCGTCCACAGCACGGCCCGCAGGACCGGGCTCGCGACGTTCCAGACCTCGACACCGATCGGCTGCCAGTTCCGGAACAGCAGGAGCAGCGCGAGGCTGGCGAAGAGCACGAAGGTGGACCGCTCGATCGTCCAGGGGACGATCTGTGTCCACCACTCCTTGAACCAACGCCGCGCCATCACGCTGTGTTGCACGGCGAAGACCGTGAGCAGCAGCAGGTCGATGGTGACGGCGAATCCAATTGGCGATCGAGCCTCGCCGTCGAGGCTGGCCGGCAGGCCGAGGCCGCCCACGAAGGCAATCGCGTAGAGAAAGGTCGCCAGGAACACCACATAGGCACCCAGCCCGAACATGAAGAACGTCAGTCGTTTGGTCACGGTCACTCCTCCTTCTGTCTGAGGCGAGAATGAACCGTGGGTCGCGAGCGAACCATGGGCCGTCTGTCCCGGATTCGGTAGAATCGCGCCGCGAGGCCTGGGACAAACGTCCCGGCGGCGATGACCCTCACTTCCAAACTCCGTCAGCGGGTGCACTATGCGCGGGCCTCCGACGGCGTCCGCATCGCGTGGGCCGAGTCGGGCAGCGGGGCGCCGCTGGTCAAGGCGTCCAACTGGCTGAGCCACCTGGAATACGAGTGGGAAAGCCCGGTGTGGCGGCACTGGATGCGCTTTTTCTCGGAGTGCGGCCGTTTCGTCCGCTACGACGAGCGGGGCTGCGGGATGAGCGCCTCGGCGCCGGTTCACCGCACCCTCGATCGCTGGACCGACGATCTGGCGGCGGTGATCGACGCCGCCGATCCCGGCGCGCCGGTGACGCTGCTCGGGATCTCGATGGGGGCGCCCACCTGCATCGCCTACGCGATACGCCATCCCGAGCGGGTGGCCCGCATGATCCTCTACGGCGGCTACGCCCGTGGGAAGCTGCAGCGCGGTCCGGTCGTGGAGCGCGAGTTCCGCGCGATGCTGGAACTCGCGCGGATCGGATGGGGCCGCGACAACCCATCGTTCAGGCAGCTGTTCACGTCGCGCTTCATCCCGGCGGCCGCGCCGGAACAGGTGGAGTGGTTCAACGAGCTGTGCCGCCGGACGGTGACGGGCGAGGTGGCGGCCGACCTGCTCGAAGCCAGGGGCGCCGTCAACGTGACGGATCTGCTGCCGCTCGTACGGACGCCAACGCTCGTCGTGCATCCGCGCGGCGACGAGGTGGCCTCGATCGACGAGGGGCAGCGGCTCGCGGAGGGCATTCCTGGAGCCGAGTTCCTCGAGCTCGACTCGCGCAATCACCTCCTGCTGGAGCACGAGCCGGCGTGGGACCGGTTCCGCGAGGCGGTGTTGGAATTCATCGGCGAGGCCGGCGCCGTGCGCGAGTCGGTGTTCGCGGCGCTGTCGGTACGCGAGCGGCAGGTGCTCGCTCTCATTACTGAGGGGTTGAGCAACACGGAGATCGCCGAGCGTCTGACGATCAGCGAGAAGACCGTGCGGAATCACACCTCGAACGTCTTCGATAAACTTGGCGTCTGGTCGCGCGCCCAGGCCATCGTCTTCGCCCGCGACCATGGGTTCAAGCCATGACCATTCGATACACACGCTCCTGGGTGCCCGTGCTGCTCGTGATCGGCTCCGTCACGCTCTCGGCGCAGTGGCCGAAGCTCCGCGACCCCGCCGTCCCTCGCGACGCGCAGGGGCTCGTCCGGATCGACGCGCCGCCGCCGCGCGGTGCCGACGGGAAGCCCGATCTGTCCGGTGTGTGGCTGCGGGCGGACCCCGAGCCGCTGCCGTCGGAATTGGCGGGACTCTTCTCGCAGACGAACCGGGATCCAAGCGGCGACGTGGCGCAAGAGGTGTTCGCGAAGCCGTTTCCCGCCGATCCCAAGTCGCCGCCTCTCGCGGCGTTCTGGGACATCGCGACCAACGTCCCCGGCGGCCTGCCGCTGACGCCGTGGGCGGCGGAGGTGAAGAAGCAGCGGATGGCGGCCCAGATGAAGGACAACCCGGACGCCAACTGCATGCCGATGGGGATCACGCAGTTTCACATGCAGCCGCAGCCGCGGAAGATCATCCAGACGCCGAAGCTGATCGTGATCCTCTACGAGGCCAACTACGGCCAGCGCACGATCTACATGGACGGGCGTCCGCTGCCGAAGCAGGGCGACCCGCAGCCGTGGTGGTACGGCTATTCGGTGGGGCGGTGGGACGGCGACACGCTCGTGGTCGAGACCAACAACCTGCGGGGGGCCGAAGAGGGGCCGTTCGACGGATGGCTGGACGTGCGCGGTACCCCCTATAGCGACCAGGCGAAGTTCACCGAGCGCTTCCGCCGTCCGATGTTCGGCAAGCTCGAAATCGATGTGACGCTCGAGGATGCCAAGGCGCTCTCAAAGCCGTTCACGCTGCGCATCAACCAGCGCATCGTGCCCGACGAGGAGCCCATCGAGTTCGTCTGCAACGAGAACCAGCAGTTCCGCCAGCGCATCAAGGTCGGCTGACATGAAACTCATTCGCTTCGTCGGCGTCACGCTCGCGGCCGCCCTGCTCACGACGAACGCCGGCCTCGTCGCCCAGAACCGCGGGGAGCACTGGGTGGGCACCTGGGCGACGGCCGTGGTGCCAAGGCCGCAGCCCGCGCCGGGCGCCGCACCAGGCCGCGGCGGCGCCGTGCTCAACTTCAAGAACCAGACGCTGCGGCAGATCGTGCACGTCAGCCTCAGCGGCAGTCGCGTGCGGGTGGTGCTGAGCAACGCCTTTGGTACCTCGCCGCTGCCGGTGGGCGCGGCCGCGGTGGCGCTGCGACAAAAGGACTCCGCCCTCGCGCCCGGATCGAGCCGCCCGCTGACGTTCAGCGGCAGCGCATCCACCATCATCGCGGCCGGTGCCGTGGCCGTCAGCGATCCGGTGACGCTCGCGCTGCCGGCGCTCGCCGACCTCGTGATCGACGTCTTCCTGCCGGGCGACACCGCAGCGTCGCCGTCGCCGCTCACGACGCACGCCAGCGCGTTGCAGACCAGCTATCTGTCCGCTCCTGGCAATCACGCCGGCGCGGCAGACTTTCCGGTCGCCGGCACGATGCAGGCCTGGTTCTTTCTCTCCACGGTCGAAGTGTCCGTGCCGGCGCAGGTCGGGGCCGTGGTGGCGTTTGGTGATTCGATCACGGACGGCACGCTCTCGACACCCGACACCAACAACCGCTGGCCGGATCACCTCGCTCGCCGGATGATCTTTCCGGTCGCTGGTCCAGCGCTCCTGATGGGCGTCTTGAACGAGGGGATCGCCGGCAATCGCATCCTCACCGACGTGATCGGGCCCAACGCGCTGTCGCGCTTTGATCGCGACGTGCTCGCGCTGAACGGCGTCACGCACGTCATCCTGCTCGAAGGGATCAACGACCTCGGGCTCGCCGCCGACGGGCAGCTGCCCACCGCCGCCGAGATCGTCGCGGGTCACCGCCAGCTCGTGGCGCGCGCGCACGCGCACGGCATCAAAGTCCTGGCGGGCACGGTGCTGCCGTTCGAGGGGACGAATCTCGGCGCCATTGCGCCAGGCTACTACTCGGCCGAGAAAGACGCGCGGCGCGAGGCCATCAACACCTTGATCCGCACCGGCGGGTTCTACGACGGCATCGTCGATTTCGAGGGTGCCGTGAAGGATCCAGGGCAGCCGCGACAGTTGCTGGCGCGCTTCAAGGGCGCCGACAACCTGCACCTGAACGACGCCGGCTACAAGGCGATGGCCGACGCCGTGAATCTCGCGCTGCTGAAGCGCTAATCAACGGGCCGCCTGAAGGCGGCCCCTACGACGGCACTGATCGTACGTAGGGGCCGCCTTCAGGCGGCCCGTTTTGCGGCGACGAAGGCGAGGGTCGCGCACACCGTTTCGAACGCGAGCGCGCCGTAGATCACCGGCTTCGCGCCGCCGACCACGAGCAGCGCGATGGCGCGCGCGATGGCAAAACCGGCGACGGCGCAGCCACTGGCCAGGAGACCCAGCCGCACCCGCTCCGGGCGCGCCAGGCATTTGAAGAGAAAGACCCCGAAGCCGATCTCGAACCCGCCGTAGGTGGCGATGAAATCAATGGTGGCGGTGCTCGTCGGGAGCGCGATGTCGACGAGCGCGGCCAGGCGGTAGGGAAACGCCGCGAAGGCGATGCCGAACGCCGCGAACAGCACGGCCGCGGCCGCGAGCACGAGCCGCGGAAACACGTCTACTTCGGGGCGAAGCGGTTGAAGGGGACCGGCGCGTCCGCCACCTGGCCGGCGGCTTCCTGCACGCGCGCCGCGCGCAGGATGTTGGCCAGGCCGTAGTTCCCCTCATGGCAGCCGTACTCGTAGATCGGGCCTTCGAAGCGGCGGAACGGCGCCTCGCCCGACCACGGGCGCGTCCAGACCGAAGGATCCTCGACGGTGAAGCGATAGTCGATGGTGTCGGGGCCGCTCAGGCGGAAGCGCTCGACGACGCGCATCGTCTCGCTGGCGAAGATGTCCTGCCGCGTGCTCTGAGGCGACCCGCGGAAGTTGGTCTTCGACGTGAAGTTGGTGGTGGTCACCACCAGCGTGTCGCCGTCCCAGTGGCCGCGCGCGATGCCCGCCAGCTGCTGCACGGCGCGGCTCGGAACGGCCGGACCGTCGATCGGGATGAGACGGACGTCGTGCATCATCTCGTGCCGCAGCGCGACGTGTTCGGGCGATTGCAGAATCTGGAAGTTGGCGTTGTAGGCCGGTGGCAGCATCGGCGGGCCCACGTTGCCCCAGGCGATGCAGCGTTCCGCCAGCGTACGCACCTGGGGGTTGTCCGCGGCGCCGACGCCTTTCCGCGCCTGCAGGCGCGCCGCCTCGCGCTGCTTCGCCGCTTCCGTCAGCGGCGGCAGCTTGCCGTCGGGCGGGTCGTAGATGATCGACGTCCGCATGTGCGCCTGTTTGACGTAGTTCTCGGCCTGCCACAGGGCGTCGTCGTAGTGGATGTCGGTGCGTGACTGCGCGTTCAGCCGATCGAGGCGGCTCTTGAAGAACGCCTGCGCCTCCTCGGCGGTGAAATACTCCTTGCCCTTGGCCTCGTCGGGGCGCTCGAGCGGCACGTAGCTGTCGTTGGTCCAGTAGCCCTGCAGGTCGGGGCGCCCGTCGCTGGTGCGCAGCGGGGTCCCTCTGCCGGTACTCTGGCCCGCGACGGTGGCCGCCGCCAGGGCTACGAACGCGGCAAACAGGGCCGAACAGTGGCGCGGACGCATGTGAGGTGATTCTATGTCGATCCCGGCTGTGTCGATCCGGACCGGCGTCGTTCGACGTGTGGATAGGAGGCACGAGTGATGCGGAAGCTGATTGTGTCGGAGTTCATGACGTTGGACGGGGTCATCCAGGCGCCCGGAGGCAAGGACGAGGATCGGGACGGCGGGTTCGAGCACGGCGGCTGGACCTGGCCCTACTGGCACGACGACATCGGCGCCGCCTTCGGCGCGCTGATGGCGGACACCGACGCGTTCCTGCTTGGCCGCAAGACGTACGTGATTCACGGCAACGCGTTCGAGCCGATGCCCGAAGGCGACCCGTTCGGCGACATGATGAACACGCCGAAGAAGTACGTGGTGTCGCGGACCCTCGAGAAGCCGGTCTGGCGCAACACGACGATCATCCGGGACAACATCGTGGACGAGGTGCGCGCGCTCAAGGCGCAGCCCGGCAAGAACATCCTGCTCGACGGCAGCAGCCAGCTCGCGCACACGCTGCTCGAGCACGATCTCGTGGACGAACTGCACCTGCTCGTCTATCCGCTGATGCTCGGCAGCGGCAAGCGGCTGTTCGCCGACGGTGTGCGGCAGGAGTTCAAGCTGGTGTCGTCGAAGCCTTACCCGAGCGGCGTCGTCGGCCTGCACTACGTCCGTCAGCGTTGAGGCGGCTCACCATAACCGGAGAGGCAACTCTACGCCGATGCCCACCGTCAAGATGTGGCCGTGGCTCGTCGACGGTCCATCGAGGCGTTTGGCATACCCTGCGCTGAATCGGCACAGGTGCGACCAACCAACCTCTCCGCCCAAGTACGTAGAGTTGGCAGACGCCCCGAGAGGGCTCTCCCATGTCCGAGTCACGACAGCTCGAACGTCCACATTGGTCGGCCCCCCGAGCCCTGCCCAGCCACTCCACGCCTGCATCCCGTGCTTGCCGAGACGCCCGCCGCCGAAGAGGCCGCGGCCTCCCTCGTCCCAGAATTGGTTGGAACGATAGAACGCCGCACCCACCGTCCATTCAAGCGGGACGCTGTAGTCCAGGTCGAGAAGCAACGCCTTGCGACCCTCCGCTCGCAGCGTTGCTGCAGACGCACAAGTGATCAGCACGATGGTGGCTGCGACGCCGAGGCTGCGAAACGTCACTCCGTCCCCCGATGAGGCACTATCTCCATACCGAGGCCCCACGTGATGATGTGGTCGCTGCCCATTGCCGGCCCTGCAATCCGTCTGGCGTAACCGACGCTGAGCCGATAAACGAGCCCGCCGACGGCCACCTCTCCGCCGAGATATGTCGAGTTGGGGGACGCACCACCGCGTGGGTTGTTCCACGTTCTGGTCAGCACGGCTCGATAATCCCCGCCGAGCAACGTAACTGCCTTCCTGCCTCCCCACACTTCCATTCCCGCTTTCCCCAGACTTCCGCCAACGATCGTGCCGACGGCACCGTCGTTGTCCCCGATGTCGCGTGAATGAAGAAACACGCCTCCGCTGAAGGCCCCTCGAAGAGGCGTGCCGTAGTTCACGCCGATCACCAGCCCGTTGCCGAAAGTCCCCGTGTTCGAGGCCTTGGCTGGCGCCGGGGGTTCGGCTTCGGACTGTGCCTGTATTCGTGCGCCGGATAGGTCTGCGATCGCAACGATCGTGGCTGCAGTGGCCACGATGCGAAGACCTGACCTCACCATGACGCCTTGCCTCGCCACGCGAAGATCACCCGCTCGCTCGAGTGCATGGCGTCGATCCCGGCGCCAGCGCCCGCTCCGATGCCGCCATAGACGAGCCCGAGCATCGGGATCAACGCGGTCCCGCTGCTGCCCTCGTACTCGCTGGCGATGGTGATGCCGGCCAGCAGACCGAGGCCGGCGCCGACGATGAACCCCCACTTCGCGCCGTTAGTCAGTGGGTCTGGGCGGCGCTGGCGGATGGAGGTGATGTCGCCCGCAAGAAATGTCCGCTGCGTGCCCGCGACCCGCAGAGCCAGCGACGAGGACGAGAGCTCGGTGATGGAGCCGCGCACCTCCTCGCCGTGACTGTCGGTGACGCGCACGGTGTCGCCGGTCTTGACGAGCACGCGGAGCTGCTCGAACGAGCCGGCCAACTCCTGTGCATTGCTGGCCGCCGGCAGGGTGATCAGAAGTCCGAAACAGACGAGGCGCGAGATGAAAGGCTGCATAGGAGCAGCCTACGGATTGCCCCGGCGTGAAGTCCTGACGGGGAGCTGAAAGATCCTGAAAAAGAACGGGCCACCTGAAGGTGGCCCCTACGTACTGTGAACGGGCCACCTGAAGGTGGCCCCTACGATGGACGGCGGCCCCTACAGACTCAGTTTCCCCGTGCTGTGGCCGATCGACTCGACTTCAGAGCCGGCCAGATCCGCCATGGCGAGGAGCAGGTTCGCGGTCGGCTGCTTGTCCGGCACCACGATGTGGCGGTTGCCCTTCAGCCGGCCGTTGGCGCCGCCCATCAGGAGCACCGGTGGGTTGTTGCGGTCGTGGGCGTTGCCGTTGCCCATGCCGCTGCCGAAGTAGAGCAGCGACCGGTCGAGCAGCGTGCCGTCGCCGTCCTTCGTGTCCTGCAGCTTGCCCACGAACTCCGCCAGCTTGCTGACGTGATACGTCGTCAGCTTGACGTACTTGGCGATGCCTTCCGGCGTGTCGCCGTGGTGCGACACCGGATGGTGCGGCTCGGGGATGCCGATGTGCGCGTAGCTGCGGCCGCTGCCCTCGTGCGCCACCATGAACGTGAACACGCGCGAGATGTCGGCCTGGAAGGCCAGCAGCATCAGGTCGTAGGTCACCGTCAGGTGATCGTCGATGTTGTCCGGCAGGCCGAGCGGCGCCACCGCGCCTTCGGGCGTCGCGGCCGCGCGCGACTCCATGCGCTCGATCTGCTTCTCGACGTCACGGATGTTGGTCATGTACTCGTCGAGGATGGCGTTGTCGGCCGCGCCGAGCGTGCGGCGCATGCGGCCGGCTTCCTCGGCCACCGAGTCGAGCAGGCTCTGCTTGCGGCGCATGTTCGCCATGCGCTTCTTGGTCGACCCGGTCTCGCCGAACATCCGCTCGAACGTCACCCGCGGGTTGACCGCCACCGGCAGCGGGCTCTTGTCGTCGCGCCAGGAGATGGCGTTGAAGAACACGCACGGGTAGCCGTCGCAGGCGCCGGCCGACGTGCCCATGTCCTCGGTGCCGACTTCAATCGATCGCAGCGGCGTGTCGTCGGCAATCTTGTCGGCGATGAACTGGTCGATCGACTTCTTCGACTGGACGACGAACTTCGCCATCTCGGTGACGGGGCCGGTGCCGTTGAGCCACGCCGCGCTGGCGCCCATGTGTACGCCGCCCATGTCTGGGTTGCCGTCGGGCGCCTTCATCCCGCTCAGCGTCACCAGGTGGCTGCGATACGCCTCGAGCGGCTGCATCACCGGCTTGAACTCGAAGGCGCTGCCGGCCGCTTCGGGGTGCCACTGCTGCGGGTAGATGCCGTTGGGGATGTAGATCGCGCCGAAGCGCATCGGGCGCGCCGCCTGCGCCGAGAGCGCGGGAATCATGGCGTCGAAGAACGGCAACGCGAGCATCGTGCCCATGGCTCCGCGGAGGAACGTCCGCCGCGGCAGGTGCTTCTTCATGACAATCATCGATGGCTCCAGCCCCTACTTTTGGGCGCTCGTCGTCACTGGCGCGGCCGCCGGCCGCAGGGCCGTCCGCATCTGGAATGGTACGCTTCGCACGATGCCCAGCACAATCGACTGCATCGCGTAGTTCTGCGCTGCCGCGTTCTTCACGACGCTGCGCACGACGGGCATGTCTACCGGCTCGAGCCCGCGGCCGAGCGCGTAAATCAGCATCTTCTCGGCAATGGTCCCCACGAACACCTCGGGACGCGCCAGGAGCGCCTGGCGCAGCGCCGTCGGGCTGTCCACCTTGCTGCCGTCGCTCAACACGCCGGCCGTATCGATGGTGAGCCCCTCGCGAGTGGCCGTCCGCCACTGGCCGACAGCGTCGTAGTTCTCGAGCGCAAAGCCCACCGGATCGATGTTGCGGTGGCACGACGCGCACACCGGGTTGGCGCGGTGGCGTTCGAGCTGCTGGCGCACGGTGGTCGGACGATCCTTCTGCGCGCTCTCGGCCAGGTCCGGTACCACCGCCGGCGGCGGCAGCGGCGGCGTGTTGAGCAGGTTCGAGATGATGTACTTGCCGCGCAGGACCGGCGACGTGCGGTTGGCCACCGACGTCATCGACAGCAGGCTGGCGTGGCCGAGCAGACCGCGGCGATTTGGATCCGTCACCGGCACGCGGCGGAAGCGCGAGCCGTACACGCCGTCGATGCCGTAGTGCTTGGCCAGCCGCTCGTTCACGAACGTGTAGTCGGCGTCGAGCAGCGTGAGCGCCGATCGGTTCTCGCGCACGATGCTGGCAAAGAGCAGTTCCGTCTCGCGGCGCATCGCCTGGCGCACGTTGTCGTCGAAGTCGGGGTAGAGCAGAACGTCAGGCGTCACTTTGTCGAGGTTGCGCAGCTGCAGCCACTGACCCGTGAACGCCGTCATCAGCGCGTCGGCGCGCGGGTCGGCGATCATGCGCTTGACCTGACTGTCGAGCACGCCCGGCGCCCGCAGGCGACCGGCGATCGCCAGGTTCAGCAGCTCGTCGTCCGGAATGCTGCTCCAGAGGAAGAAGGAGAGGCGGCTCGCCAGGTCGATGTCCGTGATCTGGTGCGCCGCGCCGTTCGGCAGGTTGGCGGGGTCGTGTTCGGAACGGAAGAGGAACGCGGGGCTGGTGAGCACGCGCGCGAGCCCCGAGCGGATGCCCGCGTCGAAGTCGCCGCCGGCGCTCCGCTCTTCGCGATACATCGTGAGCGCCGCGTCGGTATCGCCCTTCACCAGCGGACGGCGGAAGGCGCGGCGCGCCACCCCCGACAGGATGCGGTCGGCGCACGGTGCTTCCTGCGCCGCCGTCTTCGGCGTGCAGACGAACACCCGCCGGCGCGACTCGGAGTTGCCCGCGCCAGTGACGGCGTACGGGCCCTCGATGATGCCGTTGCGCAGCCGCGGCATGCCCGACGGGTTGTGCGCCTCCTGGGTGGCGCGCAGCACCGGCTGCCACATGTTCTGTTCCTGCTGCGGGCGCTCCACGAACGTGAAGCCCACGTCGTGCAGCCCGGCCGTCACCTTGACGCGCGGCGACGTCATGCGCTTGTTGAACTCTTCGCGCGGCACCGGCGTGTTTTCCTTGGCGGCGTCGTGGTCCGCCTTGCCGCCGATCGGCGCCGTGAACACCGGCTTGCCGTCGATCGTGACGACGAAGTTGTGCGGCGTCTCGTGCCCTTCGACGCCCGACAGCCCCTCGGCCACGGTCTTCAGCAGCCGGCCTGAAAAGACGTACTCTCCGTCGGCAGGGAAGGTGTGCTCCACCAGGATGCCGCCGCGCGTGCCGAGCGGCAGCCCTTCCACGTGCTGGTCTTGCGAGACGACGGTGCTGATGGTGTAGGTGGCCGTGCCCGGTTCAGCGGTGGCATCGCCCACGGCGAGCGTGGCCACTTGCAGTCCGGCCGCGACGTACCGCTCGAGCATCAGCGGCGACGTCTTGAGCGCCGTCGCCACGTTGTCGAACCCGAACTCGCCGCCGTCGCTCGGCAGCAGATCCGTCGGGTCGATCGTCACGCCCAGGAGATCCCGCACGGCGTTGGCGTACTCGGTGCGGTTCAACCGGTGCAGCACGAACTTGCCCGGTTCCTTCTTCTTCGCTGCGGCCGCATCGAGATGCGCCACAAGGGCCGAGCGGAACTTCGCGAGGTCCGCGGCGCCCGGGTTCGGCGCGCCCTGCGGCGGCATGGCGCCGACGCCCAGCTTCTTCACGACGCGCTCCCAGGTGACGGGATCAGCGGCCGGATCGGCGAGGTTGACCTTGTCGAGCGCCAGCGGTGCGCCGGCGGGCAGCGGATTGCGCGTGTTGTGACAGCCGACGCAGTACTTCGTCACCATCGGCTGGAATTCGTCCGTCTTCGGCAGGGGCGTGGACGCCGCAGGTTGCGGCGCTTGTCCGCTGACCGAGACGAGAGCCGCGACCGTCAACACGGACGCGGCAAGAACCATCTTCTTCACTGTGCGGCGTCCTTCTCGGGAGTGGCGTCCTTCTCCGGGCTCGCAGCCGGAGGTGCAGGCGGCAGCCCCATCAGCTCGCGCAGCAGCTTCGCGACGTCCTGCTGGGTCACGCCGGACCCGCCGCGCCGTCCGCCGGGCGGTGGGCCGCCCGCGCGCGCGCCGGCGCCCGAAGGCGGTTGCTTGCCTTCCGCGACGTCGAGCGCGGTGAAGCCGTCCGAGTTCTTCTGGCTGAAGTCGACTTTGGCCGCCGCCAGCGTCTTGATCATCTCGAGATTGCGGGTGCGAGCGGCCTGGTGGAGGAGCGTGTTGCCGTCCGGCCCCTTGGCGTTCGGGTTCGCGCCTGCGGTGAGCAGGAGCGCGAATGCCTCTTCCGGCTTGCGGCTGCCCGCCTCGCGGAACGGCGCGGCGCCGTCGCGGATGTAGGCCGGCCCTCCGGTCATGGCCGGACCGCGGCCGCCCGTCATGGCCACCATCGCCGGCGTGCGGCCCGCATTGGGGTTGGCGCGGCGCCCACCCACCGTGATGTCGCCCGGCGCTCGCTCCGGCTCCTTCTCGATCGGGGGCGTCTGATCGAGCTTCGCGCCGTGCGCCATCATCAGCTTCAGCGCCTCGACGTCGGCCGCGACCGCCGCGCGGAAGAACGGCGTGTTGTCGAAGCGGTCGGTGTTCGGCATGTGCGTGGAGTGGAACTGACCCTGGAAGCGCTCGTTCGGGTCGGCGCCGCGATCGAGCAGCATCTTCATCAGGTCGAGCGCCGTCTTCGTGTTGGGATTGTCCGGCCGGCGGCGCGAGCCGTCGAACGCGAACTGGTCGGTGGTGGCGTCGCGCATCTCGACGGCCGTATAGAGCGAGCCGTCCTTCACGTCCGAGCCGAGCTCGATGAGCGTCGCCGCCACGTCGAAGCGGTCGTTGTAGATCGCGACCATCGCCGCCGACGCGTCGTCGCCGTTCTTCAGGTTGAGGTTGGCGCCGCGGGCCGCCAGTTTACGGACCATCGCGTCGTTGCCGTTGCGCGCCGCGAACATCAGCGCCGTGAAACCGCCGCTCGGATGATCCGCATTGTGACGCTCGGTCAGCGCCGTGATGTGTCCCTTGAGGTTCGGGTCGGCGCCCGACTCGAGCAGCAGATCGACGACCGCGAGGTGTCCCTCGGCCGCGGCCCACATCAGCGCCGTCGTGTGCTGGAACTGTTCCGCGTGGTTCACGTCCGCGCCGCGCGCCAGCAGCAGCTTCACCACCGGCACACTGCCCGCGCGCGCCGCGCTCAGGAGCGGCGTCTCGCCCTCTGGATGGGAGCGCTTGGGATCGGCGCCGGCTCGCAGCAGCAGATCCACCATCGGGGCGTCGCCGTTGCGGCTCGCCTCGAGCAGTGGCGTCACACCGAAGTCGTTGGCGGCGTCCACCGTCGCCTTGGCGGCGACGAGCGCGCGCGCGATCTCGAGGTTCGACGTGTGAGCCGCCCACAGCAGCGGCGAGGAGCCGTCGCCCGACCTGGCGTTCACGTCGCTGCCGGACTTGATGAGCGCCCGGACGGCCTGCGCGTCGCCGCTGTTGATCGCCTTCACCAGGGGAGCGTCGCCGCCGGCCGCCGTTACGGTGGCGATCACCGCCGCGGTCAGTAGTGCCGCCAGGAATGCGTGCGTGAGACGACCCATCAACCCCGCTCCTTCTATGCCCGGTTCAAGGCGGTTTGCGCAGTTATTTCCGCTTGGCGAAAGGATACCCGATCGAGGGAGAAAACCTTTACATACCCCCAGTTAGAGGTATCGGCCGTTTCGTCTGGCGAAACGAGCCAGGGCCCGGAAGGCCGCCACCATCTCGGCGTAGGTGTAGTTGGCGTTGCGGCCGCTGGGGTTGGGGAGCACGAAGACCTCGGATGAGCCGATCCGCTCTTCCTGGAGGCCCAGCGCCACGGCGTCCTTCCGTTCGGGAAACATGGCCCTGAACACGGTGATGCCGATCAGCGCCACGACGGCCGGGCGGTGCCGAAGAATCTTCCGGCGCAGCGTGACCCGGCCGGCTACGTACTCGTGCCGCTCCAGCGTGTCGATGCCGGGCGTCGGTCGAGGCACGATGTTCGTGATTCCGTAGCCCCACTCGGGCAGGCGATCGTCGTCCTCGAACGAGATCGGCTCAGGTACGAGCCGCGAATCGTAGAGCAGCTTCCAGAAGCGGTTCGAGAACCCCGCGAAGTGATGTCCCGTCAGCGCCGAGCGGACGCCGGGATTGATGCCGACGAACAGCACCCGCACGCCGGGGCGGATGCGGTCGCGCAGCGGTGGCAGAATGCGGGTCATGCGTCCTCCGGGACCGCGGGGGCTGCCGATCCTCGGCTCGCTGCTCGACATCAGGCGCGATCCGACGGGCGTCTTTCTGCGGGCCGCGCTCCGCTACGGCGAGGTCGTCCACTTCACCGTGGGGCCGCGGCAGGGCTATCTCATCACGAATCCCGCCGACGTCCGCCACGTCCTGCAGGACAACGCGCGCAACTATCAGAAGAGCCCGCTCTACCAGAAGCTGCGGATGCACCTCGGCAACGGGCTGCTCACGAGCGAGGGGGAGTTCTGGCTGCGGCAGCGCCGCATCGCGCAGCCCGCGTTCCACCGCGAGCGCGTGGCCAGCCTGGCGCAGGTGATGACGGCCGCCGTAGGCGAGGCCGCGGCGCACTGGGAGACCGTCGCCGATCGTGGCGACGCCGTGGACGTGGACGAAGAGATGATGCGTCTCACCCGGACGGTGGTGGTGCGCGCGCTGCTCGGGTCGGATCTGGGCCCGTATACGGACCGCATCGACGAGGCGTGGACGATCCTCAATCAGTACATCGGTGAGGACTTCTGGTCACTCGGCCTCACCGACTGGCTGCCGACGCCGCGCCGGCGCCGCTTTCAGGCCGCGCGGCGGCTGCTGCGCGAGGCGGTGGACTACGTGATCGCCGAGCGCCGGCGGAACCCGTCCGACCATCCCGATCTGCTGTCGATGCTCCTGGCCGCGCGCGACGGCGATACCGGCGAGGGGATGACCGACGAGCAGCTGCGCGTCGAGGTGACGACGTTCCTGCTCGCGGGACAGGAGACGACGTCGCTGGCGCTCACCTGGATCTGGTATCTGCTGTCGCAGCATCCGCGGGCCCAGCGGCGGCTCGAGGAGGAAGTGGACACCGTGCTCGGCGGACGGCCGCCCGAGTATGCCGACCTCGCGAGCCTGCCCTATACGCGCATGGTGATCGATGAAGCGCTGCGGCTCTATCCGCCGGCGTGGGGCTTCTCGCGACAGGCGCTCGGCGATGATGAACTCGGCGGTTATCCGCTCCCGCGCGGGTGGATCGCCTTCGTCGTCCCGTTCGTGCTGCACCGGCTGCCGTCGCTGTGGGACGAGCCCGACGCCTTCGACCCCGATCGCTTCTCGCCCGCGCGCAGCGCCGATCGTCCCAAGTTCGCCTACGTGCCGTTCGGCGCCGGGCCGCGCCAGTGCATCGGGAATCAGTTCGCGCTCATGGAAGCGCACCTCGCGGTGGCCATGTTGGCGCAGCGGTACCGGCTGCGTCTGGCGCCTGGTCGCACGGTGGAGCCGTGGCCGCTCATCACGCTGCGGCCGCGGCACGGCATGCCGATGTTTGTAGAGAGGCGCTGACGAACGCGGGGGCTTTGGTCCTTAGTACTTAGTTCTTGGTTCTTGGTCCGTCCTAAGTCCTAAGTCCTAAGTCCTAAGTCCTAAGTCCTTGACCGAGGACCAGGGACCAAGAACCAAGCACCAAATACCAAGGACTATTGATACGGCACGTCCAACAGGCGATCCCCGCTGCGCATGTCCTCGTCGATGAGCGCCAGCAGCGCCGCGGCGGCCGGGCCGGGTTTGCCGTCGCCAATGGGCTTGCCGTCCCACGCGACGATCGGCGCCACCTTCACGGAGCTGCCGAGCAGCACCATCTCACGCGCGTTGCGGGCGTCGTCGGCGGGAATGTCGGCCACTTCGACGCCGGTCAGCACGCCGCGCCCCACCAGACGTGGCGCGAGCTCGAGCACCCGCAGCGACGTGCAGCCGGGCAGCACGCGCTCGAACTTGGGATGGCGCAGCACGCCGTCCTGCGTGACGAACGCCACGTTCATGTTCGAGCTCTCGCCGACGAAGCCGAGGTCGTCGATGAAGACGCCGTTGTCGAAGCCGGCGGCTTTGGCCTCCATCTGCATCAGCACGTTCGGCAGGTAGTTCGTCGCCTTGGTGATGGCGTAGAGCGCCGGCTTGATCGGATAGGTGGTCGTCATCACCTTCAGCCCTTCGGTGTACCAGCGCGCCGGATACGACAGCCCGCCGAAGACCATCACGAAGAAGCCGGGTTCCGCACCCGCCGCGGGGCTCAGTTCCAGGCTGCCCGGTCCCGACGAGAGCCAGTAGCGGATGGCGCCGTCGCGCCGCCCGCTGGCCGCCGCCGTCTTCACGATGATGTTGCGCATGTCGGCGCGCGAGCCTGCCAATCGCAGACGCGAACGCTCGGCCGACCCGAGGAATCGATCCAGATGGGCTTCGAGGTCGTAGATGCGCCCGTTCACGAGCCCCGCGGTGTCGAAGATCCCGTGGCCGCGGTGCACCATGTGATCGTCGAAGGGCAGCAGCATCAGCGCCGGATCGGTGACGACGCCACCGAGCTGGCTCGAGTAGAACGCGTCGAACTGCACCGGCTGGCGCGCGCGCAGCGCGCGCAAGCTAGTCAGCACGTCGTCGGCGGTGAGCAGCGGAAGGGGAGTGTTCAGTGTCACCATAGGGACTAGTGTCGCACCGCGCCGTCCTCCAGAACATCGCGCATCGCGCGATGACCCGCTATGGCCTCCTTCCCGAATTCTCGCCGGCGGCGCTCGACGAAGCCCGACAGGCGCACGAGGGCGTCGATCCCGAGGATCGCTCGGTGCGCGACACGCGCGGTCTGCTCTGGGCGTCGATCGACAACGACGAGTCGCGCGACCTCGACCAGCTGTCGGTTGCCGAGTCCGCTGGAGGCGGCCGGACGAAAGTGCTGGTGGCGGTGGCCGACGTGGACTCGCAGGTCCCGGCGGGCTCGGCCTCCGACGATCACGCGCGCACGAACACGACGTCCGTCTACACCCCGGCCGAGGTCTTTCCGATGCTGCCGGAGCGGTTCTCCACTGATCTGACCTCGTTGATGGAAGGGGAGGAACGCCTCGCGATCGTCGTCGAGATGACCGTGGACGGCGAGGGCGATGTCGTCGCGTCCGACATCTACCGCGCGCGCGTGTTGAACAAGGCGCGGCTGACCTACGACGCCGTCGGCGCCTGGCTACTCGACGAAGGGCCGCTGCCGAAACAGGCCGCGACCGTTCCCGGCCTTGGTGACGTGCTGCGGCTCCAGGACACCGTGGCGCAGGCGATGCGGCGGCGGCGTCACGCGAAGGGTGCGCTGACGCTCGATACCCTTCAGGCTCACCCGGTGTTTGCCGGCGACGCGATTACGGATCTGCGTCCCGACACCAAGAACCGCGCGAAGGAGCTGATCGAAGACCTGATGATTGCCGCGAACGCCGCCACCGCGGCGTCGCTGGAACGAAAAGGCTTTGCCTGGATCCGGCGCGTGCTCGGCGTGCCGCGAAGGTGGGATCGGATCGTGGCGCTCGCCGCCACGTTTGGCGACACGCTTCCGGCCGCGCCGGATGCCGCCGCTCTCGATGCGTTTCTCGTGAAACGGCGCGAGGCCGACCCCGAGCGCTTTCCCGACGTCTCGCTTTCGGTGGTGAAGATGCTGGGGTCGGGCGAGTACGTCGTCGAACCCCCGGGCTCGGTGCCCTCCGGTCACTTCGGGCTGGCCGTGAGCGGCTACACGCATTCCACCGCGCCCAACCGCCGGTTTCCCGATCTGATCACGCAGCGGCTGGTGAAGGCCGCCATTGCCGGCGCACCACCGCCCTACGACCGCGTCACGCTCACGGCGCTGGCCCTCCACTGCACGACGCAGGAGGACCAGGCGGCGAAGGTCGAACGCCAGGTGCGCAAATCCGCCGCGGCGCTCTTTCTGCAGTCGCGGATCGGCGAGCGGTTCCACGCCATCGTCACCGGCGCGTCGGACAAGGGCACCTGGGTCCGCACGCTGGGCACGCCGGTGGAGGGGCGGGTCGTGAAGGGGTTTGCCGGGCTCGACGTCGGCGACCGCGTGGACGTGCGCCTGGTGTCTACCGACGTCGATCAAGGCTTCATCGACTTCGCGAAGGCCTGAAGCCGGGAGCCGGAGGCCGGAAGCCTTTCTTCGGGTAGCATCTGGCGCATGGCCAGACCGCTTCGAACCCTCTCGTTCTCCGTCTGTATGCTGGCGGCCGCGTCCGCGGCTACCGCCGAGGTCGTCAAGCTCACGGTCCAGCAGCGTCAGCCGTTTGCCAACGCGAAGCAGCCGTACGAGAAGCTGACCGGCCGATTCAATGGCGAGCTCGACCCGAAGCTGCCGCAAAACGCCGTCATCACCGACATCGAGCTGGCGCCGCGCAACGCCCGCGGGATGGTGGAGTACTCGGCCGACTTCGCCATCCTCAAGCCGGTGGACATGAGCAAGACCACCGGGGTTCTCGTGTACAACGTTCCGAACCGCGGCAACGCCAACATCGAGACCGGCGGCTATTGGGCGGACTTCCGCGCGGCGGGCCACGTGCTGGTGGCGAGCGGGTGGCAGGCGGATCTGGGCGGCGCGGGTGTGGGGCTTCGATCGGCCGCTGTGGTGCCAACCGGGGGGGCGCCCCGCCAACAGGATCGGTTCACGCTGACGGTGCCCATCGCGCGCAATCCCGACGGTTCGAGCGTCACGGGTCCGGCGATGGCGCGCTTCTTCGACGCGCCGCCCGGCGCCACGACGATGCCGATCATCCGTGGCCGCGTCGCCGGCACGGCGACGCCGGCGAGCTTCGACACCACGAAGGCCACGCTCACCCGCCGCACCTCGGAAGACGGTGCCCGAGTGCCGATCGCGTCGAACGCCTGGGCGTTCGCCGACTGCGCGCAGACGCCGTTCCCCGGCAAGCCGGATCCGGACAAGCTGTGCCTCAAGGACGGCTTCGACCCGGCGTCGCTGTACGAGCTGACCTACGTGGCGAAGGATCCGCCGGTGCACGGCATCGGCTTCGCGGCGACGCGCGACCTCATTGCCTTTCTTCGCCGTCACGACGCCGATCACCCGCTCGGCGCGGGCGTGCGCTACGCCGTCGCGCAGGGCACCTCGCAGTCGGGCAACTACCTGCGCAGCTTCCTGAACCTCGGTTTCAACCAGGACGAGCGGAAGCGCAAGGTGTTCGACGGCATGAACCCGAACATCGCCGCGCGCCAGCTCGCCATGAACATCCGCTTCGCGGCGCCGAGCGGCGCGGCCGACATGTACGAGCCCGGCAGCGAAGGCGTGCTCTGGTGGGAGGACTACACGGACACGGCACGGGGACGCAAGGTGGGCGGGCTGCTGGCGCGCTGCCGCGCGTCCGACACCTGCCCGAAGATCGTCGAGACGTTCGGGTCGGCCGAGTTCTACTCGCTGCGGGTCTCGCCGAACCTCGTGGGCACGCGTGCCGACAAGGACATCCCGCTGCCCGCCAACGTCCGCCGCTACTACTCGCCGAGCACGCGGCATGGCGGCGGAGGCGGTGGCTTCGCCCTCGAGATTCCCGTCGATCCATGCTGCATGCTTGCCGCGAATCCGAACCCGTCGAACGAAACCAATCGCGCCTTGATGAAGGCGCTCGTGGACTGGGTGGTGAGCGATATGGCGCCGCCGCCCAGCCGGTATCCGACGTTGGCGAAGAACGATCTCGTGCCGCCGGGACATGCATCGACCGGCTTCCCGGTGATCCCTGGTCAGCCGCTGCCCGACGGCGTGTTCGTGCCGCTCTACGATTACGACTTCGGCCCCGCGTTCAAGTACGGCGACGTCTCGGGCGTGATGGCGTCGCAGCCGCCCGCCGTGCGGCAGGTGCTGCCGCAGCTGGTGCCGAAGGTGGACGCTGACGGCAACGAGCTGGCGGGCATTCGCAGCGTGCTGCTCGAGGTGCCGCTCGGCACGTACACCGGCTGGAATCCGATTGCGCGCGGGTTCTTCAAGGGCCAAATCCAGGCGCTTGGCGGCGGCTACATTCCCTTTGCAAAGACCAAGGCGCAGCGCCTCGCGTCGGGCGACCCGCGGCTGTCGCTCGAGGAGCGCTACGGCACGCACGAGGCGTATGTCGCGAAGGTGAAGGACGCGGCCAAGAAGCAGGTGGCCGAACACGTGCTGCTGCAGGAAGACGCGGACCGCTTCGTCGAGCAGGCGGACAAGAGCGGCGTGTTGCGATGACGCGCGGCCTGAAGGGCGGTCTAAAGACCGCCCTCTACATCCTTGCCCTCGCGGCGCCCGCAACAGCGCAGAACCTCGTCATCGTCAACGCCCGCGTGATCGACGGCAAGGGCGGGGTCATCGAGCGCGGCGCTGTCGTGGTGCGCGATGGAAAGATTGCGTCGGTGTCGGCGAGCGCGCCGGCGGCCGTGGCTGGCGCGCAGCGGATCGACGCGCAGGGGCGCACGCTGATGCCCGGCTTCATCGACGCGCACCGGCACATCGTGCAGGGCAACGGCAAGGAGTGGCTCGATAAGACCGGGGCCGCGCAGCTGCAGGAGTTCCTCGACGCCGGCTTCACGACCGTGCTCTGCGCGATCTGCCCCGACGAAGCCGTGGAGATGCGGCAGCGGATCGAGGCCGGCAGCGTGCGGGGGCCGCGATTGCTCGTGGGCAGCATCATCCCGCTCGCGCGCGCGGCGGTGCCCGGTGGCGGCCGCGGCGATCCCGCGCGCTTCGACACGTCGCGGCCACCGCTACGGCCCACCACCCCGGCCGGCGCCATCCCCGACGCAGACACCGTCAAGGCGGTGGAGAGCGTGGCGGCGCGGAAGTTCGACTACATCAAGACCGTCATCACCGCGACCCCCGGCGGGCCGGAGACGCGCACGCTGAAATTGATCGTGGACGAAGGCAAGAAGCGCGGCCTGCCGACGATCACGCACGCGGTGAGCGTCATCGACACGCTGGCGGCCGTGGAGGCGATGCCCGCCGTGCTCGTGCACACACCGCACATCGGCCAGCTGACTGGCGACGAGACCAAGCGGATCGCCGGCGCCGGTATCCCGATGACGTCCACCCTGCAGGTCTTTGCGCCGCACTTCAGCACCGACAACAAACCGCTCTTCCGCGACGGGCAGCCCTTCCCGTGGGACACGATCTCGAGCGCGGGGCAGGGGCCCGTGAACGCGCGCCTGCTGTGGGAAGCGGGGATCTCCTACGGCTACGGCACCGACACCACCTGGCCGCCCAGGCAGTCGCTCGCTGACGAACTGCGGGCGCTCAGCCTGGTGTTCTCGCCGCTCGACATCACGAAAATCCTGGGGCAGGGCGCGGCACGCTCCACGCTGAAGGGTGATCTGATCGGCACGCTCGACGTCGGCAAGCAGGCCGACCTCGTGCTCATCGACGGCAACCCGCTCGCCGACGTCAACGACCTGCTGAACGTCGTGACGACCATCAAGGGCGGACGCATCGTGTCAGATCGACGCGCCGCCGCCGGCCGGCGCTAACCGTCATGGCCTTGCTCGGCGCCATCGACCAGGGCACCACCAGCACGCGCTTCATCGTCTTCGACGACTCGAGCCGCATCGTCTCGATGTCGCAGATGGAGCACGCGCAGATCTACCCGCAGCCTGGGTGGGTGGAGCACGACCCGCTCGAGATCTGGCGCAACACCGAAACCGTGGTCGCCAACGCGATGCGCTCGGCGCAGCTGCGGCCCCAGGACCTCGCCGCGATCGGCATCACCAACCAGCGCGAGACGACCGTCGTCTGGGATCGCCGCTCCGGCGCGCCGCTCTACAACGCGCTGGTGTGGCAGGACACGCGCGTGGCCGACATGTTGCCGCGCTACACGGACAAGCCCGGTGTCGAGTTCTTCCGCATGCGCACCGGGCTGCCGCTCTCGAGCTACTTCAGCAGCCTGAAGATCCGCTGGATCCTCGACAACGTGCCGGATGCGCGACGTCTCGCCGAAACGGGCGATGCGCTGTTCGGGAACATCGACACGTTTCTGGTGTGGCACCTCACGGGGGGGCCGCATGGCGGCCTGCACGTGACCGACGTCACCAACGCCAGCCGCACGCAGCTGATGAACCTGCAGTCGCTCGACTGGGACCCGGACCTGCTGGCGGCCTTCGACATCCCGCGGGCGATGCTGCCGGCCATCCGTTCGAGCAGCGAGCGCTACGGCGAGGCGATGCCCGAGGCGATTCGAGGCGTGCCGATTGCCGGCATCCTCGGCGACCAGCAGGCGGCGCTCGTGGGGCAGACGTGCTTCCGTCCCGGTGAGGCGAAGAACACGTACGGCACCGGCTGCTTCATGCTGATGAACACGGGCGAGACGGCGGTGCAGTCGCGGTTCGGCCTGCTGACCACCGTGGCGTATCGCATCGGCGCCGCGCGCCCGTGCTACGCGCTCGAAGGCAGCGTGGCCGTGACCGGCGCGCTCGTGCAATGGCTGCGCGACAATCTGAAGATGATCGAGAGCAGCGCCGACGTCGAGGCGCTCGCGCGCTCGGTGCCCGACAACGGCGGCGCCTATTGCGTGCCGGCGTTCTCGGGGCTCTACGCACCGCACTGGAACGATCGTGCCCGCGGGGTCATCGCCGGGCTCACGCGGTTCGTCACGCGGGGGCACCTGGCGCGCGCGGTACTCGAGGCCACCGCGTTCCAGACGTGGGAAGTGCTGCAGGCGATGGAGAAGGATTCCGGCGTCAGCCTCGAGGCGCTGCGCGTCGACGGCGGCATGACCGACAACGCGCTGCTGATGCAGTTCCAGGCCGATATCGTCAACCGCACCGTCGTGCGCCCCGCGGTCAAAGAGACGACCGCGCTCGGCGCCGCCTTCGCCGCCGGTGTGGCGGTGGGCGTGTTCCGCGACGCCGACGATCTGCGCGCGCGCTGGGTGGAGAGCCATCGCTGGACGCCGGCCATGGACAGCGCCGATCGCGATCGTCTGGTGCGCGAGTGGTCGAAGGCTGTCAGCCGATCGCTGAACTGGGTCGATGTAGAGGGCAGTCTTTAGATGTAGAGGGCGGTCTTTAGACCGCCCTGGAGGGTCGCATGTCTTCTCCAATTCTCGGTGAGTTCGCCGGCACCTTCGTCCTGGTGCTGCTCGGCGACGGCGTCGTGGCGGGCGTGCTGTTGAAGTACTCGAAGAGCGAGAACGCCGGCTGGATGGTGATCGCCACCGGCTGGGCGCTCGCGGTGATGGCCGGCGTCTTCACGGCGCTGGCGTTCGGCAGCCCGGACGCCCACCTGAACCCGGCGGTGACGTTGGGCGCCGCCGTGGCGACCGCGGACTTCAGCAAGGTGATGTGGTACAGCGCGGCCCAGCTCGCCGGCGCGTTTGCGGGAGCCATTGCCGTGTGGCTGCACTACCTGCCGCACTGGAGGGTGACCCCCGACGCCAACGCCAAGCTCGGTGTCTTCTGCACGGCTCCGGCCATCCGCAGCCTCGGCGCCAACGTGACGAGTGAGGTGATCGGCACCTTCGTGCTGGTGCTGGTGGCGACGGCGATCTTCTCGAGCCGTGTCGCGGTAGGGGGCGTGGCCCCCGGACTAGGCCCGTTCCTGGTGGGCGGCCTGGTGTGGGGGATCGGCTTGTCGCTCGGCGGGACGACCGGCTACGCGATCAATCCCGCGCGCGACCTAGGGCCGCGGCTGGCGCACGCGGTGCTGCCGATTCCCGGCAAGCGCGACGCGGACTGGGGCTACGCCGCGGTTCCGGTGATTGGACCGCTGGCCGGCGCCGTGGTCGCCGGGCTGATCGCGAGAGCCGTCGGGTTCTAGGCTGGAGTCGTGCCGGTACCGAACTGCAGCAACTGCGGCGCGCCGATGCGCCCGGGCAATGGTGCCAGCCTCGTGTGCGATCACTGCGGCTCGCTGGGCGAGCCCGCGCTGGTCCCCTACGATCTGGAAACGATCGGCGAGAGCACAGTGGTGTGCCCGCACTGCGCGACGGCGCTCGCCGATGCCCGCATCGAAGGGTGCCCGGTCCGGTACTGCGCGTCATGCCACGGTCTGCTGGTCGAGATGCGGCACTTCGTGACGCTGTGTGACGCCGTGCGGGCTCGCGAAGCCGGCAGCGGTGTCGCGCTTCCGCTGCGGCAGCGGCCTGGCGAACGCGTGCTGACCTGTCCGATCTGTGGACAGCCGATGTTGGACCATCTGTTCGGCGGCCCGGGGAACCTGGTGCTCGACACCTGCGAGCGATGCCAGGTGAACTGGCTCGACCCGGGCGAGCTGCGTCGCATCGCCCGAGCGCCGTAGACCTAGCGAGACCCCTTCGCGCGCTCCTGCGCTTCCACCGCGCGCTGCGCCTTCAGGATGTTGGGCATCCCGTAGTTGCCCTCGTGACAGGCGTACTCGTAGATCGGCTCCTTGATGCGCGTCATCGGGTACTCACCCGACCACGGCCGGTCCCACGTGTGCGGGTCTTCGACGGTGAACTGATAGCGGATCGTATTGGCGTCGACGAGCGTGAGGCGCTCGGTTACCTTGAGGTATTCCGACGACCCGCGGAACGCGGTGCGATCGGTGAAGTTGGTGGTCTCGATCACCACCGTGTCGCCGTCCCACCGGCCGCGCGAGTCGCCGTGGAGCGTGCGCAGCGCGGCGCTGACGTGGGCCCGGCCGTCGAGCGGCGCCACGCGGGCGAACGGCATCATCTCCGGAATCACCACGAACTCGGCGGGCGACTGGTAGATCTGCAGGTTGGAGTTGTAGCCGGTGGGTAGCAGCGGCGGCCCCTCGTGTCCCCAGTAGATGCAGCGTTCGGAGATGCCGCGGTTCTGCGCCGAGGCCATGATGTCGATCTTCCGGCGCGCCGCGGCGCGCTCCTCGCCGCGCTTCCGTCCTTCGGCGTTCATCGGCGGCATCTTGCCGTCCGGCTCCGAGACGATGGAGGTGCGCAGCGTGGTGAGCCCCTTCAGCCCCTTCTCGGTCATCCAGATCGAGTTGTCGTAGTGCGCGTCGTCGTCGGGCTGCGAGAGGAAGCGCTCCTGCGCCCTCTTCGCGTACTCGATCGCCTGTTCCCTGGTGAAGGTGGTCTGGTCCTTGAACTCCGCCGGTCGCTCGAACGGCGTGTAGGTGGCGTTGGTCCAGTAGCCCTGCATGTCGGGCTTGCCGTCGGCCGTACGCGGCGGGTTGAACTTGGACTGGGCCTGAGTCGCCAGCCCGGACGCGGCCACGAGGGCTGAAATCGCGAAGAGGACGAGGCGGGTGGTGCGCATAGGCGAGAGTGTAAGCCGGGTGTATTCTTCGCGCCAATACGAAACGGGGAGGCCCGATGAGGCGTCTAACCTTCGCCAGACTGTGCACGCTGGCCCTCGCCACCCTTGCCGCCGCTGTTGCGGTGGGGGCCCAGACCCGCGACGTGGCCCGGACGCCGTGGGGCCACCCCGACCTCGAGGGCACGTGGACCAACGCCACGCTGACGCCTCTGCAGCGGCCGCCGGAACTGGGCACCAAGAGCGTCTTCACCCCAGAAGAGGCGGCGGCCTGGGCCCGTCAGCGGGTGGAGCAGACCAACGCCGACCGTCCGGGGCGGCCCGGTGAAGTCGGGGCCTACAACGACGCGTTCTTCGAACGGGGACGGAGCGGCGTGAAGAGCCGGCGCACGTCGCTGGTCATCGATCCCCCGGACGGCCGCATCCCGGCGTTGACGGCCGACGCGCAGCAGAAGGTGGATGCGCGGGCGAAGCACGAGGCCGCCAGCCCGGCCGACGCCCCGGCGGATCGCTGGCTCACCGAGCGCTGCATCCTCTTCGGCGCCACGGTGCCGATGCTCCCCGAGCCCTACAACAACAACTACACCATCGTGCAGACGCCGGACTACGTGATCATCAGCGTCGAGATGAACCACGACACCCGCATCATTCCGCTGGACGGGCGCCCGCACGTGCCCGCGGCGGTGCAGCAGTGGATCGGCGACTCACGCGGCCGCTGGGAGGGCTCGACGCTGGTGGTCGAGACGCGCAACTTGAAATTCAACGAGAAGAGCCGCTTCGGCGTCGGCTACCTGAACGGATTGAGCGACGAGAACCTGCGCGTGGTGGAGCGGTTCACGCGCACGGACGCCGACACGATCACCTATCAGGCGACCATCGACGACCGTACTGTGTTCACGCGGCCGTGGACAGTGGAACTCTCGATGGACCGCACGCAAGGTCCGCTCTACGAAGTGGCCTGCCACGAGGGCAACTACGGGATGTCGAACATCCTCTCGGGCCACCGCGCCGAGGAAGGCGCGGCCCGCTAAGAACGCGGACCGCGCGCTCTATCTGGCAAACCGGCTTAACGCCGGTTCGCGATTCAGATCACAGCGGTAGGTGCCAGCCCGACGTTGGTTGGCGATGCTTCGGGTGATGCGGATGGTGCCGCATCCACTCGATCGTCTCGAAGACCGCGAGGCCCAGGAGCAGCACTGCGACCACGCCGATCAGTACTTCGAGCGGGTAGAACATCGCAGCCATCACGAGGGGAACGACGAAGAAGCCTTCCATCAGCATGATCGAGAAGGGGTCGACCATGTTGGTGAGGTCTTTCCACTGGCCACGAAGGAACTCGACCATGGCACCTCCCAAGGGTTGACGACGGGGTCCTGACTATACGCCTTTCGGGGGCGGGTCTAAAGACCGCAGCCACGTACCTCTTAGACTGCCGTTCGTAGCTGCAGGCCTTCAGGCCTGCCCGTGCCGGTAGAGCTTATTTGGGGAGGGCGAATGCGGTGAGCGTTTGCCCGGCTGGCATCAGGACGAGCTGGCGGCCGTCCACCATTACCGTGCTGGCGGCGCCCCAGAACATGCCGGGCAGCTGGTGCCGCCACAGCACCTTGCCGGTGTCGGCGTGGACGGCCATCAGCGTGCCCTCGTCGTCGCCGGCAAAGACGAGCCCGCTGGCCGTGGACAGCACGCCGCTGTAGGAGGGCTCGCCGTAGGGCACCTCCCACTTCTTCTGCATCGTCACCGGATCGAGCGCGCGCAGCACGCCGCTGCCGCCGCGGTTGCGGCTGCCGCCGCCCATCACCATCGAGCCGAGCTCGTACTTCTCGGGCGGGGGATACGACACGAACACCTGACACGTCTCGCGCGCCGACACGAAGAAGAGGTGGCGGACGGGATCGAACGACGGCGACGTGTAGCTGCTGCCGCCGGCCAGGTCCGGGCACGTGCGTGTGCCGGCCGTGGTCGGCCGCTGGTTGGGCAGCTCCACGGGCCGCCCCTTGGCATCCACTTCGGTGGCCCAGGTGGTGGTGACGTACGGCTTGGCCTGGATGAACGCGCCGTTGGTGCGGTCGAGCACGTAGAAGAAGCCGTTGCGATTCGCCGTGATGAGCGTCTTGCGCGGCCGGCCGCCGATCGTCAGGTCGGCGAGCACCTGGACCTGATTCGAGTCCCAGTCGTGCTCGTCGTGCGGCGTGTACTGGAAGTGCCAGCGCAGCTTGCCGGTGTCGGGGTCGAGCGCGACGACCGACGCGGTGTAGAGGTTGTCGCCCTTGCGGTTGCCACCGTAGAAATCGGGATTGGGATTGCCGACGCCCCAGTAGACCGTGTTCAGCTCGGGATCATACGAACCGGTGATCCAGGTGGCGCCGCCGCCGCGTTCGAAGTGTCCCGCTGGCCAGCTGTCGCCGCCCGGCTCGCCCGGCGCCGGAATGGTGTTGAACCGCCACAGGCGCTTGCCGTCGGTGAGGCTGTAGGCGTCGAGGAAGCCGCGCGTCGCAAACTCGCCGCCGGCCATGCCGACGATCAGCTTGTCCTTCACCACGAGCGGGGCGGCCGTGGCCGAGTAGCCGAGTCGATAGTCGATCATCGGCACGTCCCACACCGGCTTGCCGGTCTTCAGATCGAGCGCCACGACGTGCGCGTCGAGCGTGGCCATGAAGAGACGTCCGCCGTGCACGGCGAAGCCGCGGTTGGCCATGCCGCAGCACACGCGGAGGGCCGGCGTCAGCTGCCGCTCGTAGTGCCACAGTGCGGTGCCCGTCCTGGCGTCGATCGCCCACGCGTGGTTGTAGAGGCCGGTGACGTAGAGGATGCCGTCGATGGCGATGGGCGTCGCTTCGAACTTGGCCTGGCGGCCGTAGCCGAGGCCGGTGTCGAACGACCACGCGGGCGCGAGCTTCGCGACGTTCTCCGGGGTGATCTGCGTCAGCGGGCTGTGCCGTGTGCTGGCGTAGTTGCCCGAGTGCGTGAGCCAGCGCGAGGGGTTGGCGAGTCCGTTCAGCAGATCCTTGCCCTCGATCTGCGTCGACGGCGCCTGTTGCGCGACCCCGACAGTTGTGCCCGCGAGCGCGAGCGCGGCAACCACGGTGCGGAAGCCCCTCATGCCCCATGACTATACTCTTGGCCACCATGGTGCTGACCAAAGCGGAGCTGATTAGTCTGTTGCAGAAGGAGGTCCGGCTCCTCCTGCACTTGACGACGAAGATCGACGCCGCGGCGCTCGACTACCGGCCGACGCCGAAGCAGCGCAGTACGATCGAGCTGCTGCGCTATCTGACCACCTCGGGGCCGGCGTTGGTTCAGTACGCGAAGGGGCAGCCGATGGACGCGGACGCGATTGCCGATGCGACGCGCGTCGCCAACAGCCGCGACTTCGACGACACCGTGGCGGCGCTCGCCGCCCTGTCCGATCAGTACGCGGAGCAGCTCGCGGATCTGTCCGACGACGATCTGCGCGGCGAGATCATGTGGGTGGACGGCAGCCGCATCTCGCGCGGCCTCTTCCTGGTGAACTATGTGTTCGGCCAGGCCGCACAGTACCGGCTGCAGCTGTTCCTCTATCTCAAGGCCTGCGGTCGCGAGGAGCTGAACACGATGAACTTGTGGATCGGCGCCGACGTCCCCGCGCCCGCGTAGTTGGTCGTAGGGGCCGGATCCTCTTTGTAGGGGCCGCCTTCAGGCGGCCCGTTCTGCTACGGCAGTTCGAAGACCCACACCGACGAGCCGCGGTCCGGCGGCGGGGCCAGCTCGGGGACGAGCGGCGCATAGCTCGCGTAGTGGAAGCCGCCGCGGCCAGCGACGATGGCGATGTACTGCTTGCCGTTCACCGCATACGAGATCGGCACCGCGCTCGACGCGTCGTTGAGCCGCGTTTCCCACAACACTTTCCCGTTGGCGGCATCGTAGGCGCGCAGGTAACGATCGAGCGCGCCCGCGAACACCACGCCGCCCGCCGTCGTCAGCGTGCCGGTGGTGATGGGTGCGCGATGGCGCGTGGTCCACACCGTCTTGCGCGTCTCGAGGTTGATCGCCTGCAGGCGGCCGAAGTTGCCGTCGCTGTCGGGGCGGGGCCGCACGCCGAGGTTCACGCCGGTCGAGAGACCGCCGCGTCCGCCGCCCGGAACGGGGAAGAGATCCATGCAGGCTTCGACGAGCGGCACGAACAGCGTCTTGCTCGCGGGGGAGTAGGACGCCGGGAGCCAGTTCTTCGCGCCGGCCGCGTGCGGGCACACCATCTTCACCTGCCCGTCGCCCGGCACCAGCTCCGGCTTCGTCGTCTTCGCGCCGGTCTTGGGATCGATCCGCGTGACCAGGTTGTTGAGACCGAGGTCGATCGAGAACAAGTACTGCCCCGACTTCGCGTCGAGCGCGTCGTAGATGCCGATCTTGCCGGCCGTGAACACCACGGTGCGGTTCTCGCCGTTGACCGGCAGCCGCGCGAGCTGCCGCTCGAACGCCCAGTCGAGATCCCACTGATCGTTCGGATGATGCTGGAAGTGCCACTTCACCGTGCCGGTGTCGGGATCGATCGCCAGCGTCGAATCGGTATAGAGCGCGTCGTTCGTCACGCCGGCCTTGCCGATCGGTTTCACGAGCGGGCCGGTGTCGTAGGTGTTGCCGGTGCCGAAGTAGGCGAGGCCGCTGCCTGGGTCGTAGCTGCCGGGCGTCCACACCGACGCGCCGCTGCGCTTCTCCACCGGCACGCCGTTCCAGCTGTCGCCGCCGGGTGTGCCCGGCTGCGCGATGGTGTGGACGCGCCAGGCGATGCGACCGGTCTCTTCGTCGAGGCCGACGATCTCGGGCCCGCCCGGTTTGGCGCCGACGCCGGTGCCGACGGTGCCCATCATCACCTTGCCCTTGGCCACGAGCGGCCCGCCGCCGATCTGCTCGCGCACCTTCGGGTCGCCAACCACCTGATCCCAGACGACCGCGCCGGTCTTCACGTCGAGCGCGATCACGTGCACGTCGGACGTGCCCATGTAGAGTCGATTACCGTGCAGCGCCAGGCCGCGCTTGAAGCTGCCGGCCACCCCTTCGGGCAAGCGCCGCTCGTACTGCCACAGCAGGTCGCCGCTGCGCGCGTCGAGCGCCTGCACCTTGTCGTTGGCGCCCTGCACGAACATCACGCCGTCGTGGACGAGCGGCGTGGTCTCGGACGATCCCGGCGGCAGCGACCAGCTCCACGCCACGCGCAGGCCGCTCACGTTGCGCGCGGTGATTTGCGAGAGGGGGCTGAAGCCCTGGGCATCGTAGGCGCGCCGCCAAGTGAGCCAGTCCTGCGCCGCCGGCTCCAGGAGCTGTGCGTCGGACACCGGCGTGAACGCGTCGAGCGGGTTGGCGCGCTTCACGGCGGGCAGGGCCGGCGCGTAGGGCGAGAACGACGTCACGCTGAACCCGCCGACTGGAATCGTCATGCGCGCGAGCGACGCCTGATCGGCGGGCAGCTCGTTCGGACCGGCGACGATGGCGTTGGCCTGCAGCAGGTAGGCCACGACGCGGGCCGTCGCGGCAGTGCCGAGCGAATTCGGACTCGCCGGCGGCATGGTGGTCACCTTGCTGAAGAGGGTCTCCACGCTCTTGCCGCCGTACTTCTGCACGAACGCCACGCCCTTGAGCGGCGGCGCCAGCGCGCCGTCGTCCAGGTTGCCGCCGTGGCAGCTCGCGCAGCTCGCGTCATAGGCCGCCTTGCCGGCCGCGGCCTGCGCGGCCGTATACGTCGGCGCCGACCGCGTCGCCTGCTGCGCGTGAGACATCGACAGGGCCAGCAGGAATGCCGCCGCGACGAACCCTGCAACGTGGCTGTTTCTGCTCATGAGCCTTCGAGTGTATGCCGATTCAACGGGATTTCCCGGTGTGCCCAATGGCGCCGATTTCGCGAAGGGGCGGCTAGAATGAGCGCATGTCGGGGAGCGATCCGATGAAGCCGGTCAATCCAGACGTGAAGCTCACCTACGACGACTACGTGCACTTCCCGGACGACGGGCTGCGTCACGAGTTGATCGACGGAGAGCACTATGTGACGCCGACTCCGATCCGCAAGCATCAAGCGATTTGCGGGAATCTGCTGGGCATGATTTGGAACTATCTGCGCGAGCACCAGATCGGCCGCGTGTTTACCGCGCCTTTCGATGTCATCCTCTCGAACTTCGACGTCGTCGAGCCTGACTTGCTGTTTCTCACGAACGAGCGGATGTCCGAAGTCGACACCGCCCCGTGGGTGAGAGGCGCACCAAGCCTGGTGGTTGAAATCGGCTCGCCGTCGACAAGAAAACGCGACGCGACAATCAAGCGCCGTCTCTACGAGCGTGTCGGCGTTGACGAGTACTGGATTATCGATCCCGAGTTGGACACAGTCGACGTCTACCGCCATATCGAGGGTCGTTATCTGCGCACCGCTCAACTGTCGCTCGAAGCGGGTGATGTGCTGACGACACCCCTGCTGCCGGAACTGACCCTGCCCCTCTCAACCATCTTCGAGGACTGACACCATGCGACGTTTGATCATGTGTGCGCTCGCTCTCGTGCTCGCGTCCACCGCGTCGGCCGCCACGGTCGCCGGCCTCAAGATCCGCTCGGCGTCGGCCGGGAGCGGCCGCACGAC
>Ga0207648_10000649_pt1 | contig 39082 bp, 33 predicted proteins | sample KBSMisM32_FD_184310 | JGI IMG/M metagenome (GOLD analysis project Ga0207648, IMG submission 184310) | Miscanthus rhizosphere microbial communities from Kellogg Biological Station, Michigan, USA - KBS Miscanthus M3-2 (SPAdes) (version 2) | ecosystem: Host-associated > Plants > Roots >... | reverse complement strand
TGGTGAAGCTTCGAACAGGTATCGTATTGGCTAATGAAGCAGGTGCCTTGCCTGGTTTCAAGCTGCCCTTACGGTTTGGCATAGCCGCCATATTGGGATCGGGCAGGCAGGTCATCAGCTGGATACATATCGATGATCTTGCCAGAGCTTATATTTATGCGATCGAAAACGAAAACCTGAAAGGAACGTATAATGTCGTTGCACCATTTCCGGTTACCAATAAACAGCTTACTCTCGGGCTGGCCAAAGCAGTGAACAAATCATTTTTCATTCCTATCCAGGTGCCTTCATTTGCGTTAAAAATTGCATTGGGAGAAATGAGTATCGAAGTTTTAAAAAGTGCAACGGTAAGTTGTAAAAAGCTGCAGGCTGAACGATTTACTTTTTTATATCCGCATATCGATGCCGCAATACGGCAGTTGACTGCTAAATAGGAGTGTTGGGATTTCTTTCTGCATGATTCCAGTGATACACATTTGTAAACTCACCGATCGTAGCAACGTCATTTGCAAATTTCAGCCGGTTGATTCGTAGATCATCAATATCCTGTTGCTTTACTTTTCTATAGATCGGAAACATTGTGCCGCCGGTTACACCCGCTGGTTTGGAAGGATCGTATTGAAATTGCGGATCAACCAATGTTCCTCTTGGATACATAATGCCTGGCGCACCTTTGCCGCGATAATCGATGTCATGCGGATGTTCAAGTCCAAGTGTATGTCCGTATTCATGTGCTGCAGTCGTTGAACCTTTGTATAAATTTTCCAGTTTGAAGTAGCCGCTGTTACAGCCCAGGCCATCAACAAATGAAATGTTACCATAAGCAAATTCTTCGACCCGGAAATAATTATTGCGTGGATCAACATTCTGGTACACATCTATGGGTAAAATGGCAGGCTGAAAAGAAGCTGTGATTTTGAATAGTACGTTATATCGCTGTCCTTTCAACAGCACATGCCCATGTACTTCATTCCACATCGTTTCTATTTCTTCACGCATCGATTCGGTAATAGCTTCGTCGGCGGCATTGCCGTAAGTGATGATGTGGGAATAAATCAGAACCTGGTTTTTATCAGCATCAATTTCAACCGACCCCATGAAGTAATATTAAGACGGGTAAAAAATTATTATGTGCCTGAAGGATTGTTCAAACAATTTTCCAAAATCCGATTTAATCGTATCGATCCTGGATTTATCTAGTTTCTCACCGGCTTTCCACCTTTCAACACACTTTGTATCCTTTCCAGTGTTTTCTTCTCTCCGCATAAAGAAAGAAAAGCTTCTTTTTCCAGGTCCAGTAAGTATTGTTCAGAAACCAGACTTTGTTCAGTCAAATCGCCGCCGCACATGACGTAGGCCAGTTTCTTTGCAACAATCACATCATGATCGGTTGCATAATTTGCGCGCCACATGCCGTTGATACCGGCGTATAAAGCACCGAGAGCTGAACGTCCCAATACTTTCACATCCGTTCTTTGTACCGGCGTTACGTAACCGCTATCGTATAATTCGATAACCGATTTTTTTGCTTCAGATATCCTGCGGTTTTGATTGATCACAACTTCATCATGTCCTTTACGGTACACGCCAATATCAAAACCTTCATGAGCAGAGGTACCCACTTTAGCAGTAGCAATCGTAAGAAAACGATTTTTCAATGTAATTGTTTCCGGCTCATCTTCATGCATTTCATCAGATGCTCTTAATGCAAATTCTTTTGTACCGCCGCCACCGGGAATTAAACCAACACCAAGTTCAACCAGGCCAGTATAAGTTTCAGCCGCGGGACAGCATTTATCTGCATGTAAACTTAATTCACAGGCACCGCCCAATGCCAAACCATGTGGCGCTACCACAACAGGCACCGAAGAATAACGGACACGCATCATCGTACTTTGAAAAGCACGTACGGCCATATCGAGTTCATCGTAATCCTGGTCTATGGCCAACATAAAGATTAAACCGACGTTGGCGCCTGCAGAGAAGTTTGCACCTTCATTTGCAATTACCAACCCTTTATAATCCTTTTCTGCTTTCTCAATAGAAGTTTGAATACCACTTAATACATCGCCGCCAATACTGCCCATTTTTGTATTCCATTGCAAACCGAGCACATTATCACCAATATCATATAAACGGCAGCTTCCGTTTTTCCATACCGTTTTATCCTGGTAATTGCTTAGAATTATAAATGCATCACCGCCCGGTAATGGTTTATAGGATTTACTCAATGGATCATAGGCTAATCTTTTCCCGTTTTCAACTTTATAAAAAGATTTATTCCCGGCAGCAGTCATTTCTTCTACCCACGTTGGAACTTTATATCCACCCGCTTTCATCGCCTCAACCGTTTTTGCAACACCCAACACATCCCAGCTTTCAAATGCGCCGATCTCCCAGCCAAAGCCGGCCATCATTGCATCATCAACCCGATAAATTTCATCACTTATCTCGGGGATACGGTGAGCTATATACGAAAACAAACCATAATGAAATTGGCGATAAAATTCGCCTGCTTTATCCTGCCCGGCGACCAGCATTTTTAACCGTTGATGAAGATCGTCAACCTGTTTCGCCGTTTCAACAGTGGCAAACTTTGGTTTCTTCCGCGGCTCATATTGAAATGATGAAAGATTCAGGGTTTGGATATCACTTTTTCCATCCGGTGTTTTTACTTTTTTGAAAAATCCCTGTCCTGTTTTGTCGCCTAAGCGATTTTCCGCAACCATCTTTTCGAGCCAGGCAGGAATAATGAATGTGTCCTTTGCTTCATCATTTGGACAATTATCACGCACACCTTTTGCCACTTTCACCAATGTATCGATACCAACAACATCGGCTGTTCTGAATGTTGCCGATTTAGGCCGGCCGATAATCGGTCCCGTCAATGCATCCACATCATCAATCGTTAATCCAAGTTTATCTACCAAGCCAAATATGGCCATGATGCCATACACACCGATACGATTTGCAATGAAAGCCGGCGTATCCTTACACAAAACGGTTGTTTTACCAAGATATAAATCGCCATATTGCATGAGGAAGTCAACAATCGATGGATCGGTATCGGGCGTGGGAATTATTTCAAGTAATCTTAAGTATCGCGGGGGATTAAAGAAATGCGTACCGCAAAAATGTTTTTTGAAATCGTCACTTCTTCCTTCACTTAATAAATGTATCGGTATACCCGATGTATTGGACGTGATCAAACTTCCTTTTTTACGAAATTGTTCGACCTTTTCGTACACCGATTTTTTTATATCAAGCCTTTCGACAACAACTTCAATTATCCAGTCACAGGCAGCAATGTCTTTCATGTTATCATCAAAATTTCCGGTAGTGATTTTTTTGATGACGTCTTTATGATAAACGGGAGAAGGATTACTCTTTATTGCTGCCGTCAGCGCATCATTCACCAATTTATTCCTGGCTTTTTTATCCGTGCTTTCTGTAGCTTCTTTAGGAATAATGTCCAACAATAAAACCTGTACACCAATACCTGCAAAATGACAGGCAATACGCGAACCCATGACCCCACTTCCCAGGACGGCTACTTTTTTAATCGATCTGTTCATACGATAAGTGTATTGATCCTCAAAATTAGTTAGCTAAACAACTATTTAAGTCGAAGATAACATAAAATCCATTCAGGATAAAAGCAAATCTACGGGAACACCGTTAGGGATTTCCTGGGTTGATTTGATTGAATGGAAACATTTTTGTGGAACAAATTCCTGGATGCCATTGGTACAAAAGATGAAAGGATTGTATCGCCCCCGATTATCCATTGCGGCAGGTGCAACGAAGATGCTATGCAAAACCATAGCTGGTATCATCAAGAAATTAATTGACGACATTCACCAACCCATCACGCCATTTCAATAGAAACAGTTTTTTGTTTTCGAAATAATCGGTTGCAGACGTTTGTTTGTTTACGACAGGTTGAATATCGAATTCACGAAATACATTGAATTCTTTATTGGTAAGGTTTGCAGGGAAATTATCCTGGTATTTCATCAATAATTTTGAAAAACGCCAGATCGCTTCGTAGCCGCGCATCACCATATCGCTCGGCCGCGCATATAATTTTGCATTGAAGTAGTTCACGATTTCCTGGCTCACATTATCGGTGCGTGGATTATAAAACGGAGTGGTATAAACCAAGTCTAGCCCTTTATATTCGGGCTTACTGAAATCCCTGCTCAGGTTATCAAACGTCGGCATCCCCATGAGCGTAAGTTTATACGTCTTGCTGATAGATGCCAGTTGAAGTGCTAACCGTCGGCTAAAGATTTCATCCAAACTACCGGCAATGCATAATGTTTGTTTCGTACTGTCAAGAACTTTTTTTAATTGAGCCACTGTAAAACTATCTGTAAGATCAACATATTTCAACTTCAAAGGAACGGAAGATGTGCTTTTTGCATAATCGTCTATGTATTTTTTAATCGCATCTTCCATCGCTCCCTTTTTTCGGAATACAGTAACGGTATTCAGCGCATGATTTTTTTGTGCATAGCGATAGGCCGTTTCAATATGCGTCTTCAACGTAGAATTCAGCATCACGAAATACGGATTGTTTTTCACACCGCCATCTACCGGCAGATTAACATTAATGAAAGGGATCTTTTTTAGTGCAGCTTCGTAAGCAAAACTGCCCAGTTCCTGCCCGCTGCAATAGGCAAGGATCAATTCAACGTCGTCCAGCTCCGGATTGTTTAATTGTTCTTTTAATGGTTTGGTAGTAGAACGCGTATCATATACAAAGACTTCAAGCGGTGCATTTTCTTTATTTAAAGAATCAAGGGCAAGTTGAGCACCTTCATAAAATTCAAGACCAGGATTTATAAACTTGGGAAAATTCTTGTCGTAACGATAATTATACCCTGCATCAAATGCCGAATCAAGATAAAGCGGCGCAAAAACAGCAATCTTATATTTTACCTGGGCTGTATCGGTTTGTGCAAATGAAAACTGTATGCACAACAGGCAAATAGCGAAAACAAGGAATCTTGTCATCCAAAAAATCATTTTAATTCGAATAAAATCTTAGTCCTGACTTATTCCCACTCAATCGTTGCCGGCGGCTTACTGCTGATATCATACACCACGCGATTAATCCCTTTCACATTATTGATAATATCGTTCGACACATTGGCGAGGAATTCGTACGGAAGATGGGCCCAATCTGCTGTCATACCATCTACACTTGTTACTGCACGCAGGGCAATAGTAAATTCATAAGTTCTTTCATCGCCCATTACGCCAACACTTTTTACCGGTAACAAGATCGTGCCTGCCTGCCAGACCGTTGCATAAAGGTTATGATCTTTCAAACCCTTAACATATAAGTGGTCAGCCTCCTGCAACAATTGTACCTTTTCTTCAGTGACTTCGCCGAGTATACGAATAGCCAATCCCGGTCCGGGGAATGGATGACGGTCAATTAATTCAGGGGGAATACCAAGTTCACGCCCCACTTTACGCACTTCATCTTTAAATAAAAATCGAAGCGGCTCTATAAGACTGAGATGCATCTTTTCGGGAAGGCCGCCAACATTGTGATGCGATTTAATTGTTTGCGATGGTCCGTGTACAGATACACTTTCTATAACATCGGGATAAATGGTTCCCTGGCCAAGCAGCTCTATTCCTTCTATCTTATGCGCTTCTTCCTGGAATATGTCTATGAAGAGCTTTCCGATCGTTTTACGTTTTGCTTCGGGATCGGATTTGCCGGCCAGGTCTTCGTAAAATCTTTTTTTGGCGTCAATACCTTTTACGTTCAATCCTAATTTGGCATATGTAGCCAAAACCGTTTCAAATTCATTTTTGCGCAGCACACCATTATCTACAAAAATGCCAAAGAGATTTCCGCCGATGGCTTTATGAATTAATGTTGCCGCCACTGTTGAATCAACACCGCCGCTAAGTGCCATGATCACTTTACGGTTGCCAATTTGTTTTTTTAATGCTTCAACGGTATCCGTTATAAAATGAGCGGGTGTCCAGTTCTGGCTACAGCCGCAAATGTTGATTAAGAAATTATGGAGAATTTTTTTACCCTCAACGGAATGATAAACCTCGGGATGAAACTGCAAACCATATAACGGGTTCGTACCTGCGCCATTTTTTTTGAAGGCGGCAATAGGAATGCTTTCCGTGGTGGCAAGCAATTCAAAACCTTTTGGCAATTCGAGGATGGTATCTGCATGGCTCATCCATACCTGGGAGGTCTGCGCAATGTCTGTCAGCAAAACGTCTTTCTTTTGTGTCTGCAGCATAGCCCGGCCATACTCTCTTTTATTACTTTTTTCCACTTTACCACCAAAACGTTTTGCGGTAAGCTGTGCACCGTAACAAACGCCAAGCACCGGCACCTGTTTGATAAAGCTCTGAACGTTTACATCCGGCGCTTTATCGTCATTTACAGAAAATGGCGAGCCGCTGAGGATGATCCCTTTCAGATTCGCGTCAAATTCAAATGTCTTTTGGTAGGGGAGAATTTCACAGTACACGTTGGCTTCCCGCACAGCCCTGGCAATCAACTGGGTGTATTGGGAGCCGAAGTCGAGAATCAGAATTTTTTCCGTCATTGTGATGCGAAGGTAAAAAATCGAAGGCAGTTATAAATAAGTGGGTTATCAACTATCTTTGAACCAACTTCAACTTTTGTACGATCGGGCATATCTGTAACCTCACCACCTGCCCGATAGTCTTACCTGGTATAACAATAAAAATAAGAGCTATGATGATTACACGAATGGCTTTGCTGGTGTTGCCTGGCTTATCTTCTGTACTGGCAAATGCGCAATGCGATAAAAAGGTAAAGTTTGCTTCTGAAAAAGTATATGCCGTGAATGCAGACACTGCGGAAGGAGAAAGTTTGCCTGTTAATGGAAATATCAGGCGTTCCAAAGACAGTATATTTGTTTCCATGCAATGGCAAAATGGTCAAACCACTGAAGTACGTGGATCGAATGCAGAAATTATTTGCAAAATGAATGATGATTATAAGGAAGGTACAATCGATATCAAATCGAATGCAGAAATTAAAGCAAATGGCCAGACTAACCAGTCAAAAATGTTATTCAATATCCGGAGCAAGGCCGGTAAAATAAAAATATATGCCGTTCCTGAAGATGAAAAGGAAAAGATTTGTTTTGCTATAAAAGAATGGCAGGAAATAAAGTAACCAATCACTTACTATAAATATTTAACGATGAAAAATATTTTTCTTTTAGCGGCGATGAGCGCAGTGATCTTTACTTCCTGCCGGTTTGTAGAAGGGCAACGTGTGCGGGGCGATGGAAACGTAACCCAGGAAAAACGGACCGTTTCAAATTTTACAGGCGTTGAAACACACGGTTCGATTGATATAGAAGTAACACAGGGTGACTATAAGGTATCGGTGGAAAGCGATCAGAATATCATTCCTTACATACTTACAGAGGTGGTGGATGATCGTTTGCAGGTGCGGTTTAAAGATGGATTCAACATTTCCAATTATTCCAAAGCAGTGGTCTATGTAACGGCCCCTTCTTTACGTGTATTCGGCATACATGGTTCCGGCAATATAAATGGTAAGGGAACAATAACCGGCAATGACCCGGCAGACGTTATGGTTTCGGGTAGTGGTAATGTTAACGTGGCTCTTCATTGTCCGGGTGTAACGACGGAAATACATGGCAGTGGAAACGTTTCACTGGCGGGCGAAACAAAAGATATGTCTGCTTCGGTAAGCGGTAGTGGAAATGTATACGCTTTTGACTTAAAAGCTGAAAATGTAAAAACGTCAACGCATGGCAGCGGTGATATTGAAACATCGGCTTCCGCAAAACTTGACGCTGAAATTTATGGCAGCGGCAATGTAAGCTATAAAGGTTCGCCGCAAATAAGTACTGAAAGTCATGGCAGCGGTTCGATCAGGCACGAAAATTAATTTGCCCGGAACAGTGTATTTATTTTCTGTAACGAAAAAATATAACTCATTTTTGCGTGTAAAATTTAACGTATGAGAAAGCTCGCTCTTTATTTATTTATAATCTCAATTATTTTTTCTTCCTGCCGTGGCGGCATATTTGGTAAACGCGTTGCCGGCGATGGTAATGTAAGAACTGAAACACGTTCTGCCGGGACGTTCAATAGTGTGGACGTTAGTGGTGCGATGGATCTTTATGTAAAGCAGGATTCAAATCGCTCGGTCAAAATAGAAGCAGATGAGAACCTGTTGTCGTATATAGTGGTAGATAATGAAGGTGACAAACTGGTTATTCGTCCCAAAGATGGCTTTAATTTGAAACCAACCGGCAGTATAAAAGTTTATGTTTCTTCACCTGTCTTTAGAAAAATAGAAGCGTCCGGCGCTTGCGATGTATTTAGTGAAAATCAAATTACCTCATCTGAGCCGGTCGACCTTGACCTGAGTGGCTCAAGTGATGCAAAAATGGATATCAAAGCGCCAAAAGTCAGGGCAGACGTATCCGGCGCATGCAGTGTGGAATTAAGAGGCGAAACGAGGGATTTCAGTGGCGACGGAAGTGGCAGTTCCAATTTCAAATGTTTTGACCTGAAAGCCGAAAATGTTGATATTGATATTTCCGGTGCGGGCGACGCAGAAGTATATGCCAGCGCAAAATTGGATGTAGATGTATCCGGCGCAGGCGGAATAAAATACAAGGGCAATCCGAGTATAAATCAAAAGATATCAGGTGCCGGAAGTGTGAAAAAAGCGGATTAGGGAATGATGAATGGTATATAGTCAATCGTGAATAGCCGTTAGTCAATTGCGCCCATTCTTAGTGTCTTTGTGTGAAATTCTTTCAAAGCCTCTTTTTTTGGAATGATCTTCGCATGATTATTTGCAAACAAATGTATGGGTAACAGATCGGGCAGCAACGCTTTTGGCGATGTACTGGTTGGTTTTTTGGCGGTAGTTCTTTCTGTTCCTTTGTTTTTTATTGCACACCGGCAGGCGCCGCACTTCGATCTTCCTTACCAGCTTGACAGAATAATTTTATTTGTCGTTATTCTTTTATTATTGCTGCTTATCCTTCGTTTATTCAAAACGTTAATAACAATTGCGTTCGTCGCTTTACTCGCCTGGTTAACGTGGGGATCGTTCAACAACCGGTACGGGTTTCAAAGCCTGTATAATGATGCGTTGGCTTATTTCTACTCGTTTAAAAGCGATGTGAATCCTGAAACGCTCAACATTACTGAAAAGAAAGAATCCGTACCGCATCAGCAGGAATTGCTTGATGCGATGGATTACAACAATCCTATTGTAAGAAACTTTGCAATAGCGGCAACAAACGAGTTTTTCAGAGAAGAACAAAATGAGAATTTTGATTCAAGAAAGCAGATACAGGCTTTTGCAATATTTAAAAAAATAAACAGCCGGTGGAACTATGTAGATGACCCACAGGGACAGGAGTATTTTGCAAAAGCAAGCGAAACGGCAAGATTGCTTGCGGGAGATTGCGACGATCATGCCGTATTGATGGCATCGGCGATAAAAGTAATCGGGGGCCGGCCAAGATTAGTACATACCACCGCACATATTTACCCGGAATTATTTATTGGTTCAAAGAATGATCTTGAACGAATCAATTATCTTATAAAACAAAAATTATTTCCTGCTGAAAGTAAAGGACGCGATCTTCATTACCATGAAGACAAAGATGGTATCTGGTTAAATCTGGACTACACACAACATTATCCCGGGGGTGATTTTATGGCAGAACCTGTATTGGGCATTCTGTATCCGTAATAACTTAACTAATAAATCGCCGGGTTAGAGATTGACAATTCTTTTCCTTGGAAAAGTTGGATTGGATACTTCTACATTCTTTTTCTTTGCATCATGAAGTCTTTATTGCAGCCGGTTGGGAGGATTCTCAAGATAAGCGGCATAACTCTGGGAAGCATTTTGCTTATCATGTTTCTGTTACCAATTGTATTTCCCGGTTATGTCAACGGGAAAATAAAACAGTGGACAAATAATGCAATCACAGGTGAATTGAATTTTTCAAAAGTAAGGTTGTCATTCTTCAATCATTTTCCATCCCTTACACTTACTCTTTACGACGCATCTTTAAAAGGTTCGGCGCCATTTCAAAAAGATACGCTGGTAGCGGGTAAAGAAATTGCGTTGGGTGTAAACCTGACAAGCCTTTTTGGTAAAGCCGTCACCATTGATGAGTTATATATAACAGATGCGAAACTAAATGTGCTTGTTGATAAAGAAGGCAAACCGAATTATAATATTTATAACAGCACGACCGGCAAAACAAAAAAGGAAACAGATACCTCGTCGGCATCACTAAAACTAAAACGAATACAAATTGATAATTGTTCGCTGAATTATGACGACCGCTCGATCCCTTTTTTATTATCGGCTCACCGGCTGGATTATGTAGGCAAGGGGGATTTGAGTAAAGCCGTTTTTGATCTGACTTCGCATGTTAAGATGGAAGGACTTACTGTTAGCTATGACAAACAAGCGTATCTCGAAAATAAAAAAATAGATGCGCAGCTTATCACCAAGATCAATACGAGTTCGCTTTCATTCCTGTTTGAGGATAATAACGTGGAGATAAACAAATTGCCGCTTGAATTTAAGGGTCGACTCGACTTTTTAAAAAACGGGTACGATATGGATCTCCGGTTCAATACACATGAAACAGATTTCCAGAATCTTTTTACTGCTTTGCCTCCCGCATTTGTTACCTGGATAGAAAAAAGAAAAGTGAAAGGTGATATGATCATGGATGGGTCGTTGACCGGGAAATATATTGTAAAAGAAAATATTGCTCCTTCAGTCGTCCTCAATATGAAAGTAGACGATGGTTATTTCAGTTCAAAGAAGGCAAAGGAACCTGCGCGGAATTTCTTTTTCGATTTTCATTTTAAAATGCCTTCGCTAAGTACAGATAGTATGAGTATTGATGTGGACTCTGTTCATCTTTCTATCGGCGATCGTTTTTTGCAGGGTGCAATTCATACAAAAGGCCTTGCGAACCTTTTTATTGATACTCGTCTTAAAGGCGAGGTGGATATTGAGAAACTGAACAGAATTTTCGGATCACCCGATACGCTTGAACTGAAAGGGATGTATCATTTTGACCTCGCGGCGAAAGGCGTGTATGCGAAGGAACAAAATGTAAAACGTGTGCGGCAGGATGTGCTCGTCACCAGCACACCGGCGTTTATGCTGAAATCTTCGCTGCGTGACGGGTATATGAAGTATTATTCATTGCAGCAGGCGTTGCAGAATGTAAGTTTTACGCTCGATGCATCTTGTAAGGATAACAATTACAAACACACGAATATTAAACTGGACAGCCTGAATGCGGCAGTGATGAACAATTTTATAAAAGGATTTATTCATTTAAATGGATTGGAAAACTTTCCGATAGATGCGGACCTGAAAACAAAATTTAATCTTGCAGATATTAAATCATTTTACCCGGTTGAGAATATGGATGTGAGCGGAAACCTGGATGCCGATATTGTGGCAAAAGGAAATTACAATCCGCAACAAAAACTGTTTCCTGTAACCAATGCTATAATTCATGTGAAAAATGGTTCGGTAAAAACATCTTATTATCCATCACCGGTTTCAGATATCCAGGTAGATGCTGAGGTGACGAGTAAAAATGGATCGTTGAAAGATCTGCAGGTTAATCTTAAACCGGTATCTCTTGTATTCGAAGGGAAACCGTTCACTGTTACCGGCGATTTAAAGGATTTTGAAAATATAAACTATGCTGTAACGTCAAAAGGTACACTGGATATTGGCAAAATATACAAGGTGTTTGCTGTGAAAGGATATGACGTAAATGGCACCCTGCAAACTGATTTCAGTTTACAGGGCTCACAGGCTGATGCTGTGGCGGGCCGTTATTCAAAATTGAATAATAAGGGCACATTGAAGATCCGGAACATCGTTGTTTCGGCGGATTTATTTCCTAAACCATTTACAATTTCAAATGGTGTTTTTCATTTCGATAATGACAAGCTTGTAGCAGACGACTTGAAAATTAGCTATGGAAGTACTGATGCTGTATTAAAAGGATACTTCAGTAATGTTTTAGATTATTCTGTCAACGATAGCGGCGTGTTAAAAGGACATCTTGAAGTGAGTGCCCCTTATCTTAATGCGGATGAACTAATGGCTTTTTCGCCTGTTACCGCCGACAGCTCCAAAAAGTATGTTATAACGGATACGGCTAAAGGCAGCGGCGTTATTATGGTACCGGTGAATCTCGATATGGAATTTGTAGCCAATGCGTCGAAGGTGACGTATAACGGATTGAGCATTGCAGATTGCAAAGCGAATGTTATATTGAAGGATGGTGGTATTGTTCTTAACAATACCGGTTTCAAAATTATTGATGCACCTGTAAATATGAACGCGACCTACAAAAGCTTATCACCGGACAGAGCAACTTTCAGTTATCATATTAATGCAAAAGAGTTTGATGTAAAAAAGGCGTACAATGAAATTCCGTTATTCCGCCAGATGGCCTCGTCCGCGTCCACTGCTGAAGGTATTGTGTCGCTTGATTACAATTTAGATGGTGTGCTGGATAAGAACATGTACCCGGTTCTTCCTTCGCTCAAAGGCGGTGGTGTATTATCAGTAAAGAAAGTAAAGATCAAAGGACTCAAACTGTTTAGTGCTGTAAGCAGGGCGGCAAATAGAGACAGCCTGGATAATCCCGATCTTTCTAAAGTGGATATCAAATCGAAGATTGCAAATAATATCATGACGATCGAACGGACCAAAATGCGCATTTTTGGTTTCCGGCCGCGTTTTGAAGGGCAGGTCGGTCTCGATGGGAAATTAAATCTGAAGGGGCGTATCGGATTACCTCCGTTCGGAATTATAGGAATTCCATTTACAATTACAGGATCAGAAGAAGATCCTGTTGTAAAGCTGCGCAAAGCAAGGAAGGGAGATGAATTGGAAGATAAAGATTACGATGAAGATTTGAAAGATCCGCAACAGTCAACGCAAAAAACAAATGAAGAGAAAAAACCGGGTGACCAATAATAAGCCGCGCAAAATCACCTGGTAAAAATGAAAACGTGAGATTGTAGCAGGGACACCCGTTATTGATGACGCACATTTCACGTCAAAGATTCACAAATCGCACTCTTATCTTAATATCCCTGTTTCTTCCCTTATCATCCGTACAGGAAATTTTAACCGGCCCTTCTTCCGGGACAAAGAACTGTTTTTCTCCGGGATTACTGGATTTATAAAACTTGTTGTTGATATACCAGTACACTTTACTCACATCGTTTGCTGTCTTGCAGGTTAATTGTATTGGTTCCGGATCTTTTTTGTTAATCAGGTATTCGGTTCCGTTAGCTGGCGAGCTGATCATCGGTGCATTTCCTTTAAAGATCAGCTCGCAGTCAGGGTTATGTGGCGGGATTCTTTCATACGCGATATTTTTTTCATCAAAATAAGCTTGCATCTCGGGCTCGATAAGTTTATACCATTTCTTTTTATAACCGTTTTGGGGTGCGCAACTTTTGCAATAAGATATTTTTTCGTCTGCTGATATCATAATCTCCTGGCGATTGTTACAAACTTTCGATGGAGAAATGAGCGGTTCAAAATAATCCATGACGAGACTGGTACAATGTTCCGAAGGAATCATACCTGTTTCGCTGCACACCTGTCGTATATCACAGTCTGCAGGTTGAGTGAACCATTCCTTATCGTTGTTATAATCTATCGTATTAAATAGTTTGAATAACAAAGGAGTTGCAACATTGGCGCCGCTAAGATCTGGCGCACCTACACCGGAAAAATTTCCGACCCAGACGCCAATCGTATAGTTTTTATTGTATCCTATGCTCCATGCATCTCTTCGTCCATAGCTGGTGCCCGTTTTCCAGGCTATCTTCGGCATGTGTTCAGTTGCCTGCCAGTTCAAAGGGAAGTCCGGGCGGTTTACCTGCGACAATATATCGTTGATCATAAAACACGCTGGGGCGCTGATTACAGTTACCCGTTTGTGTAAAGTGTCATCCTGCGTGTAAGCAGGCGAGATATAGACACCTTCATTCGCAAACGAAGAAAATAACCCCGTTAATTCTTCTAACGTTGTGCCGCAGCCGCCGAGTATCATTGACAATCCCAGTTTATTTCTGTCTTTTTGTACCTGGCGAAAATTGCAATTGGATAATTTCTGGATAAACTTTTCATATCCCAGCACTTTCAAACTTTTAACTGCCGGAATATTTAATGAATGTTCCAGCGCATATTCCACTGATACATACCCATTGAATTTTTCATCATAGTTTTCCGGCGCATAGCCCTCATAATTCACTGCCACATCTGTGATGATCATCTTTGGCGTGAGCAGGCCTTCATCAAAGGACATTCCGTAAAGCAAGGGTTTTAATGTACTGCCCGGTTGACGAATGGCACTAGCACCATTTACCTGGCCGCCATCAAGAGTATCACTAAATCCGGATGAGCCTACATAACTTATAACTTTATTCGTCCGGTTGTCAATGACAATGACTGCGGCGTTCTTTATATTTTTCAGCCGTTGCGAACGCACATAATCTTCCGTGATCTTTTCGGCTTTCAGTTGTGTGTTGAGATCAATGTTTGTTTTGATAAGCGAGTTGCCTTGTTGTTTTAATTTATAAGAAAGGTGTGGAATATAATGGGGCACAGTTCCTCTGGCTGTAGTGAGCGGTTCTGCGAGTGCGTCTGTTATTTCTTTACCGGTAAATACTTTTTCGTCTGCAAAACGGTGCAACCATTTATTCCGTTCTTCAATAATCAATCCGTTGTTTTTACCTATCACCAATGATGATGGACGGTTTGGAATAATGCTTAAGGCCGTGATTTCTGCCAATGATAAATGGTCGGGATTCTTTTTAAAATATAATTGCGACGCTGATTTTACACCCTCGATATTACCGCCATATGGGACCAGGTTTAAGTATAACTGCAGTATTTCATCTTTGCTGTATTTCATCTCCAATTGCAGGGCACGGAACATTTCAATCAATTTGCTGCCAATATTTCTTTTGCGCGGTTCGAGTGCACGGGCCACCTGCATCGTGATGGTACTTGCGCCGCTGGTACGTTTCAAATGAATTATGTTGTTGAAAAATGCACGGCCAATGGCAAACACGTTTACGCCGGGGTGGCTATAGAAATATTTATCTTCTTTTGCGACTATGGTTTTCCGTAATAATGGAGAAATCTCGGTCAGCTCAGTTTTCATCCTCCATTTTTGATCCCTGGTAAGAAAAGCATTTATTAGTTCTCCTTTATTATCAGTAATTATAGTCGAGTATTCCACTTTATCGTGAAGCGGAAAAATCGAGTTGAGTAAAAAGAACGTAACCACTAATGCGACGATGGCAATAGCCAATCTTTTTAAGACACGAAGTGAAGTTTTTAAAATTCGCTTGTTGTTCATCTGAATAACGGAAACAAAAATGCATAGAAATGCCTTTATTTTATCAAAGCCGGCAAAATTTAGTAAAGCCTTTCTTCGTAAAGTTCCGATTGCATGAAATTCCTGGCCTGTTTTGCATTAACAAATAATTATCAACGGAAATTTGCAAACGGATGCCCGGCTGTATTAATTTTCCTGTGAAATTTTTCCCCTTCATTTATGGACTCACCCGATTTCTCCCGACCAAAAAAGGATATCCCTCCTTAACCGTTTTCACATATCCATTCTTGTTTGACATCAGTCGAAATATGCCGTTTGCTAAATAACCATTACCGGCAGGCGGTTCTTTATATAATTTTGGTAATTTAATTTTTATTTACCCGCACATTCAACCCAACCTATATATGCGTATCAAGACTTTTGCTGCTCTGTTGTCTGCAGCTGTTATCATTTTGTATTCATGCAGCCGCAACGTCGTTAGCCTTGACTTCACCAATGCCAAAGGCGAAGTACAGCAGCTCGGCAATCTAACCTTCCGTTTCTCAAAATCGCTTGTAAATGATTCGTTATTGAATACCTGGGACTCTGCTGAATATGTTTCTTTTGAGCCAAAGATTCCGGGACGTTTTCGCTGGGAAAGCCCTGACCAGCTTGTATTCTCTCCGTCTCAACCTCTCGCACCGGCTACAAATTATAAAGCGAAGGTCGGCAGCGAAGTGTTACGTTACAGCAAATTCAATTCGGTAAAAGGCGGTGACGAAATCAGTTTTCACACGCCAAACCTTTCACTGGATAATACGCAGGTGATCTGGATGCTGCAGGACGAAAACAGTAAAGTGGCAGTGCCGCAGCTCGACCTTTATTTTAATTACCGGGTCAACCCAAATGATATCAAAGAAAAGCTCAAACTGGAAATTGCCGGCGTCAAAACGGAGTATAGTTTAATAACTGCCTCGCCGGATAATAAAATCTCGTTGCGGCTCACAGGGCTTAAAGCTGAAGACAAAGATTATGAAACCAGGATAACCATAGACAAAGGGTTGAAGCCGCAGCAGGGAACTAACGTTACTGCAGATCCGATTTTATCGACCATTTCTATTCCTTCACCGTATGTGCTGAACATACAAAATGTAGAAGCTGATCATGATGGTGTGGATGGAACTGTAAAAGTTACAACCAGCCAGCAATTGACAGGTGAGAATATCAGTTCTTTGGTCAAATTTGATCCCGTGATAAAATTTTCAATTGAGCAAAATACTGACGGATTCACGATACGCAGCGATAAGTTTGACGTGGAAAAAAGTTATTCATTAACGATTAAAAACGGTTTGCATGGGCGAATAGGCGGTGTTCTTAAGGAAGATTACAATGGCAGCATTGCATTCGGTCAGCTGGAAGCTAATATCCGGTTCACCAATAGCAAAGCTGTTTACCTGTCAAAACGGGGTAGCGGCAATATTGAGGTCCAGGTAACCAATGTGCCAAAGATAAAACTTGTTATTTCCAAAATTTATGAGAATAACCTGCTGATGGCCTCCCGGTATGGATATTACCCGAAAGAACAGAATGAAGCTTCGTATGCCAGTTACAGTGAGGAAGGTGACTACGAAAGTGAGAGTGGAAATCCGGAGGTTGTAGATGCGCAGCCGGGAGATGTGATTTATGAGAAAGAAATTGACACCCGCTCGTTGCCAAAAAGCGGGGCCGGCCGTTTGCTGAATGTTTCTCAATTCGAAGATGTATTACCTGAATTCAAAGGGGTATATCACGTAATGATCCGTTCGATGAAAGATTATTGGGTGCGTGACAGCAGGTTTATTTCCTTGTCGGATATTGGATTGATTGCCAAAGAAGGGGACAACAAGCTGTATGTATTTACTAATTCTATTAAAACCGCTGATCCTGTTAAAGGTGTAAATGTTTTGGTTTACTCAGCCAATAATCAGCTGATTGGCAACGGTGCGACTGACGAAAATGGAGTAGCGGAAGTAGCTTATTCAAAAAAAGATTTCAGTGGTTTTAAACCTGCAATGATCATTGCAAAAACAGCAGATGATTTTAATTACCTGCCGTTCAATAATACAAGAGTAAACACATCGCGGTTTGAAGTGGGTGGTAAACGGGCTAACGCTTCAGGATTGGATGCATTTATTTATGCTGAAAGAGATATTTACAGGCCCGGGGAAAAAATAAATTATTCTGTGGTGATCCGTGACCGGCAATGGAAAACGCCGGGCGATATTCCTGTGAAGATGAAATTTCTTTTACCCAATGGTAAGGAGCTGAAAACATTTCGCAAAAGCCTGAACGAAGAAGGTTCCGCCGAAGGAAATATTGATATATCATCTTCGGCTATAACCGGCAGCTACACATTGGAATTATATACGTCGAATGATATATTGCTCGGTTCAAAGAATTTTTCGGTAGAGGAATTTGTACCCGATCGCATCAAAGTGGCTACAAAAACTGACAAAAGTTTTCTGAAACCTGGAGAGTCGACTACATTAACTATAAATGCGTTGAATTTTTTTGGACCTCCGGCAGCCAATCGTAAATATGAAATGGAAGTGCAGGTGAGACAAAAATATTTTTCACCGGAAAAATTAAACGATTACAATTTCAGTTTGGCCAATCAGAATTCTTTTTCGGATAAAGATGTGAAAGAAGGTAAAACAGACAACGCGGGAAATGCCTCAGAGAGTTTTGAAGCAAAAGCAACCTACGCAAACATGGGCCTGTTACAGGCTAATTTTTACACAACGGTGTTTGACGAGACAGGTCGCCCGGTAAGTCGGCTGTCGTCTCTTGATATTTATACGCAGGAAGTTTTCTATGGTATAAAGAATGACTGGTTTTATTATTACCCATTGAATCAACCGGTACGGTTTCCTGTTGTTGCTGTAAATAAAGACGGGAACCAAATTTCAGCCACTGCAAAAGTGGAAGTGATTAAACATGAATACAGAACGGTGCTGACAAAAAGCGGTGATTATTTCCGTTATGAATCGCAGAAAGAAGATAAGAAAATGGTGGAAAGTGAAATCAGTATCGGTAAAGATTTTGTTTACAATTATACGCCGCGTTCGCCGGGCGACTATGAAGTGCGCATATATAGACCCGGTTCAAATACCTATGTTAGCAGAAGTTTCTATAGTTACGGCAGATGGGGAGGAGATAACAATTCATTTGAAGTAAGTAACGAAGGCAATGTGGAAATAGAATTGGATAAAAAGTCTTACTACGCCGGCGAAACAGTAAAAGCTTTGTTCAAAACTCCATTTAGCGGTAAGATGCTCGTGACACTCGAAACGGATCATGTTGTATCGTATCAGTATGTCAATGTTGATAAGCGCACAGCAAATCTTGATCTGCCATTAAGCGGCGATCATGTTCCCAATTTTTACATTACCGCCACCTTGATAAAGCCTCATGAAGTATCCGATATTCCGTTGACGGTTGCACATGGCTATCAAAGTGTAAAGGTGGAAGAAAAGAGCCGGAAGATTCCTGTTAGCATAGTTGCAGCAAAATCTGTGCGCAGCCGTACACATCAGAAAGTAACGGTAAAGGCTACGCCAGGCAGTTTTGTTACATTGGCTGCTGTTGATAATGGCGTATTGCAGGTAAGCGATTTTAAAACACCGGATCCCTACGGATATTTTTATCAAAAGAAAGCGTTGCAGGTTTCTGCTTACGATATTTACCCGTTATTATTTCCAGAATTAAGAGCTACGCTGAGCAGTACAGGAGGAGATGGAGAATTGAGTATGGAGAAAAGGGTTAACCCCATGCCTGCAAAACGAATAAAGATTGTAAGTTACTGGAGTGGTATTGCGAAGGCTAATGGTAGCGGGGATGCTGACTTTGAATTTGATATACCGCAATTCAGTGGTGAGATAAGGTTAATGGCCGTCGCGTATAAGGCACAAAGTTTCGGTAGTAGTGAAAATACAATGACAGTAGCTGATCCGATTGTTATCAGTACGGCGTTGCCAAGATTTTTAAGTCCCGGCGATACTATAACAGTGCCGGTTACCCTAAGTAACACAACAGAAAAAGCTGCCAGTATATCAGCAACATTAAATGCACAGGGGCCATTTAAAATTATCGGCAGCGCAACACAAAGTGTACCAGTCGGCGCAAAGAGTGAAGGCCGTGCTGTGTTCCAGGTCGCGGCTGATCCAGCGATCGGAATAGGAAAAATTTCTGTATTGGTAAATGGACTGGGTGAAAAATTTGCGGATGAAACGGAAATGTCGGTACGTCCGCCGTCTACATTGCAAAAAGTTACGGGTAGTGGATCGATTGCCGGTGGCAGTTCACAAAACATTTCGATTGGGCTCAGCGATTTTATACCGTCGAGCGTGAATTACCAGCTGGTGGTAAGCCGTTCTCCAGCATTGGAAATCGCTGATCAGTTGAAATACCTTGTTGAATATCCATACGGTTGTACGGAGCAAACAGTGTCAGCAGCTTTTCCACAACTGTATTTCAGTGATCTTGCTGACTTGATGCAATCAAACAAACAGAGTAAAGCCAATGCAAACAGTAACATCCTGGAAGCTATCCGCAAGATTAAGATGCGGCAGTTATACAACGGTGCTGTTACATTATGGGATGGAGAGGATAAGGAAAACTGGTGGGCCACTATTTATGCTGCTCATTTCTTATTGGAAGCACGCAAAGCTGGTTTCGATGTGGACAATAGTTTAATAGAAACAATGCTGAGCTATATCAGCAATCGATTAAAGAATAAGGAGTTGATCGTTTATTATTATAACCGAAACCAAAACAAAAAGATAGCGCCGAAAGAAATTGCGTATGGTTTGTATGTGCTGGCATTGGCCGGGCGAGCCAATGTACCTGCGATGAATTATTATAAGGCATCTCCGGATATACTGGCGTTGGATAGCCGCTATCTTTTGTCTGCGGCATATGCAACGGCAGGGGATAAGCGATCTTTCACTGCCATGCTTCCATCATCATTCAGTGGGGAGGAATCTGTTGCACAAACCGGAGGGAGTTTCTACTCCGATGTTCGTGATGAGTCTATTGCACTGAATGCATTGATAGATGCCGATCCGTCTAATGCCCAGATAGCCTTAATGGCGAAGCATGTGGCGCAGAAACTGAAAACACGATATTGGCTTAGCACACAGGAAAGAGCATTTTCTTTCCTCGCGCTGGGTAAACTTGCAAAGGCTGCAAACAATACAGATATAACAGCCGAAATAAAAGTAAACGGTAAAACAATTGCGAAAGTGGAAAATGGTCAGTGGCGAGGTGATAAAAATGCTTTGAAAACAAATAACGCAGAGATTGTGAGCAAAGGAAATGGAAGGCTGTATTATTTCTGGCAGGCTGAAGGTATCAGCGCTACCGGTTCGTACAAAGAGGAAGACAGTTACCTGAAGGTTAGGAAACGTTTCTATGACCGGTTTGGTAGCCCGCTTACGGGTAATACGTTTAAGCAAAATGATCTTGTTATTATTGGTATTACCCTGGAAAAATCGTATTCAACCGATATTGAGAATGTCGTTATCACGGATATACTACCTGCAGGTTTTGAAATAGAAAACCCACGGACAAAGGAAATACCAGGAATGGAATGGATTAAGGATGCATCAGAACCAACGGCGTTGGATGTGCGGGATGACAGGATACATTTCTTTGTTAACGCATACAATACAAAGCAGGTTTATTATTATGCGGTTCGTGCGGTATCGCCTGGCCAGTATAAAATGGGGCCGGTGAGCGCTGATGCCATGTATAACGGGGAGTATCACTCGTATAATGGGGCCGGCACAATCAAAGTGTTGCAGTAAACGAAGTTTTATCTGTAAGGGTATGCCATAGTTTATTTAAAGAAAATAATAACACGAATAAGCTATGGCATATCTTATGTAGTTTTAATTTCAAATATCGCGCATGAATCCCCAGTTTACGTCGTTTACAGGAACAATTCCCGGCAATTATGATCAGTATATGGGCCCATTGTTTTTTGAACCCTATGCAATTGATCTTGCAGCAAGAGTTAAAAATACTGAGCCAAAAAAAGTTTTGGAAATAGCCTGTGGCACTGGCCGTGTTACAAAACACTTAAGAGAAGCATTACCTGTTAATTCGGAACTCATCGCTACAGATTTACATGCAGGTATGCTTGCTGTGGCAAAACATAATTTAGCGGATAAGAATATAGAATTCAAAGAGGCAGACGCGCAATCGCTGCCTTTTGAAGACAATAGTTTTGATCTGGTTGTTTGCCAGTTTGGTTATATGTTTATGCCCGACAAACTAAAAGCATTTGGTGAAACTTTTCGCGTATTATCAAAAGGTGGGAAAATTCTATTTAGCACCTGGGATAAGCTGGAGAAGAATGAAGCATCCTGTATTGTAAGAGACGTTGTTGCTGAAAACCTTGGCAAAGCTGAAAATTATAACGTTCCTTTTTCTATGTTCAACACAAAACAAATAGAAAGTTTGTTAAGCAATGCTGGGTTTAAAGAAATAAATATTTTGTTGCTTACAAAACAGGGAACCGGTATTACAGCATTGGAAGCTGCAAAAGGTTTACTACTTGGTACACCTGCATTTAAGCAAATCACAGAAGCAGGTAAGACAGCACCCGATAGACTTGTTTTACTTGCGCAGCAACGGCTGGAGGCTGTTTATGGAAAAGGAATTATAAATACGGAGATGAATGCATGGGTTTGCGAAGCGAAAAAAGTCTGAAATGGGAATTTTGGGATTAACAAGCTATTCACGCTTGTAAGAAATCAATTCTCCCGGGTCAATATTTACTTGTTCCAATAAATCTTCACATTATGCGTTGCTCTCCCTGAGGCGACTATATCCGGTTTACCATCACCGTTAAGGTCTGCAATTTTAAGATCTTCGCACGCCATTCCATTTACATCAATCCATGATATCTCCCATGTATCCCCATTTTTACTTTTTGGTATATACATCTTGATACCAACATTACCTTGTTTATCAGGATATCGCCAACCGGCCAATACCTGGTCATATCCGAGGCGTAAAAAATCTGCCGAACCTATTGCATGTCCTTCTTTCAACGTGCTATCCAATAATGTTCTTTGCGTATAATTATTTGTATATACAGTCAGCTCGTTACCATGCATCGGTTCTATTGCGGCAATAAAATCTTTTGAATCGGGTCCTTTACCGATTACTATTTCTCCGGCACCTCGGGTCATGCCCGGCAAGGATAGATTTTCGCGGGAAATTTTTTTATCCTTTTCCTGAAGGTGAACGACACCTTCTTTACCCGCTATAAAAAGATTATAGCCATTTTTCTCTTCTCTTCTGAAAAAGTTATGCGTCAAATGCATATCCCCTTCTATCGTATCTGTTTTCCATTTACCATCTGGCTTATCAATATAGTGGTAAGCGATGATTTTTGATCCGACGCCTTCACCATTTTTATTGCCTCTTCCATGAAGCGGCGCCATGACTAAATAAAATTTGCCGGTTGCCGACTTTACCCATTGCATGCGGTGAACAGTTGGCTCACGATGCAGTTCAATCGGTTTCCATAATTGTGTTGGATTTTTAGGCCGCATTAAATAGAACACAGCGCCGGATTGTTTATCGTCACTGGTTTCACCCGGATTCCATTGGGCGCCTACCGCTACTTCTGCTTTACCATCGCCATTGATATCTCTTGCGGCAATACATACATTGTCGTGTTCGGTTAAGTTTTCAGCCATTACATATTTTTTCCAGTCGCCGTTATGGTACCAGACGAATTGCTTACTATCTGCGAGCAGTATATCTGTTTTACCATCGCCATCCACGTCGGCTAACGCAAGGCCATAACCGATTTTTATTGATGTGTCAATAACTTGTTGTGTAAAGCGGGACTGACTTTTTCCCTGCAATGAAGCAAGTAAAACAGTTGTGACGATGAATGGAGATTTGAAATGCATACTGAAAAATTAAAACAATTTTGAGAGAATACCATTGGCATCATGCAGAATCCGTTAAGTAAGGTAAAACTTGAAGTCGCAAAATGCGACTCAAGATGGGGCGGCAGAAGGAAATTACCTAATGCATTTACTGAGCAGGGTGTTGCCATGTTATCGAACATTTTAAACGGTGACGTGGCAATAGAAGTGAATAAGGCCGGTAGCAGGGAATACAATAGGTTTTAAAAGTTATGAATGAAAAGATAATTCTTACCAATAATGATAAACTATAGATGAATGAGAAGATTGGTTGGAAGTGGGATGACAACCTACCTTTGTATCAAATAACTCCTCAATGCCCGATCTCGTCATTGACGCCCGCAAAGCAGCTATTAGTGCGCAACTGGAAGTGCGCCGTATACTTCCATTCAGATTAAGAAGAATGGTCGGTCCGTTTATTTTTATGGATCATGCAGGTCCGGTGCAACAATCACCGCAGACTGTGCATTCGTTGGATGTATTGCCGCATCCGCATATCGGTTTATCAACAGTGAGTTATTTATTTGACGGACAGGTAACACATCGCGATAGTTTAGGAGTAGAGCAGATCATTAAACCAGGTGAAGTAAATTGGATGACAGCAGGCAGGGGTATTGCTCATTCAGAACGGTTTGAAGATCCCGCGGTGCTGGCTAACAGTGGTTTTGAAATGATACAAACCTGGGTCGCTTTACCGGAAAAAGATGAAGAAGATTCTCCGACTTTTGATAACTATAAACCCGATCAATTGCCGGTCTTTACAGATAAGGGCATATGGATGCGTTTGATTGCCGGTAATGCCTATGGATTGAATAATGATGTGAAAACACATTCTCCTTTATTCTATTTGCATATCGTATTGGAGCCCGGCGCACGCTTTAATTTACCGAAAGAGCATTCCGAACGGGGCGTTTATATTGTGAAGGGAAGCGTGGAAACGGAAGGTTATGTATACAAAGACGGCCAGATGCTGGTGTATAACAAAGGCGCCGATCCTGTTATTACCGCCCAGGTAAAGACAACGGTTATGTTATTAGGTGGAGAACCACTTGGTGAGCGTTTTATCTGGTGGAACTTTGTTTCTTCCCGCAAAGAACGTATTGAGCAGGCAAAGGAAGACTGGAAACAAGGCCGAATTATTCTTCCGCCAAATGATAATAAGGAGTTTGTTCCTTTGCCGCAGGACAAGTCCAAACCTGCCGGCGGGCCGCCTCCGCAGGCACTTTCGTAAATTAGTACCGCTATTCAGATGATTTTTTTGGATGAAGAAGATATGTTGGCTTTCTTTCTCTTGCGTCACTTTATAGTTTCTTCATACAATACGTTGACTACTGATTTCAGGGAGAGGATAAACCCATTTTCATTAACAGGATTGCAACCATTGGTAATAGCCACTATCCCGAATTTTTTACGCGGCTCAAAAAACATCATACTGTATAACCCATATGCCGAACCAGTATGTCCCTTCATTATTTCGCCCGGTATCAATTTATCGGTTGTCCATAGCGCCAATCCATAACCGCCTTCACCGTCTGAAACTTTGGTTTGCATAGTGCGGGCACTTTTTTTTCTTATTATTCTAGTTCCTTTGTATTTACCCAGGTACATATGCATGGCCATCACCTTAGCCAGATCCGTCGCCGATATCTTCATACCCCCTGTAGGAGAAAAAACGGGTGTGCTGTACCCCATTGTATATTGACTAATCTCGGTTGCTCGTGGATTATAAGCGCCTGGATCCGGCGTAAACTGCCTGGTGGCAGAATCATATTCATATAACGTTGCAAAACGCGTGGAATCTAATGCGCCTACTTCATAACCGCCGTAGACACCCAAAGGGTCGAGTATGTGCTGTTTTACATATTTGTCAAACCGCTGCCCGGAAGTTCTTTCAATGATAGTCCCGACCATATTGAAGTTCAGATTGCAATACGCATACCCGTCACCGGGAGCATAATCGCTATAACATTTTGCCCAATCCGGATTTTTATCAGGATTAATTACATCCAATGAAAAATAACCCTGGCTATCGTTAAGGCTCGAGGTATGTGATAACAGCATCTTTAATGTTATGACTTTGTCCGGAAATTTCGGGTTCCGCACTGCAAAACCGATAAGATTGCTTACATCATCGCTTAACGCCAATTTTTTTGCCTCCGCTAATTGCATAATAGAAGTAGCTGAAAAGGATTTGGAGATAGAAGCAATGCGAAAAATGTCTGTATTACTTAAAGGAGTTTTGTTTTCGATATTTTTTAATCCGAAAGAATGGGTATAAATAATATCCCCCTTCTTAACCACAGCTACAGATAAGCCAACCATCCTAAAGTGCTTCATTACGCTATCGATACGGGCTTCGGCTCTTTCATTTTGGGCAGATGCGGGGTGACAATGGCAAAACAGTATCCAGCAAATGAGGAAGCGATACAGAAGGTTTAGTTTTTTCATAACTTAAATATAGGCGATTATGTCAACCATCAAAGTGATCTAAATATCATTTTATCCGGAAAGGAATAATAAAACAAAACAGCCCCGGGGAACCGGGGCTGAACCAAAACTGCCGATAAGGAAACGTTTACAAAACCAATTCTTCAAATTTTTTATTGTGGTATAACCAGGGCACAAGAAAAGCAGCCATTGCACCCATAATTATCACAATTCCCGCAAGCAAATTCCGGAACTGGTGATTGATAGTATAATCAAGGGAACGGTGCGCATGTTCTGAACGCCATGCAAGAAATGCCGTAAGCAAAACAAATAACGTTATAAAGAAAAAGTCTCCTCTTTTAAACGATGCAACGAAGAGATAATATAGTATGCCCACAATGAGGAAAATTATATTTACGCCAAAAATGAGTGATGAGACACTGATTATGGCCGATAAAGGAAATCCAAAATATTCAACAAACACAAGATCGTAGATCATTGTTACAATCGTTGCCGTAAGACCTACAAATACTGCCGTCATAAAAGAGCGGTAAAAAACGGATTTGGGGAAATTATAATAATCCATACAGAAATTTTTAAAAGGTGATCTTTGGGTTTAATGATGATTTCGTGTAAGTGTAATGCCGGTTCAATCCGATATTCCATTTACCGGTAATGGAAAAATGAAATACTCGAGGATATTGTGATGTGCCTTCGAAACATAATTTTTATACGACTTCATACTGCTTCTTAGTTCGAGGGCATACCCCATATCCAGTTTTCGCAATACAGGATCTAGTTTGTTTAATTCATGTTCAATAGCGTGTTTTCTTCCTTCCCTGTTATGAGGCAGTTCACGATCCAGCTTTGTAATATCGTGCTCAAATTCATGCTCAGCAGCTTTGTAAAAATCAAAGAGCAGGGGATCGCTGGAAAACGTTTTAATATGCGTTAATTTTAAAGCAGCTCTCTTTTCCTTTTTATCTATTCCGCCCTCTGCAGTAGATGCCAGCAATGATATATAAGCAGGGTAGAGCAATAATTGTTTCCTTTCTTTTTCGTTCAAGTCGCTCCAATGTTTCATAATCACCTCACTGATCAGTTTGTCTAATTAATAAAACTTTTTAGTTTGTCAGCATTGTTCAGCCGGATACTTTTCCCGGAAACACTGATTACTTTATCCTGAATCAGCGTGCGCAAAAATTTAAAAACAGTTTCATAGGTTGTACCTGCGTATGCCGCAATATCCTGCCGGCTCACGGGGACGGCTATGTATTTATTTTTGCCGGTACCGAAAACATCTGATAACTCCAGTAATGTTTCCGCGATTCTTCCTTTCACCTCCATCAGCGCCAGGTTACGCATTCTTCCCTCAGCTTTTTGTAATTCATCGGCATACAGCTGCATGAACTGATAGGTAAGTGAAGGATTATTGTTTAATGATGTTTCAAAAAAATCATTCCCAATAAAGCAGATAAGAGAATCCTCCAATGCCGTGGCGGAAACAGGATATACTTTCGCTGATCCCAGTCCCCGATGGCCAATTACTCCACCGCCTTTTGCAAAACGGATGATCAACTCTTTTTTATCCAGCCATTTCTTATGAACTTTTACTGCACCCGAATAAATAAAATAAATGCCTTTTACTTTTTCCCCTTCATGAAAAATGGTTTTGCCTTTCTTAAAAAAAATCGTCGTCTTTTTCAATCCCGTCAATTCCTTCCATCCTTCACTGCAATGACTGCAAAAAAAACAACTGTTTAAATTACATTCTTTGCTCTTTTTCATGCAGTATAATATATTTCAAACAGCATTTTATTGTTTATTTATATAACAAAATTACAAAAAATATTGTTTATGCAATATTTTTGTAATAATTATAACTTTAATATGCGCAGAACTGACGAGATCACTCCTTTATCGCCTTCCCTTGAACACTTGTATGGCAAAGAAACTGCGGGCCGCAAAATGCCGGTGAACAAAAGAGTTTTCTATCTCACGATCCAGGCAATTCTGAATGCAATCTTGATCGGTTTTGTAGCAAAATTGCTGGTGATGTTAATTGCGTTGATCACTAATCTCGCATTCTATGGACACTTTTCATTTTCGACAATATCGCCCGGTGGTAATCATCTCGGTTGGATAGTTGTTTTTGTGCCCATAGCCGGCAGCGTTATAGTAGGGTTGATGGCGAGATATGGGTCCGCGGCAATAAGAGGGCACGGTATACCTGAAGCGATGGAAAAGATCATACTTGGAGAAAGTAAAATTCCGCCTATCATAACTTTCTTGAAACCTGTTTCAGCAGCAATCTCAATCGGCACCGGCGGACCGTTTGGAGCCGAAGGTCCTATCATTGCTACCGGCGGTGCGTTTGGTTCGTTGACGGGACAGGTAATGCATATATCCCCTTCTGAACGAAAGATCATGCTGGCAGCAGGTGCTTGTGCCGGTATGTCTGCAATATTCGGCAGTCCGCTTGCTGCAATATTATTGGCAATAGAATTATTACTTTTTGAATTTTCTCCGCGTTCCATCATACCTGTAGCTATGGGATGCATTACGGGTGCGGGCATGCATATACTGTTGTTTGAATCATCACCTGTATTTGCAATGCCTGCGATAACAGTACCCACTGATAAAGCATTGATTGTTTATGTTGTTTTGGGACTAATCATCGGCGCCATAGCTGCGCTGGTATCAAAATCTGTCTATTGGGTAGAAGACCTGTTTGAAAAAATTCCGATTCACTGGATGTGGTGGCCCGCTATCGGAGCCATTGCAGTTGGTGTTGCTGGGTATTTCGCGCCATATACGATGGGGGTGGGGTATGATAATATTCAGCACCTGTTAACCGGCAACCTGCCATTGCAACTTTTGTTTTCACTTTGCTTTATAAAATATTTATCCTGGGTCATTGCATTAGGCAGCGGCACATCAGGTGGTACGCTGGCACCTTTATTTACGATTGGTGGTGCCGCAGGGGCATTACTTGGTGCAGCTACTTTACATTTTTTTCCGGCATCAGGAATTAATATTGCGACTGCCGCCTTGATTGGAATGGCGGCAATGTTCGCGGGAGCATCCAGGGCGTTTCTTACCTCCGTTGTATTTGCGCTGGAAACTACTGGTCAGATAAACGGCTTGCTTCCATTGATAGGTTCTTGTGCGGCTGCTTATTTTGTGTCGTTCTTTTTTATGAAAGGAAGTATCATGACTGAGAAAATAAAACGTCGTGGCGTACATACACCCTATTCTTATGAACCGGATGTATTACATACCGTGATGGTGAAAGATTTAATGACCGGTATACAAGATGAATATAGGGACACCCATTTTGTTCATATGAATGCTGATGCAGGTGTCGCCGCAGAGTTGATGGGAAAATACAATCTGCAGCAGTTAACGGTGATGGATACACGGGGTTCGGATAAAAAAGCCGTCGGAATAATAACAGCCGAATCGATACTGCGCTATTATAGCAGCGAAAAGCGGAAAGAGAATAAATATGAATCACCCCGCAAAACCAGGGAACTGATGGTAACGGGAAGAAGACTTGCTAAAAAGGCATATCGAAAATAGCAGCAGAAATCACCTCCATTTTAACAGGAAGTCTCACCTCTAGTATCATTGATACCGGACCCTTCCGTCTTATAGGCCACTAAAAACACAACCACCGGCATTAAACAATAATGCTTCTTTAAAAAGAAATATGGATCCGCATCTATTTTGACATTTGAGATTGCACCATCATCGCATGTTCCAGGTGTGATTTCAAGATCGGTAACACCTGTTGCAGAAATTCTTTTAGCTCGGCATCCTTGGTTTGCGGAATCAATACATCCTGTACAGTCGAAATAACAGACTTATGATATGTCACTTCGTTATCAATATATGCTTTATCGAAATCGGCACCTGTTTTTGAATTTAATGCCTTCTTCGTCTCTTCTGCGTCTGTAGTCAATTGTTTACTTATTGCATTTTCTTTTGGTGTTATATGCAATCTGTCTCCTACCAATGTTTTTGCCTGCTCAATCACTGCCTGGTGGTCTTTTGACATAGCTTGAGCAAAGCTGAGAATATTCGCATCTTTCGATTTTTCCTGTGCAATTTTTGCATAATCAACATCCACCTGGTTGGCGGTTACCGCTACTGAGGCGATTTCAGGATCAGAAAGATTAGGTGTTTTTTGCGCAAACAGCGGAACTATATATAAGGAGAACGCTGCTATAAGGAATGCACACAATGTTTTACTCGTTTTCATATATTTTGTTTTAAATGTTCAATGCCACGGAGCTTGTTCTTTTTGAAAGCTGTGCCAACACGTATGCGCTGACAGCCATCACAAGATCCCGTACTGCCACATCATAATAATGGCCGCCGATGATTAATGTTAGGGCAATAGCAATCAACCATGCCATTACAATGTAAGCCCCTATCAACGGCCGTAACAGCACGAGCAAGCCGGCAACGATTTCAATAATTCCAACGATCATCATAAATGTTGCAGGCGATACAGGCAACACACCAGTGAATGATGCGGGTAAATACTTTTTCCAATCTGTGAGCAGGTTGGTGAATTTGTCGAGACCGGCCACTATCGGGACCAGCCCGTACGTAATTTTCAGAATTTGTTGATTGTTGTTCATACTCAAATGGAGCAGGAAACAAGGAAAAGGTTACAAAAATGAATTTGCACAAAAATTGTAACCTTACATTTTGATTGTACTCTAATCTTAAAGCATGGATAAACAACCCGGAATTGTGGAAATTTTTACCGATGATGAAGTTATTGCCCGTATCATAGCGGGGGATAAACAATTGTATGCGGGTATCATAAAAAAATACAATGCACGCTTATACCGGGTGGCAATGGCTATTGTAAACAATGACACAGAAGTGGAAGATATAATGCAGTCTGTTTATCTCAAAGCGTATGAACATCTTGGCCAGTTTTCGTTTCGATCTGCATTTTCTACCTGGCTCACAAGAATATTGGTAAATGAATGCCTCTTAAGAATGAAATTGAAAAAAAGAATGACTGTTGTAGATGAAACTGCTCTCGACTATAAGTCCACTCATACTGATAGCCCTTCAATGAGGACTCCATCTGATAAAATGATAAATACAGAATTAAAAAACATCTTGGAAAGTTCAATCCGTAACTTACCTGAAAAATATCGTGTGGTATTCGTGATGCGGGAAATTGAAGGACTGAGTGTGGCTGAAACACAGGAATGTCTCGATCTGAGCGAGGCAAATGTTAAGGTGAGACTTAACAGAGCTAAAATATTATTGAAAGATAGTCTTTCTCTCTACTATCAAAAAGAAGACATTCTTCATTTTCATTTAACACGTTGCGACAGGATGATGGTTACAGTAATGAATAAAATTATTAAGCAGGCAAACGAAGAAGATCAGTAACAAATGTTTTGTTTCTAACAACTCATCATTTTTCTTATTGCAGCGAAATCCGCTTATTGTTTCACAATCTTATACTATTCGGGCATCGTTCCCTCTTTCAAAAGTTTTACTTCATAATTCCCGCCGTCAACGTGACTTATCAATCGTTGCGCCATTTATTTTTTCAACGTGCCGGGAATTTTTTACCACACTTATTTCATTCGCGCTGTTGAGTCCGTAAAAACCGCAGACAGAATTCCACGCATTTTCACCCGCTCATAAACGTTATATAAATTTTTATAATTAATGCTGGTTTCCGTCACAAGAAATTTATACATTTAATCTCGGATTCGCCGCTTCTTCTGTCTTCGCACGATTGATTGACCTGGAATGTAAAAACGACTTATTATGAAAAACGAGTTTAATACTGCACATCGACTTTCTTCTTTTACAAAAAAAAGTAATAACCGTTCGGGTAACAGTCGTATTGCGGATGAAAACACCCATCTTAACAAGATGAGTGGCAAAGAGAAGATTGTTGTAACAAAAGTGATGATGCAGGAGCCTCCCGATATTATTGATGTGAGAGTAAAGGCCGATGAAGACCGGCCGGAATAACAAACAAAAAATTTTATAGCGCAGTTGTAAGCGGCGGTGTTTAAATAAGTATGACCGGCGGAACAAAATTTATTTGTTATCCATTTGCAGGTATGAACTTTGAGGCAAGGATATAAAACGCGTTGGTGAAAAACAGCACAAGAAATTCAAAACTTATTCATGCATCGGTCGAGGCCGTTTATCATGCCTTTGCGAACCCGGAAGCATTGGAAAAATGGCAGGCTCCTACAGGTATGACGGCGAAGGTTCATCAATTCGATTGGAGAGAGGGCGGCGGATACGAAATGTCGCTGTATTATACCGCCAATGAATCCGGACCTCGTGGCAAGACTACACCTGGGGAAGACCGTTATACTTCAAAAATTGTCGAACTGAGACCATTCCAAAAGATTGTGCAAGCCATCGAATTCAAAACGGATGATCCGGCTTTTGCCGGTGAAATGCTTGTTGAAGTAACATTGGATAAAAAGGAAAATGGAACAGAGGTAACCTTTTTCTTTAAAAACATTCCTCCCGGTATCAAACCCGCGGATAATGAGAAAGGAACTATTTCGTCGCTGGAAAAATTAAACAGGCATGTAAGCGCACACAATGAAATTGATGAGCAGGTCTCGGATGGATCAGCCAATGCATTTGATGGAAAATAATCTTTTACTCTTATTGAAATATACGGGGCGAACTATAATTTTACCATAACAAAATCGCCCATTAATAAATGACTACACAAGACATAGCTAACCGCCTTGTAAGTATGTGCCGTAATGGACAGGTGGAAGAAGCCAAGGAAGAATTGTTTGCAAATAATATTATCAGTATCGAGCCGCGGGAAGGTCTTCTGCCCAAAGAAACAAAGGGAATGGGGGCGATACGTAAGAAAGCGGATCTGTTCGTGTCTCATGTTGAAGATTTTTTCGGTAGTACTATATCGGACCCGGTTGTAGCGGGTGATTTTTTTTCCATTGCATGGGAAACGGATCTTCAAATGAAAGGAGAGGAGCGCAAAACCAATCGTGAAATTTGTGTGTACAAGACGAAAGATGGTAAGATCGTTTCGGAACAGTTTTTCTACTGACCATCGACACCCAAAAATATACGCCTCTTACGGTGAGGGTTCTTTTTTAATTTTATTGAACCATTCAAGGATTGTAAGGCATCCGGGAAATTCAGGATTTTTCTTTCGCAACCCATGCCACAATGCGAAGCGGCCCGCCGGTTCCATCTTTTATTTTCATTGGTAGCGCGATAATATACGCACCTTTTATCGGCAATATGTCGAGTTGTGCCAGGTTTTCAAATCCCGGAATATTTTCTGCATACAACACCTGGTGTGTTTTAAAATCTTTCGATTGACCATAATCGACACTGGGCGTGTCAATACCTAATGCTTTTATCTTCCTGTTTTTTACAAGCCATGCGGCAAGCTCCGGGTCTGCCCCAGGAAAATGAAGTTTGGAAATAGCTTCGGTTCCTTTTTCTGCCGTTCCGATATATTTTGCCGGATCGGGATAAAACTTTCCCCACCCGGTGCGGATAAATAAAAATACATTATCGGGAATTTTACCATTCTCCTTTTCCCACGATTCTATATCGGCTGTGCCTGCCTGGTAGTCAGGATTGTCTTTTGCTTTTCCGGATACATCAACAATAACGGCTTCACCGGTAAGTTGCTCTAAGGGTATCTGGTCCAGGCTCCACTTTCCTTTTGCAAAATGAAGAGGTGCATCAATATGCGTACCGCCGTGCTCCGGTGAAAAGAATGCATTGGAAGCATAATAATAACCACCGGGAGTGATACCATTAAATTGGGTATCCAACTTAAATCCTACCGGGTTGTTTGGCCAGTAAATTGTTTGTTTAGAGAAGTCGTAACTCAGGTCGATCCAGCGACCAGCGGCTAACAGATCGGTTAACCGCACTGGTTTATTTTCCGGGGCCTTGCAGGCAACCAGGCTGGTGATAAGCACAGCGGCTGTTGTTTTTGTAAACAATAGTTTCATAGCTGTAAAGCTGCATTATATTTTAGATAGGAAAAATAGCAAATTATCGTAGGTCCCCGGGAACGCATCGTTCCGTTTTTACCCGGTCTTACGCTTTTTGTTGGCGCCGTTCCCTGCCAGGGCACTATGAAAATTTTTGCAGTTGGTTTACCTTTCAAAATCCGCTACTATTGCTCAATTTTTGGGAATTATGATGAACAGGCATCTCACATCAGGCGCATTTCTGCTGCTACTATCTTTTTCCGTCTGCGGTCAGCAATTACTGTTGACGGTGCAACAGGCAAAGGGTGTGGTGGCGGTGTACGATGTAAAAAAACAAATACAGCTTGCTGAAATCAAAGTGGGCTTCAAACCACATGAAATTGCCTATGACCACACGAGCCGGTTATGCTATGTCAGCAACTTTGGCGTGGAAGATTATGATACCAAACTTGGCATTCCCGGCAATAGTATCTCGGTCATTGACCCTTTTGAAAGAAAATGCATCACCACGCTTTTCACCACCACAGATACAACGGGCAATATGCCGCATGGTGTCAAGGCAAGACCCGGTAAATACAAAGAGCTGTTTGTAAATATAGAACGGGGCGATTCGATGATCGTGTACTCGTTGCCGTCATATGCTGTTATGAGAAAGTTTCCTGTACCCGCTGGTACGCACAATTTTATTTTCTCTAACGATGGCAGGCGCCTCTGGCTGATGTGTGGCAATGGTGGTGTGGCTGAGATAAATCCCGGCGACGGGAAGACGGTGCATAGCCAGTCGACCGCTTCACCTATACGGGGATTGAGTTTTATCGGCAATGATATACTTGCTTCAGGGAAAAATGAGATCCTTATTTTATCGGAGAAAGATTTGTCGATAAAAAAGCAGTTCGGCAATCTTGGCGTCGGGCAGTTGTTTTATTCTTCTGCTACAGAGAATGGTAAATTAATTATATGCCCTGCCGCTTTTGATAGTACGGTGCTGATACTCGACGCGGGCAATGGCAATACGCTGGCGCGATTGACGACGGATAAAACACCTTTGCAGGTGCAGGTAGCCGGTAACTTTGCATACATTACTCACCCGCTGGACAGGCATATCAGTGTGATTGACCTGAAGAAGATGGCAGTATCGGGTAAAATTGATATTGATGGCGGCAATGGAATTCTCTATATTCCCTGATTAAATCAACAACAGCTATATGAGCGACAGCTTAAATAAAATAACCATTATCACGGGTGCAGGCAGTGGTATCGGCAAAGCCACAAAGGAACTATTACGGTCAAAAGGTGCCATCGTGTATAACCTTGATATAACCCCCGGAGAAAATGATATGCCGGAATATTTTATACAATGTGATGTGCGAAAAAGAGAAGCCATCAAAGCGGCCGTTGATAAAGTGTATGAAAAAGAAAAAAGAATTGACTGGCTGTTTGCCAATGCCGGTGTGCATTTATTTGCGAATATGGAAGAAACCAGCGATGAAGAATTCGACAATGTCATCGCTGTTAATATTTATGGCAGTTTTTATACGGTAAAATATGTATTACCGTACATGAAAGCGGTCGGTAAAGGCAGCATAGTGTTGATGGGTTCAGATCAAACTTTTTCCGGTAAAGGTCAAAGCAGTGTATACGGCCTCACCAAAGGAGCGATAGGCCAACTGACCAAGAGCACCGCTATTGACTATGCGAAATTTAATATCCGTGTAAACTGTATTTGTCCGGGTACGATTGATACGCCGCTATTGCATAGGGCTGTTGCAAGATATTCCTCTTTAAATAATGAGAAGTATGACGATATTATGAAAGCTCTTGACGCTGCACAGCCGTGGGGACGGGTAGGCAGGGCCGATGAAATAGCGAGAGTAGTTGAGTTCTTATTGAGCGATGAAAACTCGTTTATGACGGGAAGCCTTGTCAGTTCCGACGGCGGTTACGTGTGCCAGTGAGGTGGTGAATTGTGAATCGGGAGAGCTGAATGTGCAGTAGTTATTAACTACACCCTGCTGCCTGTCTTGATTTTTTTTGCCTCCTGTATCTTGACGAGGTTGTGATCCACACGAAAATCCTTTAAAGTAGCTATCGCTTTTCTTGCTGCTTTCTCTTCTTTCATTACCACATATCCGCAGCCGCGCGAGGTGCCGGTAAATATATCTGTAACTACTTCTGCTGAAATCACTTCTCCAAAGGGAGCAAAGAAATCGCGGAGGTCTTCATCCTGTACGTTGAATCCGAAATTGCTGACAAATAGTTGTAACACAGAATAGGGTTATAATGCGCAAAATTAAAAGGTGCCTTCCCGTTATCCGTTACATAAACGTTAATAAATTATCATTCCATTGTGTAGCGGACTGCGGATTGCTGAAACGAAAAAAATGTCGGGCTTATTGTGAATAAATTCAGAAAAGAGCGTGGGATTGAAACAGGAAAATCAATAACCATCAGGTTCAAAGCAAGTTAAAAAGAGAATAAAAGTATCATTGTATAACAGCATGTTCAATGTAACGGTAAATCATCAATATTTAATCGTCTTCTCTTTAAAAAAAGCGCTACCTTGGGTGGGTCCATAAATTAACAAAGTTGCCAAAAGTCATTTTCAATAATAAGAATGCCGTGTTCTTTCAGTCATTGAAAGAAGCAGTTGATAATTATTTCACGGAAAAGGGCATACAGAAAACAGGGGATAGCCGCCTGTATATAAAAACAATCGTCCTTTTACTGCTTGCGATTGCCCTGTATGGTTCCGTAGTATTCCTTTCATTGTCCGTTTGGATGATCGTCATTTTCAGTTGCCTGCTCGGCTTCACATCTGCCTGCATCGGTTTTAATATAATGCATGATGCCAATCACGGAAGCTATTCACCTGATCAGCGGATAAATAACCTGCTCGGGCTCACGTTGAATGCTTTGGGGGGTAATAGTTTTATCTGGAAGTTCAAACATAACATCATTCATCATACCTATCCAAATGTGGATGGTATGGATGATGATATTGCCAAAAGTCCTTTTATCCGGATGTGCAGCACGCAGCGTTGGATGCCTGCTCACAGGCTGCAACATATTTATACGCCCGTATTATATGCAATAAGTTCTATGATATGGGTGCTTTTCCAGGATTTTGAAAAATACTTTCGTCGTAAAATAAATAATACGCCATTAGCAGATATGAAAACCGGTGATCATGTGGTTTTTTGGATCAGTAAGGCATTTTACATTACGACCTTCATTGTACTACCGGTAATACTTATGGGCTGGACGAACTGGCTGTTGTTTTTTATGAGCATGCATATCGGCCTTGGCTTCACACTAGCTATCGTATTTCAGCTGGCGCATGTGGTGGAAGAAACAACATTTGAATATGCGCCAACGGATGAAACCACAAGAATAGAAAATGAATGGGCCATTCACCAGGTAAAAACAACTTCCGATTTTTCTCCGGAAAGCCCGGTCATTTCATGGCTGGTAGGGGGATTGAATTACCAGGTGGAACATCATCTATTCCCCCGCGTGAGTCATATACATTACCCGGCACTGAGTAAAATTGTAAAAGAAAAATGCGAGGCGTTCGATCTTCCTTACAACTGCGTACCGACTTTGCGCAAAGCTGTTGCGTCGCATTTCAGATTGATACGGCTGCTCGGTAAAAAGCCGGCCGAGCTGAGGCTGGCCTGATAAAAAATGGGGAAAAGCTACATACCACATAGCCGCATTCCGGTTCCGCAAACTAAGAAGAAATAAACGTGAATCCGGATGTGAAAGGTTACCTTTGCACGGTTAAAAAATTTGAGGTATAGAGCTCCTGTAACCGAAAATCAATCCTGTTCTCAGCATTTTTCTCTTACATCGGCATTCTTCTCAATGATTTCTTTAAGCTAAAAAAACCATTTATCATGAATCTTTATGTTTCCAATCTTGACTATAGCGTACAGGATGAAGGACTTAAGAAAATATTTGCAAACTTCGGTACAGTAACTTCTGCCAAGGTGATCCTTGACAGAACTACCGGCAAGAGCCGCGGTTTTGGCTTTGTGGAAATGCCCAATAAAGAAGAAGCAACCAAGGCAATGACCGGGTTGGATGGCAGTATGAATGAAGGGAAATCAATCAGGGTAAGTGAAGCCAGGCCAAAGAGCTATTGATGTTTAGTTAGTTAATATTTTTTATCACCAAGACATATTGAATCATGACAAACGATCTGATCGAAAAATTTATAGAAACCGGGAAGAGAAAGAACCAGCAGGTGAATATTCATTTTAAAACCCGGAGTACTATAACGGGTATGTTTATACACACAGATGATTATGTGGAACTGAAAAGTAAAAATTTCTGGCGTATTGTACCGTCTTCCAGGCTGGAAGAATTTAAGAGTACAAAAGATATGAGTTTAAGCCGTTTGTTTAACGGCACCGAGTTTACCCGTCTTTCAGATGAATAGCGAAATAATTTTTTATAAACTTAAATGCAGTAATGGATAATTCAAAAGAGCTGACGTTGTTAAAAAACAATTTTAAGAAAGTAGAAGCGAAGTATGAAGAGTATTTCCGCCAGGGTACACCACGATGGCCCGGCGAGACACATGATGTTTTAAGAAATCATCATAAGAACATTGACAATCTTGCTATAAAATCAATAACGCTTGAACGTCTTGCGCTGAGCGATCTGCCAGACGATATCATGAACGAGCTGAAACTTGCCTTTGATGCGTTTAAGAATGGCAAGAGTTATCAATAATATCATATCGCTGTAAACAACACTTTAACAGGCTCCGGCATAAAAATTAATTCTCTGTCGACCTGTACAGGTTTGCCCGGTAAATCCTCATGTTGGCTACAACAATTGGCAATCGGGCAACTTTTATCCTTCCCCCGTTTCAATATTTTGAGTTGTAAAATCTAAACTCAAAAAAATGAAAACAATCGTTTAATAAACACTTCAAAGGGAAAACAAAACAAACGCCGGTTGAATTCAGGTATTTGCTTAATTAACTAACGGGACCCAACTGCAATCCGAGCAAGCAAAATCTCACCGGAAAAATCAATATCATCAGCGCACACACCCTTCGGGTTATGCGTGATCGTAACTCCGAACCCGGAGGGTTCAATATCAGTAACGATGACTGTAAGTCGTCGGAGTAGCAGTGACTGTGAGTCGCCGGAGTAACGGTAACACTGAGTCGTCTGAGTAACGATGACTGGCAGTACCTGCTGGTACGTGCCAGCACATGCCACCGGTTACACCG
>Ga0207648_10000647_pt1 | contig 39104 bp, 40 predicted proteins | sample KBSMisM32_FD_184310 | JGI IMG/M metagenome (GOLD analysis project Ga0207648, IMG submission 184310) | Miscanthus rhizosphere microbial communities from Kellogg Biological Station, Michigan, USA - KBS Miscanthus M3-2 (SPAdes) (version 2) | ecosystem: Host-associated > Plants > Roots >... | reverse complement strand
CTCCTTCTTGCCAATAGACGTTACACCCAGGCAGAAATAGCAGGCGTTGTATCCTTTCAGTTGATCCGTAATAGACGAAATATCAAAAAAATCAGCATGGATGATCTCTTTTAGTTTAGGGTGACTAAAGCCAGATGGCTTGCGGTTCACTATCAACACGGCCTCTACCTGCGGATGCGATAAGCATTCATTCAATACACCCTCACCTACCATCCCGGTAGCGCCGGTAACGATGGCCCGTATTTTATCACTCACGTTATACATACAACTATACTTTTGAGATATACCTTTTAGAAAGCGGAAATTAGAAATTGATATTATTCAGGTTTCTTCGACTTTTTTAAGGCATTTACATCACTAATATCCTGGAGACGTCCGCTTGCTGATTTATTTTTGATCAAGTCATCTAACCCTATATAATTTATCAATAAACCATCAACATCAATTATCGCTTTGTTGTGATAAGATTCTTTGAAAACAACTCCGTCAATTTCATTTAATATATCTATTCTCAACGGAGGATAGCCGATTTGTGTTATTATTCCTGCTTGCAAAAAGTCACCTTTATGCATTCCCAGTGACGACATGCCAAAATCATTTAATACCAGACACATCTTTTTAGCATTGGCATCAGAAATATCGATCCATATATCCAAATCCCCAGTATGTCTTGGCTTCCCATGAAATGCAAGTGCATAACCGCCAACAACCATATAATCAACTTTGTGCTTATTCAACAAGCTGACAAAATCCTCAAAATCTGGTTCGAGGGTCATGGGTGAAGTTTTCTTCTTACGACAGCAGTTTTATCCATTCTCTGCCCCGGTATCAGGCTTCCTGAGATAAGCTTGGTAACAGCTGCGATACGTTCATACGGCGGCCTTGAAAGCCAATATTGAATATCTTCCTGCTCTTCGTCAATTTCCTTTAACAGCGCTTTTCTTACAACCGGAACAATTTTCATATGCCTATCGATCTCTGACTCAAATATACTAAAAGTCTATTTCAATATCACTCCTGTTCCATACGGAAAGACTGTACTTACCCGAACCGGCAATTTTCCTTTCGGGTTGATGATACGGTTGATCACTTTTACTGCTGAGCGCTGCATTTCATCACTCATCTGGTAACCTGCAATCAATGCACTACTGTTTTCAATTCCAGGCAAACCAGCCATGGTGTAAGGATTGGCAAACACGCAAACCACCGAGTGCGGATGCGCAGCTACTTGCGCTATAAATATCTTCACCCCGTTGCTATAATCCAGTTTGCTGGCAGGCCGGGTTCGGGTATCATTAATGCTCACGATCACCTGGTCGTAACCACGTAGCTTATCCAGTAAAGTAAGCAGATCATCTGCCGGCGTCGCCTTGCCTACAATAAACGTATCATTATTCAGGTACCATTGGGCCATTTCATTCTGAAACAAGGTAGGCTGGGAAACGCCAATGCTTACAATGGCTGTTTTTGCTATCGGATTTAACTGTACTGTTGATGCGTCACCTTTTAATAAACTAACCGATGCATCAGTTAATTGCTGAACCAGTGCTTTGGCACTTTCCCGATTCAGGTCTTCAATCAAATTTTCAGGTGATGCCTCGCGATAATGATTCAGTCCGGCCCAATATTTAGCAGTGAGTACTTTTTTCACTTTGCCTTCAAACTCCTGTTTGGTTATTTTTTTCTGGCGAACCGCTTTCTTTATAATGTCGATTGCTCTTTTGGAGTCTTCTGATAATTCAATAATGTCATTCCCTGCTATAAAAGCCCTTAAGTCCGCTTCACCTTCAGGGAAATACTTTACTACGGCTTTCATTTCCATCGCGTCTGACACTACTAATCCTTTAAATCCAAGTGAGTCTTTTAATGCTCCGGTTACTATAGGGCGAGATAAAGTAGAGGGCAAATTTTTTGTTGTATCCAATGCCGGGATATCCATATGAGCGATCATTACCCCGCTTATGCCCGCTTTTATTGCCTGGCGGAAAGGGTATTCCTCCAGTGTATCCAGTCGTTCCCGGGTGAAGGGCAACAAAGGCAAATCAAGATGCGAATCTACGTTAGTGTCACCATGGCCGGGAAAATGTTTTGCTGTAGTGAGCAAGCCAACATCCTGCATACCCTTCATATAGGCAATGCCTTTGGCAGCAACATTGTATTTATTATCTCCGAACGAGCGGTAATTGATCACTGGATTGTTGGGATTATTATTCACATCCATATCAGGCGCAAGATTGATTTGCATACCCAATCGTTTAAAATCATAAGCTATAAACTGACCCATTTTGTAAATGAGCGTATTATCCTGTATGGCACCCAAAGTCATTTGATACGGATAGGATATTGTCGAATCCAGTCGCATACCTACACCCCATTCCCCATCCATTGCAACAAGCAACGGCACTTTGGCCAATTTTTGATAGTTATTAATCAAATTCAACTGTCTGACCGGCCCGCCCTGGAAAAATACCAGTCCGCCTATTTGCTGATCTTTGATCACACCGCCTACAGAATCTTCATAGGCCTGCCCCCGGTTAGTATGCGCTCTCACAAAGAACAATTGCGCTACACGCTGTTTCTTGCTGAGCTTTTTATAAACTGAATCCACCCAATGATTTTGACGGTTCAACAGGCTGATATAACTGGTTTTTTGCTGCGCGAAGGCTGAAAAGTAGCTCACCAGCAATACACACAGAAAGCAAAGTTTTAATGCTTTTTTCAATTGGTTCATAGCTATTTCAAATGTAGCTTCTTTAGCCACAATTAAACTCTAATTAAAAAAATTTCCGCAAACAACTAAACCTATCCCATTTGTTTCACTCTAAAAAGTCAACAAACTATAAATACTTACTCTAATGAAACACATTTTTATTTTAGCTATATGCCTGCTGGTAGCAGGATCTGTAAGCGCTCAAACTTATTATTATGGCCCGCGTCGTATTCATCATCGCCCGGTGCAGCGCCAGCAAGATGATTTTAACCGTCCAAGTGTTGGCATTGAAGGTGGCGTTAGCCTGGCCAATACAGTATCTTCGTATAATACAGGTTACAGCACAAGCGGTATAGTAGGTTTCAATGCCGGCCTGGTTGCCAATGTTCCAATTGCATATCCATTTTCTTTTGAACCAGAAGTACTGTTTTCGCAAAAAGGATACCAGGCCTATACTACTGATGGTACTTTAACTCAGCGCAATAATTACATCGATATTCCTTTGCTGGCCAAATTCCGTATTGTACGTGGTTTTAATTTCCTGGTGGGGCCTCAAATCAACATTCCTCTAACCAGTACCACGACTTTTGACAATGGCTTTACTACAAGCCGCGAAAGTTATTACGACGATGCCACCAACAAAAGCTATATATCAGGTGCATTTGGTATAAGTATCGATCTTAACCAGAACGTCGACATACATGCCCGTTACCTGATTGATCTTTCATCAAATACCTACGATCAAAACTCACCGATCCCTGATTATCGTAACCAGGTTTGGCAGTTTGGTATCGGTATTAAGTTTCAGTAAGAATCGTGGCCCTAAATAAATAAGGAATGCCGCTTGGTTAAGCGGCATTCCTTATTTATTTATTTACTGTTCGGTGTTCGCTGTAATCGATTGATAAAATGATTTCAAAAAATAACCCTGGCATCTTCAGAAAGACGGCAGACTACGAACTTGCGGGTTCCGATCTGCTTCAATAACCATAATTCCAAATATCTCCGGAGCGCATAGTTACCTGAGGGCTTTGATTTTTCTTACCCTTAAAACAATCGCTATAAGGTTTCAGTATTAATCATGTATAGGGGTCAGAAATAATTTAATCAAACCATTAGAAGAGCTATCCCATGAAAAGTGTTGAACATCTTGATTGCCCGCGCAAGCTAATTGAATGCGCACAGTTTGATCTTCTATTAAAGTCAATATTTTTTCCGCCATTTGTTCCGGATTCGCAGGCTCAACTAATAATGAATTCCTTCCGTCAGTCATAAAATCGAGGTGGCCTTCTATGTTGGTACATACGCAGGCACAACCGCAAGCCATAGCCTCCATGGGCGGTAACCCCCACCCCTCGTGAATACTGGGCGAAATAAAAATGGCCGAATTATTATAAATGGTCCTAAGGTTGTCAGGTAGATAATGATAAATAAAACTTTCAGGGAACCGGTATTTTGGATGTTCATATACACCAAAAAAATTCACCTGGATATCAGGATATTTTTGAGCAACAATTTTTAAGGCTTCAATACCGTACACGCTCCCTTTTCTTTCTGCATCGGCATACAGCATACAGATACTTTTGGAGTTACGTTCATCAATTGCTACTTGAACAAAGAAACTATCCGTTTCTACTGCATTAGGAATTACCTGCGGCCTGTTTCCCGAAAAAGAAGCTACCTTATCAGCCAGGTAATTGGATACCGCTATATTGACTAAGTTTAATTGATAAGATTTGTGTACAATATCTTTATGTGGGGTCATGATCGCTTCATAATCCTGTATAAGATTGAATTTCCTCCCTTTAGAAGCGCTTAGCGAGCTTACTTCAATCGCAGTTGCCCACCACGTACAGAAAATTATATCCGCATCCCTGATGTAAGCAGTAGTAACTTCCACTATTTCAAAACTCTTAATGGATCCGTCCAATGGGAACCATGAGGGGCGCCTTGATCTTTTTAACCCTAAATATTTTTGAAGAAAAACATGTTTTAGTTTGCGGATACGACGTCCCGAGTGAGTCCATGAAGTGTACATGGAATGATAAATAACCACATCATGACCATTCCGGATCAATTGATTGGCGTATTGATACATCACTTTAAGTCCACCGCCCGGACTCTGGTTCAGAAAAGGCAGCACTATATTTATTTTTAACTTCCTCTCCATAAAAATCGAATAGCCTAGGCGCTAAACTGTTGCATATCAATCAGCCGTTTATATAAACCATCTTGCTTGATCAGTTCGGCATGCGTGCCTTGCTCTACTATACAACCGGCCTCAAGCACTATAATAATATCAGCATTCTGGATGGTACTTAAACGGTGTGCGATCACAAGCGAGGTACGGTTCTTCATCAGGTTGTTTAGCGCATCCTGTACTAATTTTTCAGACTCTGTATCCAAAGCCGAGGTCGCCTCGTCCAGCAGCATAATGGGCGGATTGGCCAATACAGCCCTGGCGATACAAATACGCTGCCGTTGACCACCGGAAAGCTTTGTCCCCCGGTCGCCAATATTGGTATTGTATCCGTTTTCAGTTTCCATAATAAAACTATGTGCGTTAGCTATGCGTGCAGCAGCCTCTACCTGTTCCATTGTGACGCCAGTTTTCCCAAACGCAATGTTGTTGAAAATGCTATCATTAAACAAAATAGACTCCTGGTTCACAATGCCCATTAACGACCGCAAGGAATTCATAGTAACGGATTGAATATTATGGTCATCGATCAGTATTTCGCCTGATTGTGGCTCAATAAACCGCGGGATCAGATCCATTAACGTTGACTTGCCACCACCTGAGGGGCCAACCAAAGCCACCGTTTTTCCCTTTGGAACTTTGAGGTTAATATCTTTCAATACTTCTCTGCCAGGGTACGAAAAGGTTACATTATTAAAATGCACACCCTCGTTAAATTCCTTTATTTCAATAGCATTGGGTGAATCAATAATGGCTGGTTTCTCGTCAATTAACGCCAGAACCCGCTCGCCGGCAGCTAAGCCAGAGTGAATATTGCTAAATGAGTCGGTTATTGCCTTTGCAGGACGCATAAGCTGTGAAAAGATAGCGATGTATGCGATAAATTGTCCCGGATCAAGGTCAGACCGCTTATTGAGTATCAAATATCCGCCATACAACACGATAAAGGAAATCATGGTAACCGCAAGCGTTTCCGACACCGGGGATGCCGATTGCTGCCGTTTGGCCATGGATCGTAATATTTTTGAATAGCGCTTGTTCTCAGCGTTAAAACGTTCTTTAATAAATTCGGTCGCATTAAATGCCTTTATAATCTTGACCCCCTGTAATGATTCATCAAGGTAACTGATCATATTACCGTAAGATTGTTGAGCGGACGCAGCCTGGGCCTTTAAACGTTTAACTATCTTCGAAATAACGAATGCAGATATCGGTACAACCAGCAATGAAAACAAGGTCAGTTTCACGGAGTACACAAAAAGTAACACCAGGAATACGATCAGCTGCATAGGTTCCTTAAAAATCACCTGCAGGGTAGCGGTGACAGAAAATTGAACTACCTGCACATCCGAGGCAATCTTTGAAATAATATCTCCTTTGCGTTCATTATTAAAATAGCCAAGTTGCAGGTCCATTACATTATTAAAAACGCTTTTACGCAAGTTTAACAATGTATGTACACGCAGGTTTTCCATGGTTCGGGCAGAAAGGTACCGGAACAAGTTTCCTAAAAATATTGTCACAATAATGGTAGCACATATAAATTGAAGGGCTCCCCATGTGCCATAATGCTTTACAAAATATTGCATATAGTATTTGAACCATCCTGTCAAGTCTAAAAAACCTGGTTGCTTCATATTGGAGATTACTGAAGCTGTACCATTATTATTTGCAAACAGGGTATTCAGAAGCGGGGTTAACAATGCAAATACGGTAGAGCTAAATATTACATAAAGCAGTGTACATAGTATATAAGGTATTGCAAATTTTTCAATTGGTTTGGCAAACGATAGCAGCCTGAAATAAGTCTTCATTTGAAAGACAAAATTAATTTTAATTATTTATTTTAATTGAATTAGAACAAGGGCATGTCCTTTTAATCACCTGACCCCACTTTTCTGGCGTTCTTCATGGCAAAATTTAACTTTGATAAGCCACGTCTTGGTTTTGATTCAGAAAATAGGATATCATAGTTTTTATAAATTATTTTTACCATTGGAATCGAATAAGGGTACTTTAAGCGCAACTGAAATGCGTTTTTTAAACTGGATATAAATTTCTTGTCCTCGCTTTTTAATTCGCTATAACTTTCAAAAGCAGTCAACTGATCTATATTACCCTTTACCAGCACATATTTCAGTTTCTCTTTGCCGTTCTTTAGTATTTTCTGAATAACTGAACCCGAATGTTTACGATATTTTGTAAGTACCTCGTCGATGTAAGCAATTTTATGATGATAAAAGGCAATGAACGCCATCCACCAGTCATAAAACCCTTTTTCCGGGAACGGTAAAAATTTACCGAGAAACTCCCTTGTGAAAAGCATGGCATGACCAGCAGCGTAGTTAGTAAAAAGTATTATTCTGTAGTCCTTGTCTTCTATGGAAAAGTTATTTAACAGATTATGGGCTGTTTTACCATCCTCATCTATGAACTGAGAATTAGAAAATACCAGCCAGTTATCTTTAATATTCTCAAACAATACCTCTATCTTATTCAACTCCCATATATCGTCCTGATCACTTATGGATATATAATCCCCAGTAGTTAAGCTAATCGCGCGTCCAAAGTTTTTATTATAGCCCAGGTTATGTTCGTTTTTATAAAATTTTATACGACTATCTGCCTGAGCATATCGTTCAACAATTGATTCTGTTGAATCCGTAGAGCAATCGTCAACTATTATAATCTCCAGGTTTTTATAGGTTTGCGCGACAATACTATCTAGCTGTTTAACAAGATATTTTTCACCATTATAAGTACAAAGGGCGATAGAAATTAGCGGTTGTTGCATTTTGTAGGTTATAAGTACTGGTCAAGACCAATTTTGCTAAATTTCTTTTTATTAACGATAGCATCCTGCAGAATATCATCATTTCTGTCTAAACCCGATCTTGATTTTTCCGGATGGTAAATATGAAAAACCACACCGCCAAATTTAATAATACGTTTACTTATGCCGCTATTCATCAATCGTACTGCTACTTCATTATCCTCCCGACCCCATCCGGAAAACTCTTCGTTATACCCGTTTACTTTTAGTAAGTCCTCCCGCCAAAATGCCATATTGCAACCTCTCATGTAGAGCATATCATTTATCCTATAACGTTCCGCCAAATAATTGCTCATAAAGCGCAACCTGATCCCATTGGTTTTGTTCCGGACATCCTTGTCGAAAATATTTACTATCGGTTTCTCCGAACGCAAAAGTCGTTGCGAATAATCCAGATCGACCATTACTCTGCTACCGCTTGCAAATGAGCCTTTTTTACTAAATGCTATGTGATCAGCAACAAACATGGGATGTAATATCAAATCGCCGTCTATCTGTATTATATAATCACCAGACGATGCTGCTATGCCTTTGTTTCTAATCTTTGCCAACTGAAACCCTTCATCAGGCTGCCAGACGTGTTTTATTGGCACCGGAAAATCAGCCTGAAATTTTTCTACAAGCTGACGTGTATTATCTTTTGATCCATCATCGGCTATAATAACCTCATCAGGAAGTACTTTTAAAGCCTTAACACTGAGCAGGCAAAGGTTAAGCGCCTCTGGCCAGTTATATGTTGATATATTGAGGGAAGTGGTTATTTTTTTGTTTTGCATTAAATACCTGATTGTTGATATCCGTTTTTGCAAAATTGCACTTTTTCTATCTTAATTCTGTCAACCAGTGCCCGCTGCCATGGCTCGTCTTTTTTACTTAATATTGGGTGATACAGGTGATATTGCACGGCACAAAGTTTAATAATTTTCTTTATGACGCCTGAATTTATAAACCTTGCAGCCAACTCCTCATCCTCATGACCCCAGCCTGAAATATCGTTATTATAACCGTTTACTTTAACAAAGTCGGTTTTCCAAAATGAAAGGTTACTTCCGCGAACGCTATTGGATGACCACACTTTTCTTGAACCGATCGCTCTGAGCGCAAACAGGCGTAATGCGTTATTCCGATTCTGTACGCCACTTGAAAAAGGAGAAAGATCAATATTTTTTGACTGAAAAACTCCCTTGGTATTATCTTCCGTAAGCAGAGCCCTTGTACCCCTTAAAAATGTTGCCGGTTCAGCAGAAGCTAAATGGTCGCGGATAAAATGTTTTTCCAATATAACGTCGCCGTCTACCTGTATGATATAATTGCCGGAGCTTTTATGGATGGCTTTATTTAAAATAATTGTTTTCCTGAAGCCATTATCCTTGTGCCAAACGTGGATCAGGGGCACCGGAAACGCTGACCTAAGCTCATCAATCAAATGCCTTGTATCATTTCCAGAACCGTCATCTGCCACTATCACCTCATCCGGGAGACAAGCCTGGGCCGAAACGCTTTTTAAAACCAGTTCGAGTGCTGCCGGCCAATTATAGGTTGAGATTATTAAAGAACATTTTATTCCCGACATTATTCAGCGTTGCATTTGAAAATGCAAAAGTAAGAATAACTTATCTAGTAATTTCTTTCGTATACTTTTCTATCAAACTAATCGAAAGTTATCCACATTTAACTAATACTTTTATTTTTATTTCTTTTAAAATAAAAAAACTACGCCATATATTTACGCAAACAAATTATTTACTTTTTACTTAAACTTTTATTTATGAAATTCAAATCTAAACAGGCCATTGCTATGGCTCTTTCTGTTGTCCTGCTTGCAGGTTGTACCAAAGATTCAAAAAAATCAGATTCACCTGCTGCTGCAATCAGCACATCTAACATGAAGGATGCGTTGCTTGTTTCTGCAAACCAGGTAAATTGCGGCAATGGTACGCTCCCTGCTCCATCGGGGGGAACTCTTTCCTATGGGCCTGGAACCATTTTAGCTGTTAATCAGCCTGCTGGGGAGGCACCCATACCATCAAGTATCGTCTTTGGCCCAGTAGTTGGCGGAGGCATTTATCCTAATTATCAAAAATATATACTTACGTTACAAGGCGATGGTAACTTAGTTTTGTATTTAAATGTTCCCTTTGGTCACCCTACAACTTCTTTGTGGGATTCGAGAACTGCAACCGGAGGTGCTAATACGAACATAAATAATTACCTAATCCTGCAAGGCGATGGTAATCTTGTATTAAAAGATAGGCTGACCACCGGAGGATTAGCGCAATATTGGGCAGCACAAGATGTTCTGGCTTGTTCTCCTGCGCCTACACCCCGTTTATACTTTCAATCTGATGGTAATATAGTTGAAGAGTTTCCAGCTACTAATGGAAAATATGGTTTCTTAGGAAATACTGGTACAGGCGGTGGTGGTAATAAAAGTAACCACCCTGGCTCTTTCTAAGCGAGTTATAAACTGGAACAAAAACCGCGTGATCTCCTCACGCGGTTTTTTTGTTGTTAATATTTTCATTCATTTGTATAAACTATCCGGGATACGCTAATGCATCAAGCACCACTACCACTTCATGCCGGCAATTTCAAGTCGGTTGCCCGGGCATTGACTGTTGTGGAGAATGACCTTGCCGGGGCTGACCAGCTTCTTAAAAACCTGGCATTTTCCAAAAACATACCTCTTATAGGTATAACCGGCCCGCCGGGAGCAGGCAAAAGTACATTGGTCAATGCCCTGATTACCAAACTTGCCAATCAGGATAAAAAAATAGCTGTATTGGCAATTGATCCAACTTCGCCATTTAATCTCGGTTCATTGTTAGGTGATAGGATACGTATGGCATCGCATTTTAACCACCCCAATGTATTCATCCGCTCATTAGCTACGCGGGGGTCATTAGGCGGATTGTCTGCGAAGACCATTGAAATGACAGACGTATTAAAGGCAGCAGGTTTTGATTACGTATTGGTGGAGACTGTCGGCGTTGGACAGTCGGAAGTGGAAATAGCTGGGTTGGCGGACGTTACTTTTGTCATGCTGATTCCTGAAAGCGGCGATGAAATACAAAGCATCAAATCGGGATTGATGGAAATAGCGGACGCTTTTATAGTTAACAAGGCAGATCGGGAAGGAGCCGATATATTTGCTAATAACCTAAAAAAGATGGTTCAGCAAAAAGGATCGGAAATACCTGTTTTTAAAACAATAGCCTCTGAAAATACTGGCATAGATGAAATTGCTGATTTCATTTCCAATAGCTCTGATAAAAAGAACAACCGCAAAGAATATCTTCTGGCCGAAAAAGCCTACAAGCTCATCCAGCAAAAGCGGATGGTTAATATTAGTAAAATTGAATTATACCAAACGGTTTCAGAGGCTTCTAAGGAGTCAGGATTCAATATTTATTCATTCGCAGAAAAATTCGCTGGCCCCTGACTTCCTAACCATTCATTATCTCTTCGATATGCTCCGCCTCCAGTGGAATATCTGCCATCAGGTCGATATTACCATCCTTAGTAATCAGGATATCATTTTCCAGGCGTATCCCTAATCCTTCTGCCGGAATATAAATGCCGGGTTCGCACGTCAAGATGTTCCCAATTTGAAAAGGATTATACCGGTTGGCAAAATCGTGCACATCCAAACCTAAATGGTGTGACGTACCGTGCATAAAGTATTTTTTATACAATGGCATCTTCGGATCCTGCTTTGCTACATCGCGCTCATCCAACAATTTTAAACCAATCAGTTCGCTGGTCATTATTCTACCAACTTCTTCCTGATATTCGGTCAATATTGCTCCGGCTTTTATCATACCAATCGCACTCTTCATTACCCGCAGCACCGCATCATACACATCCCGCTGGCGCTTGGTAAAACGACCGTTTACAGGTATAGAGCGGGTCATATCGGCATTATAGTTTGCATATTCAGCACCGAAATCAAGTAATATAACATCTCCGTCTTTGCAGACCTGGTTATTATCTATGTAATGCAACACATTTGCATTTGGACCCGAAGCAATGATTGGGCTATAGCCATGACCCGTAGCCCGTTGACGCAAAAACTCATGGGTAGTCTCAGCCTCTATTTCATATTCTGTAACACCGGGCTTTGTAAATTTCAGTACACGCACAAACGCATCCCTTGTAATTTCGCAGGCCTTTTTAGTTAATTGAACTTCAATATCCGACTTCACCGATCTTAGATCACGTAAGATAACCGACGAGCGCTCATAATTATGTAAGGGATACTTCTGCCTTAATTGCTCGTACATTCTTATGTCCCGGTATGGAACTGAATAACTATACCGATCGTTATCGTTATTGTTAATGTAGATGTTATTGGCGTAATTTATGATACTGTGCAGTATGGTATCATATTCAGTAAGCCATTGTACGTTTTCTATACCTGATGCAGCGCGTGCCTCCTCTTTGGTATATTTATGGCCTTCCCATACGGCGATGTGCTCGTTGGTTTGTCTTAAAAAAAGTACTTCTTTGTACAAGGGATTAGGACAATCAGGATATAAAACCAGTATACTTTGTTCCTGGTCTATACCTGTTAAGTAAAAAAAGTCTGCATTTTGCTTAAACATAAAAGTCTGATCACCGCTTCTCGGGAACTCATCATTGGAATGAAATACAGCTAGCGAATTACCTTTTATTCTTTTAACGAAATTTTTTCTATTAGAAGTAAATAATTTTTTATCTATTGGTAGATATTTCATTATTCTCGGTATTATTAATTTTTTGCAAACAATTATTTTTATTTATTTGTATTACCAAAAGACAAATTTTGGAACAATGTTTGGTAATGAAGTCAAACATAATTACTAATTTTGAAAAAAAAATCACAATTAAATTGTTTAATCTTAAAACTATGAACTATTCTACATTAAAAAAAACAGTCGCCCTTTCATTCGCGTCTCTGTTGGCTGTCAGTGTGGTTAATGCCCAAACTGATGCTGCAGCAGCCAAAACAGATTCGACGAAGGCATCCGCAGCAACAGGTACTGCAAAGGTATTTGGCGGAACAAAACAGTACAACACCTTTAGTATTGGTGTAAATGTTGGAGTAACTGCTCCTTCAGTTGCAACAGGTGGCGTAAACGTGTTTAACCACAATCAACCAAGCTTAGGCTACGGTATTAGCTTAAGAGACCAACTATCACACACTATCGGCTTGCAATTAGACGTTAGAGGTGGTAATGTTAAAGGCAAACAAGAAGACAAATTTGGCAGTGGCACTCAGGTAACTGATTCTGAAACCGGCCTTACTGCAGGAAGTTTCAAAACTCAGTTTTATCAAGCTACTTTAAGCGGCATTATTAACATTGGATCATTAAGTTTCCTTCACCGTTCAAATGCTGTTAACTTTTATGGTAATGCAGGTGCTGGTTTAGCCTGGTATCAGCCTAAGGTTTATTCTGATGACAGCCAGTCAAATTTGATCCTTGATTACAAAGGCCAAGCCGGAAAAGACCACAACGGAAATTATGCTAAAGAATTGGTAATACCAGTAGGTCTTGGTGTAAAATTCAAACTATCTGATCAATTAGGCTTAAACTTGGGCTACACAGAAAACTTTATCGATGGATTCAACTTCACCGGTGTTCACAAAGACTACCCAGCTTCAAACAAATACTCTTACGGCTATGCCGGTCTAGAGTATACTTTCGGTCCAAAATCAAAACCAAACCTGGATTGGGTAAACCCAGTGGCTATGATGTATGACGAGTTGTATGATGCAGCTCTTCGTCAGGAAGTAGAAGCTTTGAAAGGCCGTGTCGGCAATGTTGAAAATGCAGTTAACGACCTGAAGAAAGATTCTGACGGTGACGGTGTTGCTGACCAATTCGACAAATGTCCAAACACTCCTGCTGGTACTGTTGTTGACGGCTCTGGTTGTCCAATTGTATTCCCTAAAATTGACACTTCATTATTCGTAATGAAACCAAAACCAGGTGAAGCAAAAGCTTACTCTAACATCCAGTTCGAATTCGATAGTTCAGTATTGAGAACTTCTTCTTACCCAGTACTTGACGCTACTTCAGCTGATCTGCGTTCAAACGCAGGTTCTAAAATCGAATTAGACGGTTTCGCTTCATCAGAAGGTACTGCTGCTCACAACATGCGTCTATCTAAAGACCGCGCTAACTCAGTAAAAACTTACTTAGTTAACTCTGGTGTTGATGCAAAACGTGTTAAAGTAAAAGGATTCGGTGAGACTAAACCGATCGCTGATAACTCAACAGAAGACGGTCGTATCCTGAACCGTCGTGTTGAATTCAAAAAATAATTATTCATTGTAATAATAGCAGAAGGCTCTCCGGTTTCGGAGAGCCTTCTTTTTTTTATTAGATTTGTTCATGTATTTTTTCAGAAAGAAAGATCCAAACCGACCCACCAGTTTTAACCTGAAGGTGATGCATACTATTAATGCTATTGCCATCATTATGTTCCTGGCGGGTATTATCTGGAAATTGATCGATTGGTTTATTTTGAAGAAATGATTAATTAAGGTTGAAAGTGTTGTAGAGGTTAGAAAAAGTTATAAAGGTTACTTTTTACCACTTCAATAATTACAACCTCTACTACCCTTACAGCTATTAGTCAACCTATGAAAAAAGTCATCAATACCAATAATGCCCCCGCTCCAATCGGCCCCTACAGTCAGGCTGTTGCGGCAAATGGCTTCCTGTTTGTATCAGGACAAATACCCAGCAATCCTGCTAACGGAGAAGTAGTTTCGGGCGATATCAAAGCTGAAGCGAAACAGGTAATGGAAAACATTCAAGCCATACTAACCGAAGCCGGCCTTACCTTTAGCAACATTGTTAAGACAAGCATTTTCCTGACGGATATGGGAAACTTTGCACAGGTAAATGAAGTGTATGGCACTTATTTTACCGACCAGTTTCCGGCCAGGGAAACCGTACAGGTCGCCGCTTTACCTAAAAGTGTAAATGTCGAGATCTCAGTTATCGCAATAAATTCCTGATAGACAAAATTGAACAGGCAGATATTTCAAACTCCTATTGAATATTTAAAGGGCGTCGGTACTTCGCGGGGCGATGTCCTTAAAAAGGAATTGGGAATATTTACGTTTGAGGACCTGCTCCGTCATTTTCCTTATAAACACATCGACCGTACCCGGTTCTACAAGATCAGGGAAATCAATCCTGACCTGCCTTATGTCCAGGTATTAGCCCGGCTAACACACAAAGAAATTCTTGGCGAGAAACATACTAAACGACTCGTAGCACAAGTGCAGGACGATACCGGCATAATGGAGCTGGTATGGTTCCAGGGAGTGCGATGGATAGAAAAATACCTGCAACCCGGAAAGGTTTATATACTGTTTGGAAAGCCAGGGTCATTTAACGGCAAGCCCCAAATGGCCCACCCTGAAACGGAATTGTACTCACCAGCAACAATAAAGCAAAAGGGCAATATGACCCTGCAACCGGCTTATAGTTCTACAGAAAAACTAAAGCAGTTTGGATTAGACAGCAAAGGTATCCAAAAGCTAACCGAACCCTTATTGGATCAGCACGCTAAAGATATTCATGAGAACCTGCCTTTAAATGTTCTGAACCAATTCAAATTGATGGGCCGCGCGGACGCTTATCGCAATATGCATTTCCCGGAAGATGCGAATATGCTGAATGAGGCTATCCGCCGTTTAAAGTTTGAAGAGCTATTCCTCATCCAACTCAAGCTTCTCAAAAATAAACTGCTCAGGATACAAAAATTCAAGGGGCATATATTTGATACCGTTGGTGATTATTTTAATGAGTTCTATCACCATAAACTGCCGTTTGAACTAACCAACTCACAGAAAAAAGTTTTAAAAGAAATACGGCTAGATACACAAAAGGGCGTGCAAATGAATCGCTTATTACAAGGCGATGTAGGCAGCGGTAAGACTGTAGTTGCCCTGATGAGCATGTTGATCGCTATTGACAACGGGTTTCAAACCTGCATCATGGCACCTACTGAGATCCTGGCCAATCAGCATTATCAAACTATAAAAAGCCTGGTGGGTGATGGATTTCTTGAAGTAGCTCTATTAACGGGTTCAACCAAAAAGAAGGAAAGAAATATACTACATGAGCGACTGGAGAACGGTGAGCTAAAAATACTGATCGGTACCCATGCCCTGATAGAAGATAAAGTTCAGTTCCATAACCTGGGTTTTGTAGTGATCGATGAGCAGCACCGTTTTGGTGTTGAGCAACGTGCCAAGCTTTGGCGAAAGAACACCGTACCACCGCACGTCTTGGTAATGACCGCAACTCCTATCCCCAGAACGCTTGCTATGACCCTTTATGGCGATCTGGACGTCTCTGTAATTGATGAATTACCAGCAGGTAGGAAGCCTATCCAAACGCTTCATTTTTATGAAAATCAGCGCCTACGGATGTTTGGTCTTATGAAGCAGGAAATCGCCAAAGGACGACAGATCTATGTGGTGTATCCGCTGATACAGGAAAGCGAAAAGCTGGACCTGAAAAACCTGGAGGATGGCATTGAAACCATGCGTCACGAATTTCCAATGCCGCAATACCAGATTAGTATTGTGCATGGTAAAATGCCGGCAAAGGATAAGGATTTTGAGATGCAACGCTTTGTGAAGCACGAGACGCAAATCATGGTGGCGACTACCGTTATTGAAGTTGGCGTGAATATTCCAAATGCGTCCGTAATGATCATCGAAAACGCTGAAAGATTTGGTCTTTCGCAATTGCACCAGTTACGCGGACGCGTAGGCCGTGGTGCTGAGCAATCTTTCTGCATCCTGATGAGCAGCCATAAGCTCAGCTACGATGGCAAGATCAGGCTGGACACCATGGTGAGAACCAATAACGGCTTTGAAATATCGGAGATCGACCTGCAATTGCGTGGCCCGGGCAACATAGAGGGCACACAACAAAGCGGTGTGGTCGACCTGAAGGTAGCCGACCTAACTACCGATCAGGCTTTGCTATTACAGGCCCGTAAATGCGTGGAAGAAATATTTGCAAAGGATCCTGCACTTGCTCACCCTGAAAATCAGATCCTCCAATTGGCATTCCAGGCAAAAAATGCAGGCTTAAGTTGGGATAAAATTTCCTGACCGGGCAATATTCGTTCAAAATATTACATTTGTTAAAAAGCACTTCTCTCAATCATGAAACTGAAATTTTTTACCATTCTGTCACTTCTATTGTCGGCTACGTTACTTAAAGCCCAGGACTCATTAATGATCCGCAAAATTTATGATGAAGCACTGGTGAGCGGACAATGTTACAGCAACCTGCATGATTTATGTAAAAATATTGGTGCACGCTTGAGCGGTTCGCCCAACGCACAAAAAGCAGTAGAATGGAGTAAAAAACTGATGGAAAGTTATGGCTTTGACCATGTTTTCCTACAGGAAGTAATGGTACCGCATTGGGTACGTGGAGCTAAAGAAGCAGGAACAATCATAGATGGGAATAATAAGATATCTGTACCAATCGCGGCTTTAGGCATGTCTGTCTCTACACCAAAAGAGGGCATCACTGCCGATGTTATCGAAGTACATAGTCTAAAAGAACTAGATACCCTGGGCGCGAAAGTTATTAAAGGGAAGATCGTATTTTTTAATCGTCCATTTGACCCGCGTTTTATTGAGACCATACGCGCTTATGGCACTGCCGGTGATCAACGCTTCGCAGGCCCGGCAGCCGCAGCCAAATATGGAGCTATTGGGGTAATCGTACGTTCACTAACAGAAAGCCTAGACGATTTTCCGCATACCGGTGCGACACTCTATACACCAGGTGGCCTGAACATTCCGGCGGCGGCGATATCGACCAAAGGCGCTAATCAATTGAGTGCATTGTTAAAAGAAAAGAAATCATCACAAATCAAATTCTATTTTAAGCAGAACTGCGAAATGAGACCTGATACCATATCTTATAATGTGGTAGGTGAATTGAAAGGCTCTGAAAACCCCAATAAATTTATTACCGTAGGTGGTCATCTTGATTCGTGGGATCTGGCTGAAGGTGCACATGATGATGGCACTGGCGTAACGGGTTCATTGGAGGCAGTCCGCGTTTTAAAAGCATTAGGCTATCAACCTAAAAATACAATTCGGGTGGTATTCTTTATGAATGAGGAGAACGGCGATAAAGGCGGCATCAAGTATGCTGAACTGGCTACTCAAAATAAGGAAGAACATATCGCAGCAATTGAATCTGACCTGGGTGGATTTACGCCTCGTGGGTTTGGTTTCACCGGTCTAACAACTGATCAATTCAAAAACCTGGCATCATGGAAACAGCTTTTTGAACCTTATGGTTCAAGCCGGTTTGTTGCGGGCGGCGGCGGTAGTGATATCGGTCCGCTAAGGGAAAAAACAAAAGGGGTTGTGCTGATAGGCTTTGACCCGGACTCACAACGTTATTTTGACGTGCATCACACGCCGAATGATGTGTTTGAGAATGTAAACAAACGTGAGCTGGAATTAGGTTCAGCATCAATGGCTTCATTGATCAACCTGATCGATCAGCACGGGTTCAATTGAAATATTCGGTTCGAGACGCGATGCATCGCATCTCTATTCATTATCCCTACATTATTACATAATTATGTAAATCGTCAATCAGAATTTTGATGCTTAATTGTAAATTGCGGAGCATTAACCTATAAGCATCTCAATAGTGTCCGACGAAGGTCATAGTCAGCCCAAAAAAGATTCTTTCGCAGCGTTGCGATACAAGGATTTTCGCATTTACCTGGCTCAACGGTTTTTCTTCACCTTTGCTTACCAAATGCAGACCGCGGCATTGGGCTACTACATTTATGATATTACGCACAGTAAACTCGCCCTTGCCTGGATCGGTTTAAGTGAAGCCATACCGGCAGTTGGGCTTGCTCTTTACGGTGGTTACATCGCCGATAAGTATGAAAAGCGCAAAATGCTTTTACTCATTTTCAGCGGCGTTTTCATTTCTTCATTCGTCATGTTCCTTACCACATTTAAAGGCATGAGCGGTTATGTTCATACCAGCTGGATATTGCCGATACTTTACAGCATGATATTTTGCAACGGTATTGCCCGTGCATTTTTCGGACCGGCGATATTTACGGTTTATGCCCATAGCATCCCCCGCGAACTTTATCCTAATGCCAGCACCTGGAGCAGCACAAGCTGGCAGATTGCATCTATTTTAGGGCCTCTTGGCGTTGGATTTATTTATGCATTTGGCGGAGGCATTACCGGGAACTTCGTCATTATATTAAGTTTCTTATTGGTGACACTTGCACTGGTATTTACGCTTAGAAAATATCCTGCTGTTTTTGTACCAAAAGAAAGTATATGGAAGAGCCTTTCAGAAGGCATAAACTTTGTATTCAAAACCAAAATGATGGTGGCAGCCATGAGCCTGGATCTGTTCTCTGTCTTTTTTGGCGGCTCTGTAGCTTTATTGCCTGTGTTCGCCCAAGATATTTTACACGTTGGTGCAGAAGGATTCGGCGTAATGAAGATGGCGTCATCATTGGGTGCAGCATTGACTATGGTAATTATGGTTCGCTATTCGCCATTAAATAAACCATGGCGGAACCTGCTGATTGCGGTAACAGGCTTTGGCCTTTGCATTATCGGGTTTGGCTTATCCCGAAGCTTTTTGCTGACGATCTTATTCTTATTTGGCCAGGGTGCATTTGATAGTATAAGTGTGATCATACGCGGTACGCTGGTGCAACTGTTGACCCCAGATCATATGCGTGGTCGCGTATCAGCCGTAAATTCCATGTTTATTGGTTCATCCAACGAGATCGGGGATTTTGAATCCGGGGTCATGGCAAGCTTAGTCGGCACAGTACCCGCTGTTCTGATAGGCGGTAGTATAACCTTGTTGATCGTCACCATTACTTATTTCAAAACCACGAGTCTCCTGCCGTTAGGTGTAAGCGATATCCATACGGTTGAAGTAACGGAAGAAAAACCGGCAACTGCTTAAAGCGTCTTTAAACTTCTCAAAAATAAATAGGTGATTGAACCCAAAATGGGTACTACTGCAATGATTATGATCCACAACAACTTGGCCCCACCATTAATATCCTTATTCCTGAGGATGGCAAAAAAGGCATAAATACCCAACAAAACCCAGGTAAAAAGGAATAACAAACCGAACGTTCCCCCGATGGTGGATGTTATCAGATACATAACAGAAATGTTTAAATCAATATTCAGCAGTTACTTTCTCACCGATCTGCTGACGCCACATAGCATAATACAGACCCTTTTGAAGTAATAGCTCCTCATGCCTTCCCAACTCAACGATATGTCCTTTCTCCAGAACATAAATGGTATCGGCATGCATGATAGTAGATAAACGGTGGGCGATCAAAATAGTTACATGATCTTTTAACACTGACACATCCCTGATAGTTTCAGTAATTTCTTCTTCAGTTATAGAGTCGAGCGACGAAGTAGCTTCATCAAATACCAACAGATCAGGCCTTCGTAATAAAGCACGGGCTATAGATAAACGTTGCTTCTCACCACCGGATACTTTTACCCCGCCTTCACCAATTACGGTGCTCAGCCCTTGTGGCGCACGTGATAACAAAGTCTGACAAGCAGCCCTTTGTAAAGCTTCCATACATTCTTCATCTGTGGCATCCGGACGAACGAATAACAGGTTCTCACGAATGGTTCCCGAAAACAGCTGCGTGTCCTGCGTCACGAAACCCACTTTCTCGCGAAGTTCATCCAGATCGATCTCTTTGCTTGGTATATCATTATATAAAATATCGCCTTCCAAAGGCTGATACAAGCCTACAAGTAGTTTTACCAATGTTGTTTTGCCTGAACCGGATGGACCCACAAAAGCAATAGTCTCGCCCGCTTTGGTTTCGAAACTGATATTATTCAATGCATTACGATTAGCGGTTAAATGCTTAAAGCTTACATTGTTGAAGGACAATTTCCGCACGTCTTCTAAAAGAGCAGGCTTTTCGGGCTTGGCATCGATTGGGATACTTAAGATACGTTTGAAATTACCTAAGGAGACCTCCGCCTCACGCCATGCAAGAATCACGTTACCCAATTCCTGTAAAGGGTTGAACAGGAAGAATGAATAGAATAAAAAGCTAAAATATTGTCCAGGCGAAATAGTTTGATGAAAGATGAGGATGAGCAATACCACCACCATCACACTACGTACAAAATTCACTGTGGTGCCTTGCACAAAGCTCATGCTGCGCACATATTTCACTTTACGTAATTCCAGGTCAAGTATTTTATAAGTGGTTTTATTTAGACGTTCGATCTCTTGCTTGGCAAGCCCCAAGCTTTTAACCAGCTCTATATTTCTTAACGACTCTGTCGTTGATCCGGCTAATGAAGTGGTTTCTGCAACGATAGTTTTTTGGATACGTTTGATCTTCCGGCTCATAAGTGTACTCACCAAAGCGATCACGGGGATAGACGCAAAATAAACCAGCGTTACCTTATAGCTAACTGACACTGAGTAAATGATAACGAACGTCATACCCACCAGGCTCACAAACAGTATTCCGATAAAAGAGGTAACGAACTTTTCGCAATCCTGGCGTACCTTCTGCAAAATACCCAAGGTTTCCCCGCTGCGCTGATCTTCAAAAACCTGATAAGGGAGCTCTAATGAATGTCTTAGACCGTCGGCATACATTTCGGCACCGACTTTTTGGGTGATAATATTGGTATAATAGTCCTGGAAGTTTTTTGCTATACGCGATACCATCGCCACACCAATGGCCAGGCCAATCAGTTTAAGCACAGTGCTTATATATTCATTATATTCAAGTTTATCCCTTTGTTCGATCACTCGGTCTACTATCCTACCGGTAATATACGGATCGAGTAAAGAAAATCCGATGTTGATTGCTGCCAGAAGCAGGGCGGTGCCCACTACCCATCTATGTTTTTTGAGATACGAAATTAATACGTTCATACCCGGTAAAAATAAAAAAAGGGAACGGCTATAAATAGCTCATTCCCTTTAATTTGACAATATTCTGGTCGTTATACTGTCATGATATCTTTTTCTTTCGCTTCAGACAGTTGGTCAACTTTAACGATGTGCACGTCGGTTAACTTCTGAATTTCACCCTCCCCGGTCTTCATTTCATCCTCAGAAACACCTTCCGATTTTAGCTTCCTGATTTTTTCGTTGGCATCCTTACGGATATTACGGATAGCGACTTTCCCATTTTCGGCTTCAGCTTTTGCTTTTTTAACCAAATCGCGGCGGCGCTCTTCTGTCAGCGGCGGAACATTGATACGGATGATCACACCATCATTTTGAGGGTTAACACCTAGATTCGCCTCCATAATGGCTTTTTCGATTGCACCTAATAATGATTTCTCCCAGGGTTGTACCACGATGGTACGGGCGTCAGGTGTGTTGACACTACCCACCTGGCTCAGAGGTGTTGGCGTACCATAGTATTCAACCATTATATCATCCAGCATGCTCGGACTAGCTTTGCCAGCACGTATTTTTTGTAATTCACCCTCGCAGTGTTCAATGGCTTTATCCATCAAAGCCCTTGCGTCAGAAACTTGTTTTTTAATGAGTTCGCTCATCGCTTTTATTTGTTTGTGTACAAAAATATAAATTTAGTACAGAGTCAAGAATCAGGACTGTGAAATTTAAAATTCTTGACTCTTGATTCTTTCTTTATCTTACCAATGTACCAATATGTTCACCTTCAGCTATCTTCATAAAGTTGCCGGGTTTATTCATGTCGAATACGATTATCGGCAATTTATTTTCATGACACAATGTAAAGGCAGTCATGTCCATTACATTCAAACCTTTATCGAATACTTCCTGGAAAGTGATCTCATCATAACGGGTTGCAGTAGGGTCTTTCTCCGGGTCGGCTGTATAAATACCATCCACACGTGTACCTTTTAGCACCACATCAGCTTTAATCTCGATAGCACGTAATGAGGCAGCAGTATCGGTTGTAAAATATGGGTTACCTGTTCCGGCACCGAATATTACGATCTTATTTAATTCGAGGTGATGCATGGCACGGCGACGGATATACGGCTCGCATATTTGCTCCATTTTGATGGCTGACTGTAAGCGCGTTTCCACCCCGATGCTTTCCAACGCGTTTTGCAGCGCCATACAGTTGATCACAGTTGCCAGCATTCCCATGTAGTCGGCCTGCGCACGGTCCATGCCCGATTTTTCAGCGCTCAACCCTCTGAATATGTTGCCTCCGCCCACTACAATGGCTATCTCTATTCCTTTATCATAAACGGCCTTGATATCCTTTGCATATTGTAAAACCTGGTTATTATCGATGCCGTATTGTCTGTCGCCCATTAACGACTCGCCGCTTAATTTGAGAAGAATGCGTTTATATTTCATAGAGGGTAGTTTGTCAAAAGTATCAATTTAAATTGAGTGTTAAAATACTGTGTCTTAATTCACCTGTTTACCAGCCAGGTACGTTCCTTTCAGCGAATAATTATTATCAAAGAAGGTCAGATCAGCATCGTAACCTGCTTCGATTTTGCCTTTGTTCAGCTTAGCCAGCTGAGCAGGATACAGGGTTGCCATGTTAACCGATTCCGGCAAACTAACACCAAAATGCTTCACTCCGTTCTCGATACATTTTAGCATAGTAAGGCATGAGCCCGATAATGTACCATCAGGCAATACATATCGATCACCCGTAAACTTGTGCTGATACGGGCCATGATTGGTTTCTGTAACAGAATCGGTAATAAAGAAAAGTTTATCACCCAGTTCGCGCTTGGCTAACCTTGCCATCACAAAATCTACGTGGATGCCATCGGGTACGATACTGGTATATGGCCTTTCTTCGAAAATAGCAGGGATATATCCCGGATCACGATGATGCATTTGCGGCATTGCATTGTAAATGTGGGTTACCGCAGGAATCGGTTTATTTAAGAAACGCTTACCTTCAGTATAAGTAGCGTTGCTATGCCCGGATGATAAGATCACACCGCTATTGTGCAGGTAATCGATCACTTCCTGATCCTGCAATTCTGGTGCAATGGTCATCATCGTTATTACCCCGTCAGCCATATCCAGCCATTTTTTTACAAGGCCGAGCGAAGCCTTTTTAATAAAATCTTTATTATGCGCTCCACGGCGAACAGCATTCAGAAACGGGCCTTCCAGGTGTATACCTAAGAAATTCCCTTTTGCCTTTTCACGGTAAGACCTACCGACACGAATTGTTTCTTCGATGACCTCATCCGTATTGGTTGAAATAGTTGGGAAAAAGCCTGTAGTACCTTGCGCCAGTAAATCAGTTTCCATCTGAAGCAAAGTAGCTTCGTCCGTATCTATACTCAACAGTCTACCACCACTGCCATACAATTGCAGATCGATCAAACCGGGTGCTGCATAAGCTCCATTCATGTCTTTCTTTTCAGCATCTTGCGGGATAGCGTTGTCTGCGACGATGCCGGTAATTTTTCCGCCTGAAATTAAAATTGCTTTGCCTTTGGTGATCTGACCATCTGAGATGATCTGCAGGTTGTGAAGTGCTGTTGTCATGGCCACAATATTACGTAGAGAGACGCATTGCATTGCGCCTTTACAGTGAAAAAATATTATTGCAAAAAAAATCCCCCTCGTTAGTACGAGGGGGATTTAATAATTAAGCTCCTAAGGCTACCCGTTTAAATGCGGTAACGGTTAGTCCTTTATCTACGCTGCTCAGGAACTGGGCAACGTTCTTGGAAGAATCTTTTACAAACTCCTGGTTCAACAGGGTTGAGTCTTTGTAGAATTTGTTCAGCTTACCGGCAGCGATCTTTTCAACCATTTCTTCCGGTTTGCCTTCAGCGCGGATCTGCTCTTTAGCAATTTCCAGTTCACGCTGGATGGTAGTAGCATCAACACCGTCTTTATCGATAGCAACAGGGTTCATAGCAGCAATTTGCATAGCTACGTCCTTACCTGCTTCTTCAGCACCGGCAACGTCAACGCTCAAGCCAACCAATACACCTAAACGGAAATTACCGTGGATGTAAGCGATCACTTTTTCGCCTTCTACTATTTCATATTTAGATACACCAATCTTCTCGCCGATCTTACCTGTTTTTTCAGTAACAGCTTCAGCGATAGTTACGCGGTCAACATCAGTATCAACTTGTAATTGAGTTAAAGCAGCTAAGTCAGCTGGCTTGTTCTCAACAGCAGCATTTGCGATTTGGTTAGCAAAAGCAATGAATTCAGCATTTTTAGCTACGAAGTCAGTTTCGCAGTTCAGTTCGATGATCACACCACGTTTGCCATCTTCAGAAGTACGCGCAATAACCACGCCCTCGTTCGACTCACGGTCCTGGCGGCTTGCAGCCACTTTAGCACCTTTTTTTCTTAAGTAGTCAATTGCAGCTTCAAAGTCACCGTTGGTTTCGGTCAAAGCTTTTTTGCAATCCATCATACCTGCACCGGTTTGCTGGCGCAGTTTATTAACATCAGATGCGCTAATTTGTAATGTAGACATTTTGATATGTTTTAAATGTTGTAGAAGTTGCAAAGGTTGCAGGGGTTATAAACTTTATAACCTCTACAACCCTTACAACCAATATATTACTCTTCTGTTTTTTCAGCAGCAGGTGCAGCCGGAGCTTCAGCTTCTGCTTCAGCAGCTACTCTTTTTCTTTTACCACCTTCTGCAGGTGCAGCGGCAGCCGGAGCTTCAGCCTTAGGGCTATCAGCTTTTGCTTTTGCAGCAGCAGCTTCTTTTTCAGCTTCGTCTTCTTTCTCGCGTTTTCGCTCATCTAAACCTTCTTCGATAGCTTTGATGATGATACCGGTGATCAATGAGATTGATTTGGTAGCGTCATCGTTAGCCGGGATAGGGAAATCGATGTTTGAAGGATCAGAGTTGGTATCCACCATTGCAAAGGTTGGGATATTCAACTTTAAAGCTTCTGAAACTGCGATGTGCTCTTTTTTAACGTCGATCAGGAACAGTGCAGCCGGTAAACGGTTCAGGTCCGCAATACCACCTAACAATGTTTCTAATTTGATACGCTCACGCTGGATCATCAGTCTTTCCTTTTTAGAAAGATTGCTGTAAGTACCGTCTTTAGTCAATTTATCGATGTTTGACATCTTTTTGATCGACTTGCGCACGGTAGCGAAGTTAGTTAACATACCACCTAACCAGCGTTCGGTTACGAAAGGCATATTTACTGTTTTTGCGTAATCAGCTACGATATCTTTCGCTTGTTTCTTTGTAGCTACGAATAATACCTTACGACCTGATTTTACAATTTGTTTTATAGCTGCAGCAGCTTCTTCAACTTTAGTTAAAGTTTTATTAAGATCGATAATGTGGATACCGTTGCGCTCCATGAAAATGTACTGTGACATTTTCGGATCCCATTTGCGGGTAAGGTGACCAAAGTGTACACCTGCATCCAGTAAATCCTGATATGTTGTTCTTGCCATTTTGTTGTCCTCCTTGATGATTAACGTTTACTGAATTGGAATCTCTTGCGTGCTTTCTTGCGTCCTGGTTTTTTACGCTCAACCATACGGTCGTCGCGGGTCATTAAACCTTTAGCGCGCAATGCTGGTTTCTTTTCAGCATCAAGTTCAACAATAGCTTTAGCAATAGCTAAACGAACGGCTTCTGCCTGTCCTTTTACACCACCACCTGCTACGTTTACCAGTACATCATATTTACCTGCAGAACCCGATACTTCGGTTGACTGGGTAACGATGTATTGTAAAGGTAAAGTAGGGAAGTATTCTTTGTAATCTTTACCGTTAACGGTAATGTTTCCATTGCCCTCGCTCAAGTAGATGCGTGCAACAGCGGTTTTTCTTCTGCCTGAAGTGTTAGTTGTTGGCATTTCTTTTCTCCTTTAAATTGATAAATTAAATGGCTTTAGGGCTTTGTGCTGCATGAGGATGCTCGGCACCTGCATATACATGCAGATTACCAAATAAGGCACGGCCCAAACGATTTTTAGGTAACATACCGCGTACGGCTTTTTCTACCACACGCTCAGGATGTTTTGCCATTAACTCCTTAGGAGAAATGAAACGCTGACCACCTGGGTAACCAGTGTAAGAAACATATTGCTTAGCGCTGAATTTGTTTCCGGTCAGTTTTACCTTGTCTGCATTAATAACTATTACATTATCGCCGCAGTCTACGTGTGGGGTGTACCCTGGCTTGTGTTTTCCTCTAATGATCATTGCGATCTTAGAAGACAAGCGCCCCAAAATCTCGCCTTGAGCGTCAACAACAACCCATTCTTTGTTAACGGTCTTTTTATTGGCTGAGACAGTTTTGTAACTTAACGTATTCACTTGCTTAAAATTAAATTTATTAAACGTTTATTATACCCCGTAAAAATCGGGACTGCAAAGATACGGTAATTTGTTTAATTGTCAAGGGGTTTGTTAGGATAGTTGATTGAGTCAGATTGGGCTGATTGGGTGAGTGGCTTACCTCACCTATTCAAAGACAAATTTTTTTACTGTTGCAGATCTATAACTATTTGAGAATCCAGATTTTTATGTAATTTAAAAGCATGCACTTGACACTCAAAAATATCTTACCATTCTTCGCATTATTGTTTATTTCTATACCCGCCTTATCTCTTATTCAACAGGATAATGTTCATACTAATGGCGTTTATCAATCTAAGCCAGTTCAAACCGGCAACGAGCATTCACCTTATTTCTATAATTACTTGCGTTTCTTTTCTAATGGGAATGTTATTTCAGTTAGCAGTCCAAACACACCCGAAGAATTAAAAAAATGGTTTGTTGATACGAACAAAAAAATCAGTAAGGGCACTTATAAAATTGTTGGCAACCATATAAGTTTTCACTGCATATCTCCCAGAGGAAGGGTAAATTACAATGGTGATATTTTGGCGGATAGCCTGATACTTCACGTACACAGTCATATTAATAACCGTCGTAGAACAGACGAGTTCCAGTTTATACATGATTGATTCTTTTGCTGCCCCAATGTTATCGTTACAGTTTACCTGCGTTAGCCGATCTCATTTTGACAGTAAGTTCCCCCCTTCACTTATTTATTATTCCCACCGAACTAACCCCACCATTCACTCAAACTACCTGCACGATTATGCCCGAAATTACAGATTTCCAGCAGCGAATTGGAACAGGTTATTATCAAAAAGGTATCGCGAAACGTTTATTAACGATAATAGGTATACCACTGTAATTAACGAGGTACTGGGTAGTATTATGATGGCTTATGAAAGTCATATAAGGTAACCCTTTAACAAACCCGGGGAAACCCTTGCCTAAATAGCGCAGGTTTTGGCCTGCAAATAATTTTATCTCTTTATATGTCATGGTTCTTTTTATTAGCGTGCATTTACAATTTCTATTTACTGTAAATCTCCCTCTTAAGCCGCTGGATATTGGAGTCCAGCAGGTTAATATTTAAGTCATCATAATGATCATTCCGGTATTTTACCAGCTTTTGTATTCCCCGGTCAAGCTCACCGATCATTTGGTTAATATGAGATAAAGCTCCTGATTTAGCTTTCTCCATCGCCGTGGCTCTATCTATATACCCATAGTACATTTTTTCATCGGATGGCAGAGAATACTGTACGTACGGGAATGAACAGTTTGTGTCAATTGCTCCTTTTCCAGTCAAATTTTTATTAAGCTTTTTTGGAGCAACCGGGATGAAGTTATTTACTGAGATTTCGTCAACCGCTGTTTCATTCTTGAAAACGCGGTAAAACTTAATGTAATTGTACTTTCTCATGATTGGTAATTTTTAGTAGCGTGAAGCTTAAATATTACCTATCAGAATTAAGCAATGTCTAAGTGGAGTATCCTCTTTTTGGGATTTTTTTAAATGTACACATTAAAAACTGTTATTCGCCTGTTTCTGATAAATAAACTCCACCGCCAGGTTTAATAAGCGATAAATTAACTCATTATGTGTTAGGGATGACAAACCCTATTTTTAATTGTGTATCTTTACATAATTCCTTGAGCGATATATGGCACTAAGCCTTTTCGCGTACTGCACTTCTACTTAAAGAAAAATCATGACATTTATTAACCGACTGCTATGTACAGCAATACTGTCCTTGATGTGATGCGAAAAGCTATTTATGCCCAGCTGCCAGCTAAATCACAATAAATACAACTTACGCTTATAAAATTAATCGCCATGTTTAAAAAATCAAATTATTCCCGTCAGCAACAGTTTCATTTGCTTATTAATTTTGAAGATGATGAACGCAGCATAACTGTTTTGCCCGATAAAAAGGGACAATTTTTGATACTCGACCAGGGTACCGTACTTGGTAAGTTTGATTTTGAAAAGCACTTTAATACTGCGCTTGAACATTACAGGCTGAGCGCAGATATACTGAAACAGCTTATTAATGGGATAAGAATCCATTATTCGTAAACGAGACCTCAACTTTTTGCATGGATCCCTTTTGGCTTCGGTCCAGGGGATTTTTTTATTTACTGCCAGCCCCGCAGAATCTCTCACGGAGAGCTAATTCATCAATATCGATTGGGTTTTTAATCTTCCCAATATCGTTTCGGCCCCGCCTGTGTCAAATCCATCATATGAGTCTAACAAAACGCCCGGTTAGTGGTTGATATAAAAGAGATGCTTGGTGTATTGATGTTTATCAGACGTTTGACCCATTGAGCGAGGTTTATTTCCAGCGCTGGTCTCTCAACCGTTTGTCCATCAGCATCCATGAAAACACGCATTATTCTTTATAAAATATTCATTATCGTCATTTACTGGTGCACTTTCCCGGCGGCCTTGTTCGCCCAGAATGCCGGGGATGTCGTCCCGGTCAACAAACAAATCAAGGATACAAGCCGCCAGACCGACCTGATCGATGTTGCAAAGGGCTTATTTCACATAGCCCCTCAACATGCCAGGGAGCAGCGTGAAAAAAAGGTTTATTTTTCAATTCTCCCCGTCAGTAGTGCAGTTCCGGGTGGCGGCGGCAGGGCGCTGATAACAACTACAACCGCAGGTATTTATCTTGGTCCGCAAAGTACAACCAATCTCTCCAGCGCTGTGTTTGCGCCATACTGGAATTTCAAGGGGCGTTTCGGCTTGCCCCTAAGAACTAGCATCTGGCTTCCAAATAATACCTGGACCATACAAGGCGATATGCGTTTCCTAGTCTATCCCCAGTATACCTGGGGCCTGGGGAATAGTCATAATTATACCGATAAAGCTCTTGTTGATGAAAACTATACACGTTTTTACCAGAGTGTTCTTAAGCGGATCACCTCCTACTTTTTTGCGGGGTTGGGCTATAATCTTGACTACCGGAGCAATATTCACAGCGATGATCCCGCTATTAATCTGGCCCAATTTGTGGACTATCGTGGCGGGCTTCAGGGAAACTCTGTTTCTTCCGGAATTAGCCTGAACATGATATATGATACCCGCAACAATTCCATCAACCCACTGCCCGGCTCCTATGTTAATGTCGTTTACCGGGTAAACCCCGTTTTTATGGGAAGTAATAACAACTGGAATTCATTGTATATCGATGTCCGGAAATATATTTCTATGAATCATGAAAAACCTAATCAGCAGAATACATTAGCATTTTGGAGCTATTTCTGGACGGTTTTTAGCAGTCCGGCGCCGTATCTTGACCTTCCTGCCATTGGCTGGGATCCCTATAACCGCTCAGGCGAAGGTATCGATCAGAGCAGGTATCGGGGCAGGAGTTTATTTTACCTGGAAGGCGAGTACCGGCGTGATATTACTGCCAATGGTTTAGTGGGATTTGTGATATTTACCAATGTCAATACCGTTAGCGGTTCAGGAACCTTTTTTTCTGCCTGGCATCCGGCTGCCGGCAGTGGTCTGAGAGTTAAATTTAATAAAGGCTCCAATACCAATATCGGCTTGGACTATGCTTTAAGTCAGGGCTATCATACCATAGTTCTGAATTTAGGCGAATCCTTTTAATTATACTTTTCTTCTGCACTACTAATTTCCCGATTCTTTTTTTATTCTCGTGGTTTGTCGCAGAGACGTAAAACAAATGCTGTTCGCCGTCGTTATACATACAAGCATATCTTCATAAAAAGCACCTGCATTTAGTTAAAGCAGCTTATTTGCTGATTTTAAGGCGCATCTCAACCCTCATGTTGCGTCTACGCTCGCGCAGTTCAGGCCGAAGGAATATAAAACCTTTCCCCGCTTCTTATCGATTCTCACCCTGTGTTAACACACAGTAATTATTTTAATTATGATCATTTTAATTTTCTTTACGGCGCACTGGTTTTTATCGCTGTTTTTTCAAACCTTCTTCCAGCACCGTTATGCCGCACACCGGATGTTCACAACCAGTAAGGCCTGGGAACGTATCTTTTACCTGATGGCCTATCTTTTTGAAGGCACATCTTTCTTAAACCCGCGTGCCTATGCCCTGATGCACCGCGCCCATCATGCCTACAGCGATACCGCGCAGGATCCGCACTCACCGCATTTTTTCGTCGATATCTATCAGATGATGAAAGCAACGCTCATCACTTTTGGCGATTATGTAAAACGCATCAAAGATCCCGAAGCGAAGTTCCCCGGTCATTATCCTGAATGGCCTTTAATTGATCGTATGGGCTCCTCGGTTGCATCCCGCTTGCTATTTGGCGCTGCTTACACCGCCTTTTACATCTTTTTCGCCGCGCACTGGTGGTTGTTCCTGCTGTTACCGGTACACTTTATGATGGGACCCATACACGGCGCGATCGTCAACTGGTGCGGTCACAAATATGGCTACAGGAATTTCGATAACAATGATAAATCAAAAAACACCACGCCGTTTGACTTTTTGATGCTGGGCGAATTGTTCCAGAATAATCATCATAAACACCCGAATAGTGCCAATTTTGGCGAACGATGGTTCGAGATCGACCCGGTTTACCCCGTGATGAAGTTGATGCACTGGATGCGCATAATTACTTTAAGAAAAGCATATTAACTAAAAAACAAACCAACATGAGTAAAGACAAAGGCGGTAAAAATGCAAAAAAAACTCCGGCTGCCGCGGGTAAAAAAATAGTATCCGATTACCAGGCCGGAAAGCAAACCGTCTCGAGAGACGAACTTGCTATAAACAGAAAGAAATAACATACACAGTAAATTGAGTTCAATGCATGGGTATATGCCCATGGCGGCAAAGCTACGCCCTCAAACCTGGCTTTGTGCTACCTTAAATCAGCTGCATTACATTTTCCCTGCTCACACTCAGTAATCCCACAAAACATTTTCACGCGGCTTAAATTTTCTATCTCCTCACCACTAAATTCTGATTCAGTCGGTTGAACAGGTTGCAGCTTTTTCAAATTAGCTTTGACTCATCCCTTCATAATATTCCCGATGATTTTTAAATCCCCCTCCATTTGTTATTTTTACCCCGAACTAACGCCGCCATTCACTCAAATCAACAACCAACTATGATAATTATAAAAGATCATGCTGAATTTGAATCTTATTTAGGCCAGGAACTGGGTATATCCGACTGGCATACCATCACCCAGCAGCAGATCAACCAGTTTGCCGACGCAACACTCGACCACCAGTGGATACACACCGACGAGGAAAAGGCTAAAAATGAAGGACCTTTTGGCAGCACCATAGCCCACGGGTATTTAACAGTATCGTTACTGCCTTACTTCTGGCACCAGATAGCCGACGTGCAAAACCTGAAGATGCAGATCAATTACGGTATCGATAATATCAAGTTCGGGCAGGCTGTATTAGTCAATAAACGTGTGCGTTTAAAAGCTAAACTGGCAGCTATTATTAATCTGCGTGGCATTACCAAAGCTACCATCGGTGTTGAAATGGAAATTGAAGGCGAAAAGAAATCGGCCTATACAGGTGAAGTTGTTTTCCTATATCATTTTAATGCCTAAAGACTGTTGCAAAGCTGAGATGCTGATTATCAAAGGAATAATTAAATCCTCAAAATCGAACCAAATCCTCTGATCGTATATTGTTAGTAAGTGGAAACTTTATCGCCTCCCTTTAATTTTACTTAAACTATCTTCGGCGGCATGAAAAAAATCTTATCAATTCTAATTCTTGGCGGAGCCGTGGTACTGGCAGGCTGCAGTAAAAAGAACAACCCCGGACCCGCATCATCCGATAGCTATTTACCCGTAACTTCAGGCAGTACATGGACCTATAATGACGTAGTAGGCGGAAGCACTAGTCAACTCACCATGACAATAACAGGTGGCACAACCACTATTAATGGAAAAACTTATTATGTGGGCAAGTCCGTTTCACCAGTAAAAGGAACTACCGATGCATATTTTTACGTTGCCAACCATTCTTATGCAATGCGTGCTACCGCAGCAAGTGTCAATGTGACTTTAGAAATGCAACTGGGTAACGACGCGCAGAATGCTGGGTATAGCTGGACTACAACTCCAACCGACAACGGCACCGTTAACGGCGTATCCGCAAGAATGGTAAATACCATCAAAGAAAAAAATACCACAAAAGTGGTTAACGGAAAAACCTTTACTAACGTAATACATACACAAGTTGATCTTCAATACGATCTGGGTGGAGGATTCCAGAGCGTGGCGGTTTACGATATTTACCTGGCAAAAGGTGTCGGCATGATTGAGAGTGATACCAGTATCCAGGGATCACCTTATGACGTATCTACGCTCACCAGTTACTCAATAAAATAGAATATACTTGTTATAAACCTGACTGGGCCCCTTTTTCAAAAAAGAAGGGGCCTAAATATTTACAATCGCTCAACACAGCCTTCTGTAGTTTTGTGTTTTTATTGATCTATGAACACAAAACATATCCGTCTGAGCGTATTGGACCAATCGCCTGTACGTAAAGGCGTAACTGCTGAGCAGGCTATACAGGAAACTGCCGAGCTTGCCCGCTATACCGACCAATTAGGCTACACCCGTTTCTGGGTATCTGAGCATCATAATACAGGTAGCCTTGCAGGTTCAACACCCGAGGTTTTGCTGGCTTACTTAGGTAGTCAGACCAAAAACATCCGTATAGGTTCAGGTGGGGTGATGATGCCTAATCACAGCGCTTTAAAAGTTGCTGAAAACTTCCGGATGCTGGAAGCCTTATTTCCGGGTCGTGTTGATCTGGGGATGGGGCGTGCACCGGGTACCGACAGGCTTACCGCTGCTATGCTAAACCCATCTAACCAATTCCGTGAGCAGGATTTCGTCAATCAACTGTATGATCTGAATAATTACTTTCATGATCGCGGCGATCCGGGTACACCTTTATCCAAGATCAGAGCCATACCACAAATACAAACTGTGCCTGATATGTGGCTGCTTAGTTCCAGTGGTGAAAGCGGTTTGTTTGCCGCTCACTTTGGCATGGGCTTATCCTTTGCGCACTTTATTAATCCTATTGGCGGACCGGAAGCTGTGGCCCGTTACCGGGAGCGTTTCCAACCCTCGGAAGACCGTGCTGAATCTGCTGCCAGTGTTGCCATTTTTGTTTTCTGTTCGGAAGATGAAGAAAAAATACGCCAGCACCAGGCTTTGATGGAGTTCCGCTTTAATCAGTTGGAACAAGGCAAAGGTATTTTGCCAGTAACTTATGAAGATATTAAAGATATAGATTACACTGTTCATGAGTTAGAGCGCATGATACATCACCGTAAACGAATGATCACCGGGAAACCTGCCGAAATAAAACAAAAGCTAGCCAAACTGGCTAATGATTATGATGTGGATGAGATCATCGCTGTTACTATTGCTGAGGATTTTGATGACCGGCTGAAATCGTACAAATATTTAGCTGAACAATTCAATTTAGGTAAATAAATTATTTACAAATTAATTTATCAAACCATAATGATAATTTGATGTTCTTTAATAGAACAATTATTAAATCAATCATTATGGAAACCATAGAAAAATCAGTTGAAGTTTTAAATGATCTGATAGAGATCAATAACGACCGCGCAGAGGGTTTTGGTAAAGCGGCGCAGGACCTTGATCCCACCGATATGGACCTGCAGGGCATCTTTTTGAATTGCTCATTGGAAAGCAAACAATTCGCCCAGCAATTAAAAGATGAAATAAATCAATTGGGCGGTCATGCAGATATTAATGATACCAGCAGCACAGGTGCCCTTCACCGCGCATGGATAGATGTTAAAGCAACATTTACCGGGCACGACCGTAAAGGCATCCTGGCTGAATGTGAACGCGGAGAAGATGCCATCAAAAAAGCTTACCGCGATGCCTTATCTCCTGAAAACGATTTATCGGCAGAAGTAATTCCTATTTTACTTCGCCAGCAACAAAGCATTAACGCTTCACACGATCGCATCAAATCACTACGCGACAGCGCTAGTTAACTTCATAGTTAATTATAATGGTAGAAGCCATTCCATATCGGGATGGCTTTTTTATTTCGGATTTAAAAATTAAGTCTAACATCTGCACATTTACATATCTGCACATCGTCACATTTGCATATTTGCATATCCGCACATTTGCACATCTTAAATTAAAATCTGCACATTTGCACATCTTCAAATTTGCACATCAAAAAAAATGACCGTTTCTAAACTGGCCCAGAATTTAAGGGGCTCCGAAATTATCAAGATCGCAGGCGAGATCAACGAGTTAAAAAGACAAGGGCAAAATATTGCCAACCTGACCATCGGCGATTTTGATTCCAACATCTACCCTATTCCTGCCCAACTAAAAGCAGGCATTATAGAAGCTTACAACGCAAACCAAACCAACTACCCGGCGGCTGATGGTATGCTGAACCTGCGCGAAAGTGTTTCGGAGTTTTTGAAGAAACGTTACGATTTAGATTATAACGCGAACCAGATACTGATCTCTGGCGGATCACGCCCTTTGATCTATTCGATATATCTTGCAGTGGTTAACCCCGGTGAAAAGGTAGTTTTCCCTACCCCGTCGTGGAACAATAACCACTATTGCGATCTCCTGGGCGCTCAATCGGTAATGATCGAGACCCGACCAGAGAATAATTTCATGCCTACGGCTGATGAACTTCGTCCCTACCTGAAAGGCGCTGCTTTGCTTGCTTTGTGTTCGCCATTGAACCCTACGGGTACCATGTTCAACAAAAAGGATTTGGAAGAGATATGCGACCTGGTGATCGCTGAAAATAAAAGCCGTGCGGCAGGCGAGAAACCTTTGTATTTGCTGTACGATCAGATATACTCACAACTTACCTTCGGCAAGCACGAGCACTTTAACCCGGTTAGCCTGCGTCCTGAACTGAAGGATCATGTGATATTTGTTGACGGGGCGTCCAAATGCTTCGCTTCAACAGGTGTGCGTGTGGGTTGGGGCTTTGGTCCAGCTGGAGTGATCAATAATATGAAAGCCATTGTTGGTCACATGGGAGCCTGGTCGCCAAAGGCGGAGCAAATGGCTATGGCTAATTTCCTGAAAGATGAAAAAGAAGTAGATGCTTATTTGTCTGACATCAAAGGTAAACTGCAAAACAGCCTGAATACACTGCACGAAGGTTTCCAGCAATTGAAATCAGAGGGCTTTAGCGTCGACTCCATCGAACCAATGGGTGCAATTTACCTTACTGTTAAAGTTGATTACGCCGGAAAGACAACCCCTGATGGCGCAGTACTGAAAACATCAACTGACATCAACTTCTATTTGATTAAAGAAGCCAAAGTGGCCCTGGTACCTTTCGCAGCATTCGGAAACGATGATGATGTAAACTGGTTCAGGGTATCGGTAGGTGCCAGTACGCTGCAAGATATTCAGGATGTAGTACCAAGGATAAAAGTGGCATTGGCGAAGCTGAAGTAAGGTTGTACGTGATACGTATTACGTTGTATGTTTAAGTTTCGTGCTTAAGATTGCTTACTGCCAATTAATAACTGCTAACTGAAAGGTGTCCGTCCGTTACACGGTGTCGATTTGTGAGACACTACTGTAACACATCGCCCAGGTCAGAACCTTTTTTCCCGTCGTGATCTGTTGCCATGCGCTCCAGTTCGTCAGATATGATGATGGTTGTACCTGGCATTGCCCTCGTAATTCCATTGCTTTGGTTTTCCATTTCCGGTAGGCATTCACGTCGGGAATAACACTACCTGCCTGTTTTGCAATACTTTACACTTTTCAATGCCCAAGTCTTCCAAACTACCGCTTGCCAGCCAGGCAAATGCAGGCATTACACACTTGCTATAATAGCCGTTTTCCCACTTTTCACAATCGCGGAGGTAGGTAAAATTTACGACAAGCAGCCTGCATTGCTTATCACCAATCCATCTCACAATTTCTTCTTACTTTTACGCCAACCAATCCGGTTTTGCATGAGTAATACCTTTAACCGACCTATTCGTGTTTTAGTTGCTAAAGTCGGCCTCGACGGGCACGACCGTGGGGCACGTATCATTGCTACTTCTCTGCGTGATGCTGGTATGGAAGTGATCTACACAGGTCTGCGCCAAACGCCTGAGATGGTGGTAAATACCGCTTTGCAGGAGGATGTGGATGCTATCGGCATTTCTATTCTTTCCGGTGCGCACATGACCGTCTTCCCTAAAATTCTCCAGATCATCAAAGAAAAAAAAATGGATGATGTTTTGGTAACCGGCGGTGGTATCATCCCCGAAAGCGATATGAGAGAGTTAAAAAAAATAGGCGTAGGTGAGCTTTTTCCTCCGGGAACGAATACCAAAGATATTGTTCAGTATATTACCGATTGGGTGAAGGAACATCGTAACTTTTAAATCAACTCACACCCGACTACGCTACGCTGGTCGACCCTCTCTTAGCCTTTGGCGAAAAGAGGGTGACAAAATAAAAAATCCCCTCTTTACCGCTTGCAGTAGAGAGGGTGGTCGAGCGAAGCAATGACCGGGTGAGTCCACTATACATTAAATATTATTTGCCATGTTTGAAAATCTTCTTGTCGACTATAACGGCGCTATCCAGCATATCATCATCAATCGCGAAAGCAAACTTAACGCCCTAAACAAAAACACCCTTGCCGAGCTACATACCGCTATTTACGACGCATTTAATAATGATCGCGTAGGCGGTATTATCATTACTGGTGCGGGGTCAAAGGCTTTTGTAGCAGGGGCTGATATATCAGAGTTTTCCTCCTTTGATTCTACGCAAGGTGAGCAGTTAGCGCGCAATGGGCATAGGTTGGTATTCAACCAGATCGAGAATGGCAAGAAGCCTGTCATCGCTGCTATCAATGGCTTTGCTTTAGGTGGTGGATTGGAATTGGCATTAGCTTGCCACATCCGCATTGCCTCCGAAAATGCAAAAATGGGATTACCTGAAGTAAGTTTGGGTTTAATACCTGGCTACGGCGGTACCCAACGTTTAACACAACTGGTAGGCAAGGGCAAAGCTTTTGAAATGATCCTGACCGGAGATATAATCACCGCGCACGATGCTTTACAATGGGGACTGGTCAACCATGTAGTATCGCAGGACGAGCTGATCAGCAAAGCTGAAGATATCCTGAACAAGATATTAACCCGCTCTCCAATGGCGGTCGAAATGGCAATCGGCGTGGTCAATTCAGCTATCCAACCGGGTGTTGATGGCTACGAAAAAGAGATACAAGGTTTCGCAAAATCATTCGATACTCCCGATTTTAAGGAGGGGGTTAGTGCCTTCCTCGAGAAGCGAAAACCTGATTTCCAACGCAAATAGGCCATTTTTATGACATAGTGCTGACCAATCTAAAAAAATAGTCAAATTTATCTTATTGTCAATCAATCGATTGAACAATCATGACATTCAGATGAAACGTTGATGTTTTTTTCGTGCTTTACTTTGTTCCGTGTTTCAACCAAACACATGAACAATTAATAAGTAATACAATGAAAACTACATTCAAAATTTCAGCCTTCGTTTTAGCTTTTGCCGGATTTGCTCTGGGCGCAAAAGCACAAACTACAACATCAACAACTGCTAAAACTTCAACAGGCCCCAATGGTATAGTATTAAGCATTGGCGCTGATGCCGGTATCCCGACAGGAAAATTAAACGATGTCTATAACTGGAACATCGGCGGTTCGGTACAAGCCGACATCCCGGTTCTTCCACATCAGTTATTCGTAACAGTTAATGCAGGTTACAACAGCATCCAGGGTAAAAAGGACCTTTTGGGTGTTCAGGGAAATGGTGCTCCAAACATTCAGTTATTACCTGTAAAAGCTGGTTTAAAGTATTTCCCTGTTAGTCATTTCTACATCCAGGGTGAAGCTGGTGCAGCATTTCTTTTGAACAAATCAGATTTGAACTATGACAAAAGCGCAGCTTTTGTGT
>Ga0207648_10000646_pt1 | contig 39114 bp, 25 predicted proteins | sample KBSMisM32_FD_184310 | JGI IMG/M metagenome (GOLD analysis project Ga0207648, IMG submission 184310) | Miscanthus rhizosphere microbial communities from Kellogg Biological Station, Michigan, USA - KBS Miscanthus M3-2 (SPAdes) (version 2) | ecosystem: Host-associated > Plants > Roots >... | reverse complement strand
GCCTCCGCAAGGACGGCGACGTCGACAAGGCGTTTGCCGCCTCGGGCGCCAAGGTCGTGGAAGCGGCCTACATGTATCCCTTCATCTCGCACACCCCGCTCGAGCCGCAGAACTGCGTGGCGCACTGGCAGGGAGACAAGATCGAGATCTGGGCGCCGAGCCAGACGCCGGCCGCGGGCCTCGCGATCGTCGCGAGCACGCTCGGCATCCAGCAGTCGCAGATCAAGATGCACCTGATGAAGGTGGGCGGCGGCTTCGGGCGCCGGCTGACCAACGACTACGTGGCCGAGACCGCGTATATCGCCAAGCAGGTCGGCGTGCCGGTGAAGCTGTTGTGGACGCGCGAAGACGACATGGGTCACGACATGTATCGTCCCGCCGGCTATCACTACCTGAAGGGCGCCGTCGACGGCGGCGGCAAGATCACGGCGTGGAAGAACCACTTCGTGACCTTCGGCGTGCAGCCGGATCCCAACGCTCCGCCGAGCCCGACGCCGGCCGGCTATGCCACGGCCGCGAACATTGCCGGTATCCAGTTCCCGGCGCTGTTCGTCGAGAACTTCGACTTCGGCGATTCGAAGATGCCGCTGGGCATCCCGACCGGCGCGTTGCGCGCGCCGGGGAGCCACGCGTTCTCCTACGTGTTCCAGTCGTTCATCGACGAGCTCGCGGAGGCGGCGGGGAAGGACCCGGTGCAGTTCCGTCTGGATCTTCTGGCCAGCCAGAAGTACCCGGCGCCGGAACGCGGCGGCGACGGCTTCGACGCCAAGCGCATGATCGACGTCGTGAAGCTGGTGGCGGAGAAGTCGAACTGGAGCGCGCCGCGGCCGAAGGGCACCGCGGTGGGCATCGGCTTCCAGTACAGCCACCGCGGCTACTTCGCGGAAGTGGCCGAGGTGACGGTCAGCGCCGACAAGAAGATCAAGGTCAACAAGGTGTGGGTGGTTGGTGACATCGGCAGCGAGATCATCAACCCCATGCACGCCGAGAACCTGGTGCAGGGCGGCGTGGTCGAAGGCATCAGCCATCTGATGCAGGAGATCACGTTCAAGGACGGCGCGGCGGTGCAGAGCAACTTCCATCAGGTGCCGCTGCTCCGGCTGGCGCAGACCCCGCCGGTCATCGAGGCGCACTGGGTGAAGAGCAACAACCCGCCCACCGGCCTCGGCGAACCGTCGCTGCCGCCGGTGCTGCCGGCGATCACCAACGCCATCGCGCGCGCCTCGGGCGTTCGCGTGCGGTCGCTCCCGCTCTCGAAGCACGGCTTCAAGTGGGCGTGATGTAGTCGTAGCGGCCGCCTTCAGGCGGCCCGGTCAAGCAACGAGGGCCGGCGAGTCACATCGCCGGCCCTTTTTCTTTTGATCTCGCCGACTCACGCAGCGAGCGCGGTGGCGAGCACGTGGATGATCTGGCGCAGCTGCTCGAAAACGCTCGACGCAAGCTGCAGGAACGCGACGGCGACAGCGTCCAGTATGTCCATGTCAGTGCATACCTGGCGCACGGCTGCACGTTACAGCCTTAAGCCATAAGCCCTAAGCCGACCAGCGTCCGTCCGACTCCCTCAGCTGGGGTATATATGCGCCCCCTCCGCCCTTGACAGAATCTAACGCGCTAAACGGTTTCGATTAGTTCAGACCCCACCCGGTTAGGTGTCTTGCGGAATTCAAGATTCCGTAGAGCGAAAACCCGGTGGCTTGGATGGGTGATCTTCGCAAGACAGTGGTCTGCCGTAACTAGTTGATTCCAGGTAGGCGATGCTCAACCCATCCGTGGGCAGGCATCTTGCCTTGCACTAAGCGCTCGAATCCGAACAAAACCCTTGAAGGTTGCCGGTGGATGCCGGCGAAGGAGAGAGACACTCATGCGCCATGTCGCGAAGGCCGTGCTGTTGGCGGCCGTCGTTTTGTTCCCTGCTCTTGCCAGCGCTCAGTCACTGACGGGCGTCGTGCGTGATGGCTCCGGCGGCGTGCTGCCGGGCGTCACGGTTGAAGCGGCCAGCCCGGTCCTCATCGAAAAGGTCCGCACGGTCGTCAGCGACGGCTCCGGCCAGTACCGTCTGGAGACTCTGCCCCCGGGCACCTACACGGTGACCTACTCCCTCCCCGGCTTCAGCACCGTCAAACGCGATGCCGTACAGGTGACGACGGGCGTCACGCTCACGCTCAACGCGGACATGCGTGTCGGCGGCGTGCAGGAAACGATTACCGTCACGGGCGAAACGCCGGTGGTGGACGTGCAGAACAGCACCCGCGTGCAGCGCGTGCTCGACGATTCCATCGTCGCGGCGCTGCCGGCGTCGCGCGGCTACGGCAACCTGCTGGCGACCGTGTCGGGTATCCAGGCCAACGGCATCGCCAACAGCGGCATCGCCCCCGACATGATCTTCTTCACCTCGCGCGGCGGCCGCAGCAACGAAGGCACCGTGCAGATCGACGGCATGAACGTCGGCTCGGCGTTCAACGGCGGCGGCGTCGCCGGCTACGGCTACGACACCTCGGGCGCCGCGGAAGTCCAGGTGACGGTGGCCGGCGGCCTCGGCGAAGCGGATCGCGGCGGCCCTGCTTTCAACCTGGTGCCGAAGACCGGTGGCAACGCGTTCGCGGGCACCTACTTCGGCAACATCGCCGGCAAGTGGTCGCAGTCCGACAACGTCGACGACGAGCTGCGCTCGTTCGGCATCCCGAATGCCGCGGCCATCATCCGCAGCTGGGACACGAGCGCCTCGCTCGGCGGGCCGATCAAGAAGGATCGCGTGTGGTTCTACGGCACGGCGCGGACGTTCGGCAACTACACGGACATCGCCGGCCGCTTTGCCAACGCCAACGCCGGCAACCCGCTGCGCTGGGATTACGTCGCCGACCAGAGCATCACGCAGCGCTCGGCCACCAGCCGGAGGATCGCGGGTGTGCGCCTGACCGGGCAGGTCTCGCCGCGCAACAAGGTCAGCGCCTACATCGACTATCAGAAGGTGTGCGAGGGCGGCTCGTACGTGAAGGACGCCGATCAGTGCCGCGTCCGCGGCGACAACTGGATTGCAGTGGGCGGCTTCGGCAACTGGTCGCCGGAATCGACGCACTCGCGCGACAACTCCGAGAAGATCATGCAGTTCTCGTACACCGCTCCGGTGACGAACAAGCTGCTCATCGACGCGGCGTTCTCGCAGTTCTTCAGCAACTGGGGCGGCCAGACGCCGACCGGTGCGCTCGACCAGGCGCCGTTCATCCCGGTGGTGCAGCAGGTCATCGCCAACTCGGCGGCCGCCTTCTCGACGCAGATCCCGGTGGCCAACATGCCGTACCACGGGTTCGCGGGCCTGAGCAACAACCACCAGACCCACAACGTGTGGCGCGCGGCCGCGTCCTACGTCACCGGTGCGCACAGCATGAAGGCTGGCTACCAGGCGGCGTACGAAGTGACCAACATCTTCGGCAACTTCCCGAACCACGGGCTGCAGTACCAGTTCGGTTTCAATGCGGCCACTGGCGAGCTCGTCCCGAACCAGATCACGCAGCGCATCACGCCGTGGCAGCAGGCCAACCGCACGCGCTACGACGCGTTCTATCTGCAGGATCAGTGGACGCACAACCGGCTGACGCTGCAGGGCGCGCTGCGCTACGAGCACGCCTGGAGCTTCTTCCCGGAGGGGCTGAACGGTCTGCTCGCGGATAGCGTGTTTGGCGGTCCTGCGTTCACCCTGCCGTCGGCGAAGGGTGTGACGGGCTACAACGACATCACGCCCCGTATGGGTCTCGCCTACGACGTGTTCGGCGACGGCAAGACCGCCGTCAAACTGAACTGGTCGAAGTATCTGCAGTCGGCCGCCAACGATGGCGTCTACATCAACGCCAACAAGGCGTCGACCTTTGCGCAGACGGCGAACCGGGCGTGGACCGACGGCAACAAGAACTTCATCCCGGACTGCGATCTGAAGAGTCCGGCGCTGCAGGACAATCTCGCCGCCGGTGGCGACCTGTGCGGTGTGCCGAATAACGCGAACTTCTTCGCGTTCTCGCAGAACCACTCGATGGGCACCGCCACCATCGTGAATCCTGCGCTGCTGAGCGGCTGGGGCGTGCGTCCCTACGATTGGCAGTTCAGCGCGGCGGTGCAGCAGCAACTGCTGCCGCGCGTGTCGGCCGAGATCGGCTACAGCCGCCGGTCGTGGGGCAACTTCACCTACACCGACAACCGCGCGATCAGCGCCGCGGACTTCGACACCTACACGTTGAACGTGCCGCAGGATTCGCGGCTGCCGAACTCCGGTCAGCCGATCTCCTACGCGCTGCTGAATCCGTCCGGCCAGGGCAAGGTCGACAACTACCTCACAAAGGCCAGCGACTACGGCGACGTGACGGCGTATTGGCAGGGCATCGAGCTCACGGTCAACGCGCGTACCAACAACGGGCTGACGTTGCAGGGTGGTTTCACCAGCGGCGCCGGCACGCGCGACAACTGCGACGTGACGTCGAAGGTGCCCGAGTTGTTGATCGTGCTCGGCGTGCAGCAGGCCATCTCGTCCTGCCATGTCCAGGAACCGTGGCTGGCGGCGTGGCGCGGCCTGGCCACCTACACCATCCCGAAGATCGACGTGCAGTTCAGCGCCATCATGCGGTCGCAGCCGAACATCGCGGCGACCAACGATCCGGCTTCGAACGGCGCGTCGGTGGCGGGCAACCTGATCGTGCCGAACGCGCTGGTCCAGCCGGTGCTTGGCCGGCCGCTGGCGGGCAACGCAGCGAACGTGACCGCGAACATCGCGCTTCCGGGCGACGTCTACCCGGCGCGGATCAACACGGTCGACCTCCGTGTCTCGAAGATCCTCCGGTTCGGCCGCACCCGTAGCAACGTCGGCATCGACCTCTACAACCTGTTCAACGCGAACACGGGTACGACGTTCAACGGGACGTACGGCACGTTGGGCACCGCGACCAACGGTGCGACGTGGCTGCGTCCGACGTCGATCCTGAACGCGCGCTTCGTGCGCTTCAACGCGACGGTCGACTTCTAAGCCCGGCGGGTCTAAAGACCCGCCGCTGAGACCAAAGGGCCGGCGAGTTCACACTCGCCGGCCCTTTTTGTTTCTGGCGGATTTGCCGGCGCGCATGCTGGTATTCGCATTCAGTATCACTGGCAGTTCAAATTAGCATGGCTCTGAAGCCGGTAAGTCGTTGACCCAGAGATAATTACTTCTGGTAGACTGCGCCAGCTAATTGCTTTCAACTAGCTCAACTTTGATTCTCGGTTGGTATGAATCGCCGGTGCGGGGCCGGCATTGAAGGAGTGAACAAGACCATGCGATACGTCGCGAAGGCCGCGTTGTTCGTGGCCGTCGTTCTGCTTCCGTTGGCTGCTCACGCCCAGTCGATCGCCGGAGTGGTGCGTGACGCGTCTGGTGCGGTTTTGCCGGGAGTCACCGTTGAGGCCGCCAGCCCGGTTCTACTCGAGAAAGTCCGCACCGCTGTGTCGGACGGCACCGGCCAGTTCCGCATCACCGATCTGATCCCAGGCACCTACACCGTGACCTATACGCTGACCGGCTTTGTCACCGTCAAGCGCGAAACTGTGGAACTGAGCGGCAACGGCGTGGTCACGCTCAACGCCGACATGCGCGTCGGCGGCGTCCAGGAGACGATCACGGTGACCGGCGAGACGCCGGTCGTGGACGTGCAGACCAGCGCGCGCCGCACCACTGTGCTCGACGATTCGGTGATCGCGTCGATTCCTGCCTCGCGCGGCTACGGCAACCTGCTGTCGACCGTCGTCGGCATTTCGGGCACCGGTCTTGACGTGAGCTCAAACGTCTCCACCAACTTCTTCACCTCGCGCGGCGGCCGTGGCAACGAGGGCACGATCCAGATCGACGGCATGAACGTCGGCTCGGCGTTCAACGGCGGCGGCGTGGCCGGCTTCGGCTATCCGACCGCGGGCTCGCAGGAAATCCAGGTCACCGTGTCCGGCGGCCTCGGCGAAGTCGATCGCGGCGGCCCGCAGTTCAACATGATTCCGCGTACCGGTGGCAACACGTTCGCCGGCACGTTCTTCCTCAGCGACGCCGGTTCGTGGTCGCAGGGCAGCAACCTCGACGCCGAGCTCAAGACCTTCGGGATCGCCGAGTCGCCCAAGTTGATCAAGAACTGGGACACCGACATCGCGGTGGGCGGACCGATCGTCCACGATCGGTTGTGGTTCTTCAACGACGTGCGCAGCTACGGGCAGCACGCCGATATCCCGGGCCTCTACGCCAACAAGAACGCCGGCAACGCGAACTCGTTCTTCTACGAGCCCGACACCAACCTGAAGGCGCGTTCGGCCAACGCCAAGATGATCGAGGCGATCCGCCTCACTGGGCAGCTGACGCCGAGGAACAAGCTCGGGTTCTATTACGACTACCAGAAGAACTGCGGCGGCTCGTCGTTCGACAAGGGCGGCAACCAGTGCCGCAGCCGCGGCGACGACTGGGTGGCGCTCGGCGCCATCGGCGGCTTCGGCTCCACTTCGCCCGAGTCGGGCAATGTGTGGGACGACCGGGAGAAGATCGTGCAGGGGACCTGGACGTCGACGGTCACCAATAAGCTGCTGCTCGAAGCCGGCCTGTCGTCGTTCAACAGCCGCTGGGGCGGTCAGATTCCGTCGGGCGTCAATCTGGACCTCACGCCGGTCACCGAAACGGTCGCGCGCACTAACGACGGAACGCCCCTCGGTGGTGGCACGATGGTCCCGGTCGGTACCTTCGCCTATCGCGGCTGGGCCTCGGCGCCGTCCAATGACCAGCAGCACAACGTGTGGCGCGCGTCGGCGTCCTATGTCACTGGTGCGCACAGCATGAAGATCGGCTACCAGGCCGCCTATCAGGTGCAGCATCAGACGCAGAACGACAACAACACGGCGTTGGCCTACACGTTCAGCAACCGCATTCCCACGTCGCTGACGATGCGCATCGCGCCGCAGGGCTTCAGCAACCGCACGCGCTTCGACGCGTTCTACGTCCAGGATCAGTGGACCAAGGGGCGCGTGACGCTGCAGGGAGGACTGCGCTACGAGCACGCGTGGAGCTGGTTCCCGGGCGGCGAGAACGGTGTGTTCGCACCGTCGCGCTTCCAGGCCACGCCGTTCCAGTTCCCCGAGAAGAAGGGCGTCACCGGCTTCAACGACATCACGCCCCGCATGGGTGCGGCATGGGATGTCTTCGGCAACGGCAAGACGTCGGTGAAGGGCAACTTCAGCAAGTACCTCCAGCCGGCGAACAACGAAGGCCCCTTCATCATCGGCAACCCGGCCGGCGCAGGTTCGTTCACGGCCACTACGGCCCGGAGTTGGAGCGACACGACCGGTCTCGGCGTCAACAACGACTTCACCCCGCAGTGCGACTTCATGAACCCCGCCGCCAACGGCGAATGTGGTCCATGGCTGTCGGCCACGTTCGGCAACGCGGCGGTGACGACGCGGGTCAACCCCGACGTCCAGCACGGGTGGGGCGTGCGGCCGTACGACTGGCAGTATGGCATCGGCGTGCAGCAGGAAGTGGCGCCGCGCGTGTCGGTGGACGTCAGCTGGAACCGCCGCGTGTGGGGCAACTTCTTCGTCACCGACAACATGGCGGTGGGCGTGGACGACTACACGCGGGTGACCCTGACGGCGCCGCAAAGCGCGAAGCTCCCGAGTGGTGGCGGGTATCCGGTGGCGTTCAACATCCGCAACACCAACCGCGTGGGCATCGGCGTGCTCGACAACTACTACACGTCGGCCGACGACTACGGGGATTGGACCACCTACTGGCAGGGAATCGACTTCAGCGTCAACGCGCGCATGCGTCGGGGCCTCGTTCTGCAGGGCGGCTTCAGCAGTGGCGCCGGCCACCGCGACAACTGCGAGGTGACGGCCAAGGTGCCGGAACTACTGGCGATCAATTTCCCGTTCGCGACGCAGCCAATCTCTTCGTGCAAGTACGATGAGCCGTGGCTGACCACCTGGCGCGGGCTCGCCACCTATACGGTCCCGAAGATCGACGTCCTCGTCAGCGCCACCGGCCGCTCCACGCCCAACGTGCAGCCGGATGCGGGCGGCACGCTGGTGGGCACGAACGGGGCGTCGCTGGCGGCCAACTTCAACGCGACGAGCAACCTCCTGAGTGGCGGTGCGCTCGCCGTCGGAGTGCCGTTCCAGGGCGTCAACCTCGTGACGCAGGGGCAGTTGTACGGTGAGCGCATCAACGCGCTCGACCTGCGGTTCGGCAAGAACCTGCGATTCGGGCGCACCAAGACCAACGTGGCGCTCGATCTCTACAACCTGTTCAACGCCAACACGGGAACGGCGTTCAGCCAGACGTTCCCTGTTCCGCCGGCGCCCGACGCAACGTTCCTGCGCCCGACCGCGATCCTGAATCCGCGGTTCGTGCGGTTCAACGTGACGTTCGACTTCTGAGACCGGGCCGCCTGCAGGCGGCGCCTACGACGGAGGGCCGGCGGCTCACACCGCCGGCCCTCTTCACGTACGTTGGTAAACTGCGCCGGACGAAAGGGAAAGATGGCAAACCGACGCACATTCCTCAAGGCTGGCGCGTTGGGCGCCGCGGGCACGTTGCCGCTTGGATGGACTGCGATCGCGCAGCAGGCGGCTGCGTCACGACGAAGCGCGCCCGCAATCGCCAACGGTACGGTCAAGCTCACGGGCGACGGGCTCGCCCTCTCGCCGGCGGAATACGCACAGCTGGTCGTACGCCTGGTCGAGGAGAAGAACCTCGCTCCCGACTCGTACTCGATCGGCGGCATGGTCGAGGAACTGGAGCACGCGTTTGCGCGCGTCTTGAAAAAAGAGCGTGCGGTCTTCATGCCGACCGGCACGCTGGCCAATCACCTTGCGATCCGCACGTTGGCGGGTGGAGGTGGCCGGGTCGCGGTGCAGGAGATCAGTCACATCTATCAGGACACCGGCGACTGCGTGCAGACGTTGAGCGGCTTGCCGATGATGCCGCTGGCCCCCGGCGCGGCGACGTTCAAGGCCGACGACCTGCAGCGCCTGATCGACGGCACGAAGACCGGTCGGGTGGCGACGCCAGTCGCGGTCGTGTCGATTGAGACGCCGGTGCGGCGCGCCACCGGCGAGATGTTCGATGCCGCCGAACTGGGGCGCGTCGTCGCCGTCGCAAAATCGAACGGTGCGCGCCTGCACCTGGATGGCGCGCGTCTGTTCCTCGAATCGGCCTACAGCGGGCGGCCGGTCGAGTCGTACGCCCAGCCGTTCGATACCGTCTACGTGTCGTTGTACAAGTATTTCAATGCGCCGTCAGGCGCCATCCTCGCCGGTCCGAAAGCGCTGCTCGACACGCTGTTCCACACGCGGCGGATGTTCGGCGGCGGGCTCGCGGAGGCATGGCCGTTCGCGCTGGTGGCCCTCCACTATTTCGAGGGATTCCCCAGGCGCTACGAAGCCGCGGTCCGGGCGTCGAAGGAGTTCCTCGCGCTGCTCGGGCGTGAAAGCGCATTCCGGGTGCAGCCGGTCAACAACGGCACCAACCTGTTTCGGTTGGAGGTCCCGAACCTCGATCCGAAGCAGTTTCAGGCGCGCCTGGCCGGCGACGCAGTCGTCCTCGGCACGCCCAACGCCGCCGGGCGTTTCGTGGTCGCCATCAACGAGACGTTCACGCGCCGGCCGGTGCCGGATCTCGTGGCGGCGTTCGTGAAAGCAGCGAAAGGGTAGACGAGCGCGCTCACGGTCTCGCGAACGGCACGCGGGCCGTGACGCCCTTGCCTTCGGTCACCGTCACGATCTGCCCCGCGGCAACGCCCGTGAGAATCTCAGGCCCCTTTCCGTTGGGCCATCGAATCTCCAGCCGATCGATCTGCTTCGCCGTGCCCAGTCCGAAGTGCACGCGGAGATCGTTCTGGGCCAGGTAACTCGACCCCGCCTTCACCTCGCGCAGCTGCGTCGCGGTGCCGACCGTGGCGCGCAGGCGTGCCCCAACGGCGCCGCGGTTGCTGGCCGTGCCCACCAGCCGCACGAGCACGGCGTTGGATCCCGGCGTCCCGCCGTTGCGCAGCAGGTCCGCCGGCCCGTTGTTGTTCACGGCCAGCAGGTCGAGATCGCCGTCGTTGTCGATGTCGGCGGCGGCCAGGGCCCGCCCCACCCGCTCGAGGCCGAAGCCGGGACCCGACGACGCGGCCACGTCGCGGAACCGGCCGCCGTCGTTGCGCAGCAGCACGCGGCGCTGCGCCTCCTTGGCGCCGGGACGCACGTGTCCCGGGCTGTTCATCACGTGGCCGTTGACGACCGAGAGATCGAGGTCGCCGTCGTTGTCGGCGTCGAAAAACAGCGTGCCGAAGCCGACGAACGGCAGCGTGGCGGGGCCGACGCCGGTCTTGAACGTGACGTCCTCGAACAGGCCGCCCCCGAGGTTGCGGAAGAGCGTGTGCCCCTCGAATTCGTGGTTGGTGACGAAGACGTCCAGCCGGCCGTCGCCGTCGAAGTCGCCGAAGTCGGTGCCCATACCGGCGCGCGGCATGCCGTCGCTGGCCACCGACACGCCGGCCGACAGCGCGACCTCGGTGAACTTCTTTCCCTGCTCGTTGTGGTACAGGAAATTCGGCGTCGTGTCGTTGGCCACGAAGACGTCCGGCCACCCGTCGTCGTCGTAATCGCCGAAGACGACGCCCAGCCCGTTGCCGCGCTGGTCGAGCACGCCCGCCTCGCGGCTGATGTCGGTGAACGTGCCGTTCCCGTTGTTGCGATAGAGCACCGAACGCAGCGGCGCGAAGTTGAGCGGGTGGCAGTAGACGCGGAACTCCTTGCTGGTGTCGCCGCAGAACACCTGGTTGTCCACACGCGCGTCCACGTAGTTGACGACGAAGAGGTCCACGTCGCCATCGCGATCGATGTCGGCCCAGGCGCAGCTCGAGCTGAACGACGGCGCGCCGCCGGTACCCGCCGTGCGCGTCACGTCGGTGAACGTCTTGCCCCCGTTGTTGTGGAAGAGCACGTTCGACCCGACGTTCGTGATGTAGACGTCGGTCCAGCCGTCGTTGTCGTAGTCGGCGGCGCAGCCGCCCATCCCGTAACCGGGGTGGGTGAGGCCGCTCGCCGCCGTCACGTCCTCGAATGTGCCGTTGCCGCGATTGTGGAACAGCCGGTGGCGTGCGCGCCGCGCCACGGCCTGATCCACGAGCGAGCCGCCGTCCACCAGCAGCGCGTCCTGCCAGCCGTCGTTGTCGTAGTCGAGGAACAGCCCGCCGCCGCTCATGATTTCGTAGAGGTGACGCGCCGGGCTGGCTCCGCTGACGTGGGTGAAGTCGATCCCGGCCGCGGCCGCCACGTTGTCGAACTGCACGCCAGCCGGCGCTGCGCCCCGCTGCGCCAGCGCTGTCCGTAGCTGCGGGTCTTCAGACCCGCCTATGAGGACCAGGCACGCGACGACGAACGCCACGCCCCTCACCGGCCCGCTCCCACGCGCCGCAGCGCGTCCTGGCGTGCCTGCGCGTAGAGAGCGCGCTCGCGGCGCCCCTCGTCGGCCTGGCCAGCGGCCTCGTAGGCGGAGGCGAGCTGGCGATGCACGTCGGGGGCGCTGCCCGGCACCGCGGCCGCGCGCAGGTGCGGGATCGCCTCGGCGGCCTTGCCGGCGCGAAGGAGCGCCAGCCCGAGGTCGAGCTCAGACGCCGGATCGCCGGGCTCGGCCTCGAGCGCCTTGCGCAGCAGCGCGATCGCGCGATCGTGGTCGCCGTTGGCGGCGCTCACGGCGGCGTCGCGGCGCAGCGCGGCGATCTCGAAGCGCTTGGACTGCAGCCTTGTCGCCTCGTTCTGCAGGCGCTGATACTCCCGCAGCTCCCGGTTGCCGTCGTCGGCGCGACCCAGGCGCAGCAGGGCCGTTGCGAGCACATAGCGGGCCTCTTTGTGGTCGGCGGAGAGCTCGGTGGCGCGCTGTGCGGCGGCGGCCGCCTCGGCAAACCGCCCCGCGCGCAGGTGCACCTGGGCCACGCCCACGTGCGAGTCGGCGCGGCGCGGGTCGAGCATCAGCGCCACCGTGTGCTCGGCGAGCGCTTCGTCGAGCCGCCCGACACGGAAGTACATCTCGGCCAGCTCGTGATGCCCGAAGGGGTCGTTCGGCACCAGCGCCGCGCGGCGCGAGAAGGCGGCGATGGCCCCGTCGTAGTCCTGCTGCGATCGCCGCAGCGCGCCGATCGACTGGAAGACGCTGTTCAAACCGAGGAGCGGCTCGAGCGCGGCGGCACGTCCCAATTCCTCCATTGCGGCGCTGACGTTGCCCTGACGCTGGTAGGTGAGGCCGAGCAGATAACGAGCGCGTCCGGAGTCGGGGATCGCGGCCAGCGTGTCGGTGAGCACCCTCACGGCGTCGGCGAACTGCCCGCGCTCGAGGAGCGCCCGCGCGAGGTCGACGCGCGGCCGTTCGTACGACGCGTCCAGCGTGACGGCGGTCGTGAGCTCGGCGAGACCGCGGTCGGCATCCTCGTTCGCCAGGTGGGCGAGGCCGATCAGCCGATGCACCTCGCTCGCCTGCGGCGCGGCGGCCGCGGCGCCTTGCAGCCGCGCCAGCGCCGCGGCGGCATCGCCGTCGCGCAGGGCAGCGCCAGCCGCCCGCAGGGCCTCGGCGATGCCCGCCGGCGGCGTGACGAGCGGATCGAGGATGGCTGCGGTGCGCAGCTGGCCGAGCGCGTCTTCATAGCGGCCGGCCACGAGCGCCAGAAAGCCTGCGCGGTACGCAGCGGGTGGGAAGAACGGCTCGATATCGGCGACCTCTTGGACGAAACCCAGCCGGACGAACGGTGTCCGGTCGGATGCCGGTGCCGCCGCTGCCTGCACGGCGACGAAGTGCTGCACCGCGCTGGCGACGGCGGTCTCGGCGCCATCGGCGTCCAGCAGCTGCCGCGCGTGCAGGTAGGCTCGAACCGGATCGGCCGGCGTGAGCGCCGCGGCGCGCGCCAAGTCGTCGAGCGCTTCCCGCGGCTGCGCCGTCAGCTGCGACTCGATCAGCCCGCGCACCGTCAGCGCTTCGACGCGCCGCCCGTCGAGGCGGATGGATTCGTCGAGTTCGCGGCGGGCGTCCGCCACGCGATTGCGATCGAGATAGGCGCCCGCCAGGGCCAAGTGCATCCGCGCCGCCAGCTCGGGCGGGGCATTCCGCACATCGGCCGCGAGGCCGGCCTCGTAGGTGCGGATCACGGAGTCCCACTGCTGGCGCGCGCGATCCATCGCGGCCAGGCTCGAGGCCGCCGCAGGCCCGTCGTCGCCGAAGGCGCCATCGAGGGCCAGGCTGAAGCGCGCAAGCGCCTCGGTGAAGAGAGCCTTCGGATCGAGGTTCTGGGCGTGGCCTGGCGCCACGCTCACGAGGACCCACCACGCGGCAAGCCATGCACCGGCTCGAAACCGCAGCATGCGACGGCGCACAGTGTACGACGCGGGACCCCCGCCCACCCGGCTCCCCCCTGCCTCTAGTAATCCGTGCGCCAATCCAATGACTCGTAAGTCCCGGTCCAAGGCGTTGAAGAGCAACCCGTCGAAACCATGCAATACCGGAACAATACGAGCTTTTCGGTGTCCGAAAACGAGGCTCGATTCTTGCTTTATCCGCGGCCACCGCCCCGTTCGACTAGTACGTTTGAGTTATTTTTCGTTGACTCATCCGGAGTAGCGGGCGTTTACTAGGCTGCTGCCGCCGGGTTGCGGCAGCCAACAGAGGAGAAGGTATGCACTTAAGGAAGTGGGTCCTGGCCGTTGCCGCCGTGGCGATTGCCCTGCTGATCCCCTCGACGGCGTCTGCCCAGGCCACCATCGCAGGCGTTGTGCGTGATGCATCCGGAGCCGTGCTGCCCGGCGTGACCGTAGAAGCCGCCAGCCCGGTGCTGATCGAAAAAGTCCGTAGCGCGACGTCCGACGGCACGGGCCAGTACCGTATCCCCTCGCTGCCTCCGGGCACTTACAGCGTCACGATGACGCTGCCCGGCTTCTCCACCGTCAAGCGCGAGATGCTCGACGTCGGCGGTGAGGGCATCATCACAGTGAACGGCGAAATGCGTGTCGGCGGCGTGCAGGAGACCATCACGGTCACCGGCGAGAGCCCGATCGTGGACGTGCAGAGCACCCGCCGCCAGCAGATCGTGGACGACGACACCCTGAAGGCGCTGCCGGCCACCCGCGGCTACAACGCGCTGGTGTTCCTGGTGCCCTCGATTACGGGCGGCAGCAACCAGATCGACCTCATGCCCGCCATGCGCATCTTCTACAGCCACGGCGGCCGCGGCAACGAAGGGCGCGTCTCGGTGGACGGCCTGAGCGTGGGCTCGGCGTTCAACGGCGGCGGCGTGTCGGGGTACATCGTCGACACCAACTCGCAGGAAATGCAGGTCGGCCTCTCCGGCGGCCTCGGCGAAACCGAGATGGGCGGCGCCACCGTCAACTTCGTCCCGAAGACGGGCGGCAACACGTTCTCGGGCAATGCCTTCTTCAGCTCCGCCGGCAAGTGGTCGCAGGGGAGCAACCTCGACGATCGGCTGCGCGGTTTCGGTCTGGGCGACCCGCCGCAGCTGTACAAGACCTGGGACTACAGCGGCGCCTACGGCGGTCCCATCAAGCGGGACAAGCTGTGGTTCTACGGCACTTACCGCGACATCGGCTCGCACGACCAGATCCTCGGCATGTATGCGAACGCCAACGCGGGCAACCCCAACTCCTGGTCGTATGTGCCGGACAAGAACGTGCCGGCCCGCAGCGCCGTGTCGACGACGATTCAGGCCATCCGCCTGACGTCGCAGGTGACGCCCAAGAACAAGGTCGGCTTCTATTACGACTATCAGAAGCAGTGCAACGGCTCGACGCTGACCACGCAGAAGCAGGACAACACCTGCCGGACGCGCGGTGACAGCTGGATCGCCAGCGGCACCACGACCAACGTGGCGCCCGAGGCGGCCAGCGGCGCGCAGGGCACGAGCGGCGGCGCCTTCGGCTACGCCAAGACCTATCAGAGCGTCATCCAGGCCACCTACACCTCCACCGTCACCAACAAGCTGCTCTTCGAGGCCGGCATCTCGAGCTACATGAGCAAGTGGGGATGGATGGAGCAGCCGGGCGCGATCCTCGACCTCAATCAGGTCCTGGAGCAGAACTCGGTGAACGGCATGCCCGCCAACCTGACCTACCGGGCGCTCGACTGGAACTTCAACAACATGCAGAACCCCACGCCGTGGAAGGCCGCGATGTCCTACATCACCGGCGCCCACAGCATGAAGTTCGGGTACCAGGGGATCTACAACCGCACCGACAACTTCAACCACTACAACAAGACGCGCGTGAACTACCGGTTTGCCGGCGGCGTCCCGAACCGCCTGACGATGAACTACGGCGACTTCCTGATCAAGGACCGCAGCCAGTCGACGTCGCTCTTCGCGCAGGACCAGTGGACGATGGGGCGCATCACGCTTCAGGGCGCCGTCCGCTTCGACCGTGCCTGGAGCTGGTCGCCGGATGACCAGGGCATCGATCACGCCGACCGGTTCCACCCGAACGGCGGCATCTCGTTCCCGCGTACCGTGGGTGTCCCCGGCTTCAACGACATCACGCCTCGCGCGGGTGTGGCCTACGACCTGTTCGGCAACGGCAAGACCTCGCTCAAGGTCAATCTCGGCAAGTACCTCGAGGCCGCGAACAACCAGAACCGCTACACGCTGATGAACCCGGCCGGTGCCACGCGCTTCCAGCGCACCGTGAACCGCACGTGGAACGACCTCGGTAACCTCGGCGTCAACGGCGACTACGTGCCGCAGTGCGACCTGCTCAACCCGGCGGCCAACGGCGAGTGCGGCCCGTGGGACGACCAGACGTTCGGCATTCCGAAGCCGCCGGCGGCGATCAACCCGGACATCCTGCAAGGCTGGGGCGTCCGTCCCTCCGACTGGCAGTTCGGCGCGTCGGTGCAGCACGAAGTGCTGCCGCGCGTGTCGGCGGAAGTCGGCTACAACCGCCGCTGGTTCAACGGCTTCACGGTGACGGACAACCGGGCCACCGTGGCGTCGGACTACGACCTGTTCTCGTTCACCGCGCCGACTGGTACGGGCATCGCACTACCGGTGTCGGGGCAGACGATCACGGCGTTCAACCCGGATCCGACGATCTCCGCGTTGAACAGTCCGTACGTGACGTTCGCCGACGACTACGGCCAGACGATTCAGTATTGGCACGGCGTGGACGTGAACATCAACGCGCGGATGCGCAACGGGCTCACGATCCAGGGCGGCACCAGCACGGGCCGCGGCGTACGTGACAACTGCGAGGTGACGGCCAAGCTTCCCGAACTGCTGTTCTCGGGCGTGCCGGCCACGTGGCAGCGTCCCGAATCGTGCCGAGTCGTCGAGCCGTGGCTGACGCAGGTGCGCGGTCTTGCGGCGTATACGATTCCGAAGATCGACGTCGCCATCAGCGCCAGCTTCCAGCTCAAGCCCGGAACGCTGGGCCTGGGCGGCAACGACACCGCGAGCAACGGCATCTCCGTGGCGTCGAACTACAACGTGTCGAACGCCATCGCGCAAGCCTCGCTCGGGCGTCCGCTGTCGAACGCGGCCACCAGCACCCCGGTCAACCTGCTGCTGCCCGGTCAGCTGTATGGCGACCGCGTCAACCAGGTCGACATGCGCTTCGCCAAGGTGCTGCGGTTCGGCCGCACGCGCACGCTGGTGGGCATGGACCTTTACAACATGTTCAACGCCAACCCCGGGCTGACCTACAACCAGGGATGGGGCGCCGATGGCGGCACGTGGATGCGTCCGCTGACGATCCTCTATCCGCGGTTCGTGCGCTTCAACGCGACCGTCGATTTCTAGACTGCAGTCGTGGGGGCCGCCTTCAGGCGGCCCGTTCTGCGAGGGCCGGGGAAACCCGGCCCTCGTCGTGTACGATCATTTCCGCGTGAAACGAGCCCTCCTGGTTCTGGCCGTCACGGCTCTCGGCGCCGCCTGCGGCGGCGGTTCTGCAGCCCCTCCCGCCTCGAACGCCCCAGCCAAACCCGCTGCCGACTGGATCGTCGAGCGGGCACACGACGTCGGCATCGACTTCGTCCACTTCAATGGGATGTCGGGGGAGCGCTACTACCCGGAGATCATGGCGCCGGGCGTGGGACTGTTCGACTACGACAACGACGGCGACCTCGACGTCTATCTGGTGCAGAGCCAGATGCTCGGCAAGGGGAAGACGTTGAAGGACGCCATCCTTCCTCCGAAGGGTCCGCTGAAGGACCGGCTCTATCGCAACGACCTGAAAGAGACGGGCACGCTGCACTTCACCGACGTCACCGACGCCAGCGGCATCGACGTCGAGACCTACGGCATGGGCGTCGCGGCCGGCGACTACGACAACGACGGCTTCGTGGATCTGTATCGCACCGGGCTCAAGGGTGCCGTGCTGCTCCACAACAACGGCAACGGCACATTCAGCGACGTCACGGCCAAAGCGGGCGCCGGCGATCCGGACGGCTGGGGCGTGTCGGCGGCGTTCGTGGACTACGACCGCGACGGGTTCCTGGACCTCTTCGTCGGCAACTACCTGCTCTACACCACCGACGCGGACATCGACTGCCTGGCGGTGACGGGGCAGCACGACTACTGCCCGCCCAACAGCTACCGGGCGCAGCCGAGCCGTCTGTATCACAACCGGGGCAACGGCACCTTCGAGGACGTCACGCGGAAAGCGCTCCTCGGCGGTGCCTACGGTCCGGCGCTCGGCGTGTCCACGGCGGACTTCGACGGCGACGGCTGGCTCGACATCTACGTCGGCAACGACGGCGTGGCCAACCAGCTCTGGATCAACCAGAAGAACGGCACGTTCAAGGAGAACGCGTTTCTGGCGGGCGCCGCGGTCAACGGCGCCGGCAACGCCGAAGCCAGCATGGGCATCGACGCCGGCGACTTCGACAACGACGGCGACGAGGACCTGTTCATCACCAACTGGCTGGCGCAGATGAACATCCTCTACGTCAACGACGGCAAGGGCGCCTTCGAGGACGCCAAGGCGGCGTCGGGCCTGGGGCCGCCCAGCCTCGCCAAGACCGGATTCGGCACCGCCTGGTGGGACTACGACAACGACTCGTGGCTCGACCTGCTGACGCTCAACGGCAGCGTCTCGATCATCGAGGCGCAGGCGCGCGCCAAGGATCCGTTCCCGCTCAAGATGAAGAACCAGCTCTATCGGAATCTGGGCAACGGGCGGTTCGAGGACGTCTCGGCGAAGGCGGGCGCGGTGTTCCAGCTCGAAGAGGTCAACCGCGGCGGGGCGTTCGGCGACATCGACAACGACGGTGACGTCGACGTGCTGGTGGGTGTGGCCGCCGGTCCGACCCGGCTCCTGATCGACACCGTCGGGAACGCCAACGGGTGGATCGGGCTGCGGCTGCTGACGGCCGGCGGCAAACGCGACGCGCTCGGCGCGCGCGTGATGGTGCAGCGGCCCAACGCGGTGCCGCTGTGGAGACGCTCGCGGTCCGACGGCAGCTACGCATCGGCCAACGACCCGCGCGTGGTGGTGGGCTTGGGCCCCTCCGCGCCGGCCTCGGTCGGAGTGCGCGTGGTGTGGCCAGACGGTAAGACCGAGGAGTGGACCGCGGTGGCGACCGGGCGTTACAGCACCCTTACGGAAGGCCAGGCGAAATGAACTACGGCCGGGCGCTGGCGATCGGGGTGCTGAGCGCGGCGCTCGCCGTTGCCGCGGCGTGTTCCCAGAAGCCCGCGGGGCCGGCCGAGCGTCCCGTGGTGCTGCCCGACCTCTCCCGCGTCGAGCCGTCGGTGCAGAAGCAGGGGAGAGAGCTGTATGACGCCCTGCAGGCCATGCGGAACAAGACCGGCGTCGCGGCGGTCGAAAAGGGGCAGGCCTACGGCACCCTGGCGATGCTGCTCCACGCCGGCGAGTACTACGAGGCGGCCGAGCCCGCCTACCTGAACGCCGAGGATCTGGCTCCCGCCGACCCCCGCTGGCCCTACCTGCTGGCGCACCTCCACAAGAGCCGTGGCGAACCGGATAAGGCGCTGGCCGACTTCACGCGCGCCCTTCACCTCAAACCCGACGACGTCCCGACGCTCATCTGGCTCGGCCGCCTTTATCTCGATCGCGGCGAGCCCGAGAAGGCGCAGCCGCTCTTCGAACGGGCGCAGTCGTTGCGGCCGGACGTGGTGGCCGGCATCGTCGGTCTCGGCCAGGCGGCGCTGGCGCAGAAGGACTACGGGCGCGCCGCGAGCGTGCTCGAAGAAGCGTTGCGCGTCCATCCGACCGCGGCGAGCGTCCACTCGCCGCTGGCGATGGCGTATCGCGGTCTAGGGGAGACGGCCAAAGCCGAGGCGCATCTCAAGGAGTGGAAGAACACCGAGGTGCTGGTGCCCGACCCGGTCCGCCAGGAGCTCGACCTCCTGATGGAGAGCGGGCTGTCGTTCGAGCTGCGCGGCGTCCGCGCGCTGGAAGCCCGCGACTACAAGAAGGCGGAGGACTTCTTCCGAAAAGGCATACCGCTCGCGCCCGGCGACACCATGCTCGGGCGCTCGCTTCGCCACAAGCTGGCCACGGCGCTGGCCCTCCAGGGGAACATTCGCGGCGCGTACGAGCAGTTCAACGAGGTGGTGAAGCTGGCGCCGCAGGACGGGCCGGACGAGACCGCGGCCAAGGCCCATTACAGCATCGGCGTGCTGCTGGCGTCGGCAGGGCGGGGACGCGAAGCGGTCACGCACCTGCAGGCCGCCGTGAAGTTCAACCCCAATTACCTGGAGGCTCGCCAGGGATTGGGCGACGCTCTGGGCCGCGCGGGTCGGCCCGAGGCGGCGCTCCCGGAATACGCTGAGGTCGTTCGCCTGAATCCGCGCGCGGCCGAGGCCCGCTTTGGGTACGCGATGGCGCTCGTCCGGTTGAAGCGCTACCGGGAGGCGCGGCAGTGGCTCGAGGAGGCGATCCGGCTGCTGCCCGACGACGTGCAGCTGCATCACGCGCTCGCACGCGTGCTGGCCTCCGCGCCGGATGCCGCCGCCCGCGACGGCCGTCAGGCGCTGGCGATTGCGCAGCAGCTCGAGGCGACGATGGGTGACAAGAAGACCACCGAGCTGGGCGAAACTCTCGCGATGGCCTACGCCGAGGCGGGGAACTTCGCCGAGGCGGCGGCGGTGCAGCGGAGCGTCCTCAACGCCGCCTCGCGAGCCGGCCTGACCCCCGATGCACGGCGGATGACCGCCAATCTGCGCCTGTACGAGCGTGGGCAGGCGTGCCGGACGCCGTGGGAGGCCAACGAAGACGTCTTCTCTCCAGGCCCGCCAATCAGCCCGGATCTCGCCGCCGTTCTCGCTTCGGCTCCGCCCGCGCGGAGCGCGGGCAATTAAATACCGTCGTCTAATCGAGGCGTAGCCTCCGCCCGCGCGGAGCGCGGGCAATTAAATACTGTGGTCTAAACGAGGCGTAGCCTCGTTTAGACATATTTGTCGAATTCGACTCGATCCATCGACATCCTTGTCTAGAACCGGCACCCGCCGGTGGACCGCTTCTCAGCCCAACAGGTCCCGCGCCCTTCGAGTCTTTCATTGTTGTATGAAAGCCAGGATTCAGCATCAAAAGGGTCGGATCGCTGTTGCAGCCATGGCAAAAAACCGAGCCATTTTGTCACTTCGCGCCAGCCGAACCGTGGCATTCACCTTGCCTTAAGGCAGGGCCTGAGGGCGGTCGCGACGGTCGCCACCATTCGAGGTGAAGAATGAATCAAGCCGACACAGCTTGGATGTTGATTTCGACGGCGCTGGTGCTGCTCATGACGCCAGCCCTCGCGTTTTTCTATGGCGGGTTGGTGCGCTCCAAAAACGCGCTCAACACCATGATGATGAGCTTCATCTCGCTCGGGTTCGTGGGGGTGGCGTGGGCGCTCGTCGGCTACTCCCTGGCGCTTTCGGCCGGCAGCGGGGCGTCGGAGAACTTCATCGGGGACCTGCGCTATCTGTTCCTGAGCGGCGTTGATCTCAGCGAGAAAGGCGCCATCGTTCCGCTCACCATCCCGCACGCCCTCTACATGTGCTTCCAGGCCACGTTCTGCATCATCACGGCGGCGCTGATTTCGGGCGCCATCGTCGAGCGCATGCGGTTCAGCGCCTACGTCGTGTTCATCACGCTGTGGTCGATCGTGGTGTACGCGCCGCTGGCGCACTGGGTGTGGGGCGGTGGGTTCCTGGCCGACATGGGCGCCTGGGACTTCGCCGGCGGCACCGTCGTGCACGTGAACGCCGCGTCGGCGGCGCTCGTGGCCGCACTCGTATTGGGCAAACGCCAGGGCTATCCGTCGTCGTCGCTGCTGCCGCACAGCGTGCCGCTGGTGCTGCTCGGCGCCGGTCTGTTGTGGTTCGGGTGGTTCGGTTTCAACGCCGGCAGTGCCCTGGCCGCCAGCCCGATCGCCGGCCTCGCGTTCACGACCACGATGCTGGCCCCGGCCGGCACCCTCGTGGTCTGGACCCTCCTCGACTGGGTCCGCCTGGGCAAGGCGACCGCGGTGGGAGCCGCTACCGCTATCGTCGTGGGTCTCGTGGCCATCACGCCGGCGGCCGGCTTCATCAGCCCGATGAATGGCCTCATCCTCGGCATGATTGCCGCCGTGCCGAGCTACGTCGCGCTGATTATCCGCGCCAAGACGTCGCTCGACGACTCGCTCGACGTCGTGGCCGCGCACGGCGTGGGCGGAACGGTGGGCGCTCTCCTGACGGGCGTGTTCGCCGAGAAGTCGCTGAACGGCGTGTTCGACGGGCTCATCGCCGGCAACCCGGGCCAGGTGGGCATCCAGGCGATGGCCGTGCTGACCGCCCTCGTCTACAGCGGCGTCGTCAGCTTCATCCTGCTCAAGGTCATCAACATCGTGATCCCGATCCGCGCCGACGCGTCGGACGAAAGCACGGGTCTCGACCTCACGCAGCACGGCGAAGAGGCCTACCTGCACGAGGGCGGCGGACAGAAGTAGAGCCTGGAAGGCTTTGGGCTCTGGGCTCTGGGCTTTGGTTGGCTCAGGGCTCAGGGCTCAAGCCAATGTAGAGGGCGGTCTTCGGACCGCCCTTCCCGTTAAGATCGCAGAGTGAGTAAGCCCAGCTTCGACGGTCGTGCCGTCCTCGTGCTCGAGAGCCGGCGAGCCAAGGAGCTGGGCTCGATCGTCGAGTCCTACGGCGGGCGGCCCATCATCGCGCCCTCGATGCGCGAGATCCCTCTTGAATCCAACACCGAGGCGCTGGCCTTCGCCGACGCGGTCGTTCGCCTCGAGTTCGACCTCATCGTCCTGCTCACCGGCGTCGGGACACGGGCGCTCCTCGATCTCGTGGACACCGTGCGCGGGCAGCGCGACCCGTTCATCACGGCGCTGAAGCGGATCCCGATCGCCGTGCGCGGCCCCAAGCCCACGGCGGTTCTGCGGGACATCGGTGTCACCCCCTGGCTGCAGGCGCCCGAGCCGAATACCTGGCGCGAGCTCGTGGAGGCGCTCGACCAGCAGAGCGAGCAGATGCCGCTGCGCGCGCGGCGCGTGGCCGTGCAGGAGTACGGCGCTCCGAACCCCGAGCTGCTCCAGGCGCTCCAGGAGCGTGGAGCACTGCTGACGCGCGTCCCGATCTACCAGTGGGCGCTGCCGGAGGACGTGGAGCCGCTGCGGCAGGCGTGCCGGTTACTGGTGGATGGGGGTGTCGACGTCGTCCTGCTCACGACGGCCACTCAGGTGACGCATCTGCTTCAGGTCGCGGGCCAGATGGGGTTGGCGGAAGGCGTGCGTGCCGGTCTCGCCCGGGTGATGGTGGCCTCGATCGGGCCGACGACCTCCGAGACGCTGCGCGCCGAGGGGATCGCCATCGACATGGAGCCGTCTCACCCCAAGATGGGCTTCCTGGTCCGTGAGGCGGCCGAACGCGCGCCGGCGCTGCTCGAGGCCAAACGCCCGCCTTCGCCGTAGGCTCCGGCGCGGCAAGCCTCGTACACTAGAACGATGCCCACCTCACAGGAACTGCTCGATCTGGCGGAGCGCTGCGCCGCCAAGCTCGGTCTCGACGGGCGGCAGCGGTCCATTCCGTCGTTCTCCGACGCCGAGGAGGAGGCCGAGGACGAGTACGAGGCGCTGCTCCAGGCGATTCACGAGGACGAACTGTTCGCGCCCGTGGACGTGCAGCGGCAGGAGCAGCTGGTGGAGCAGATCGCCGCGGCGCTCCCCGAGCCGGCGCGCATGCTCATCGTGGAGCTGGCCGACAACCACGCGCGCCACGTCTGGCTGCAGCAGGAAGGCGCCTATCACTTCGGTCTCGCCGTGGGTCGCCGGTTGAAGCGGACGCCTTGATCTCCTTCTCCAAAATCGGCAAACAGTACGGCAGGCAGGTTCTCTTCGTCGACGCCTCGTTTCAGCTCAATGCCGGCGAGAAGGTCGGCCTGGTCGGGCCGAACGGCGCCGGCAAGACCACGCTCTTCCGCATGATCGTGGGCGAGGAAGCCCCGGACGACGGCGACGTGTCGGTCCCGAAGCGCCTGACCGTCGGCTACTTCCGGCAGGACGTCGAGGAGATGGCCGGGAGGACCGTCCTCGACGAAGCCATTGCCGGCAGCGGCCGCCTGGGCGACCTGCACCACGAGCTCGAGGCGCTGCAGCACGACATGGCCGACCCCGCCAAGGGCGACGACATGGACCGCATCCTGACCCGCTTCGGGGAGGTGCAGGAGGAGTACGAGCATCTGGGCGGCTACGGCCTCGAGGCGCAGGCCCGCGAGGTGCTGCACGGCCTCGGTTTCGACGACGACCGTATCGACGGCGACGTCGGCACGTTGTCGGGCGGCTGGAAGATGCGCGTGGCGATGGCCCGCGTGCTGCTCGGCCGGCCGGACGTCCTGCTGATGGACGAGCCGACCAACCACCTCGACATCGAGTCGATCATCTGGCTCGAACAGTTCCTCAAGTCGCTGCCTGGCGCGCTGCTCATGACCAGCCACGACCGCGAGTTCATGAACCGCATCGTCGGCCGCATCGCCGAGATCGACGGCGGCGAGATCACGTCGTACTCGGGCAACTACGACTTCTACGAGCGCGAGCGCGCCATCCGCGAGACCAACCGCGAAGCGGCCTACGCCCGGCAGCAGGCCATGCTGGCCAAGGAGCAGCGCTTCATCGAGCGCTTCGCCGCGCACGCGGCCAAGGCCGCGCAGGTGCAGAGCCGCGTGAAGGCGCTGGAGAAGATCGAGAAGATCGAGCTGCCCAAGAAGCGGAAGGTGGTCAAGTTCGACTTCCGTCCACCGCCGCGCTCGGGCGACCAGGTGTTCGTCATCGACAAGGTGTCGAAGGCGTACGGCCCGCGCGTGGTCTACGACGGCCTCAGCATGACCATCCGCCGCGGCGAGCGCTGGTGCGTGATGGGGAAGAACGGCGCCGGCAAGACGACGCTGCTCAAGATGGTGGCGGGGGCGCTCGCGCCCGACGACGGCACGGTGACCGTCGGCGCCAGCGTGAAGATGGGCTACTTCGCCCAGCAGGCGCTCGACCTGCTCGACCCGGACCTCACGATCGAAGAACAGCTGCAAAAGGACTTCCCGCACGAGTCGATCGGCGTGCTGCGGAACCTCGCTGGCGCATTCCAGTTTTCAGGCGACGACACCGACAAGAAGATCCGGTCGCTCTCCGGCGGCGAGAAAACGCGATTGGTGATGGCCCGCATGCTGCTCGATCCCCCGAACGTGCTGGTGCTCGACGAACCGACCAACCACCTGGACCTGTTCACGAAGGACATGCTCATCGAGGCGCTCAAGGACTACGAGGGCACGATGCTCTTCGTGTCGCACGACCGCGCCTTCCTTCGCGCGCTCAGCAACCGCGTGCTCGAACTGGGTGGGGAGACCGGGCTCGACAAGGAGCCCCATCTCTATCCCGGCTCCTACGTGGAGTACGTGCAGCGCACCGGCCACGAAGCGCCGGGCGTGCATTCGTAGAGCGCGTCCGGCCGGAGCCAGGCACGACGGTGGTCAGAACCGCGGACAAGAGGAGGTTGGGGCCTCTTGAACTCAGTGCCGCCTGGCTCCGGCCGGACGCTCACGCCGCCGACGCGTCGGGAAACGTCAGGGTGACGCGCAAGCCGGGGTGCGCGTTTTCGGCGGCAAGCCTGCCGTGATGCAGCTGCACCGCGCGCTGCGCGATCGAGAGTCCGAGTCCCACGCCGCCGTCCGGCGCGTAGTCCCGCGCGTCCTCGACCCGGAAGAACGGCTGCGCCAGCCGGGGTAACAGCTCCTCGGGCACGCCGGTGCCTGCATCGCGCACGCTGATCGTGAGCGCATCCGGCTCGTCGTGCGCGCGCAGCTCCACGTCGGAGTGGGAAGGCGCGTAGCGGATGGCGTTGCGCACCACGTTCTCGACCGCCCGGCGCAGCAGCTCCGGATCGCCCACCAGGCTGCGCGTGACCGTGTCGTGCACGACGAGCCGGCAGCCGCGCGCGTCAGCTTCGAGCTGACACGCTTGCGCTACGTCGCGAAGCACCTCGCCGACGCGCACGGTCTCGGACCGGCGCAGCGAGGGGTCGCCTTCCGCGCGCGTGACTTCAAGCAGCGCTCCGACCAGCTCGGTCAGGCGATCGACCTCCTTCTGCAGTCGGAGGGCGGCGGCGTCCCGATCGGCGGCCGTGCGCGCCAGTTCGATGGCGATGTGCAGACGTGCGAGCGGCGACCGCAGCTCGTGCGAAATGTCCTGCAGCAGACGGCGCTCGGCCGTCAGCAGCGTCTCGATCCGGGCCGCCATCTGATTGAAGGCCTCGCCGAGATGCCCGATCTCATCCCTCCGGCTCGTGTTCACGCGCGTGTCGAGCTCGCCGCGTCCGAAACGGTCGACGGCGACAGCCATCGCGCGCAGCGGCGTGACGATGGTTCGCGCCAGAAACCAGCCGAGCAGGCCGATGGCGGCCAGAATGACCACGAAATACGGCACGAACGACCAGGCGTCCAGCAACGGCGGCGCCAAAATGATCAACCGATAACGTCCGTCCGCCGACGGCTCGACCACCACAAGGTTGTCCCCCGATCGCGGTGGACCGAAAAACGGGCGCGGCGCGTTCAGCAGCCCCCTGCGGTCCTCGCCCGTGACGAGATCGACGCCGCGGCTGTCGGTGAGATGGTGGGTGGCGCCCAGCGATTCATCGAGGCGGCGAAGCAGCGGCGAGACTTCGGCGGGCCCGCCTCGTGCGAGCGCGTCCGCGAGGTCCTCGATCTGCCGGGCCTGGAAGTGATGAATCAGGCGTTCGTTCACCGGGCCGATAATGGCCGCCAAGGCGGCCGCGAACGCCACCAACGACACTGCGATGGTGGCCAGCGACGCGAGGAGGATGCGGACCAGCAGCGATCGCATGTGACTAGCGCTCCAGCGAGCAGACGTATCCGACGCCGCGCACGGCCCGGATCAGGGAGGCGGCGTCAGCCGTATCCGGCGCGGCCGCCTCGATCTTCCGGCGGAGGTGGCTGACGTGCACGTCCAAGGCCCGCTCGAACGGCGTGGCTTCACGCTGATGCAGCACCGCTGTCAGCTCGTCGCGAGACACGACGCGTCCGCGGGCGCGGGCGAGCATGTCGAGCACCGCGAACTCGGTTGCGGTCAAGCCGAGCGCCGCGCCGTCCCAGTACGCCTCGCGCTCACGGGTATCGAGGGTGAGCGCACCAAGCCGCGTGGTGCCAGCGGCCGCCGCCGGCGCTCCGGTCGTACGCCGTAGTACCGCGCCGATGCGTCCCAGGAGCTCGGCCGCGGCGAACGGCTTCACCAGGTAGTCGTCGACGCCGTCGCCGAAGCCACGCACCCGGTCGTGCTCCTCGGCGCGCGCGGTCAGCATGATGACGGGCAGATTGGAGCGGAGCCGGAGCTGGCGCAGCACTTCGAAGCCGTCGAGCACCGGCAGCATGACGTCGAGGATGGCGAGATCGTGGCCGCCGTCGACAGCCGATCGCAAACCGGCGGCGCCATCGTGTACGGACGACACGCGATAACCGTGGCCGCCCAGATATTCCTCGAGCAACGCGCACAGCTCGACGTCGTCGTCCACCAGGAGGATGGCGGCTGCGTGAGCCATCACCTCCTACGGTAGCGCACCAGTGCCTGCGGTGCGGTCCTTTGCCCGCCCTCTTTACAAACCTTAACCTTCCGCCCGCTGAAATCCGGCCTTAATGGAGAACAGCGGCGCCGGGCGCCGCGTCAGATGAACCATGAGTCAGTCACCCGATACAAAGGAACTGCAGGCGCGGCTGGGGATGTCGCGGAGTTCGCGCGCGCGGCGCATCGGCCGCTGGGCGGTTGCTCTGCTCGTGCTGGCCGCGCTCGCCGCCGGCGCGTTCAAGCTGCGCGCGTCACGCGGGGCGCCGCCGGCGCAATACCGCACGGAAGCGATCGAGTCCGGCACGCTGACCGTGTCGGTCACCGCCACCGGCGAGCTCAAAGCGCTCACGCAAGTGAACATCGGCACCGAGATCTCAGGTGTCGTCGAATCGGTGGCTGTCGACTACAACAGCCCGGTCCGGGTCGGGCAGATCCTCGCGCGCGTGAATACCGAAAAGCTCGAGGCGCAGGCGGCGCAGGCGCGCGCCGGGCTGCAGTCGGCGGAAGCCAAGCGCCAGCAGTCGCAGGCGACACTGGCTGAGGCGCAGGCTGAACTCGCCAAGCTTCAGCACGTACGCGAGTTGAGCGGTGGCCGCGTGCCGTCGCGCCAGGAGATCGACTCGCAGGAGGCCTCCGTCAAGCGGGCGCAGGCTGACGAAGCGAGCACGGCGGCGCAGGTGGCTCAGTCGCAGGCCAGCCTTGCCGCCATCGAGACCGACATTCGCAAGGCAGTCATCAAGTCGCCCATCAACGGCATCGTGCTCGATCGACAGGTCGACCCGGGTCAGACCGTCGCGGCGTCTTTCCAGACCCCAACGCTCTTCACGCTGGCCGAAGACCTCACGAAGATGAAGCTGATCATCGACGTGGACGAGGCGGACATCGGCAACGTGAAGGTCGGGCAGGTGGCGCGCTTCCGCGTCGATGCCTACCCCGATCGCGCGTTCGAGTCGCGTGTGCAGGAGGTGCGCAGCACCCCCAAAACGTCGAACGGCGTCGTCACCTACCAGACGGTGCTGACCGTCGACAACAAGGAGCGGCTGCTGCAGCCCGGGATGACGGCCACGGCGGAGATCACGGTGACGCAGGTCACCGATGCCCTGCTCGTCCCGAACGCCGCGCTGCGGTTCACGCCGCCCGCGGCGGCACGGCAGGCGGCGGGCGGTGGGTTCCGGCTGCTGCCGCGGCCGCCCGGCGCGCAACGGCGCGATCGCTCGAACGAGGACGCGCCGCCCCATGTCTGGACCGAGGAAGGTGCCGAGCTGAAGGCCGTCGAGGTGGCGCTCGGCCCCACCGACGGCAAGGTCACGGTGGTGCGCCCCGGCAGCCTTTCGGCGGGGACGCCGGTGATCGTCGACCTCGCGCCGACGAACCGGTGAGCGTCATGGCCGAGCCGATCATCGAGTTCGACCACGTCGTCAGAACCTACGGCAAGGGGCACGCCGAGGTCCATGCGCTGGCCGGCGTGGACCTGCAGGTGCACGAAGGGGAGTTCGTGGCCGTCATGGGGCCGAGCGGATCGGGCAAGTCGACGGCCATGAACATCCTCGGCTGCCTCGACACGCCGACCGCCGGAGCCTACCGCTTCCGGGGTCAGGACGTAGGGGCGCTTACGCGCCAGCAGCGCGCGCTGCTGCGCCGCTACTACCTCGGGTTCGTGTTCCAGGGATTCAATCTGCTCAATCGCACCTCGGCACTCGAGAACGTCGAGCTGCCGCTCGTGTATCGCGGCATGGCCGCGGGCGAACGGCGCCGCCGTGCGCGTGAAGCGCTCGCCGCGGTGGGGTTGACGGGCTGGGAAACGCACACGCCCGCGGAGCTCTCGGGCGGGCAGATGCAGCGCGTCGCCATCGCCCGCGCCATCGTGGCCGAACCCTCGGTGCTCTTCGCCGACGAGCCCACTGGCAACCTCGACACGGCTCGCAGCGTGGAAATCATGGAGCTGCTCGTCAGCTTCAACCGCGAGCGCGGGATCACGGTACTGATGGTGACGCACGAGCCGGACATGGCGGCCTATGCCAAGCGGACCATCCGTTTCCGTGACGGCCACGTGGAGAGCGACGAGCGTCACGCGGAGGTGCACTGATGCTGCTCAATGCCATCCTGCTGGCGATGCGTGAAATCCGCCGCAACGTGCTGCGGTCCTCCCTGACGGCGCTCGGCATCATCATCGGCGTGGCCTCGGTGATCGTCATGGTCACGCTCGGCAACGGCGCCACTGCCCAGGTCACGGCCGACATCGCCAACATGGGGAGCAACATGCTCAGCGTCATGCCGGGACAGCGGACGGGGCCCGGTGGCGCCTCGGGCAGCGCCAAGCCGTTCCGCCGCCAGGACGTCGACGCGCTCGGCCGCGACGTGCCGTCGATCACCGCCGTCGCGCCGGTGTCGTCCATCGGTCTCAGCGTCATCAGCGGCGCCAAGAACCGCTCGACGACGATCACCGGCACCACCAACGAGTACTTCGAGTCCGGCAACTGGAAGCTCGCCGACGGACGCTGGTTCTCGGACAGCGAGCTGCGAGCCGGCGCGGCCGTCTGCATCATCGGCCAGACGACGCGCGCCGAGTTGCTCGGAAGCACGGACGCGATCGGCAGCCGCCTGCGCCTGCGCTCGGTCTCGTGCACGGTGATCGGCGTGCTCCAGTCGAAGGGGAAGAGCAACTTCGGTCAGGACCGCGACGACACGGTGGTCATCCCCATTCGCACGATGCAGCGCCGGCTCACCGGCAACGACGACATCCAGCAGGTGCAGCTGTCGGTCCGCAACAGCGTGTCGAGCGAGAAGGCGCAGCAGGATATCTACCGGCTGATGCGCGAGCGGCGGCACCTTGCGAAAGACGCCGACGACGACTTCAACATCATGGACCAGCAGGAGATCGCCAACACGATCTCGGGCACGACGCGAACGCTGACGGCGCTGCTGGCCGCCGTCGCCGCGATCAGCCTGCTGGTGGGCGGCATCGGCATCATGAACATCATGCTGGTGTCGGTGACCGAGCGGACGCGCGAAATCGGTATCCGTCTGGCGATTGGCGCCTTCGAGCGGGACGTGCTGACACAGTTCCTGATCGAAGCGGTCGTGCTGTCGGTGTTTGGCGGCGCCATCGGCATCACGCTCGCGCTCGGCGCGTCGTTTGCCGTGGCCCGGGCCCTCGGCCTGCCGTTCGCGCTCGACTACGGCATCGTGGCATTGGCGTTCGCATTCTCGGCTGCCGTCGGCGTCGTATTCGGCTTCTTTCCGGCGCGGCGCGCCGCCAGTCTGAACCCCATCGACGCTCTCCGCCATGAATAGACCGTTCGCGCGTGTCCCCCTCGTTGCGGCCGCGATCGTGGCCGGTGCCATCGCCGCCGGGTGCGGCGTGAAACATGCCTATGTGGCGCCGACCCCGAGTGTCCCGGCCGCATGGAACGGCATCGCGCCGCGTCCGGCCGAGGGCGGCGAGGAGGCGCTGGCGGCCTGGTGGAGTGCGTTTGGCGACCCGCAGCTCACGTCGTTCGTCACGCGCGCCGTCGCGGGGAACCTCGACGTGCGCAACGCTCTGTCACGCGTGCGCGAGGCGCGCGCCAGCATGCGCGCGACGCGAGGGCCGCTCCAGCCGTCGGTGGACGCGTCCGCGTCCGCCCGCGTGAGCGGCACCGGCAATCAGGCCGTTGCGGGCGCGAGCGCCCCGGGCGCCGCCGCCGGGTTCGACGGCATCTCGCGGACCTACTCGCTGGGGCTGGACGCGAGCTGGGAACTCGACCTCTTCGGTGGCATTCAGAGCGGCGTCGACGCGGCCGCCGCGACGGCTGACGCCCGGGCGGCCGACCTGCAGGACGTCCTGGTGAGTCTGGCCGCGGAGGTGGCGCTCGACTACATCGACGTGCGGTCAGCGCAGCAGCGGCTCGAAATCGCGCGCTCGAACGTCGGGCTCCAGGAGCAGACCCTGGACCTGACGCGGCTGCGGCAGCAGGCGGGCCTCGGCACCGACCTGGAAGTACAACAGGCGCTGTCGAGCGTGGAGACCACCCGCGCGCAGATCGCGTCGCTCGAGGCGGGGGTCGAGCGGGCGGTGCACGCGTTGTCGGTGCTGCTTGGACAGGCCCCGCGGGCGCTGGCCGAGGAACTGGCCGCACCCGGCCCCATCCCATCGGCACCGCTGAGCGTGGCGGTCGGCGTGCCGGCCGACGCCATCCGCCGCCGGCCCGACGTGCGGGGCGCCGAGCGCCAGCTGGCCGCGCAGGCCGCTCAGGTCAACGTCGCCCGAGCGGACCTCTATCCAACGTTCAGACTGGCGGGTTCGATCGGCCTGGAATCGCTGTCGATCGCCAAGGTGCTGCTGCCGGGCGCCAATTTCTGGAGCGCGAGCCCGTCGGCCAGCACGCGGCTGTTCAACCGCCGGCAGCTGCGCGAGAACCTCGTGGTGCAGGGCGAGCGCCAGACTCAGGCGGCGGTGACCTACGAGTTACGCGTCCTCGGCGCATTGCAGGACGTGGAGGATTCGTTGACGTCGCTCACCCAAGAAGACGTGCGGCGGGGCCACCTGTCTGCGGCGGCCGACGCCGCGCAGCAGGCCGCCGATCTCTCGCTGCAGCTCTACACCGCCGGCCTGCGCGATTTTCGCGATGTCCTCGACAACCAGCGTTCGCTGCTGACCCTCCAGGATTCGCTCGTCACGAGCACGGCGTCGGTCTCGACCGACCTCGTGCGGCTCTACAAGGCGCTCGGGGGTGGGTGGTCGACGGAGTCGCTGGTGAATCCATGAGCGACCCGGGCTGATGGCTCAGGACTTAAGGCTCAGGAACCGGCTGAAGCCCTAAGACTTCAGCCTTAAGCCGCGAACGCTCGTTAGAGCGTTCGCTTGAACAGCGCCGTGGCGGCCGTCATGGCGACGGCGGAAAAGACCACTAGATAGCCGATGTCGTAGCTGATCGCCTCCCACCCCGTGTTCTTGAGCAGCAGGCTCTTGAACGCGTGGACGGCGTAGGTGAACGGGTCCACCTTCGCGATCACCTGCATCCAGGCCGGGAAGCCTTGCTGCGGATACACGGCGCCGCTCGGGAAGTAGAGCACGGTGTTGAGCACGCCGAACATCGCGCGCGGCAGCATCGGGTCGTTCATGCGGGCCATCAGGAAGAACATCAGGCTCACGAGGGCGAAGGATGTCACGGTGATCACCACGAACATCCGCACCATGCGCATCGGATCGAGCGGGTTCGGCACCCCGGCAATCAGCGACCCGATGATGGTGATGAAGAACCCCGCCAGCATCGCCTTGATGGTGCCCGAGATGTTGAAGCCGGCCACCAGCTCGAGCTTGCTGATCGGCGTCACCAGATAGCCTTCGTGCAGCCCGCGCATCTTGTCGTCGATGAAGATGATGCCGCCGCCCATCATCACCATCATGAAGATCGACATCGTGATCGACCCCGGCAGCAGGTACAGGATGTAGGGCACGTACGGATAGACCTCGACGACGTCGAGCGACGCCACGCCCGGCAGCCGCTCGGTGACGAGGTCGGCATTCAGGCCGCCCACGATGCTGCCGACCGCTGCCGCCAGCGTCGCCGACACGAACGTGTCGGTGTTGTCCGAGGCCAGCGCCACCCGCGGCTCGTTCTTCGAGTGGACCCGCCGCGAGAAGTCCGGCGGGATGGTGAGCACGCCGTTCACGCGCCCGTTGCGCAGGTCGGTGATGGCGGTGCCGCGGTCGGCATAGGTGACGAGGTCCACGGTGTGCGCCCCCGACTCGACCGCGCTGGCGAGCTCGCGCACCCTCACGGCCTGCAGGCCGTGATCCTCGTCCACGATCGCCAGCGTGAGGTGCTTGACGTTGCCGCCGAAGGCGTAGCCGAGCACGACGAGCTGCAGCAGGGGGAAGACCATCGACATGATGATCAGCATCGGGCTCTTGCTGAACCGACGCATCTCCCGCTCGATGATGGCCATGGTGCGATGCATAAGGTGTCCTGAGGCAGACCTGAAGGTCTGCAACTACGTACCCGCGCCTACCGTCGAATCATGAACGGGCTGTCGGCGGCGTCCGGCGCCTGCAGGGCGTCGCGCAGGTCCCGCCCGGCGTAGTGCACGAACACGTCGTCGAGCGTGGTCCTCTCCGACGCGCCGGGGATCGACGCCTTGAGCCGTGCGGGCGTGTCGAGCGCCACCAGTTTGCCGTGGTCCACGATCGCGATGCGGTCGCAGAGTTTGTCGGCCTCGTCCATGTAGTGCGTGGTGAGCAGCACCGTCAGGTCGCGCTCCGACTTGATCTTCTCGAGCATGGCCCACGCGCCAGTACGGGACACCGGGTCGAGGCCCGTCGTCGGTTCGTCGAGGAAGAACACGCGCGGCTCGTGCACGAGGCCGCGGGCAATCTCGACCCGCCGCCGCATGCCGCCCGACAGGTTCTTCACCGGCTTGTCCGCCCACTGTGTGAGCTCGACGGCGGCGATGAGCTCCGCGATCAGCCGGTTCCGCTTGGCGCGCGGCACGCCATAGAGCTTGGCGAAGATGATCAGGTTCTCCTCGACGGTCAGCTCCAGGTCGCTGGTCATCGCCTGGGGGATCACGCCGATCGAGCGGCGGACGTCGTCGGCCTTCTTCACCACGTCGAACCCGTTGATCGACGCCGACCCCGCCGTCGGCGGCAGCAGCGTCACCAGCATGCGGATGAGGGTGGACTTGCCGGCGCCGTTGGGGCCGAGCAGCCCGAAGACCTCCCCGGCCTCCACCTTGAAGGTGACGCCGTCGACGGCGGTGAAGTCGCCGAACTTCTTGACGATGCTGTTGACCTCGATGGTACTCACGAAAGCGGCAGCTCCACGTAGGTGGTCATGCCCACGGCCAGGCGGCGGTCCTTGTTGTCCACCCTCAGCCGGATCTCGAACGTCTTGATGTCACGCTTGGTGCGGCTCACGTCGCGCTGGGTGGCGAAGCCGGCGTCCACCCGGCGGTAGAACACCTCGCCCTGGACCTCGTCGCCGGACGGCAGGCGGATCTTCATCTTGTCGCCCACCTTGATCCGATCGATGTAGGTCTCCTCCACGTCCGCGCGCACCCACAGATCGTCGGGATTGACGAGCGTGATGACGGGCTGGCCGGGGTTGACCACCTCGCCCGGCAGCGCCACGCGCACGTCCACGATGCCGGCAATCGGGGCGTGAATCTCGGTGTAGGCCAGCCGCACGTCGGCCTTGGCGCGCTGCGCCGTGGCCGCGGCCTTCTGCTGGCGGTTGGCTTGTACCTGGCTGCGGCGTACCGACACCTGCTCGGCCATCGATTCGGCCAGGGCCACCGTCGACCGCTGGGCGTCCACCTGCTTGGCCAGCGCCGCCAGCTGCGAACGCGCGACGTCGGCCCCGGTGCGGGCGCGATCGAGCTGCTCCTGCGTGCCGACGCCGTCTTTCATCATGCGCTGCTGGCGATCCAGGGCGATGCGCGCGTCCTCGAGCTGCGCCTGCGCGGCCTGGTGCTGCGCCTCCGTGGCGGCCAACGTCGCCTGCGCCTGTTTGATCTGGTCGGTCGTCTGGCGCTCCTGCAGCCGCAGCGCCGCCTCGCTCTCGGCCACTTGCGAGCCCGCACCCTCGACGCCGGCATCGTAGTAGGCGCGCTCCTGCATCAGCTCGGCCGGTGCCAGCACCGCCACCAACTGGTCCTTGGTCACCGTGTCGCCTTCGTTGACCAGCAGCTTCTCGATGCGTCCGCCAATCTGCGGGCTCACGACGACCTCGTGCGTCGTGACGGTGCCCGTGAGCGTGAGCGACGTGATGGGGAGGTTCGAATACCAATAGATGCCCCCGCCGATGGCGAGGAGCACGACCAGTGGAATCAGACGTTTGAGCATAGTGAGTGGCGGTACTAGCGGGCGGGGTAGAGCGTCCGGAGACGCTCGATGTCGGCCTCCGACAGCCCGGCGGTGCCGGCGATGTCGGCGCGAGTGCGGAGCCCGACGCGATAGCGGCCGAAGAAGGCCGGGATGTCGCCGCCGAACCCGAAGAAATACATGATGTCGCGAAAGTCGTCCGTGTGGGGGAGCCCCAAGGCGTGCCCGATCTCGTGCACGCAGGTCAGATACACGATCGTGTCGCGCAGCAGCGGATCCTTCTTGGCTGCCGCCGCGATGTCCGGACCGAGCCCGTTCGTGTCCGGCCGGATGTAGACCGCGGCGCCGCGGCGGCCGCCGACGCGAACCGGCCGCATCTCGCCGTACTGCCCGCCGCCGGCCGGCACCCAGTGCACCTGCACGAGCGCTTCGCCGCGCGATCCGGGCTCGAAGTGGATGCGCCCGCTGCTCACCCGCTCCCACGCCTTGAGCGCCCACGTGGCCAGTTCGCGATCCGCGGGCGTGTAGGTGGATCCGGGCTCGCCCTCTTCGATGAAATAGGTGACGCGGCCGCCGGCGTCGAGCGGGCCGAGCGTCGGGAGCGGCTGTGCTGAGGCGGCTGACGATGCGGCCAGCGCCGCCAGGCTCACGAGGACGGCCGCCCGCAACCGCAACATACCCATAAGATATACCGTCATGCGCACAATTCTGTTCGCCGGTGCCGTGCTTCTCGTGTCGTCGGGCAGCCTGCTGGTGCGAACCGCGCCCGCCTCCGCGCCCCCAGCGTCGGCCGTCGAGGACGCCATGCGCGCGTTCTGGGAGGCCGACTCGCCGAGCGAGGCCGAGAAGCGTGTCGCGAAAGTGGTGGCCGCGGGCGGCGCCTTTGACGACGTGCTGTCGCGACTGAAGGTAGGACGGCCCTACGGCGCGGAACGTTCCGGCCGCGTGGAGCTCCCCACCACGGTGCGCCTGCAGCATCTGGACAACGTGGCCGAAGTGCCGGCCGAGTACACGCCGGCATCCCGCTGGGCGCTGCGCGTCAGCCTGCACGGCGGCGTCGGGCGCGAGGCGCCCAAACCGGGCGAGACCATCCGCCCGCTCGCCAACCGCATCCCGGGTGCACCCGAGATCGTGCTGCACCCGCGCGCCTGGGCCGAGACCGAATGGTGGAGAAAGGAGGCGGTGGACAACATCTACACTCTCGTCGACCGGCTCAAGCGCCGTTACAACATCGACGAGCGGCGCATCTACCTGACCGGCATCTCCGACGGCGGCACCGGGGCCTACTTCTTTGCCATGCGGTCGGCCACGGCGTGGGCCGCCTGCATGCCGCTCAACGGCCATCCCAGCGTGCTGGCCAACCCGGACACCGGCGTGGACGGCGAGCTCTTCTCGGGCAACCTGGTGAACTGCCCGCTGCACGCGGTGAACGGCGGCCGCGATCGCCTGTATCCGGCCGCGTCGGTGGCGCCCCTCATCGAGATGTTCAAGAAGGGGGGCATACCCGTGTCGTGGCAGGTGTATCCCGAGGCCAATCACGACACGAGCTGGTGGCCCGAAGAGCGCGCCCGTTACGAGGCGTTCCTGGCCGAGCATCCGCGCGTGGCACACCCCGAGAAGGTGTCGTGGGAAACCGAGCGGACCGACCGCTACAACCGCTTCCGCTGGCTGGTCGTCGACCGGCTGGGCAAGCGGGCCGGCGACGTGCCGCTGCCCGACGTGAACGAGTTCTCGCCAAACGGCGCCGTGCGCGTCGACCTCTTCGAGCGGGACAAGCCGTCCGGGCGTGTGGACGCCGTGCGCACCGGCAACCGGTTCGACGTGAAGACGCGCGGCGTGCAGGCGTTCACGCTGCTCCTCTCCCCGGACGTCATCGACTTCGAGAAGCCCGTGCAGGTGACGGTGAACGGCCGCCAGGCGTTTGCCGGCCCGGTCAAGCGTGACGTGGCGACGCTCCTCACGTGGGCCGCGCGCGACAACGACCGCACGATGTTGTACGGCGCCGAGCTCCACGTGGCGGTGCCGTGACGCAGCCGCTCGCGGCCGACGTACGGATTCGCCCTGCTACGGAGGCGGACGTTCCCGCGCTCGGCCGGCTCGGGGCGTCGCTGCTGCGGCTTCACTACGCCTTCGACAATCAGCGTTTCCTGCCGCCGCGCGGTAACCCGGAAGACGGCTACGCCTGGTTCCTCGGCAGCCAGCTGAAAGACGCCGATGCCACGGTCTTCGTCGCCGAGCGGAGCGGCGTCGTGGTGGGTTACATCTACGCGGGGCTCGAGCCGCTCTCGTGGAAGGAGCTGCGCGACGAGGCCGGCTTCATCCACGACGTCGTCGTCGACGACGCGCACCGCGGCGGCGGCATCGCCAGCGCGCTCATCGAGGCGGCGAGCCTGTGGCTCAAGGCCAAGGGCGCGCCGCGTGTCATGTTGTGGACTGCCGAGCGCAACCATGCCGCGCAGCGCCTCTTCGAGCAGGCCGGTTTTCGTCGCACGATGATCGAAATGACACGTGAGCTCTGAGCGTTGCACGGTGTTGTTCCGAAACGGTCCATCTGCTCTCTTCTTGAACACGGCCTCGTGATTTCGTAATCGCCGCAATGAATCCGGGCCTCGATCGCGAGGCCGGCCGCACCGTCGTCTCCCACCCTGCTTCGTTCCGGCACACGGCGCGTGTGCAGTCGTGATCACTGGTAATCGAGCGCTCCTCCGAAGCGTCACACGCGCAAGCACTTAGTGATCTCCCTTGGGGTTGGCCTCCCCGTTGCTCTCCCTAGGGCGGGCCCGGTCCGACTGCCGGGTATGCGGAACCCAAAACGGAGAGACACCGTGACGTGGCGTGAACAGACAACCAAGGAGCATCGCGGCACGCGGCAGAAAGCCGCGCGCTGGCTGCGGCCCGTGATGGTCGCGGCACTCCTGCTTCGGTGCGCGAATGTGTTCGGTGCGCCGGCGAGCGACGAGGATCAGAAGTTCGATCACGCGCTTCGCGACCAGGTCAAGCAGGGGAGCAGCGGCGATCGCATCCAGGTGATCGTGAGCACCAAGCCGGGCACGCGCGACCGCGTATTGAAGCGGCTCGTCACCGAGGGCGGAAAGGTGAACGGCGGCTACGCCCTCACCGACGCCGTCGTCGCGAATCTGTCCAAGGGGCAGGCTCGCAAGCTCGCCAAGGAGGGTGACGTCGTCACCATTTCGAGCGACGCGACGGTGTACTCCGACGGCCTCGCGGTGCAGGCGGTGGGCGGCGCGAACAACTCGCCCTACACGCTGCGCGGCACGCTGGGCCTCGACACGGTCAGCAGCGTGGCGACATCGAAGACGTTCACGCCCTTCGCCAACAACTACAACTCCGCGGTGAACGGCTACGTCACCAGCTCGAATCCGACCGCCGTCATCGGCTCGGGCTCCCGCGTGACGGTCGTCGACGCCGGCCTCCTCGGCACCAGGGCCGGGTTCCTGGTGCGATTCGACGCCGTCTTCGGCGACGGTCCCAGCCAGATTCCCTACGGGTCGCAGATCACCTCGGTGAGCTTGACCCTCTCGAGCCGAGGCGACGGCAGTTCGACCGCGACGGCGGGCGTCTACCGGATGTTGGCGGATTGGAGCCCGTCGTCGAGCTGGGCCTCGATGCTCACCTCGGGCATGGGCATCCAGCGCGACAACGTCGAGGCGGCGGCGTCGGCTGACGCCTCGGTCGTGAACCTGGCGAACGGCACGCATGTGTTCACCGGCGCCGGCATGGTGGACGCGGTGCAGTCGTGGGCGAACGGCGCTCCGAACCGCGGCTGGGTGCTGTGGCAGTCGTCGAACAACGCCTGGTCGGTCCACACCAACCTGTCGTACGACGGGGCCCGCCCGTCGCTGAAGGTCACCTACAAGCCGCGCGTCAGCACGACGTCAGCGACCGGCGCGGGCGTCACCGTGGCGGTCATCGACTCGGGGATCGCCGGCGAAAGCTTCGACGCGACGCGCATCAAGACGTCGCGCGACTTCACCACCGGCCTGGCCAACCCGCCGGCTGGCGTGGCGTCGGACGCCTACGGCCACGGCACGCACGTGGCCGGGCTGATGGGCAGCAGCCAGCCCGAGATTCGCGGCGTGGCGCCGGGGGTCAAGTTGGTCAACCTGCGCGTGCTCGACGGCACCGGCCGGGGCTCGACCTCGAACGTGCTGCTGGCGCTGCAGTGGGCGGTGGCCAACCGCGCCGCCTACGGCATCGACGTCATCAACCTGTC
>Ga0207648_10000641_pt1 | contig 39256 bp, 39 predicted proteins | sample KBSMisM32_FD_184310 | JGI IMG/M metagenome (GOLD analysis project Ga0207648, IMG submission 184310) | Miscanthus rhizosphere microbial communities from Kellogg Biological Station, Michigan, USA - KBS Miscanthus M3-2 (SPAdes) (version 2) | ecosystem: Host-associated > Plants > Roots >... | reverse complement strand
CTCCATGCCTTCAATGCCGGCTACTTTCATCGTGGGGACGATCCAAGCACAGCGGATATAGAGCATAGTTGGTACACCACCGGACCAAACGACAACAGTGGCCCGCCACTCGGGAAGGAACTCTGGGCATTCGTGCCTCATTACCTTCTGCCGCAGCTCATTTGGCTGACCCAGCCCGATTATACGCACGTCTCGTATGTAGACCTGAAGCCGAAAGTCACCGACGTCAATATCTTTACACCTGAATCCGCCTGCGGGACTGTGACAAGTCCCACCCCGACGGCCTCGGGCTGCATCCATCCCGGCGGGTGGGGCACGATCATGATCGTCGGCTTGCGCTTTGGCGGCAGTTGCGGGTCCTGTGTTGGCGTGTCGGGGACGAATGGTGGAGGGCCGCCCCTGAGCGTGACCGCAAAATTCGATGGGGTCACGACGCAAACGCGCACGTTCTATAGTGGATACATCGTGCTCGACATCACGAACCCTGACGTGGATCCCACAGTGCTGACCGCCTATTCCTCTTCCACGCTAGGCTTGACCACGAGCTATCCGACGGTGACCCGCATGAGCCCCAAAAACCCACCGGGGAATGCGAAAACCGACCATTCGAACGCGGTCTTTTCCATGGTGCTCGGTTCGGGTGTGCAAAGCTACGACGGCAGAGCCTCGGCACAAGCGAGTTTGTTTGCCGTCAAGCTGGTCAATCAGGGGACCGCTCCCACCGTCACCTCCATGCCGGTTGGGCTGGCGGGCTTTGGAAGCTTCATGGCCGATCCGATTACCTTCGACCGTGATCTGGATTTCCGATCGGACGCCGTGTATGTCGGTCGGAGCATCGACCCCAGCGCCGGCGCCCCAGGGTATTGGTGGGGGAAATACTATCGCCTCACGATGGGAGTATGTTCGAGCGCTCCTTGTGGTACCTCCACATGGGGCGTGGCGAATGGAGCTAGCCGTGCAGCCACCGAAATGATCGCGCAGCTGACAATCGGAGGTTCAACGGCCTATCTCGGTCCGATCACGATTTCATCATCGGTGACTCTCGATGACGCTGGAAACACATGGGTCTTTTTTGGCACCGGACGTTTCTTTACCCAAACCGATAAAATTGACCAGCACGTTCAGTATTTGGTCGGCGTCAAAGACACCGTCATGAATGGAGGATGCACGCAATCCTCGGTCACCAACTGCCCGGATCAGAATCTGTTGGATGTATCGAACGCGCAGATCTGCGTGTCCTGTGCATCGGGCAATCAGGTTCAGGGCGTGGGAACCGTGGCAACATTTGCCAGCTTGGTCTCCCAAGTCCAGGGTATGGATGGGTGGTTCATCCAACTGACGACGAATTCTGGATCCACCACTCTGGGAGCAGAACGCAGCATCGTCAATCCCTCATTGATCTCAGGTGCGGTGTTCTTCCCCACATTTACGCCGACCTATGACATTTGTGTTGCGACGGGGACGAGTAACCTGTATGGCCTCTATTACAAGACCGGAACGGGTTACACGGATCCGATCTTTGGAGTCGACGCGGCAGGCAAGGCCGCGCGGCAGGTGAGTCTTGGTGAGGGCCTGGCCTCGTCAGTCGCCATCCAGATTGGATCGCAACCGACAGGCATGGCGGGGTTCGTTCAATCCAGCAATTCCTCGATCATCAAAGTGCAACCGAAGCCGCCGTCGACGCTCTGGAGTCAATATATCTCGTGGATGAATCATCGAGACTGAGCGACCATAGGCGTCGCGGTTCTGCCCTGCTGCGCAGAGCACAAGATCACTGGTCTTGTGCTCTGCCAGGACTCTCGGCCGCCATGGCCGCGCTGCTCCTCTCGGCTTGTATGGGAGGAGACAACGGGACCGCCAACTCAGCCACAGGATCTGGAAATCATGCGCCCACTATCAAAACCGTTTCCATCCTGCCAAGTCCCGCCGTCCTCGCCGGTCCTCTCATGGTGAGAGTGGAGGCACAAGACCCTGATGCTGATACGGTCAAGTTCAGATACCGGTGGTTTGTCAACGGCAAGGAGATCTCGGGACAAACGGGCGAGACCCTCCCACCGACGCTGGTAAAACGAGATGATCACTTGACCGTAGAGGTCACACCCTTCGACGGAAAGACGAATGGCGTGCCACAGGTTTCGGCTCCAGTGCAGATTGTGAATACCCCTCCGATTCTCTCATCTCTCACGGTGGATTTTGATTATGGAGCCCAAGGCCGACAATTGCTGGCGCATGCCGACGTGCTGGACCCCGACCAAGATGATGTCTCGCTCACGTATCGATGGAAAAAGAATGAGACCGTGGTGAAGGAAGGCCAAGAAAGCACGCTCTCTGTCGCGGGATTGACTTCCCAAGATGTCGTGGACGTTGAGGTCACGGCGTCGGATGGCAGCTCCAATGGAACGACAACGCTTTCCGGTCGGTTTACCATGTCAAACTCTTCTCCCACCATTCTCTCCAGCCCTTCTGTATCGGCGGCCGGCAGTACCTACGAATATCAAGTCCAAGCCACTGATCCGGATGGGGATCCTATTACCTACAAGTTGGACGAGGCTCCCCCCGGCATGATCATCGGGGAACAGTCGGGTCGCATTCATTGGAGTGTGACGCCTGAAGCGAAGGGCAGCCATCGGATCAAAGTAGTGGCGCAGGACAATAAGGGTGGCTTTGCCGCTCAGGACTTTGAGCTGTCCATCTCAGCGCCTGCCAAGACGTCGTAGGCCGAATAATGACAGGCGGTTCCTTCTGAGCTTGTCCCTTGCCCGTTGCTTTGCTAGAATCATCCTAGCTACCAGAGGAGGGACGGGCTTCGGCCCTCGTGCGTAAGCTCAAACTGCGAGAAGGTACCAACACCGCCGTTTTATTCGGTCACCACGACCGGCACCTCAAGCTGATCGAAGAAGATCTTGGCGTGCGCCTCTCGGCGCGCGGCGAGGAACTCACCCTCGACGGAAATCCAGAAGCGACACGCTATGCCGAGCGCGTACTGACCGAGCTCGCCGGGCTTGCGAACGACGGCATGTTGATTCAACCGGACGACGTCGCTCATGCGTTGACCGCTTTGCGGCAGAGTCCCGAAACGCCGCTGAAAGAGTTGCTGTCGAATGCGACGACGATCGTCACGAAAAAACGGTTCGTCGCTCCAAAGACGCCGACACAGAAAGCCTACATCGAAGCGATTGAAACCCACGACATTGTCATCGGCATCGGTCCGGCCGGCACCGGCAAGACCTATTTGGCGATGGCGATGGCGGTGAGCGCCTTGATGAAGCGAGAGGTGAGTCGCATCATCCTGGCGAGGCCGGCCGTTGAGGCGGGCGAAAAATTGGGCTTCCTGCCCGGCGACATGATCGCGAAGGTCAATCCGTATCTGCGCCCGCTCTACGACGCGCTCTTCGACATGATGGACATGGAACGAGCGACACGCGCGATCGAGCGAGGAGACATTGAGATCGCCCCGCTGGCCTTTATGCGCGGGCGTACGCTGAACGATTCGTTTGTCATTCTCGACGAGGCGCAAAACGCGACGGCCGAACAAATGAAGATGTTCCTGACCCGGCTCGGGTTCAATTCCAAGGCCGTGGTGACCGGCGACATTACCCAGGTTGATCTTCCCCCTGACCGCGTCTCTGGGTTGATCGAGGTGCGGGACATCCTTCGCCACATCGAGGGCATCAGTTTCGTGTACTTTGACGAGCGCGACGTCGTGCGCCATAAACTGGTTCAGGACATCATCAAGGCCTATGACCAGCACGATAACGCGGATCAGCTTCAGCCGCGGGCCGCGCAGGCGGGCCGTCGGGCATCTCCGGGCTCGCATGGCCGTCCATCTTCCTCCTTGCCCACCCAGCCGAAAGGTTCGTGGGGCCAACCGCATTAATGCCCGTTTCGCTTCAAGTCCATGTTCGGTCGTTGACAGTCGGTCGCAGGCGGGTCCTAGGATTGGCGAAAACCGTCCTCAAGCTCGTCGGCGAGCCGTCAGCAGATGTGAACCTCTCGCTCGTGGGCGATTGGCGGATGCGGAGGCTCAACCGCCGGTTTCGACACAAAGATCGCAGTACAGACGTCTTGGCCTTCGCGTTCCGAGAAGCACGAGCGCCTCACGGCTTCCATCGAGGAGCCACCCACCTCGGTGAGGTCGTCATCTGCTTGCCGACGGCTCAACGGCAAGCCAAGGTGGCTGGCCGACCGTTGGAAGAAGAGCTCGTGACGTTGCTGATCCATGGTGTGCTGCATCTCTGCGGCTATGATCATGAACGCAGCAGGCGGGAAGCCTGGCGTATGCAGAAAAAAGAACAGCAGATGCGTCGACGGTTGGGCCCCATTACCAGATTAGTGAGAGCCCGTCACGATAGTCCCATGCGAACAGCAAGAAAGGTTTAGCGCATGGGGTGGATGCAGCGACTCAGTGAAGGGCTCACCAAGACGCGGTCCGCGGTCCGCGGTTCCCTGGATCGGTTATTGGGACGCGCGGTGGACCCTGCGCTGCTGGATGAATTCGAAGCCACGCTGATTTCATCGGATCTTGGAGTCTCGGTCGCCGAACGCGTCATCAGCCAGCTTAAAGAAGCCCTGAAAGGCACAGATGCGTCGCAGGTGACCCACGTCCAAAACAGCTTACGGGACACATTGCTCGAGGTCCTTTCCCCGGCCTCCGGTCCCACCTTTGAAGAGCTGATCACTCAAGGGCCAAAACCGTTTGTCGTGCTCGTGGTGGGTGTGAACGGTGTTGGAAAAACCACCAGCATGGCGAAGCTTGCCCAACGTCTGATGCAAGGGAAGCGCGTGCCGCTATTAGTGGCCGCCGATACGTTTCGCGCCGCCGCCATCGACCAACTTCAAGTCTGGGCGGATCGCATCGGCGTCGAAGTCGTTCGTCATCGTCATGGAGCCGATCCGGCTGCGGTGGCCTACGATGGCATCGCTGCGGCGAAAGCCAGACAGGCCGATGTCGTGTTAATCGATACGGCCGGCCGGCTTCATACCAAATCCAACCTGATGGAAGAACTTCGAAAAGTGACGCGGGTGATCGGACAAGCGTTGCCCGGTGCTCCTCATGAGGTGTTGCTCGTCCTGGACGCGACGCTCGGGCAAAATGCCTTGGCGCAAGCGCGTCAGTTTCGCGAAACGGTCGGGGTCACGGGTCTCGCCCTCACAAAGCTCGATGGCACCGCTAAAGGGGGCATTGTAGTGGCCATCGCGGACGAATTGAAATTGCCCGTCCGGTTGATCGGCGTCGGAGAAGGTGTTGAGGACCTGCAGAACTTTCAGCCGCGGGCTTTTGTCGACGCGCTCTTAGGCCTCCCCGCCGAGTAACGGCTCCGCATGTTCCCCTCTTTTGCTTCTCAAGGCCCGGGTGTCATGGTAGGCTCGCCCCTGTGCCAGGCCTGGACACATATCGTTATCGTTGAGCACTAAGTATGGTCAAAATTCTTGTCATCGATGACGACCGCATGAATTGCGACCTTCTTCAGGCCGTCTTGACGCGTCATGGCTATGACGTCCATTCGGCCACGAGCGGCCTCGAGGGGCTGAATCTTTTCCGCCAGCACAATCCCCGTGTGACGATTCTCGACCTGCGGATGCCGGAAATGGACGGGTTGACGGTGCTGAAGGAGATCCGTGCCATCGATCCGCAAGCCCCGGTCATTATCCTTGGCGGAGGAGCGACGGAGGTCCAGGAAAACCAGGCCCGCGCACTGCGCGTCACCGACTTCGTCCGCAAAGGGCTGTCGCTGGATGTGCTCGTCGAAGGGGTCAATCGCGTCGTCCAGCAGCCGGTCAAAAAGCTCGACGCCGCAGGCGTCCAGGCAGGTCCTGCCACGGACACCGGAGAAACCGTCCTCATTGTCGATGACGAACAACTGGTTCGTGATCTGCTCGTCCAGTTCCTGGGTCTTCGAGGCTATCGGGCCCTAGGCGTCAAAGATGGCAGTCAGGCCCTCTCCATGGTAGAACAGGCGTCGCCGGACCTTATCTTACTCGACCTGATGCTGCCTGGCATGAGCGGTGTCGAGGTGCTTCGGCGATTGCGGGACAAACATTTCACCGGGGCGATCATTATCGTCACCGGCAGCTACGACGAAGAATTACTCCAGGACGCCTGGTCGCTGCATCCGCAAGAAGTCATCAGCAAGCCCATCGATCTCGAGAAATTGCTCGCCATCATCCAGCTTGTGCTCGTGTGCCGCGAGTGTTAAAACCGCTCTGATGGCATATGCGTACAGCGGGCTGGCCCTCGCCTGCGTGCTGTGGCTCAGCTCCTTGAGTCCGCCGCTTCCTGAGCCGGCTGCGGCTTCCGATTCCTCAAACTCGATCCTCCGTCACGATCTGTTCGTCCAGATTGATCCCGGGCGGCATGCGCTCATGGCAACGGATCAGTTCACGATCGAACCCGGGCAGGCGCGGACGATCCAGCTCTCCCTTGCGCCGACACTGCAACTCGACCGGCTCGTGTTGTCCCCTTCGCAGACCTCGTCGAACGATGTCGGGCGGGACCTCTCCTTTGAGGTCGATCATCAGTCGGCCGCTGCGCAGCACATCACCATTCCGGTCTCGTGGCCGGGGAAGGGCCCGGCGACGATGACCGCGTACTATCACGGGACGATCAACGACCCGCCCAAGGAGCCCCGTCATTTGCGGTTTGTGACTCCGAGTGAAACCGCCGGCCATATCGGTCCCGAAGGGATCTATCTGAGCAGCGAAACTCAGTGGTATCTGGATGTGCCTGAGTCACTGAGCGCGTATCGCCTTCGCGTGGCCTTGCCTTCCGGATGGACCGCCGTCACGCAAGCGAAAGTTCGCAGCTCCGACTCCTGCCCCGCCGGGCTGTGCTCCAGCCGCGATCTGACCTTGACGGAATGGGAACCGAGTCAACCGACCGAGGCACTCACGCTGGTCGCGAACCGGTTCGTGGCCAAGACGCGCAATTGGTCGTCGAAGGAGGGACAACAGGTCCAGCTGGGCACCTATTTGTTTCCCGAGGACGCGCAACTGGCGGACGAATATCTCGATGCGACAGCTCGCTATCTCGAAACCTACATCGCCCTGCTTGGCCCCTATCCGTTTGACACCTTCGCGGTAGTGGAGAATTTTTTTGCCAGCGGTCTGGGAATGCCCTCTTTTACGCTGCTCGGGAGCGGCGTGATCAAACGTCACTATGTGCAGCCCTACGCGTTGGGACACGAGATCGTGCATTCCTGGATCGGAAATGCCGTGTTCAACCGTACAGACCAAGGAAATTGGGTCGAAGGCCTGACGACATATCTGGCCAACTACTATTGGCATGAGTGGTCTGGCGATCAAGACCAGGCACGGGATCAGCGGCGGCTCATGCTGCGTGGATATAACCTGCATGTGACCCCGAAGGGGGATTATCCGCTTCGGCAGTTCACGCAGAAACACGATGAGCGCGACAACGCCATCGGCTATCAAAAAGCCGCCATGGTATTTCATCTGCTCCGGCAAGAGGTCGGCGACGAGCCGTTCTGGCGGTCGCTGAAGCAACTCGTCGCCCGGTATCGGGGCCGTCGGGCCGATTGGCAGGACTTGGAGCGGGTATTTGGCGAAACGTCGGGGAAAAATCTCCGCTGGTTTTTCGCACAGTGGGTCGAACAACGCGGTGCGCCTGATGTCAATGTGAACGACGTCTCCGCACGTCGGTCCATGGCTGGATCATTCTCGTTGCGGGGTCACGTTGTGCAGACCGGTCCGCCGTTTCAATCGCCGCTGCCGCTTCGCATTCGGATGTCGGGCGGAGGCGAGCAGATCTTCCCGACTCGCCTCTTGGATGCTGAAACGCCCTTCACGATCCCACTGCCGTCGAGGCCGCTTTCGATCGAGGTCGATCCCGATGCGACGGTTCTCCGCCGGATCCCTCGGGAGGACCTGCCCCCCGTCTTGAACCATTACGTCACAGACCGGCATCGTTCGGTGGTCGCGGCCCTTGGGGAACCGGTCGACGGCGGTCATCCCTTTCGCGAAGTCCTGACACGGATTGAGGCACAGGAGAGTCAGAAGCCAGTATCGGAACGCGCCGCCATGATTCCGTTCGTCCATGATCTGCTGTTGCCTCCGGAAGGTTCGGTGCTAGTATTGGCAACGCCGGCCTTTCGCGAGGCTCTTCAGCCGGTTCTCGAGACGCACTGCGGTTCTCGCGTCCAGCTCCGCGAAGAAGGAGTCGCGATCGAGGGGACGAGCTATGACGGACCGGCCATCGCCGTACTGGCGAGCTGCCATCGACGGGATCATCCAGGCAGCGTCATGACGTGGCTGTATGCGACTTCTCCGCAGGCTGCGACCACCGTTGCCCGGTTGCTGTTCTTTTACGGCTGGAACAGCTTCGTCGTCTTTCAGCACGGTAAGCCGATTGCGCGTGGCGAGTGGGAGCCTACCCAGGCACGAATGGAGGTAGTCATCGATGAGTCTGTGTCGGACCGCTAGGACGCTCTTGATTATCGTGATGGCGGCATGTGCATGGTGTCTGCTTCAGCCGGGCTATGCCACCGGGCCAACTGCCGCGCCGCAGGCTACAGCGAGTCCAGAACGTCACTTGAAGAACATTCGCCAGCTGACCTTCGGCCGCCAAAACGCCGAAGCCTATTTTTCATTCGACGGAACCAAACTAATTTTCCAGTCCACGAATAATTGGATGAAAGATTCCTTCGCCGCTACGCTGAAACCGGCTGAAGAAGGTCTCGGTTGCTATCAGATGTATGTGATGGACCTCGAGAGCAAGACCATTCGTTTGGTCAGCACGGGGACGGGCGCCACGACCTGCGGTTATTTTTTCCCAGGTGACCGGCGCGTGTTGTATTCGTCGACGTATGCGTCAGGACCCAACTGCCCGCCGAAGCCCAAGCGGGAAGGGTCCTATCGGTGGGCGCTGGATGACTACGACCTCTATGCCGTGCGCATCGATGGGCAAGAGATGCAACGGCTTACCGCGACGCCGGGATACGACGCGGAAGCGACGATTTCCCCGGACGGAAAGACCATCGTGTGGACGTCCGTGAAGGACGGCGATCTCGATCTCTACGCAATGAATCTGGACGGAACGAAACCGCGCCGGCTCACCGATGAGGTCGGATACGACGGCGGAGCGTTTTTCTCACCGGACAGCACACGCATTGTCTACCGGGCGTCTCATCCGACTGATCCGGCTGAAGTGTCCCGGTACAAAGAGCTGCTTGGCCAACGGCTGGTCGAGCCGGGCCAGCTTGAAATTTTTGTCATGAAGGCTGATGGCAGCGACAAGCGTCAAATCACCGCCAACGGCGCCTCAAACTTTTCACCGTTCTTTCATCCGGACGGCAAGCGCATCATCTTCTCCTCTAACGTCGAGACCAGAGGCGAGGGGGGGCGCCCGAGTTTTCATCTCTTTCTCATCGGTGACGACGGGAAGGGACTCGAGCGAATCACGGTCGAGGGCCATTTCAACAGCTTTCCGATGTTTTCCCCCGACGGGAAGCGGCTGGTCTGGGTGTCCGACCGGTTGTCGAAGTCACCGGGCGAATTCAATGTATTTCTCGCCGACTGGATACCGTGATGGTGACGCCTCGCGAGCAGGGGGCGGGCCGTTTGCTCCCGTACTTGGTACTTGCCTGTTGTGGCCTGGCACTGCTGCTCACGTTTGTCCGATTGATCGAATTCGATGCGCCCTTGACCCGCTTCATACGGTCACTCAACGATTTCCACATTGATCACCTTCACAATCCGTGGCTGGCTCAGCTCAGTGATGTCGGCAACGAGGTAGGCAGGGGCGAATTCCTTCTCCTCGTGAACGGCGTACTCCTCGCGGCGGGTTATATACTTGGCCGTGCCAGCCTCAAGCGCGCCGGGTGGGAAACACTCATTGCCCATCTGGTGGCAGGCGGAGTCAATACCGCCCTCAAGCATCTCGTCGGACGGGCACGCCCGAAATTCATGCACACGGGCAATTCCGAATTTTTTCCCTTCGGCGGGGCTGGATGGGATTCGTTTCCCTCCGGGCATTCCATGGCGACCTTCGCCGTCGCGGCGGTTCTGGCAATCAGGTTCCCAAAGGTCCGCTGGCTGGTGATTCTCTGGGCGCTTACCGTGTCCGTGAGCCGCTTGTTTCGAGCCTCCCATTTTCTCACGGATATCGTCGCAGGAGCGGTCCTTGGCGTGCTCATCGGCGCGATCGTCGCCCATCCATGGGAAGACCGATTCACGTCCATCACCTCGGCGTTGATGACCGTGACGCCGCCGTTGGCCGTCGTGCTGGCGCTGATGACTACGATCGGTCAAAGCCCTTCTCAGGGAAGGATCGTCACCATCCTGAGTCAAAGCGGATTGCTGATAGTCTTGGTGGCAATGACCGCCTATGTCCTTCTCAGGGTACGACCTGACATGCTGCCCACCTCTCTGACGACCATGGGAGCCGTCGCGTTGATAGGACTTGGCGTTGCACTGTGTTCAGTATCCCTGTGGGTGGCGGCGGTCATCTTGCTGGTGTGTCTTGCCTATTGGTTGAACGCGCAATACAACGGCCAAGCGACCACAATCGGCTCTCACCCCCCATGGCCTTATGAAGCGGCTTTTGGACTGGCAGTGCTGCTGACGATCTTTACGATGATTGAGCTGAGAGGCGCCTTGCCGATGGGATAATCAATGGGCAGGCAGTGTTCCGATCGGGCGTTGGGTGGCGTGTTCCGGGATGGTGATCATCGGCCGAGTGGCGAGCAGCACATACCCGTACTGCTTCAGGATCGGCACCAGCGTTTTGGCTTCGGGCGGCAACTTCGATTGATACGTTTCTGGCAGGACGACCATCGTTTGCCCTGGCTGCGCCAGCGCCTGACGAATCGTGGCTTCTTCCCCTTCGGAGACGAAGATCACCTTCCGCCTTGCATAGAACGCGTTGGACGGCCTGGTCGAGCCATAGACGATCAGTCGATCGGTCGGTGCGAGGTTGACGCCGGCGGTATAGGACAGCGTTTGTGGCGGCGAAATGAAGTATCGATTGACGCCCGGAACGACCAACTGAAGAACGATCAGCATCACGAGGGCGATGGATGCGCCGGCCGCCCAGAAGGCGCCGGCCCGTCTCTCATCGTACAGGCCGAAGTAGCCCACAAGTGCCATGCCGATCAGCAACACGGTCGCCGCCAAGTATGGTCCGCTCCCCAGCCCGATCGTGGTCGCGAGCGGAAATTCTTTGCTGAGTTCCCCTGCAAACGATGGATACAATGAAGGCAGTGATGCGAACACGATGGCCAGTACATAGCCGATTGCCATCATGGTATGGATCGAGACGCGTCGGCCCTTGATATCCGGATCGAATAAGCTTCGGTGCCAGTAAGTGGCCGTCAGTAGAGCGGCAGCCGGGAACAGCGGCCCGATGTAATGCGCAAGTCTGGTGGAGGACAAGGTAAAAAAGAACAGGACTCCCAAGACCCAGGCTGCAGCGAACCACTCCAGCTCGATGGACGGCCGCTGGGGAGTTGGTGAGGGTTCGTTGGGTGTCCGGCGGCGTGCCTCCCGCCAACTCCCGTACGCGTCAACCCACGCAAAGGGTAACCACCCGCTCCAGGGAAAGAATCCCACCAAGAGAACCGGCACATAGAAGAGCACCGTAAAGCCATGCCCTTCCATCGGATTCAGAAAGCGACCGACCGTATTGGCCTGCGCTGAGGCGGCGTACTGCGCTCCATGGATTGACCACATGATGGCATACCAAGGAAAGGCCACGGCGGTGAACAGAAGGCTTCCCGCCAGCGGGGAAGTTTCCTTCCAAAACCGACGCCATTGGTGTGTGGCCGTCACATAGAGCGCAACGGTCACGAGCGGAACGAGAAATCCTACTGGCCCTTTCGCGAGGGTGGCCATCGCCATGCCGAGATAGAACACCCAACGCCACCATCGCTCGTTGCTCCGGCCCTGAAACCCCAGCCAAAAACTGAACAGCGACAACGTCGTAAAAAAGATCAGCACGCTGTCGGTGAGTACCATGCGACCGAGGCCGATCATCTGGATGTTGAGGAGCAGCATGAGCGCACCGAAGAGACCCACGGCCCGTCCGAAGAACCGGCTCAGAAACAGGTATTGAAGCAGGATCAAGCCAAGACCGAACACGGCTGATGGCAGTCTGGCCGAGAATTCATCGACGCCGAACCAGCGATAGGAAAGGCTCATCAGCCAATAGACAAGGACAGGCTTGGCAAAGCGCGGCTCATAATTGAAGGTGGGGCTGATCCAGTCTCCCGTCTCGAGCATCTCGCGGCCCGCTTCGGCATTGCGGCCTTCATCCCGGTCCGTCAGCCCCATGGAGCCGAGTCCGACAAACATGAGCAGGACCGCCAACAGGCCGAGGAGGGCGAGGTTCATGAAGTGTGGGGAGATGGTCGACTGCCGTTTGTCCATGAACGTTGAGCCTTACTGAGGTTTTCCGGCTGGGGCGACAGAACTGGAGGCGGGCTGCTGTCCTTGCCGATGAATCAACATCAGGTTTCGAATATAGACCAGGGCTCCGATACTCTGGCCGGCGATAAAGACGGGATCGCGCCGGTAGATCGCATAGGCCAACGTGATCAAGCCTCCCACCAAGCTCAAATACCAAAAAGCAATAGGCATCCGGCTTTCCGCCTGCCGTTCCGATACGATCCATTGGATCAGCCAGCGGCCGAAAAACAGCGCTTGTCCGAAAAATCCGATGGCGATCCAGACGGTTTCTGTCGTGGTCATGCTATGAGGCGATGCAGGCAAGCGAAGAAGAGACCGGACGCGCGCTTGTCGCAGTGTGGGCGTTATTTCTCACGAAACCGATACCTCAAGACCCGCGTTTGCATCCAGCGCACTGCCATGAGGTCATACAGTCCCCTGAACAGCCGATTGCCCACGCCGTACTTGGAGATTCCGTGCATGCGGGGATGGTGACGCACCGGCACTTCGATCACGGTGAATCCATGCATGAGGGCAAGCGCGGGGAAGAACCGGTGCATGCCGTTGAATAGCTGCAGACGTTCGATCACGCACCGACGGAAGATTTTCAATGAGCAGCCGGTGTCGTGGACGCGATCGCCGGTGACCACGTTGCGCACGGCGTTGGCGACCCGAGATGAGATCTTGCGCATGAGCGTGTCATGCCGTTCGGTTCGCCATCCGCAGACGAGGTCGTACTCCCTCGCATACGGAAGCAAGGTGCCGATGTCTTCCGGGTCGTTCTGCAGGTCCCCGTCCATGGTGACGACGAGCACGCCGTTCGAGCGCTTGAACCCGGCGTCGAACCCTGCTGATTGTCCGTGGTTGCGGTCAAAATGCAGGACGGTCACGACCGGATGTTCGGCCGCCAACCGGTCCAGGATTTGGCTGCTACCGTCCGTGCTGCCATCGTCGACGTAGATGATTTCAAACGGTGACGCGTTCGACTCCTCCCGGCTCTGCAACACCTTGAGGAGTTGACCGGTCAAGGCGAGAAGATTGTCTCGTTCATCCTTGATCGGAACGACGACGGAGATCCATGGCTGTGTCACATGTGTCATGAAGAGCGGAAATGCCCGGCGTGTGAGCCATGTGGAGGAATCACCAAGGGCATTCTACAGAAGGGCCGGAGGAGATTCAAATCGAGCCGGCGTCGAAGGTGACGCGCGGCTCAACATCCGTGGCAACACTCGGGTCGTTGGAGACCAAGACGATTCACCACAGCGAGCAGAGTTGGCGCAAATCACTTTGCACAACGAGGGCGCCATGCTGTCGCAGCTGAGAGACGATGTCACGAGCAAGGTTTGGTGGGGCCGGATTGTTAAAAAGACAGTGAGGAAGAGTCGGTCATGATCGGTACACGCGTTGTCGTTCGGTCCCTCATGGTGCCTCCGCGGTTGCCACCGTGAAGCGCATCGTCCCCATGAGGCTCACTTCATTGACCTGTTCTCCGGCATGGATTTCCACCTTGTAACGGCCCGGCTTCCAGCGGCCCTGTGGCGACGAGAGCTTCAGATACCCCGATTCATCCTCCAGTGCGATGTACATGGCATCCTGCCCAATGATCGCGTGCGGATCGAGTCCTGGAACGGATTCAGGGTAACACCGGCCGAATACCTGAAAGGCCTGATAGTGCTGGTGCAGCGTGAACACGATAAAGATGCCGGGGGCATCTGGGCTGAATCGTTCGGTCGGTTTAATGGGGACAATTTCATGGGTCCGGCGGTAACCCAATTCTTCCTCGAACCCCTCCGCCATCGTAATGCTTCGGAAGAGGCCTTGAGGCGGCGCATCGAAGTCGTACGGCTTGGCGTCTTGCGAGCCGTTCTGGAAGTCGTTGATGGATGAGTCCTTGAGGATAGGGAGTTCCTCCGCAAAGGGGGCCCCCCACCAACAGCACGACGAGAGTCCCAGGACCATGGCCAGGGCGCGTACAGGGCGGGGATCGGCACCGGTGAGCATAGCAAATTTCGTACACCGGAGCCCGAAGGGAGTCAAGCGCTTAGACGAGGTCCTACAGCCGCTCCCGCCGTTGCGGCCGTTTCCGGCGATCTGTTAAGATCGCCATTCGCTGTTGACTGTTCAGGGAGTCGAACGAAACCTTATGCTACAGGACGCGGACGCTTTACCCCAGTTGATCGGCGATTGGAAAACCGTCGATCAGTGGCAAGCGCATATCAACCAGCTCTTCTACCGTTTTCGCGGCGATCAGATCCGCAAGTTTTATCAGACATTTGCGTCGGCTGATTACCGGCTCGCCCATGCCATGGCCGCCGACTATTTTGAACAGGTCGCCAAGCGGGACAAGGCCTCGAAGGCGATCGGTGACAGGCCATTGACGGTTGTCGAACTGGGACCTGGCAACGGCAATCTTGCCGCGTGTTTTCTCAGCCATCTTCAGACGCTTGATCGGGACGGACGGGTCTACCCGCGCATCCGGTATCTGCTTGTGGATTGGGAGCAAGGGGTGCTCGATGCGGCGATAAAGCACCCGGGGCTGACTTCGCATCAGGATCGAATCCAGGCGGTCCGCTCGACGGTCGATCATCTTGTCGATCTGCAGGATGGTTCGGTGGACCGGATATTGTGCAATGAATTGTGGAACGATTTGCCCACCAAGCTCATGTCGCGGCAGGGCGGCGATATTGAGGAGGAGCACCTTCGGCCTAATCTCAGCGAAGTGGTACACGCGAAAATCGAAGATTGGGCGGGATTCATCCGCGCGTTCGAGGCCAAGGACGCCGAACAATTGAAGCAGTATCCTCCCTTCTTTGACGATCTCGTGTGGGAGCGCGAATACCGGCCGGTGGAATGGAAAGACGTTCCCTATCGAAAAACGATCACCGAGTTCCTGCGCCGCATCGATGACCAGGTGGTTGTGCCGATCAATATTGGCGCCTATCTCACCATCAGGGAGGCCAAACGCCTCTTGGCAGCGGATGCTGTCGGATTCAGCAGCTTTGACGCAGGAACCGCCGATCACAACGTCTTGAATGATCCGGATAAGCCCTGCTCTGGTCAGTTCGGAGGCCAGCAGAGCTTCATGGTAAATTTTGCCCTTGCCGACGTGGTGGCCAAGCAGATGGGTCCCGTAACCGTCTCGATGGAAAGTCAACGCGAGTTCATCGGCAGAAGCCTGAATACCAACGTCCTGACTCTCATGGATCTTCTTGCGACGCATCCGGCTGCGGGACGCAAAATGGAGCCCTGGGAGCAAGATCGCCTGATCCTGAGAACGATTGTGGCCCTGAACAAGACCTACGAGAGTCCGTACCCTACCAGAATGGAATTCCCCGTCCGCGCAGACATGCCAGCTCAGGAACGGGAAGCGCTTCTCGTCTTGGTGCAGGATCTCAAACTCTCCGGCGTGCCGGATACGGTTGCCTACCTCACAGAGGAAGAGCTCATGGGTGCTGCCGGCGATCTTGAAGAAGTCGGTTACGATACCCACGCGTTTCAGATCGCGCTTAGTGCTCCTCCTGCACCAGTGGATTATTTCCACCTCTCTATACGTCCCCGCTGACCCCCCTAAACAGCCCTATACGTGTAATTACGTGAAAATTAATCTTGACTAATCTCGCGCATTTCTATAGCCTCTGCCCCGTTTGGGGAAGATCACCCGCCTTTCGGGGGAGAAAACTAGGCCTTTTGGCCTGGGTCGAAAGGCTGGATTTAAAGGAAAGAGGATATTCGACATGTTCGGGTCGTTTGGATGGATGGAACTGCTGCTCATCCTCATCATTGTGCTCATCATTTTTGGAGCTGGGAAAATCCCACAGCTGGGCGAGGGACTGGGCAAGGCCATTAAGGGATTCAAGAAAAGTGTCCACGAAGCCGACGCCATTGATGTCACGCCGCCGCCAGCTGAGGCCGCGCCGACGCAGCCATCACATGTGGCGCAGGGACAGCCTCCCCAGCCGGGGCCGGCTCAGCACGAACAACAGGTCAAGCAAGGGTGACTGACGTGAGACGTTATGCGTCAGGCGTGAAGCGGGAGAGCAGGATCCACGCACTACGTTTTGCGCATCACGTATGACGAACCATGTTCGGATTAGGTGCTGGCGAAATACTCATCATCCTGGTCATCGCGTTTTTGCTGTTCGGTCCGAAGCAGTTGCCCGAGGTCGGACGACAGGTCGGCAAAGCGGTGAAAGGTTTCAAGGAAACGGCGGAAGACCTGCGCAAGTCTGTTGAGCCAGAGCTCAACATGATCCAACAAGAGGTCAAGATGGTCGAACAGGATTTTCAGGCGTCGATGAAGGAAGCCGAGGAGGAAATCAATCAGGCCACGTCGCCGTCCGAGAAGCAGAGCGGAGCTTCCGGAACGGGCACTCCGGCGTAACGTATCAGGCATCCGTAGGGTGGCATCAATCGAGGAAGGGGGTGACCGCCTCTTTACCGGCTCGACGAGAGGAACAACAGAGTCAACGGGTCAAAAGTGAGATATTCCTGGTCAAAAAAGGAGCCTTCATAGACACTACGCGTGTGTCAAAGGTTTAGAATTTCAGGAAAGCGTGGGCACACGGCTTTCCGAACCGGCAGACGAGAAAAAAGAAGTTTGTCAGTGTGAGCGCGGTTGGATAGCAAGTCGGCAGCACGACACCGGTGAGTCGATACGGTGGTGGCTGTAATCCAATTCACAGGAGGAATGTTATGAGAAGATTGCTAGGTCGGACAGGGTGGTCCAGTTTTGCCACCTTCTTCAGCGCAGCTCTCATGGCGGCAGGTTTGTCGTTCACCGGGGCTCCAGCCCAAGCGGCATTCGAGTTGCCGGAGGGTGAGAAGATCACCAACCTCCCGGCGATCCCTCGTGCGATGCCCCAAAAAGAAGCCTACGAACTCTACGATCCCAAAATCGGTAAAAACTTCGATCTCAAGAACTTCTGGATGCGTGCGGACCTCCGCGTGCGGCCGGAAATGCGGAATCAGACCTGCTTCGGCAGCGCAATGGCAGGCGGACCGGGAACCCCGCCGGCTGCTGGAAGTGTCAATCCGGGTAGTGGAAACGGTGCCTGTAACGCAGTTAACAACACGACAAATCCGAACGGTGTTGCGGGGAAGGCCAATGACTTCTTCGTGCAACAGTGGGTCCGTCTCGGTCTAGGCTATGACCTCTCGCCGGACGTCAATTTCTACATGGAAATCATCGACTCGGCGACATGGGGCGGCAATGGCAACGCGGCCAATGCCGGCAACGGCGGCGATCCGCTGAACCACAATGGTGGAGCCGTCCCTGGTACTGGCGGCGGCAACAACGGTCGCTTGGGTGTCCGGGCTGCCTATATGTTGATTAGGAACTTTGCTGGCGTCCAAGGCCTGAGCGTGAAGGCCGGTCGTCAATATGTGATCTTCGGCAACCACTCATTCTTCGGTCACTTCGACTGGGCCAACACCGGCTACAGCCACGACGGTATCATGCTCCAGTACAGCACCAAGGCCTGGGATGTCTATGCTGGGTGGTTCCGGAACTCAGAAACCGACATCGGTCAGGCCGCAGCGGTCGGCAGCGGTCAAAATAACCTGACGACAGCCAGCGGGGTCAATAACGGCACGGCCAACAAAGACGTCGACATGTATCTCTTGTACAACCAGATCAAGTCGGTGCCGGGGTTCCTGATCGAGCCGTACTTTGTCCTCTACTCCAACCGGCTCGACTCAGCGGACAACCGGGGGCAGGGTCTCGGTACGGCGAAACACTCCAATCAAACCCGTTACAACCTCGGAAATCGGATCGAAATGCGGAAGGGCAATTTCGATGCGATCAACGAGGTGATCTGGCAATTCGGTCAGATGGGTGATACGGGTGGAACGAACGCCATACAGAACGGCTACGGCAACCAGAAGAATCTGCACATCAATGCCTGGGCCACCAGAAACTGGATCGGCTACACGCACTATCAGTCGTCCTGGAAGCCGAGGATCGCGATCAACTTCGACTACGCCTCAGGCGATGGTCGGGCGAATTGCAACATCTCAACAGGAGCAGGAGCGCAAAATTGTAGCACAGCCAACACGTTCGAAAACATGTTCCCGACCAACCACATCCATATGGGCTACATGGACGTCCAGGCGTGGAAGAACATGATGAGCCCCTCGGCCAACTTCCAAGCACGGCCGAGCAAGGATGATCACATCGAACTCTGGTACACAAACCTGAACCTGGCCAACGCACGTGACAACTGGTACCGCGGGTCACAGGGCGTGTATGTCTTCTCCAAGGTGAACAATGCGAAGACGCATATCGGTGACGAAATCGACTTCACCTGGACCCATATGTTCATGGACGGCAAGGTGGCCTTCCAGGCGACTTATGGTCACCTGTTCGCCGGTGGATATATCCAGGAGAATTTAGGATCGAGCGTCGATCAAGAGTGGGCCTACGTCCAGCTCTGGATGAACTTCTAGCCAGAGCCTCAGATGAGAGCATGAAGGCCTGCCGGGAACCTCCCGGCAGGCCTTCTGCTTTTTACAGACCTCTTAGCCTGGCAGATGGCCTGCGGTCGCGAACCGGGTTTGCAACTCGGCATAGGTTCGCGTCACGGGGAACTGCGGAAATTCCTTGGGAAGGTGTTCGGGGGGGCAAAAGAAGAACCCGGCGTCGGCCTCGCCCAACATAGCGGTGTCGTTGTAGGCATCCCCGGCGGCCATCGTGAAAAAGTTGAGCGCCTTGAAGGCAGCCACCGAGTGCTTTTTCTGATTGTGCATGCGCATGTGGTGCGCCGCGATGTTGCCGTTGCCGTTGATTTCCAGCTGGTTGCAGAAGAGCGTCGGGAATCCCAACTGACGCATCAACGGTAAGGCGAACTGATAAAACGTGTCGGAGAGGATTACGACCTGGCATCGCTCTCTGAGCCAAGTAAGAAATTCCTTCGCACCATCCAATGGTCCCATGCCGGCGATGACCTCCTGAATGTCGGCGATCGTCAGGTTGTGCTGAGCGAGAATCGCCAGTCGGCGCTTCATCAGGGCGTCGTAGTCGGGCATTTCGCGGGTCGTCACTTTGAGTTCTTCAATGCCGGTCTTGAGTGCAACATTGATCCAAATCTCCGGAACCAGGACCCCTTCCAGGTCAAGGCACGCGAGAACAGGTTTCTGCATTAGCACTCTCCTTCCCAGATCCTGAGGGTGATTGGTCAGGGCATGGGCGGCTGTCCGCGCCGCTCAAATTCGTGGCTGAGGATGCGCCACATCGTGTCCAACATCCGGTCAATCAGGTGGGAACCTGTCCACTGTTGCATCCCTGCCTTTCGGTGCTGTCTGGCCCAATCCAAGGCAAGCGGAAGCGGAACCAGCCGAGGGGAACTGCCGCTGATACTGGCCCAGAGCAGACCCAGCACCGTTCCAATGCGAACGGAGACTGGAACGGGCTTAACCGGATTCTCAACCATATTATCGCAGAGCTCGGCGGGCGACGTGACGAGCAATTCACGGCACGCGGCAGGCCGGGCTTCATAGATCGAACACATCTCGTTTTCCAGGAACGGACAGGGATGTCGCAGTGCATAATAGGCTCGATTGATCGGTTCCAATTCTTCATCGGCAATGGGGCGTTCTGCGTTGGCCACCGCTTGCAGCCGGTCTAGGAGACCGTGCTCGGCGAGTTCGGCTTTGGTGTGGGTGACGTTTCGTTCAATGGCCTCGCGCCGCTCGGTCGGAAGCTGTTCAATATATTCAACTAGCGAAAAGGCTTCCGGTGGAGACAGAGGGACCAGCATCCGGCAGCAGGCCGCGCACCCCATACGGCAGGAAACGGTGTGCCCCGTTTCTCTGGATCGGTGTTCTTCGAGCTTTAATATTTCTTCACCGAGGCGGCGCGTAAGAGGAACGATCGAGGTAATGGGTACGAATCCCGTCGGGACATCCAGCACCGTATTGAGACGGCCTGCGGGGGTATTCACTACGATGTCAAACCGCTCGAGTGAAGGGACTGTCATCGACGCATCATAAAAAACCACCGGCCGATTGGTCAATTGCATGCCGGCAGGGACATCTCCGGCCTCACGGTTGCTCTCCCCTGCGCTTCGCCGCATAATGCAGCGGGGGAAGCAGCATGGCGCTCTCGGGTCATGTGGTAGGCCTGTTGAAAGAATACATGCGTGACCTGGTTATGCAGGCCGAGCAGGAAGCGGTCGCGCACGAAGCGTTCGGCTTCTCGAAGACGTCGTATCAGCCGGATCAAGCGATTGCCGATCTGTTGGCGATTCTCGACGATCGAATCGAGTCTGAAGGCGTGCAGGTCGGACTGCCTGAGGAATTTCTGCATGAAATGTGGACGTTCTGCAACGAGGCGCGTACGCAGGTTACGGATCAGGTATGGTTGGCCTGGAACGTCAGCGGGCGCCCAGCTTCGAAGGCTCGGGTACGCGAGATGACGTACCACGCGCTGATTCAGTTTCTTGAAGCCAAGCACGGATGATGAAGAGGCATCCGCTCTTTAGGGTAGAAGGTGGGGTCTATCGATCGGCCGCTTCATGCGCACTCATAACCCATTTTTGCCTCAGCCCTGCTAAAGCTTTCCGGTCAACCAATAGATGGCCATTCCGGCCAATTCTGTCACGGCGCCCGTCGTATGCTCGATCGCATGATCGTTTGGGAGCACATCAAACGGATCGAGGTGCTGAAAGGTATCCTCTGGTCGATTCCGTATCAAAAAATCACACGGTACCGGCGTCACGTGGAATCCCTGTTTCTCAAAAAGGGCCGTCGCCCGCGGCAGGTGGCTGGCCGAGGTGACCAACAGAATGGATGCTGGACCGAGCAGGCGCTTAGTCTCCGTGGCATTTTCATAGGTGGTCCGTGACAGCTCTTCGATCAGCATCGCCTCCTTTGGGACTCCGAGCCGTTCCGCCCATCGTTTCATTTCCGGAGCATCCTTCAGGGCCGCTTTGAACGGATTCCCACTGCCGCCAGTGAAGACGACCTTCGGCGCCAAGCCCTGCTGATAGAGGTCCACCCCGCACGTTGTCCGGTTCCTTGAATAGGATGACAAGTCCGCCGTCGGCCGCAATGTTCCTGGCTGGAGCAAGCCTCCTGCCAAGACGACGATCGCATCGTACCTTGCACCTTTCAGCAGCGGCGTCGCATGCCAGGCCTCCAAGCTGCCGAGCAGTGGACGAGCGATCACAGGACTTGAGATCATGAACAAGAGGATGAGCCCGCCGGTCGAGCCGATTCTCGCCCAACGAAGCCGTCGCGGCGTCATGGGCAGTAACAACAATACCGTTGTCAGGCTCATGAGCAGCAAGACCCAGCTGAGCGGATACAGCGCGTACTTGACGAGCTTGTAGATTCCAAACAAGAATGGCGTCAGTTCGGGGGTCAGTTCCATTGGAGACCTCTCATCTCATCCGTCCGACCCTCCCGCGCCGAAACGCGGTTGGCCGGGGTAGGGAATGACCGGTCGATAGCATACCGATCGAGGGAAAAATCGCAAGGTCCTTGATGCTTCTAGGGAGCATGAAATGACGCACCGACGACGGTACTGGCTCGTCAAGTCGGAGCCTGATACCTTCTCCATCGACGATCTCGCGTGCGCCTCCGGTCAGGCCACCTGTTGGGACGGTGTCCGGAACTATCAGGCGAGGAATTTCATGCGCGAGATGGATGTCGGAGACCGTGTACTCTTTTATCACAGCAACGCGGACCCGCCGGCCGTTGTTGGCAGCGCCGAGGTCGTGAAGACGGCCTATCCGGACGATACCCAATTTGATAAGCGCAGCAATCATTATGATGCGACGAGTACGAGGGATGATCCACGGTGGGACATGATAGACCTTAAATACCGGGAGAAGTTCCCTACCAGCCTGCCGCTTGATCGGCTCAGACAAGAGCCGAGGCTGAAGGGAATGGTGCTGCTCCGCAAAGGATCACGATTGTCCGTACAACCGGTGAGCGAGGCAGAATGGAGGGTGGTTACGCAGCTGGCAGGAAGCGGAAAAGGATGATCGACCAGGGACAGTGCGCCCGGTTAGGTCTTCGCTTTCCCATTGTCGAGATGCCGGTGCTGCCAATCGAGCCAGGCATGACCGAGCTCGTGCGCGAGGATGTATCGCCGCCTGGTGACGGGAAGCTTCTTTCTTAAATAGATCGTCTTTAACTCGTCATCCCAAATTCCATCGGCGTTTGGATCGCGCCGGTCCATCTCGCTATCCGATAGTTGGCGTACAGAGATCCGATATCCGAAGGGAAGGACGACTCGAGATGGAATCCGCATGAAAACTCTCCTACTATCCTTGGGTATCGGTGATAGCCTACCACAAATCGCTTTTGGCCTTCATGTTGCAATGTCTTGTAAAATCAATGCCTTGTCTGGTATTTACCCTGGCTCTACTGCCGGAAGAAACAGGTAGAGATGGGCCTTTGGATCGCAACGGGCGATAACCGCAGGAGGGGATATGAGTCGTAGAGCAGGCCGCTTTTTCGTGATTTGTGGATTAGGCAGTTTGGGGGTTCTTTTGATGGGCTGGCTGGCGGGAAATCTATCCACGGCCCTTGCCGTTCCATCAGGATATGCCCCGCACGGCACCGTCACCGTCGATGGCGTCACGGTACCCGACATCGGACCGATGCCGACGCAGGTGCCGACCCCGGCGACAAATCTCAGCTATGCGCAGAAAGTCGAACTGGGAAAACAGCTCTACTTCGAGACGCGCCTGTCCAAAAATAATTCCGTCTCCTGTGCGTTCTGTCACAATCCCGGCACCGGGTTCGCCGATGCCCGCCAGTTCTCCATCGGGGCATTCGGGACTGCCGGCGGTCGCCAGGCGCCCACTGTGTACAATACCGGTTTCATTCCCTTGCAATTCTGGGACGGCCGCGCCGGATCGCTGGAGGAGCAGGCGATCGGCCCGATCCATAATCCCATCGAGATGGCCGAGATGCATGAGACAGTAGTGCCGAAGATCGCCAAGATCCCGGCCTATCAAAAACAGTTTCAGTTGATCTTCGGGGGAGGGGCGAGCCTCCAGCATATTGCCGAAGCCATCGCCGCCTTCGAGCGCACGATCGTGTCGCAAAACAGCGCTTTCGACAAGTACACGATGGGGGAAACAGGGGCGATGAATGAGGCGGCGGTGCGGGGGATAGCGCTGTTTCGAGGAAAGGCTCGGTGCATTCTCTGTCACAACGGTCCGAATCTCACCGACAATCGATTCCATAATCTCGGCGTACCCCAGGTGGGGCCTCTCAAGGAAGATCTGGGGAGATACATGGTCACGAGGGCGCAACGAGACAAGGGAGCATTCAAGACGCCAACCTTGAGGAGTGTGGTCGAGACGGCTCCGTATATGCACGATGGTGTGTTCAAGACGCTCGAGGAAGTGATCGATTTCTTTGACGCGGGAGGGGGAGGCAATCCCAATCTCAGTCCCTTGATGAAACCGTTGGGTCTCTCTTCAGAGGAAAAGGCGGACCTGCTTGAGTTTCTGAAAGCCTTGACCGGGGCTCCGATCAAGGTAAATGTGCCGAAGCTGCCCAAGTAGCGGCATCGGCACGTCGTGGCTGTGCCTATACGATTCACTCACGCTGGAACGCAGACATCATGATTGAATCAAGCTTTTGTTTTCTGCCAGGCGTTGGTTCGACGACGGAACGGCGGCTCTGGCGTCAAGGGCTCCTCACATGGGTAGACTTTCTTTCGAGACAGTCGATCGACAAAATCGGTGCTGAGCGGAAGATGCTCTATGACACGCAGGTCCAGAAGGCCCAGGAACAGTACGCCGGGGGCAACGCGCGTTATTTCGGCGTGATCCTGCCCGCGCGTGAGCAGTGGCGACTATATGAGTGGCTGCGTCCTCGGGCAGTGTGTCTCGACATCGAGACCGATAGCTTTGGCCAGATCACCGTGGTCGGGCTCTATGGGCATGGACAAATGACCTCCTTCGTCCGCGGTGAATCATTGAATGCCGGTCGGCTTGCAGAAGCGCTCCGTGCCTATGACTTGCTCGTGACGTTTTGCGGGACGACGTTCGACTTGCCGATGTTGTTGAGCCAGTTTCCGGATCTTCCACTGGACCAGCCGCATATGGATATCTGTCTTCTCGGCCGGCGGCTCGGGTACCGCGGCGGACTCAAGGCGATTGAGCGGCAATTAGGCATCAATCGAGGGCAGGAACTGCAGGGGATGAATGGCGACGACGCCGTCCGATGTTGGAACCGATGGCGGCACTCTCGCGCAGAAGAAGCCAGAGAGCAGCTGCTGCGCTACAACGAGGCGGACTGCGTCAATCTGCAACCGTTAGCCGAGGTGTTCTATCGCCTCATGGTTCAATCGACCAGGCCTTCTTCGACGGCGTAGCGGATCAGTTCGACCAGGTTCCTCACGCCCAGCTTGTGCAGGAGTCTCGCCCGATAGGTGCTGACCGTTTTCTCGTTGATGTTAAGTTCCTTGGAGATCTCTTTTCGGCTCAGGCCTCTGACGAAGAGCGCCAGTACCTGCACCTCACGGTCGGAAAGCAGCGGCTGAGAGACCATCACTTCCCGCGGCTTCTTGACCACTCCCCCTTCGAGCGTCGTCTTCACCATCTCGATCAAATCGTGTGGGGGGCGTTCTTTCGAAAGATAGGCTACTGCTCCTGCGCGCAGCGCTCGTGCGGCATACTGACGTTCGGAGTAGAGGCTGAAGACAATAATGGGGATTTCTGGCCGTTGGACTTTCGTCTTCTTAATGATGTCGAGGCCGTTCTGCCCCGGCAAATTGATGTCGAGTACGACGAACGCCCAAGGGTATCCGCAGACCTCTTCGAGCAAGCCGTCGTCGCCGGAGGAATCCTTAATCGTGACCGAGGGAAAAGCTCTTTGAAGCAGTTCCTTGATCCCATCTCGCACGATGGGATGGTCATCCACCACGAGCGCTTGTTTCATCACTCTCCTCGAACGGGCACTGACCGCTTCGGACGGGTATGTTTTGACATGGCCAATGCCAGTTGAACGATTAAGAGGTGATTCTCGAGATACACTTGTTCTTCAAGATTGAGGATCGTCCCTTCTTTCAAGTGTTGCGCCAGCTCGACACTGTACCGCCCGTACAGCTTCAAAATGTCGTTCTTGTTTGACAAGGCACACCTAGGTCGTGAATTTCCCAGGGGAATATAGATTAAACCCCCGAATTGTCTATCAGCAAGGGCCTACGATCTTGTGCGATTGTGGGATAACGCACTGTCACTTCTGTTAGTTGGGCACGGACGCAACCTTCCGGAAACAGGGCAATTTTCTGACCACTTCCACCGGTCACACGGTCACTGGTCAGTAAGGCAAGGTCTCGCAGTACGTCTCTTCTCTCAAGCTTTCATACCCCGCACCCGAATAACCAAAATCCGCAATGTCCTTTCCGCTTGGGAAGTTGGATTGCCACGATTGTGACGGTGTCTTGATATCGGTCTTGGTATCGGACTGTAGGATGAGGCCTCCCAGTTGTATTTTGTGGTCCTGGAACTGGTTGGGAAAGATTCGCCATCGAGAAAAATCAAAATGGGGGTCGACTCCTTCTGTGGCCTTTGGAGGAAAGAGTTGGGGCTTGCACGCGCCAACCAATAAGAGAAACATCGCGGCAGCGACAGGTAAGCGCCTCATTAATTGCCCTTTTTAGAAGAAGAGAGTCAAATCTTTACATAGTTATGACAGAGGCAATCGGCCCTTGTGAAGGTTGCGCTTCTCCTGTGCATGATGGCCAGCCGCGATGAAATTACGCAAGTACGGTCGAATCGCAGTTGAACTTCCCGCCTCACTCACTGCAGTCTCATCTCGTGGTCAAGGAATCATTGTGGACATATCGCTCACGGGATGCCGCGTGCATAGCCAGCTCGCGGTGAAGAAGAATGAGTCTATAGGGCTACTGATCGAAGTGCCGGGACATGACAAGCCTCTTTATATCAACCAAGCGGCAATCAGATGGGCGAATAATCAAGAATTTGGGATTGAATTTATCCAGATGGAGCTAAGCGACCGACAACGGTTGCATGAAGTCGTCGCGAAAAATGCAGGACCGAGGTAATCGAAACACCACTGTCAATTGTGATTGGGTTACCCGTCAGTTTTGGTAGTCCCTAATAGTCGGTTCGACCCAGCGTCCCTGATGTGTTGCTAACAGTTGGGGATGACTCATGTCCCTCGCCAACCGTTCCTGACACTGTGTGTTTCCCCGACGTGCATCAGAGAATCGGAGACAGCGCTTCATTAATGCGTTGACCCTGAGCCTCCGAGGTCATGCCACGCAGCAGTTTCACAAAGCGCGGGTGCTCGAGTCCGGAGATGATGTATTGCCCGCGATAGGCGTTGAGGACCCCGGTTTTGATCTTGTCGATCGCTTCAAGGCTGAACGAACGGCCACAGATGGTTAGAAAGTACTGGAGGTCCGCTTCGGCCTGAGCTTGCAGGATTTGATCGACGGCGCCGACGAGCTCGATCAGGTCATCCACTGCGTGATCCCGCTGTTCGGCGGTCAGTTTCTCATCTTCACGGCGCCATTCAAGCTCATCCAGAATCGCATGCTGAGATTCCTCCTTCCAGTGGTAGAGAAATATGTCTTTGTAGAGAGCAGACGCATGATCATTCGGCTCAATACTTTGTTTATAATGTGCCTGCGTAAATAGCTCGATGTGACAGGTGAGGGCAAGCACCGCCCAGGTGGATTTACTCAGTAAGACAGATGCCACGTCGTTCGGTTGGGGTACGAAACTGTAACCAGGCGGCATTCCATCGGCGATCAATCGATCGACGCGCCGGAAGAGTTCTTGATGTTTGAGCTCTTCTTCACTAAAACGCATCAGGGCTTCCAGGGCGGTTTGGTCGCTCAGCCAGTGATCACGGCTTACTTCGAGAATCTTGGCATTGATGAATCTCTCCACGAGGCCAAACATATTGGCATAGGTCCGACCCTGAATCTGGCTGATGAGCCGTTGTTCATCGGCACTTAGAAAGTCCAGTTGATGAACTTTTGAAAGGCTGTCCGGGAGGAATTTCCTAGAGAAATCAAAATGCCCTCCGCGGATGACATCTTTGTCGATGTCCCAGCGGATTCGTTTTGAAGCTTCAATACATTGTGAATAGCGGCCGGTGTCAACCTGAACGGCTGTCTGGAACATAGTATGTAGTCCTTATTGTTTTGTATGCCACTGCCGTGGTCGCGATTCTGGCATGACAGTCACACGTGTGACAGACGAGTAGCTCGACGGATACGCCACTGTATACATCGACCGCGGTTTCTAAGGTGAGCATGCCGCGGCACATCCAGCATCGGGAGATCAAGTATCCCATGGGAGCTTTGTGTTCAGTATGAGTGTTCATGCTTTCAGCCTACGCCCCACAGAGGGGGAGTCGACTATCCGGAAAGACCCGCGAGGGGATCTCACAGGGGCAGCAGGTGAGGAATTTAGAAGGCCAGGGCTGAAGCTATGGGAAAGTCGTGAGAAGGGATGAGCCTTTTGTCATTCTGTTTGGTTCTGCCAGTCCTGTCTCCATGCCGGACATCGGAGCAGTGAAGCGAGCGGCGATTTCCATCGTGGCTTTCATGCAAGGAAGGCCTGGCAGGGCCTGACGATATCGTGCATACCGAGCTTCCACGTGACGAAGTTGAAGTTGTACTGCACGATCGAACACACGATGTGCGCAAGACCTCGGATCACGCTGTATCTGCACCGGTGTCAATGTGAAGATCGACACTGAGGTCCCCTGGGTGTCCGAGAATGAGCTGGGAATTGCTTGGCGTAGCGATATCAGCAGAATGAAGGGGACCACATTATCGTTTCCCGGTAGGGGACAGATCGCAAATGGGGCTTGGTGCGGTCCAGATTCCGGTTGCGCCAGCAAGGTCAGCCGCAAGCCAGGCCACCGACCTACTTCCCATCCGTGGCCGTCCGGGCGTCGCCACTCAAACTCAGCCAGATCCATCAGTGTCAGCGCGAATAATGTTTGTAACGACCCCTCACACCGATCAATGCCAACCCGCTGACGAATAGTGTCGGCCATAGGGCAATCATACAACCCCAACGTACAGAGTTGGATCAAAATCAACAATCCTGGCTGAAGCTGTTCGAGTGCGCAGGGTCAGTGACTGGCGTAAGCCAGCGCGGTCTCCGGTAGCTTAATGGTGTTGACCAGCACATCAATCGCAAGGCGTGGATACCCCGTCAGCCCTTTCCCGAATGATTCCAGCGGCAGATAGGAGACTTCTGGATCGCGCAGTGGACCTTTCGCTTCGAACAGTGCAGTGGATAATCCGGGGCGCTCGCCGCTCAAGAGCGGGCCGAATAAAGGGATCTTCCCTATTAACTCTGAGTACGCCGCCAAAGGACTCACGGCGAGGGCCAAATCCAAGCCACTGTTCTTGATATCTGCACTACCCGCGCCCGTCACTTTCATAATGGGGCTATCCAAGACAATATCCTCGGACGAAAACAGCCCATCTTTCGCGACCACCCGGGCCGTGAGCGAATGAAATGGCAAGCCGTCTTGATTCAAATCCACTTGACCGATCAGGACGGCAGGAAGATTCAGGATTTTAATAACTTTCGTCAGCACCGGATCTTGTTGAAGTCGGCCGTCTAGAACCTTGATCGTGATGCCGTGGGGAGCAGTGCTTAACGTGTTCCAGATTGATCTGTCGGCCTCAACTCTGGCTTGCATGACACCGTTCATAGAGAGATTTCCTTGAAGAGGCTCTGTCTCGCCCTCTCTACTCGAGAGCAGATCCTGTGCCGGTATTCCATCCACGTCCAATTCTGCCTCGAGATCCACTCGCTGCCGAGTGCCAAAACGTCCTTCACCTCGCCCGAAGAACACGCCTTTGGGAGTTTCACCCTGTAATTCGTTTAAGTTTACCTTCTGCGCATCCACCTTGATCTCACCGGAAACCGTTCGTAGGACCAATTGTTCATACCGTAGGTGTTTGATCACAAACGCGACGGTCGTGTCTTTCGATCGGATCCAATCCTGCAGATTTGCGCTCGTTGCGGCTGAATTGTTGTTAGTGTTTGAAAACAATTGTGCCGTATCGAAATGAGAGGACTCCACCATCAACGTCGCTCGCGGATCATGACGCCAATGTTCGACTATCCCCGTTAATTTCACATCGCTCTTGCCCATTTGGACAGATAACTCGTCCAGTATGGCGCTCCCTGGAGTAACTTGTAATCGTCCAGACACGTCCCTCAGTTCGTGGTCTAGGCCTGGAAGCGTGACGACCCCGCTCCGAACAGTGATCCAACCGGAAGGAACCCATGACTTCCAATCCATGCCTTCGCCGCTGACTTCGGCAGAGGTTTCGAATATGCCCTCAACCATGGGAATCCTGACACCCCGATTAACAAGTGCTGGTAGTGAAATTGGACCGGACTTCACATGAACGTGGAACTTTGGCGTAGGACTTAGCTCGATCTGCCCCGCAGCCTGTATTTCGCTTTCAAAGAGGATCAATTTGACCTCTTCAATGATCACGCGTTTGGCATCGAGGATGGTCGCTTCAAATTCTAATCTTCCCGGAAGACCTTTGGTTTTGTGAAGGACCGAGGGAATCATGAGGTCTGTGTCAGTGAGATCGATCGTGCTCCGACAGTGTGCCGCACCTGCTGTGCCTGAGAGCGAAAGAATGGCACGAGTGGGGCCTTCGATGCGCATGTCAGGACGGACCGCAAAGTTCGTCACTAGCAGATCCCGTATTGCGGAGCCGTCCGCCCGCATGGCCATAGTGAGGTTGGTCACCCGGACGCCTGCATCGAGATCGACAGTTCCCTGTGCCTCAAAGTCGATACCCTGCATCACGCCGTGGATGTGTTTGAGTCCCAGTATGCGTGAGTCGGCCGCAATGCTTCCATTCAATTGCGTAATTGCGAAGTTCTTGGTCAACCGAGCACCCAACTCCTGGCCCTGCACCTCCGCCTTCACGAGTCGTAACGAAGGCCTTGGAAGGAGTGGCCCGGCCACGTGAACTGTCAGGTGAAGTGTCCCAGTGAGGTCTGTCACGTTGCGCACAACAGAGGAGCCCACTGTCCCTCCATCGAACTGTTGAAGAACACCCAGCATGTCTTCAAGCTGACCAACGCCTACAAGGTGAGCGTCCACCGCAGGCCCTAGATCTAAATCTGACACCGTGAGCTTGGTGCTGGTGATCCGGATACCATTCACCTCTCCGGCAAAATGTGTAATGTCTGCATTGTGCGGGTCCATCGCTACTGTGGCAGAGAGATCGTGAATACGCGTCCGTTTGTCTCCCCAGATCCCACTCCCATGGCTAAGCCTGGCAACGAGGGTCCACTCATCGGGGTCCCGAAGCACGTCAATCGACCCTCTGAGGTCCGCAGATACCAGCTCGACCGTGCTTTCCAAATCATGGGCATCAACAACGTCGCGTACTGTTTTCGGTATCCATGAAGGAGGAACATGTGCGAAAACACTGTCCGAACCGATGGGAGAAGTCGAGAACCGTATGGCATAGACCGGATGATTCGTGCCCGCGTGTTCGATAGTGCCGTCGCCGTGAATCACCACCCACCCTAGGTCCGTCTGCATATCGGTAATCGTGACGTTAAAGCCTTGAGTGTCTTGCAGAAGATCAAGACGGATGGTGGCAGAGAGATTCCCTTGCCAGATCGGCTCATTGTTTCGAGCGGGAATAGACTGCCCCGTGCGTTCGAGCCAGTAGGCGAGATTAAAATGCTGAAAACCAAAGGTGCCTTCGAATTGACCCGGAAGCAGTGTCGTGGTCGAACTATCCGGCCCAACTTTCTTCTCAAGGGCCGCAGAGCCATGAATTTGAAGATCCCCGCCGTCTTCGGTCTTAGCGGCGAGCGTGATTTCGGCTTGATGTTGTGCCTGATGACTCTCAAACACGCCTTGCACATGATGGATTCTAATTCCCCCTGCTGCCAGTCGCTCTTCGTCTAAGATGAGAAGATTCCCGTCCACTATGTGAAAACCGGCCATCACCCATTTGGGATCGGCGGTGTTGCTCGTCGGTTGGGATGTGTGCTTCTCATCGCGTAATGGGACATGCCAGACTCCATCCCGATCTCTGCGGATCACCAGCTCGGGTTGAAGCGCATTGAGCTCCCATATTCGCGTTTGCTGAGTAAGCAGGGGCCACAGGCGTACTGAAAGAGACGCTCGGGGAGCTCGCAGAATCGGCTGGGAGGTGGTGTCATCCCTCAGGAGTAGGTCGAAGACTTCGAGAGCAATGGTAGGGACTAACTGCACATGGATCGCGCTTGTTTCAATCCCGAATTCGCTTTTCAGATACTGCTGAATGCGATGGTGAACGGTCGAACGATTCAGAATGACACTCGTGACTGAAATGAGCAGAATCAGCAGGACAGGGACGAGGAACCAGCGCGGAATCGGTGTAATACCAAGAGGACGAGGTCTGGCTTCCATGTTTTGAGCCAACTATTAAGAAGGTAGAGAAAGTAGCACCTCTCTAAGCGAGTCTCCAATGCGCCAGAGAAGCCACTGCCTTGGACCCAATCCGGACATCGGGAATAATTGTCAGTTCAAGGATCGCCACTGAGGGAAGTTCCACGTGATGATCTTCAACTTCGCACGTGGCTCCGTGGGGACTAAAGTTCCATTGTTGCCGCACGATCTCGTGGAAGGACTCGCCATACCCGTGCGACCACCGCAACGTGTATTCCTGCGTTCGTTCCATCTCAGATTCCACGAAATAGAGCGCAATCCTTGTCAATTGTTGCGGCGGTTGAAAGTGAAGTTTGATCGTTTGTGGCCCCGGCCCGCTTGCGCGCCATCCCGCACTTGGCTCGGAGAAGAAGGCACCCTCAACAGGATACGCGAGAGCCTCTGACGTCACCTCGACTTCCGCAAGTCCTTCCACATGGAGCCAGTCTTCATCGGCCAGCGCACCCTGTGGATGCTCTGGCACCACACGCTTGCGCATGGATATCTCCCCTATATTTTTTTTAAGCCCCTGTTGGATTCGTCTGATATCTACTGAGTAGTCAGAGCACGAATCACGAATGGATGCCTCTAGGAAAGAGACACCCCCTGCTGTGAGCGGAGGGAAGCAAGTAATATAAGAAGCAAACGGTAGGCCAAAGGGACGGAACCAAGCCCGATTCGTGGGGTCTGCCAGACACCTATGAGATTATGTTGCTTTTTCGGGTCGACCATGACTCGAGAATGTTTTTTTGGCCACGTAACCCGTGACAAGATGTCCTGAGAGGACATGTTCTCATCTTCGCCGACTTCATAGCACTCCATTCATCACTGACAAGGTCAAGCGGGTTTCGCCCCGCCGGCGGGCAGACATCGTAACCCATACGGTGTTTCTCATGTAGGCCGGTGCTGATAGACAGACCAGTGGAAGTATATTAGATTCTTCTTAAGATTCCTCGCTAACACAGATCTAAGAGAGCATCATGCGTCCTATGGAAACATCCGAACTGAATCAGCTGTTTCTGGCGATTCAGAACTTTCGAGAGGCCATGGAAAGCGATCTGCCGCTGACTTATTTTGATCGAATTTCACTCGAAAACTACATTTCTCTCCTTGAGTTAACCTACATCGAGTGGAAGCGCCGGAATGTGCAATTGGCGGCCTGAATGACGTAACGGCTCATGGCCGGCCGGCATACAAACGCATTCTTCCCACACCTTTGTCTCACTTGGCCAGGCTACGGATATAGTGGATCAATTGCCAGACTTGATCGTCCGGCAGTCCGGCGAACGACATCATGCCGGTTCCTGGCGATCCGTTCTTGATGATCCAGAACAGTTGGCCATCGGGAATGTTCTTCATCATCGCGCCGCAAGTGAAGTTTCTCGGTGGGGGAACCAGTGCCGCTCCCATAAAACCCTTGCCGTTGCCCTGCTCGCCATGACACATGGCACAGGCGACAGGTTGTGCAGTCTTGAGAAACAGTGTTTTCCCCGCCTGGATGGCCCCCTCGGAGGCAGGTAGCGAATTGGTCTTCGCCAAGAATTCTCCAGGCGCTTGGACCGTTTTGCGCGGTTGTATACACGCCTCTCCCTCGCCGCCGCCGGCAGCGGCCGCCATGTCCGGGACGCCTTTGAACGTCGCTCTCAAATAGGCGATCACATCGGCGACGCCCTGCTGGCCGATCGTGAGGTTCCAATAAGGCATGTTCGGCGATTTTCCCATCGCCGCGCCGCCGTGGTTAATGACGTTGTAGAGGTAATCCGTCGGCAATTTCTCGAACGGAATATTGGCGTGAATGGCAGGCTTCGGTTCAAGACCACTCGCTGCCGGTCCGTCCCCCTTTCCCGTAAAGCCGTGGCACTGCGCGCAATACTCCTTGTACAGCCCCTTGCCGCGATCGGCGTTCGCGTTGGTGAACTCTTGACTCGTCCAGGGCTCGTAGTAGTGGAAGTTCTTCACACCCTGGGCGGCGAGGAACCCGATCACCGCACGCAATTGCGGGTCGGTCGCGTCGGCGAGAAATTCTCCGGTATGGGTGATGAAGTCCTGCGGATTCTGTCCAAACCGATACAGCCAGTCCAAGTTGTATCGCTGCCCGGCGTTCTGGAGTGCGGTACTCTGCGGACCGCCGATAAGCTTGCCGTTCTCCTCGATCGTGTGGCATCCGAGACAGGCATGCGCTTTGTAGGCCATCCCGCCGAACGTCGTCTCGAATTTACTTACCTTCAATACGTCGAACGCCCCGACGGTCACGCGCGGATCCTTGTTGTGTTTCTCGAAGTAAGCGGCGATGGCCGTCGCCTCCATTTCGGTCACGACTGGATGTCTCGCTGCCCCCTCGCTCAGATCCCATCGGTATCCTTTTGCGTAGAGCGGGGCTTCTTGACCCGTTAGCCAGCGGATGAGCCACGGGCGTTGATACTTGCTGCCGGCCCAGATAAGGTCGGGGGCCCTCAGGTTAAATCGCGATTCAGCCTTTCCCTCCAGGCGATGGCAGTGGACGCAGGCTTGCTGGATCAATTCCTTGGCTCGATTCTCGTCACTCCCGAGCAACAACCTGGGGAACGACATGAGAGCGATCAGCAGGACGAGCGTGCCTCCGATGGCAATTCCTCTTCTCACAGGCATGTCGAAACTCTTTTCATCCCTGTCCTCTACCTTGTCAGCAGACACGCATGCTGTATGGGAGCGGCAAAAATGTCGTGTTATTGGGGGACTCTTTGGCTATCTGTCACGACCCTATGATTTCCACTGATTGCAATGAGCCCCATTGCCCGCATCCCCCGGGTCATCCGAATCCTCTATGGCCGGGCGAATGATCGGACGTAGGTGATCACTTTCCAGGCCTCCTCTTCCGTCAACACAAGGGGAATGAACGGCGCCATCGCTGTCCCCTTGCTTCCGTTCTTCAGAATCCAGAAGAGTTCGCCGTCTGTCCGAGCCGCCTGCCAATCCTTGTCGGTGAAGTTTCTCGGCAGTGGCCCCTTCAAACTGCCCGGCTCGATGTCGGACCCCAGGCCTTTGCCGTCGAAGCCATGACAGGTGCGGCAAAAGGCCTTTCCCTCAAAAAACTGCTTGCCCTCTTCGATGATTTCAGGAGTCGCGGGATAAGGATTGGTCACCTGCCTGGCGGTGTCCAGCTGCTCAAGAGGGACTCGCGGCCTCAACACTTCTGGATCAGCCGGCCAAACGAGGGATGGCATCAGCTGGATCAACAACATGGTCGCCAAGTGCACATTACCTAGGCGCATCCGGTCTCCTCAAGATGAGCCGTCGAGCGGCCGAAGAAAGACACGCTCGATCTTCACCCTTTGCATTCCACTCGCCGGGGCAAGCAGTCAGAGAACCTTCTGCTGCTTGCCTTGATTCGGCGATAGGGTTATTCGACTTAGTCTTTCCTGCGGGGAAACTCATGCCCCACTGATTGTGGAAAGGTCACGCGACCGGTTGGGATGGGGTCCTCTTTTTGCCAGAGATGAAAAATGATCCCATCGGTTTTCGACGCCGCCTCAGCGATCTCTTTGGCTTTATCGGCAGGTTCGAGCACTTGGACTCGACCGGTGTCAATCTCGACTTTGTGATCATGATAGTGACGATGCCACATGATCAGTGGAATCTCTTTGCGGGAAAGATCCTTGGCCACAAAATACTCCACCGCCACCAGCTTCGCATTAGGATCGGTCGAATCGAAGAGGAGGCACTGTAAGATTTTCTCTGAAATGCCCTTACAGTAATGATGGAATGGACCGCCCACCGTCCCGTCTTCCATCACATGTGGCGCTTGGACATGGATGCTATACCCTTCCGCTGGAGACTTGCCCTGCTCAGCGAGAGCGGGAAAGGTGATCGCTGCCATGAACGCCAAACACAGGGAAGCGAGAAATCCAACTCGAAACAACGTACTCATCATGACCTCCTCCATTCAGGGTTAGGACTGATTAACGGCTCCTTGCGACACATCTGAGCCTAGCTTCTAAAAAAGGATTCACGGGTTTTCATATGACTTCGGGTGAAGAAGACACAGGCATGTCAGCGTTGTCTTGGGAAGCCAACGCTATTTCGTTTCGTCCAACCCGACATGCCCGCGCAGGATATTGTAATCGTAGGCCCGCTGGCCGCTACGCCACACGCCAAGATCGGTCACCTCCATTTCGTGAATGAGGCGAGCCACGGCCTCACGAGTGGCCGGGGAGCCGGCGGCGTGTCTGGGTGTCTGACCACCCAGCAGGCGATGTGGTTGGTCGGACCATTCGAGGTAGCCGGTTTCCAAGAACGCGTGGAGCAGGGCTCGATCGTCTTCCTGGGAAACGACGACCGCCAGGGGTTGTTTCGAATTCAGCTCCTCGAGTGTGACGCGGTGAGACGGCGGTGACTGGGTTTCTCCTCTGAAGTGCAATGCAAAACCGAAGGCCTGCGCAAGGCGATGCTTGACGTCATTCAGTCGGTCGCGGCTGTCGCATTCCAAAATGAGTTGCGAAGGCGTCAGCGTCACACGTGCGACGATTTCCGCTTTGTGAGGAGTTTCGGATCGTTGGATCCATACCCGAGGGAGGGCAGCAGACTTGATGCTTCGCCCTGCAGAGTCAAGTGTCGAAGGTTCCGATCGCCATTCCTCCATTGCCGATAGGCCGTCGTGAAAGAATCGATAGTCATGATGGTCGTACAGCGCAATCGCATAGAGATACGGGTCGCCGTTCGGGTTTCGGTAGCGAATGTGTGTCACTGCATCGATCAAGGCGGCCATCCGCTTCTCGGCAAACGTCCACAACAGCACATGACCGAACCGCTTCGTGAACTCCTGCCATTCACCCAATACGAGTTCTCCGGAAGACATCTCCATCCGCCGTTCCCAGTCCCGCGTCTTGTCGTACAGTGCCTTGCCTTCGGAGGCAGAGAGGATAAGGCCGCAGCCGGCCCAGACGGCATGGCCCGAGTCGGAGCGCTTGGGATCGCGTATCACGCGAGTCAACAGAACCTGGCCAACCGAAAGATCCTTGGCAAAGTCCTCGTACGGAAGGGTGAATGTCGTCGCGTCTCCTAAGGAGCGAACCGTCAGAAACGCCGTTGCTGTGGGTGTCGTCACCAGTTCCAAGAGATCGATGTAGGAATGCTTCAAGGGATCGAGCCAGGTACGCTCGTCCTCGGGAATGTGCTCCGTGATGACGTCCCGAAGCTGTTCGATCAGCGTCAATTGTCCGTCTTCCGGGTAAAAATCGCAGAAGAGCCACAGGGTCGCGAGTTCGGTTTCCTGCGGCAGCGCGGCCAGCGGTCGGCTTATGCCGTCCTGTAAGTACGGTTTGAGCACTCGTGCGAGCCCTATCTCCCGTTGGAGAGCAAATTCGGGCTTCTGCGATAGCGCGTCGAGCCGTGTGAGCACGGTCTCCAAGGAGACGGGCATCGGGACAAAGAATCCTGCAGCCTGTTCATTCGCGAGATTCATACACCTGCTCCTGTAGCACTAAGCGCCGGAAAGCCGCTTACTGAAGGCCGGGTTTCGTACCGCCAACACCGGGATGGTCCCTCGTCGCAAGACCGACTCCGTCACGCTTCCGGCCCACATATGGGAAACTCCTCGGCGTCCATGAGTGCCCATGAGGATGAGATCACTTGAGGTGGTCTTGGCCACATCGAGAATCATGTCCGCCGGAGCACCGCCTCGCAGGTTCATATTCACCGCGATGCCCGCCTTCGAGAGCTTCTCAGACAGAGCCTCCAGGTGATCGGCAGAGCGCTGACGTTGTTGCTCACGCTCATCTGAATGTTCGAGCGTGAAATCAATTGAATAGTACCCTGGTTCCACCACGTGTAGCAGTTCTATGGACGCTTTAGCCTGCGCGGCGACCACCCCCGCAAAGGTCACGGCCTCTTCCGAGCATTCAGAAAAATCGGTGGGAACAAGAATCCGGTCGAGACAAATACCCTTCTCGGCGAGAGATTCTCCTATTGCCGTAGGGACGGCCAGGACCGGGCATGGCGCCATCCGTATCACGCGTTCGGCTGTGCTCCCGAGCAATACGTGCGCGAGACCGGATTTGCCCCTCGTGCCGACGATGACCATGTCGGCCTCTTCGGCCAGGGCCGCAGCAATGATCTCTTCACTCGGCATGCCGGTTGCGATTCGCGTGGTCGCCGCAATCCCGTGCACGTATGCCCGCTGCTTGAACTCCGCGAGCCGCGCCGACGCGTCGGACATCCGGTCGGTCAAATACTGCTTGTTCACGGCATATTCCGGATTCATCCCAGGTGGAAACTCGAGGACGGTCATCACGGTGAGAGCGGCCCGCCAGGAAGCAGCCAACGCGCGAGCATAGTCCTCTGCCCGACGAGCCCAGTCGGAAAAATCCGTGGCCAGCAGCAAGCGCTTGACCGATGTCATGTTGTTCACAGGACGACGTCCTTTCTCGTTCTCTGTCGCAAAAGCGGAACGGTCAGCACGGCGCATCCTGCGGTCCGCACCACCTTGTCGGCGGTCGCTCCAAAAAAGATCTTTTCCATACTATCTGACCGACCCCCATAACTGCCAAGGACGATCACGTCGACTCCCTCCCCGCGTGCAAATTTTGCGATCTCAACAAACGGGGTGCCTTCCACGACGATTCGTCTGATCGACCGACCGTCAGAGGGAGACTTGAGGAGCTGTCTCATTCTTAATCGAGCGTGATGGCGCAACCGCTTCCGCTGTCGCGTGGCATCCGAGGGGACCGCCAATAGCCCGAGACGATTAAAGGCGTCTACTGCATTCACATCGATCACATGCATCACAGTGATATCAGCGTCTACAGCAGCGGCGAGCTGCAAGGCGACACGGAAGGCCTCGTCCGAACATGCTGAGAAATCCACCGGCACCAGAACCTTTTTGAAGAGCGTACCTGCCATATATCGGGTGAGCATACAGCAAGGAGAGTGCCCATCCTTCAGGAGCAGTCTTAGAGCTCAAAACGGACTTTTGGCGGCCGAAACGTCTGACAACCATTTGACACGGAGTGGAGTCGTGCTACAGAGCAGTCGCATGGTCTGTAGCAGAACGGGGCAGTTCCCCTCATAGACATCCTCGATGCACGGTTTATCAGTCGAGTTAACGGACGGCACTGGAATTGCTGAGAGGATGGAAGATAGGGAGGCCTTCGATGACGAAGAACAGATGGCTGTTGCTGGGAGCAGTGATCATTGGGGGCCTTGTCCTGCTCTACGTTATGTTCTTATGTCCGACCGACTGTCATTGAGACCTATCGCCAGACCAAGAGAAGTAGTGCTCCTGAACGAGAGGAGAATCATCGATGAGGACGTTGCTGGCAGTCGATGGATCGGAAAATGCCAATGAAGCGTTGCGACTGCTGAAATATCTTTCCATGGACCACTTGGTCCTGCTTCATGCGCTCAATGTTCCCAAACCGGCGTACCCGATGATGATACCGGAGGTCGCCGAACAGCTGTATCA